>Ga0137407_10003074_pt1 | contig 11072 bp, 4 predicted proteins | sample CZOMad2_2_16fung_FD_108410 | JGI IMG/M metagenome (GOLD analysis project Ga0137407, IMG submission 108410) | Vadose zone soil fungal communities from Angelo Coast Range Reserve, California, USA - CZOMad2_2_16fungal (Illumina Assembly) | ecosystem: Environmental > Terrestrial > Soil > Vadose zone...
AGGCCCGCCACGGGGTTGAGAGGCCGGCACCGCAGGCTGGCCAACCCGTCGGGGTCCACCGTGTCCAGCGGGCTCGCGTTGGCGTAGGAGTAGCCGTCCAGGGTGTCCGGGGTGAGAAGATTGACGTTCCTGAAGGAGGGGTCCGAGCTGAGGAAGCGTCCCGAGGCCGAGTTGAAGTTTCTCGCGAGCATGTAGTCCGCGCCCACCGCATGGTCCCTCTCGTGTCCCGTGAACCAGTGGCTGTTCGTCGACTCGGCGGTCGACCACGGCCCCGGCACTTCCTCGCCGAACGGGAAGAGCGCGTACTCCCCGACCACCGCACCCGCCTCGTCCGTCAGCACCCTTGGGGTCCCCAGATGATCGACGTGAAAGAAAACGATCCTGAAGTCACCCTGCGCCCCCGATGGGGTCGCGAGATCCTCGAACGCCTCGCCCGGCAGGCACAGCGGGGGATCAACGGGCCGGGGCGAACCGGGTTCCGCGGCTCCGGCGCACCCGGGAAGGAGAAGCGAGACCGTCCCCGGCATGCAGCGATCGCCGCAGCTTCCGCCCGCGCCGCCCGCCCCGCCGCCGGAAGGGGGCGTCGTCAGCGTGATCTGGGGGTTCGGCCCCGACTCCAACCCCGCCGTGTCGACCGAGCGGATCTCGTACACGTACGAAGTCCCCGGCGCCGCCGTCGAGTCCATGAAGCTCGATGCGCCGGCCGGCAGCCGCGCGCCCAGCGCAGAAAACGCGCCGGCCGGGGCCTTTCGGTAGAGCTGCTGCCCGGCGAGATCGCCTCCCGCGTCCGCGGCGGCGGTCCACGCCAGCCTCACGCCGTCCTCCGTCGACCCCGTGAGGTTCGTCGGCGCCGAAGGGGGCGCCGCGTCGCCCGGGGTGATCTTCAGCGGCGCCGTCTGCCGCGATTCGCCTCCCGACAGGTCGACCGTCGTCAGCTCGTAGTGGTACGGCGTGCCCGGCGCGACGCTCGCGTCGGTGAAGCTCGTCGCCGTGATCGGCGCCGTCGCCGTCAGGCGCGCGAACGGCCCTGCGGCGCCGGCCGCGCTCCGGTAGACGTGATAGCCGTAGACGCCGGCTCCGGGCACCGGGAGCCACGAGAGCGACACCCACGGGCTCGACCCGGCGCGCGAAGCGGACGACGTGACGCCCGAAGGCTCGTCGGGCGCCAGGCTCTCGATCGCCGCGACGTGACGGCCGAGCGCGTAGACGTAGTCCTTCTTCCACCGCGGCTCGAGGCCGGCACCCGCCGGCATCGCGAACTCCGAGAGGACGAGGCCGTCGAGACCCCGCACGTAGGCGGTGGTCCTGTCGGCCGCCGCCTCGGTCTTCCTGACCCGCCAGCCGCGATCGTCGGCGGCGTACGTCTCGAGATCCGCGCCGGAGCCCTTGAGCCGCACGCCCGTCAGGCGCGCCCGGTCGTCGTACGCGTAATCGTACACCCCGTCGGTCGTCACGGCCCCGACCGCGTCGTACTCGAACCGCAGATTGGTGGAAGCGGGATTGATCGCCCTCACGCGGTTTGCGTTCGGATCGACGTCGAACGTCTGGTTCCCGGCCGCCGCGCCGGTCCGCGTGGTCATCGACCCGTAGCGATCGTAACCGAAGGTCTGGGAGTAGTAGATCGGGAACGGCTCCATCGTAGCCGTCGTCGAGGCGACGAGGCGGCCGGCTGGATCGTAGGCGTAATTCTGGAGCCCGATGCTCACGAGGTTGCCGGCGCCGTCGAAACGGTAGGTGCCGGAGTCCCACAGCCCTTCCGCGCCGGACCATACCGTGACGCCCGTGGGCCGTCCCAGGATGTCCGAGGGAAATCGCTCGGCCACTCCGTTCGGATAGTTCAGCGAGCTCGGCACCCCTCGCGGGTTGAAGCCGACGGTCGCGACCGCCGAGAGGAGATTCGGATCGCTCGTCGCCCTGTTGGAATCGATCTCCGTCAGGTATCCATGGGCGTACCCGTACGCGACGATCGTCGGCGCGCGGGGCGATCCGTCGGGGATTGGATACGTGAGCCGGCTCGGCTGCCCGAGCTCGTCGAAGGCGTAGCTCGTCGTGATCCACGGCTGCGCGCCGCCCCAGAAGCTCGCGTAGCGGTCGCGCTCCCGGGACAGGCGCCCGTTGAGCCCGCCGTAGAAGAGCTCCCGCTCGGCGGCCGCGGAGGTTCCCGGCCCCTCCCGCGTCTCGGCCCGGATCAGCTTCGAGAGGGCGGCTCCGTGCGATCCGACGGAGCCCGCGTCGTTGGCGTACGTGTACAGCGCGCGGATCCGGTAGGGCGAGCCGGGGGTGGCGACGTCGGATTCGACGAGACGGCCGGCGGGATCGTACGACAGGCGCGTCGATCTCGAGGCGTTGTCCTGGACGACGGTCGGATTGCCGAGGGGATCGTAGGCCCGGGTCCACGTATGCCCCTTCTCCGGCTCCACCGCCTCCCGCAGGAGGCCGAGCGCGTCGTGAACGAAGGTCCGCGCCTGCGCGAAGCCGGCGGAAGGGACGATGGCGAACCGGTCCGACCGGAGATCGGGCGCGTTCGGATCCGCCGCGTCGTAGACCTGCATGGCCAGCGTCGGGAGCAGTCTCACGGACGTGAGGCGCCCCGCGTAGTCGTAGTCGTAGACCGCCGCCGCCCCGGCCGGCGCCCCCGTCCCCGGGTCGACCGGCGGGAGGACGATCCGGACGTTGCCGCGGTGATCCCGATACGTCGTGGTCGTCGCGGCGTGGGAGGGATCGGTCGGGCTCGTCCGCTGGTTCGCAGGGACGTTGACGTTGTAGTCGGTCACGCGGTCGTTGAGGCCGAAATACGAAATGGTGCGAACGTCGCCGGCCGCGTTCGAGATTCTGAGGGGCCGGCCGAAGGGCTCGCGCCGGCCGGCGGGGGGATACGCCACGTCCCCGTCGCGGTACGAGATCGTCGTGCCGGTCGCGCCGAGCCCCGGATTGTGCCAGACGCTCGTGAAGGTCGGCGCGCCGAGGCCGTCGTAAGCCCGCGTCTGCTCCATCAGCGAGCCGTTCGGCTTCCCGCGCGTCTCCCGGACGAGCCGGCCCAGGCCGTCGTACTCGTACTTCGCGTAGATTCCGGACGGGGAGCCGAAAAAGTCTCCGCGGCGGATCTCCACGCTCCTCGAGAAGACGTGCGTGTTGGTCGTGCCCCCCGCGTCGACAAAGGTCCGGCTCTCGGAGGAGTACGCCGAGGTGGTGGCCACCTCCGGCGGGGCGGGGGTGACCGCGAGCGTCCTGCCGAGCGCGTCGTAGGCGTACCCCGTCGCGGCGCCGGACGGCTCGCGGCTCGTCGACGGCAGGCCGCTCGCGGGGTCGATCGTGCGATCTAGCGCGCTCCACGAGACCCCGGCGAATTTCCGGCTGGCGAGGACGCCGCCGCTGTAGCCGAGGAGCTCGGTGTACGTCGCGGGCGAGTTCCCCGTCGCGTTCGGGTCTGCCGAGACGGGATCGCCGCCCGCGTGCGCGATCGCCGTGAGCATTCCGGACGTCCACACCGGCGTGGAGGCGATGTCGCGGGAGTGAAGGACGCCGCGATCGGTGTAGTCATACGCGCGGGCGACGTCGCTGCGCCGGATGCAGACGCCTCCGTTCCCCGTCTGGGAGAGCTCCCGGAGCACGCCGGCCTCCCGGATGGTCCGGAACTCACCGAACATGGGGCGCAGCGGGCAGAGGTCGAAGCCTTCTCCCTGGATCTCGATCGGTCGCGGCCCGAGGAGGTTGCCGAGGTACGTCCTCTTGTACTCCTGCCCGTTCACGGTCTGGTAGGAGAACCAGCTGTTGGGATCGTGGAGCTCGGCCTGCCACGCCCAGCCCTCGAGAGTCGAGTCCCCGACGGGAGTGTCCATCTCCTGGTTCGCGACGCAGGCGGGGTTCGTCGCGTTGGGATCGAGGGGGAGAAAACCCGTCGCGAGGCGATCGTCGAAGTAGATGGTCTCCGTTCCCAGGACGTGGAGCCAATCGATCCAGTTGGGATCGTGGTACATGTACCGGTAGTAGGTGCCGCGCGTGAGAATTCCCGTTCCGGGATCGCCCGGGTCGCGCTCCGAGGGCCACACGGCCCCCTCGCGCCACCGCGGCGCATGCCCCTTGTAGACCTTGACCGCCCCGGGGGCGCCGTTCCGGGGGTAGTAGTGCGGCCGGTCGACGAACGGCCACGATCGGGTCGTGTAGAAACGGTACTCGGTGTCGTTCCCCTCGGGGTCCGTGACGAGAGCCCGCCACTTGTCGAAGACGGCGTGATAATTGTCGCACTGGGACGGCATGCGATTGTGCAGGTACGTGAAGGTGTGAGCCGTCCCGGGGCTGTCGTAGGGCGACGGGTAGACGGTCTTACGGACGATGACCCGCGCCACCGGCCATGCGCTCCGCGCGTCGGCGTCGGGATCCGACGAGATGAACTCGTCTCCCCACTCGTAGATGGTCCGCGCGCCGCCCGGCGTCCGGATCTCCGAGAGCTCGCCGTGCTCGTTGTAGTCGAAGGTGTACGTGAGCCGGGCGCCGCCCGCCGAGGGGAGCTCGATCCGGGTCAGCAGGGGGAAGGGGCCGGGTGGCGAGTTCGGGTCGAGCGTCCCCCACGCCGGACTCGGCACGGTGAACCCCGATCGGCTCTCGTAGTGGAGCGTCCAGCGGCCCGTGGGGCTCGCCGGATCGTCGCCGAAGATCGGCGCGGCGACCTCCGCCAGGACCATCCGACCGTGGACGCCGGCGAGCACGCCGTCCAGCGTGAGCTGGATCGCCCGGCCGCGCGTGTCGGTGATCCGCTTCATGGCCAGCGTCCGCTCCTGATTCTCGGGGAACGGCGAGCCGTAGTCGTACATCGCCGGATTCGTGAAGCTGTCGAAGTCCGACGGGCCGTAGTAGGCGATGTCGACGTGGTTGAGCTGGGTCAGGTCGGAGATCCGCGTGATCTGGCCGCTGTTCGGGTCGGCCGTGCGGACCCACTTCTGGTCGCTGTTCTGGAGCGTCGTGGGCACCAGGCACGCCGTGAGGCTTTTCGCGAGGCGCGCGGTCCGGGTGACGATCGTGTTCGTCCCGTCCATCGCGTACGACACGTCGGGGCTGATCGCGTGGAAGGCGCCGCCCGGATCGAGATAGTTGCTCGCGGAGTAGACGCACTGGTTGCTCGAGTCGCGCTCGATGAAGTTCACGACCTTGCCGAAGTCGAGCCGCCACCCGGCGCCGAGCCAGCCGTTGAAGTCGGCGCTGCCGTACGAGAGCCCGTAGCTCGAATGCGTGTGATCGGCGCTCATGGCCCAACGCAGGCCGGCGTTGTAGTGGGCGGTCAGCCCGTACGAGAGCGCGTCGGAGACCGCGTACGTCGGCGAGAGCTGGACGGAGACGACGGCGTTGAAGTTGTAGAGGTTGATGGTCTCGCTCAGCCCGTCCTGGTACGCCTGTCCCGGCGAGAACCCTCGCGCGACGTCGGCCGAGGTGATCCCCGCGGCCGGGGTCACGGCGAGGGCGAGCGCGAGGGCCATCGCCGGCGGGGCGAAATCGAGAAGAGAAACGCGCGGTGCGAGAGTCATCGTCGTCTCCTGTGGGGGGTCTCGAGGCGGATGCCTTCGCGCCCCACAGCAAGACGGGTGCCGCGCCTCCCGTCATGGGGAAGCGGGAATGTGGGCCCGATCGAGCGTGTTCGCCGGCGGACGGATCGCCCGCCGACGTGTCACACGGCGTTACGGAGAGCGGCCCGCGCGAGGAGGCGGGTCGAGTCGAGCGTCGGCAGGGGGGTGTCGTCCGGGCGCACGATCAGCGGCAGCTCCGTGCAGCCGAGGGCGATCGCGTCGCAGCCACGCGCCTCGAGCCTTCGCGCGACCTCGTTGAGGTAGAGCCGGGACGGCTCCGGGAAGACCCCCTTGACCAGTTGCTTGAGAATGATCTCGTGGATCCGCTCCCTGTCGGCCGCCTCCGGAATCTCGCTCGCGATGCCGAATCTCTCGAGCCACTCCGGGTAGACCCCTCCCTCCATCAGGTACCTCGTCCCCAGGATGCCGACACGGCGGAAACCCGATCGGCGCGCCTCCTCGGCAACCGTCTCGGCGATGTGCAGCCACGGGATGGGGGACTTCGGAATCAGGTACCTGAACGCCTGGTGGTAGGTGTTGTCCGGGCAAATCGCGAAGTCGGCCCCCGCGAGCGCGACCTTCCGCGCGGAGGCGGCGAGGACCTCGGCCAGCGCCTCCCAGTCGTTCCCCCGGACGTGACGCATGTGTTCGGCCAGCGGCACCGAGCTCATCGTGATCTCGGGGTGGTTGTGCTCCCCCATGACCGCCGGCGCCTCGAGACAGATCGTGCGGTAGCAAAGAGCGGCGCCCTCGGCGCTGCCGGCGACGATGCCGATGTGGCGACTCATCGAACTCGCCCCTCCGTGTCCAGGGATCTTCCCCGATCGTGTCGCCCGATCATCCCCGCCACCCGCGCCCTACTCGCACCGGAGCGCCTCGAGCGGGTCCAGCTTCGAGGCGCGGCGCGCCGGAATCCACGTCGCCACCAGCGCGACGCCGGCGAGGACCAGAGACACCCCGGCCAGCGTGGCGGGATCGCTCGCCGACACGCCGAAGAGCATCGACTGGATGAGCCGCGTGAGGGCGAGCGCCGCGGTGACGCCGATCAAGAGCCCCGCGCCGACGAGCCCGAGCCCCTGGCGAAGGACCATGCGGAGCATGTCGGCGCGCCCGGCGCCGAGGGCCATCCGGATGCCGAGCTCCCGGGTCCGGCGCGTCACCGAGTACGACACGACCCCATAGAGGCCGACCCCGGCGAGGATCGCCGCGAGCGCGGCGAAGGCGAAGAGAAGGACCGCGCGGAGGCGCTGCGACGAGACGGAGCCCGACACCAGCTCCGCGACCCGGCGGGGCCGCGCCATCCCCTCCTCGGCGTCCACGTCGTGCAGGGCCGCGCGCACGGCGGGCTCGAGCGACGCGAGCGGGGCCGTCGAGCGGGCGACGATGTAGACGGTCCGGAGGGCTCCGGGGAATCCGTTCTGCGCCGTCGTCCAGTAGACGGCGGCCGCCCCCGCGTCCTTGTCGAGGCCGCGCAGCTTCACGTCGCTCACGACGCCGACGATCGTCCACCAGCGATCACGAAGGGCGCCGATCTGAATCCGCTTGCCGAGGGGGCTCTCCTTCGGCCAGTGCGTCCGCGCGGCCGTCTCGCTGAGGACGACCACGTCGGGTGAGCCCTCCGTGTCATGGTCGTCGAAGTCGCGCCCCTCTGCGAGGCGGATCCCCATCGTGCGGAAATATCCCGGCGTCACGACGCGGAAGTCGGCGTTCCGGCCCGCCTCCCCCTTCGGCGTCGGTCTCCCGTCGATCTCGAAGCCGGTGCCGGAAGAGAGGCCGAAGAGCGGAAGCCGGTGAACCGCCGCCGCGCTCTCGACGCCGGGGATCCCGGCGACGCGCTCGACCACGCGGCGGTACAGCGCGGCCTGATCCCGGATCTCGGGGTAGTGCGCGCGGGAAGCCCCCATCTCGAAGGCGGTGAGCCCCTCGGGAACGAATCCCGGGTCGACCGCCAGCAGGTGGCCGAGGCTTCGTGTCATCAACCCCGCCCCCGCGAGAAGCACGAGCGAGACGGCGATCTCGACGACGACCAGGACGCCGAGGAGGCGGCGGGGCCCCGCGCCGGTGGTTCCGCGCGCCAGGGAGCCGTCCCGGATCAGCGGGGCGAGAGGCCGCCGCGCGAGGTGCCACGCGGGGTAGAGCCCGAAGAGGATCCCGGTCGCGACGGCGACGCCGAGCGTGAAGGCGAGGACCCGGGGATCGAGGGCGATCTCCCCCGCGCGCGGCAGCGTCGCGCCGTCGAGACCCGTCAGGAGGGGCAGGCCCGCCCACGCCAGGGCGACGCCGAGCCCGGCGCCGAGGAGCGAAAGGAGCAGGCTCTCGACGAGGAGCTGGCGCACGAGGCGCGCCGAGCCGGCACCCATCGCGGCCCGGATGGCGAGCTCGGCGCCGCGCCCGGAGGCGCGCGCGAGGAGCAGGTTGGCGACGTTGGCGCAGGCGATGAGGAGCACGCAGCCGACGGCGACGAACAGGACCCACAGCGAGCCGGAAGCGTCGCCCACCACCCTCTCCTCGAGGGGCATGAGGTGCAGGCTCATCCCGGCGTTGTCGTCCGGGTAGTCCTTCGCCAGCCGCGCCGCGATCGCCTCCGTCTGCGCGTTCGCCTCGGCGAGGGAGACGCCGGGCTTGAGCCTCGCGATCGGCCTCAGGAAGTAGTTGCCGCGCAGCGCCTCCGCGGGCGAGACGACGAGCGGGATCCACACCTCCGTCGTCGCCTCGGGATACCCGAGCCCCACGGGCAGGATCCCGACGATGGTGCAGCGCGTGCCGTCGAGCCCGACGGTGCGGCCGACGATGCGGGGGTCGCCCCCGAAGCGGCGCTGCCAGAAACCGTGGGTCAGGATCGCGGTGGCGGGGGCCCCGGGGCTCCCTTCGGCGTCGAGAAAGTCGCGCCCGATCTCCGGCGCGAGGCCGAGCAGACGGAGGAGGTTCGGAGAGACCCGGGCCCCCTCGATCCTCTCGGTCGCGTCCCCCTCCGCGAGGTTGAGCGAGACGTTCCGGGTGGCGCCCGTCATCTCCAGGGCGCCGTCCTGCTGCCGCACGTCCTCGAAGTTCGGCCACGAGATCGGCCAGAGGCTCGCGTGCGCCGCCTCGCTCGTCGTGTTCAGGTAGACGAGGCGATCGGGCTCGGCGTACGGGAGGGGCCGGAGAAGAACCGCGTCGATCACGCTGAACATCGCGGTGTTGGCCCCGACGCCCAGGGCGAGCGTGATCACCGCGGTGGCGGTGAACCCGGGGCGCTGACGCAGGACTCGCCCGGCGTAGCGAACGTCGTGAAGGATGCCGGCCATCGTCGATCCTCCTACGGCGCGCCGGGATGTCGGGGGGAAGGGGCGCGCGTCGATGGAGGCATCTTGGGACGATCCGGCCCATGATACCAACGCATACTTTTCATTCTAAGCATGAAGGAGGAGCATGAGCCGCGAAGGGGGCCCGGAACGGCTCCCGGGCAGCAGACCCCCCGGCGAAGGGGGCCCGCGCCGGGGAGCCTGCCTCTCGGGGGAGGGTGAACCGGCCCTCGCCTTGCCGCCTCCGGGCACGCCTGCCCGCGCGCCCGAAACGGGTCTCCCGTGGAGCCGCGCCGGGGCGCCGCTCCGCGAGGGCTCTTGCGCGCTCTTATACCGTGGGCGCGGGAGGAACTCCTAGCCGCGCCGCCAGATTCCGTTCCGTGGAACATATAGGCGCTGTTCCGCGGATTGTTCCATCGCGCCTCAGACGGTCGGACGCTTGCGGGCCGCCGCGCCGCGACCCGAGAGGAGCAGCCACGACTCGATCTCCTCGATCGAGTCGGCGTCGAGGTGGGTGTTGAACGCGATCAGGCGCGCCGATTTCGGGATCTCCGCGCGGAGCGATCGATCGCACAGCGGGGAGAGGTAGACGGCGTCGGAGCGTGCCGCCGCGCGGCTCACGGCCGGCCGGTGCGACCCTTCCACCGCCGTGATGCGCTCGAGGTGCTCCTTGTGCAGCCCCAGGAGGACGAGCGCCTTCTTGAAGGCGGGGATGAAGGCGGTGCTCGAGACGACCATGAGCACGCGCCCGCGGCGCGCGGCGTCGATCAGCGTCGGGAGGAAGTCGCGCCGCAGCCTCAGGCGGATGATCGGGCGCCGGAACTTCTGCGCGATGGCGGCCCCCTCCTTCATGTGGAAATCGGTCACGACGAGGACGGAGCTGCCCCGGAGGAGCGCGGCGGACTTCTTCCCGTGGAGATCCGAGAGCATGAGGGCGTGCGTCCGCACGCCGACGCGCCGCGTGATCTCCTCCGCGTAGAGATCCACCTGCTCACGGTTGCACTCGAGGACCACCACGCTCTGGCGCGCGAGGGCGCCGCGCGTCGTGAGGCTCGTGATGAGGGAGGCGTACGCCCCCGGCGTCAGGCTCATCCCCGACGCCTCGTCGAGATGGCGGCGGATGAACCGGGCGAGGCGCACCGCCTGCGCGGGCTCGAACTCGCCCGGATCGTACGCGGTGACGAACGCGCCGCTCCCCTGCCTCATCTCGAGGAGCCCCTCGCCGGCCAGAAGCGTGTACACCTTCAGGACCGTCTTCACGTTGAGGCGCGACAGGTCGGCGACCTGGCGGAGCGACGGCAGCCGATCCCCCCGGCGCACGACACCGGCGTGGAGCGCGGAGACGATCTGGTCGCGCGCCTGGCTGACGAGGGGCTCCTGTGCGATCCGATCGAGGCGTATCTTCATGCGCGGAACGGCTCCTGGAACAGTTGGGCGGCGTGCGGCAGAGGATACCCGCGCGGGGCGGCGGCATCCACGGCGGCGAAGGGGGCGGGGGGTCAGCGGGAAGTCGGGGGCGGATCCGCGGACGCCCAGCCGTGAGCCTCGAGGAACCGGCGCAGCCGCTCGTCGTCGGCCGAGAGCGGCGGCAGCCAGGTCCCGATCCGCGTCCTCTTCCACCAGCGCCCCTCGGGATCGCCCGCGGGGGCGAACTCGTACCGGTAGAGCAGGCCCCGGATCCGCTTCGGCGGGCTCGCGGGAAAGGGATCGTTCGCGAGGAGGGAGAGCGCGAGCGCGTCGTTGTGCAGGAGCTTCCACACGAGGTGGATCGACCAGGGGTAGCGCTCCGGCGAGGACATCGCCGCGAACCACATCAGCCAGTCGAGACGCTCGTGATAGGGAGAGACGACGCACGGCCGCCGCATGGGATCGCCGGGCTTGCACCGGAACTCGTACGCGCGCCACACGGTGCCGGGGGTGTCGACGGCGTCCTCGGTCCCTTCGAGCACGATCTCCGGCCGCTCGCGTCCCACGCTGCCGAAGGCGCCGTACGTGTTCACGAGCTCCAGCCGACCGAACGACGCGTTCATCGCCTGGCGCGGCGAGAGGAGGTTCCGCACCGGCGCGTAGCTGAGCGCCGCCACCGTGCCCGCGAGGGCCGCGATCACGACCCGCTGCGCTCGCGAGGGGGGGATGGCCGCGGCCGCCGCCCGTTCGGCCCGTGAGGCGAGGGCCCGCGGAACGAGGCGGCGAAGGAACCCGTCGTCGAAGCAGGCGAGCGCCGGGACGA
>Ga0137407_10003076_pt1 | contig 11067 bp, 7 predicted proteins | sample CZOMad2_2_16fung_FD_108410 | JGI IMG/M metagenome (GOLD analysis project Ga0137407, IMG submission 108410) | Vadose zone soil fungal communities from Angelo Coast Range Reserve, California, USA - CZOMad2_2_16fungal (Illumina Assembly) | ecosystem: Environmental > Terrestrial > Soil > Vadose zone...
AAGCCTCCTAGCTGCGTTCGGCCGCCTTGTTCGAACGCATCGAAAATCTTCGGCAGCGTTTCCGCTTCAATTCCCAAGCCGGTATCGGCGATCTCAACACGCAATTGATCGTTGGAATCATTGCTGGTCGTAATGGTGATCTGCCCATTCTGCGGGGTAAACTTCACCGCGTTGTTTATCAGGTTCCAAAAAATCTGTTGCAGCCGCGCGGGGTCTGCTCGCATATACACCTTTTTTGCGGCGAGCTTTAGAGACCGCGTCAGGTGCTTGCGATCGATTTCCGCCTGACAGATTTCCAGGGCGCTTTGCAGCAACATGTGCGCATCAACGACCTCGAAATTCAGCTGCACCTTGCCCCGATCGATGCGGGTCAGATCAAGCAAATCATCGATTAGCCGCGCCTCCAATTCCACGTTGCGGCGAATCATTTGCAGCGATTCTTGAATATCTGTCGGCAACTCCGGCTCGCTCTCCAGTGCGAGAGCAGAGGCGAGCACCGGCGTCAGAGGTGTGCGTAATTCGTGGCTGAGCATGGCCAGAAACTGATCCTTTGCCAGATTCGAGCGTGCCTTTTCCTCGAGCTCCAGGTTTGTTTTCTGCAACTCCGCCGCGAGCGATTGCGACTGTTTGAGCAGGTTTTCCGTTCGCGTGCTTGCTTCGATCGTATTGAGCACAATACCGATGCTCTCGGTTAATTGATCGAGGAACGCCTGGTGTGTCGGACTGAATCGCTCAATGGACGAGAGTTCCATGACTGCCTTTACCTGGCCCTCAAACAAAATCGGCAGGACTACGATGTTTGTGGGATGAAACTCGCCCAGACCGGAACTCACTTTCGCATAGTTGCTTGGTACATCGGTCAGAAGGATGGGCCGCTTTTCCAACGCCGCTTGTCCCACAAGACTCTCACCTATTTTAAAGCGGTTCCTTGCACCATTGCCTTCCTGGAAAGCGTAGCTCGCGAGCAGCTTAAGCTCGGATTCTCCGTTAGAATTATCGATCATGTAGAAGGCGCCTTGCTGCGCCGAAACCAGCGGAGCGAGCTCAGACAAAATCAATTTGCCAACGGTCAGGAAATCGCGTTGCCCCTGCAGCATGCGGGTAAATTTTGCGAGGTTGGTCTTAAGCCAGTCTTGTTCCTTGTTCCGCAATGTGGTGTCCCGCAGATTGCGGATCATTTCGTTGATGTTGTCCTTTACGAATGCGACCTCGCCTTGTGCTTCGACCTGAATTGAACGGGTGAGGTCGCCCTTGGTTACTGCTGTCGCGACATCAGCGATAGCACGAAGCTGGGTGGTCAGATTTGACGCCACTCGGTTCACGTTATCAGTCAAATCGCGCCATGTGCCTGCGGCACCGGGCACGTTGGCCTGTCCGCCGAGTTTCCCTTCGACACCCACCTCGCGCGCCACGGTCGTAACCTGATCGGCGAACATCGCGAGCGTATCGATCATGTTGTTGATCGTCTCGGCGAGCTCGGCAATTTCGCCCTTAGCTTCGAGGAAAAGTTTCCGTTTCAGATCGCCGTTTGCGACTGCCGTCACCACCTTGGCAATGCCACGCACCTGATCAGTCAAGTTGGACGCCATAAAATTTACGTTGTCGGTAAGATCCTTCCAAGTTCCCGAAACGCCTTTCACTACGGCTTGGCCGCCGAGCTTGCCTTCCATGCCCACCTCGCGTGCTACGCGAGTCACTTCATCGGCGAATGACGACAGTTGGTCGACCATCGTATTGACCGTGTTTTTCAATTCCAAAATTTCGCCCTTAACATCGACGGTGATTTTCTTGCTCAGATCGCCAGTGGCAACAGCAGTGGTCACGGCAGCGATGTTGCGCACTTGTGTCGTGAGGTTGGAGGCCATGAAGTTGACATTGTCGCCGAGGTCCTTCCATACGCCTGCCAGCCCGCGCACGTCAGCTTGTCCGCCCAATTTCCCTTCGGAACCAACTTCGCGCGCCACCCGAGTAACCTCCGACCCGAACGAGCGAAGTTGGTCCACCATCGTATTGATCGTGTCCTTTAGTTCCAGAATCTCGCCTTTCACGTCGACGGTGATTTTCTTGGACAAGTCACCAGTCGCGACGGCTGTGGTCACTGCAGCGATGTTACGCACCTGCGACGTGAGGTTAGACGCCATTGAGTTCACAGAATCGGTGAGATCTTTCCACGTCCCGGCCACTCCGCGCACGTCAGCCTGGCCGCTGAGTTTTCCTTCTGTACCGACCTCGCGGGCGACACGCGTCACCTCCGCTGCGAACGACGAAAGCTGATCCACCATCGTATTAATGGTGTTCTTTAACTCGAGAATCTCCCCTTGTACGTCCACGGTGATCTTTTTGGTGAGATCGCCTGTGGCAACGGCCGTGGTGACTGCAGCGATGTTACGCACCTGTGCCGTAAGATTCGACGCCATCGAGTTCACTGAATCGGTTAAATCTTTCCAGGTGCCGCCGACACCTGGCACCTGCGCCTGACCACCCAGTTTTCCTTCTGTTCCGACCTCGCGCGCCACGCGCGTGACTTCTGCAGCGAACGAGCGGAGTTGATCCACCATGGTGTTGATCGTGTCCTTGAGTTGGAGAATTTCGCCGCGTACATCCACTGTGATCTTTCTCGACAAATCACCCTTGGCCACAGCGGTTGTGACGTCGGCAATGTTGCGAACTTGGGCCGTTAGGTTGGAGGCCATCGAGTTCACTGAATCAGTAAGATCCTTCCAAGTGCCGGCCACGCCCCGCACGTCCGCCTGGCCGCCAAGCCTGCCTTCTGTGCCGACTTCGCGAGCCACACGTGTCACCTCCGCCGCGAACGAACTGAGCTGATCCACCATCGTGTTGATCGTGTTTTTTAACTCTGAAATCTCGCCTTTTACGTCGACTGTGATCTTCTTTGAAAGATCGCCATTGGCGACTGCGGTCGTTACCTCGGCAATGTTTCTTACCTGTCCGGTAAGATTGCCGGCCATGAAATTGACGCTGTCGGTGAGATCCTTCCATGTGCCTGCGACTCCTTTGACGTCGGCCTGGCCACCTAATTTTCCTTCGGTGCCCACCTCGCGCGCTACGCGTGTCACTTCCGACGCAAACGAACCGAGCTGATCAACCATGGTATTGATCGTGTTTTTCAGCTCGAGGATTTCACCCTTCACATCGACTGTGATCTTCTTCGACAGATCCCCCCTGGCGACAGCAGTCGTGACTGCGGCAATATTGCGCACCTGTCCGGTCAGATTGCGCGCCATGAAATTGACCGAATCGGTAAGATCCTTCCACGTACCGGACACCCCTTCCACGCGAGCTTGTCCGCCTAGAATTCCCTCAGAACCTACTTCACGCGCCACGCGCGTTACCTCCGAGGCAAGCGACCGAAGCTGATCCACCATCACGTTGACCGTGTCTTTCAGCTCGAGAAACTCACCTTTGACATCGACGGTGATTTTCTTGGTCAAGTTCCCGTTCGCCACTGCAGTCGTGACTGTCGCGATGTTGCGAACTTGGGCCGTGAGATTGCCGGCCATCAAATTGACGTTCTCGGTAAGATCTTTCCAGGTGCCGGCGACGCCTTTTACTTTTGCCTGGCCGCCGAGCTTTCCCTCCGTGCCTACTTCACGCGCCACCCGCGTAACTTCCGACGCAAATGCGCCGAGCTGATCGACCATGGTGTTTACAATTTTTGCCGTGCGCAAAAACTCCCCTTTGAGCGGCTGTCCTTCGATCTTGGTGGCCATCGTTTCGGACAAATCCCCTTTTGCGACAGCGCCGATCACGCGCGCCATTTCACTCGTGGGACGAACCAGATCCTCTATCAAAACGTTGACGCACCCGATGGCATCGGCCCAACAGTTGGACACGTTGTTCAGCGATGCCCGCTCTGTGATTCGGCCTTCTTTCCCGACCACATCCACGATCCGTTCTAATTCCTGCGTCATGCGCTCGTTGGTTTCGATGACTGTGTTAAACGTGTCAGCGATCTTCCCCGACACACCCGTCCAATCCTCCGGAAGTCGCGCGGAAAAATCACCGCGCTTGAAAGCCATTAACGCCGCGAGCAATTGCCTCGTATCAAATTCATTTCCGTTAGGCTGCGAACGTTTCCGCGGTCGAGTTCTAGTAGACGGAGTTTTCTTCATAGAATAGGGCCTTAGAAAAGTGGAGTTCCCTTCGTGGCAAATTCGACGCGAAATACGAGACGGTTCATTTCCTGCGCCGTAGAGTAATCGCCGAATCCGTCACACCAAGCCGCATTTTCTTTCAACAAAACCACCGTTACCGCGTTTTGGTCGCGCAAAAAATCACTCCGTCGCAGAGATTCCCTAATAAGAAACGACGAAGCGGCGAGTCACGTTGTGCCGCCGGAACCCAAAGAACTCTCGTGTAAGCCTTTTGACGAGCTCGCTGGATCGGCGTCGAATGGCGATGCGAGAAAGAAAGAGGGAATCTTCCGCTGACTAGCGGACAGGCAACGTCGGTAAGCTGCGCAACCGGAAGCCAAAAATAATCCCCAAAACGCCCAATATCACTGCGTACCATGCGATAATCCAGATCACTGCCGCCGCCCCGGCGACCGGATTCCACAACAGCAGGAACGCAAAGACAATTGAAGCCAGGCCCATAAGGATGAGGAACCATTCGCCCTTGATTTCCCGGCGCAGCCTCACTGCCAGAGCAATCTCCGTTGCGCCAATCATCAGCGCCCACGCAGCAATGTAGATGACCAACGCCAGAGCCGTTATCCTGGGGGCATGGAATGTGAGGAAGCCGATGATGATCCCGAGAATCCCGATGATCAGATGGAATCCCCAGTCCGGGTCGGAAGCACGATGGCCGATCGCGCCGATAACGCGAAAGACACCGTCAACCAGTACCCAAGCTCCAAACAGCAGCACTAACACCGCGATTGTTAGCCCAGGATACACGAAGGCAATAATGCCGAAAATAATTGCAGCAACACCCCTTATCACCGGAACCCACCAATGACGTTTTAAGGTCTCGATAAGCATTGCATTCTTTTAAGGATCAATTTGCAGTGACGCAAGCCAGTTTTAAGAGATGGCTGCCGAGGAGCCGGTGGCCGAACGAACACGGCCAGTCAATCTCAAAGCCCGCACTTTGTGCTGGCTTCGGCGATACTGGAACGAGTCCGAAGGAGAGATGCTAAATACGTGTCGACTAAAGGTGCGTTGTTAATTCGCGCCAGATTCGCAGGCGTCTGAAGGCGCGAAAAGATGGCATAGGCAATCTTGCTTCGCGGAACCGCTTTCTCACCGTAGCCCGACGGAATATTGCTTGACCAATAACGGACGTATTGTCCATCCGCACGATTCTCCATGCCGAGAAAAATTGTGGAGTGCCCGTGCTCACTTTTTCCCACCTGGCGCGACCAGAAAATTTTCATAAAGTCGCCGGGCTTGGCCTGATCGAAATTGTCGAAATTGGACCCCAGCTGCAGCTCGTGAAAAAGACGGGCCGTGCCTGGCCCATTTGCATTCCAGCGGCCCCAAATTCCTTCACCATCGCGTTGATCGCGAATGATCAACTTTTCCAGGGTGGCGTAATCGAGATGAAGGTCGCCTCGTGCACGCAAAGCCTCAATCGTTCTAATGAAGACCAGATATGTTGCGCCCGAGCAGAAACTTGGTCCCGACGGCAAAATGAAAAATTTCCCGGACTCGAAATGCGCCGAAGATTGCAGGCGGATCTTTGCGAAATGCGAAACAGAATACCGGCCGCCTTGCGGCATCTGTTTAACCTGCTCTAGGATGAGGTTGTCGTAATCGTTTGCAAAAGATGCGCGGGCGAAGAGCGCGACAATGGCGACAATTAATGACGCGCCGAGCTTTTTCACGCCGGACAAGTAACCACCGAAATCAGATCTGGCAACGCCCGACCGCAGTTCCTGTAGCGGCGGTCTGCGACCGCCGAGTCAGCCGAGTCGCTCGACGTGACAACGTGCACGGCCGCCGCTAGAATCATGATCATGCTGCGTTTTACGAAGATGAACGGCGCGGGAAACGATTTCATCCTGATCGACAACAGGACAGGGGACATCCATCTGGATCGCGGCCAGATCGCGCGTCTGTGCGATCGCCACCGCGGTATCGGGGCGGACGGAGTTTTGCTCCTCGAAGAACCATCGAACCACGCGGATTTTCGGATGCGTTACTTTAATGCCGATGGAGGAGAGGCGGAGATGTGCGGCAACGGCGCGCGTTGCTTCGCGCGCTTTGCGAAAACCGTTACCGGCTCGCGCGACAAAATTTTATTCGAAACCCCGGCTGGAATTATCGGCGCTCAGCTTCACGGGGACCTCGTCACACTGAATATGGGCGACCCAACCGATTTGCAGATGAACGTGCGCCTGCAAATTGAAAACGAGGAAGCTCTCGTTCATTACATCAACACTGGCGTGCCGCATGTAGTCATCCATGTTTCGCGGATTGATGTTGTCGATGTTCGCAGCAGAGGAAAAAAGATCCGGCAGCATGACATGTTTTCGCCGAAAGGTGCAAACGTGAATTTTCTGGAGAAACGTGGCCCGAAAGAAATCGCGATTCGCACTTACGAGCGCGGGGTTGAAGACGAAACACTGGCGTGCGGTACCGGGGTGGTAGCGAGCGCGTTGATTTTAGCCGCGATGGAAAATCTCTCCGGCTCGATCAGCGTTCTGGTTCGCGGCGGCAACAAATTGCAGGTCGGTTTCGACAGAATCGGAGGCCAATTTCGAAACGTCACGCTCACCGGTCCGGCCGAGTTCGTGTTTGAAGGGTCGATTGAAGTTTAACTTTAGCGGCTCTCCGTGTCTTGTTCTTCTGAACGACATGACATTTCAGAATGGCACCTCTACAATTTGGCAAGATGTTTCGCGGCACGTTCACGGCATTAGTCACGCCATTTCGCAACGGCGGCCTTGACGTTTCTGCTTTTAAAAAACTGATCGAAACGCAAATCGCTGGGGGCATCACCGGAATTGTCGCGATTGGAACGACCGGCGAATCGCCGACACTCTCACACAAAGAACGCGAACAACTGATAAGGCTCGCAGTTGCAACCGCAAACAAACGTTGCCTTGTCCTTGCGGGAACCGGCTCAAATGCCACCGACCACGCGGTGGCCGACACAAAGTTGGCCGAGAAATTCGGCGTCGATGGCGCGTTGCTCGTCGCGCCTTATTACAACAAGCCAAGTCAGGAAGGACTCTTCCGCCATTTCAAGACCATCGCCGCCGTCACATCCTTGCCGATCATGCTCTACAATATTCCCGGACGCTGTGGTGTGGATATCATGCCCGAAACAGTGGTGCGTTTGGCAAAAGAATGCCGCAACATTGTGTCCATCAAAGAAGCGAGCGGCAGCGTGGAGCGCGTTAGCGATCTGCGCCGGCGTTTGCCCGAATCGTTTACTGTTTTGAGCGGCGACGACTCGCTCACGCTGCCGTTCATGGCGGTAGGCGCAGCTGGGGTGGTAAGCGTAGCATCCAATCTGTTTCCATCTCAAGTCTGTGGGCTTGTCCGCGCCTGCGAATCAGGCGATTTCAAATCGGCGACACAATTACATCGCAAATTGTTGCCGCTGTTTAAGGATTTGTTCATTGAGCCAAATCCGGTGCCCGTGAAAACAGCACTGGGCTGGCGGGGAGTAATGTCCGGTGAAGTTCGTTTGCCGTTGTGTGAGATGATCGAAGTAAACCAGGCGCGCTTGCGCAAGACGTTGGAACAATTCGAGCAAAACAAATGAACTCGACCACGCGCGTGTTGCTCATCGGCGCGGCTGGACGAATGGGGAAAACGGTTGTCGCCCTCGCCAGGAACGATCGACAAATCGATATTGTGGCGCAATGCGATTTGGGCGACTCCATTGAGTTAGCGATGGAAAATTGCGACGTTGCAATCGATTTCAGTCACGCGGACGCCATTACTGAAGTCTGCCGCGCTGCGCTGCACCATGGCAGGCCGCTTGTCATTGGCACGACTGGACATTCACAAGAGCAACGCCGAACAGTCGAAGAGGCAGCGCGGTCGGTGGCGATTGTGTTCGCATCGAATTTCAGCGTCGGTGTCAATGTGCTTTTCTGGTTGACGCGCAAAGCTGTTGAATTGCTCGGCAGTGATTTCGACGCGGAGATTATCGAAACGCATCACAAGATGAAAAAAGACGCGCCCAGCGGCACAGCGAAAACTCTGGCCGAGACGGTGAAAGCGGCGCAAAAAACTGGACACGAGATAGCGATTCAATCGATTCGCGAAGGTGACGTAGTCGGCGAGCACACCGTAATTTTCAGCGGGCCCGGCGAACGCCTCGAGCTCACGCATCGTGCAGCGAATCGCGAGATTTTTGCGCGCGGAGCAGTACGCGCAGCGAAATGGATTGTGGGAAAACCGGCGGGCCTTTACTCAATGCACGATGTGTTGGGATTGTAGAGCTGTAGGGCGTTTCTGTGAAACGCCATGGCGCTTGGCACAAACGCCCAACGATTTCTGTCGGTCATAGATGCGGCTCCATGAGAACCGCAGTCGCGCTTGGATCGAATGTCGGTGATCGCTTCGGCAATTTGCGCGTTGCACGAGATGCGGTTCTCGCTCTTCCAGATGTGAAGCAGCCAATTCTTTCCTCGGCAATTTACGAAACCGAACCGGTCGATTGCGAACCGGGAGCAGAGAAATTTTTGAACGCAGTCATGGAATTTGATTACGAAGGGGAGCCCGGGAGTTTGCTTGAGCAAATCATTCGAATCGAAGAAGAGTTAGGCCGCAGATCCGATCATCCAAAGAATATTTCAAGGACAATCGACATCGACCTGCTCTACTGCGGCGAGCGCAAGCTCGAAGATGCGCGATTACAACTGCCACATCCGCGGATGCACCTGAGAAGCTTTGTCCTCCAACCGCTGGCCGATATCCGGCCAGAGCTGATTTTACCGGGTCAAATCAAAACGGTCGGTGAGCTGCTCGCGGATCTGAAGGAATCCGCCAACGTCGTTCGGTTCAGGCATGATTGGTAGACGCCAATCCGCCACGCCTGCCCAATAGCTGCAGCTTGCGTTCGCGAATCAGCAGCTGATCTTGCGAGCAGGAGCGATGAAAGATTTTCGTCAAATGAAGCAACGCGGTGAGAAAATCACCGCGCTGACAGCGTACGACTATCCGACGGCGCGCTTACTTGATGAAAGCGGAATCGACATCATCCTTGTGGGGGACTCGTTGGGCATGGTGGTGCTTGGTTACGAAGACACGACGCCCGTAACGCTGGAAGAAATGTTGCATCATACGCGCGCAGCGGCTCGCGGCGTGAAACAGGCGCTGCTCGTCGCCGATATGCCGATTCACACTTACGACACGCGCGAGCAAGCGCTGGCTACGGCGCGGCGATTTATCGACGCCGGCGCCCAAGCGGTAAAGCTCGAAGGCGGCGCGAGTCATGTCGCGCAGATCGAAGCGATCACACAAGCAGGCATTCCGTTTATGGCTCACATCGGAATGCTGCCCCAAAGTGTGAAGCAGGAAGGCGGCTATAGAATCAAGGGCCGCACCCAATCCGAGGCCGAAGCGCTGCTGGCTGACGCGCGTGCGGTACAAGAAGCCGGCGCATTTTCTGTGGTGTTGGAGATTGTGCTCGCTGACGTCGCGAAGCAGATCACAAATGCGATCAGCATTCCAACCATTGGCATCGGTTCAGGCGAGCATTGCGACGGACAAATTCTCGTCACGCACGACTTGATCGGACTGTTTCCCTGGTTTACGCCGAAGTTTGTGTCACCCGAGGCGCGCGTGGCAGAAGAAATCCGGCGCGCTGCCCGAGCTTTCATCGAGCGAACACGCATTAGCGGGAACGTCTAACATTCATCTTATTATTTCGGGGACCTGTTTCATTAGAGCCTGGCTTCAGCCAGTCAGGTGCAGGCCAGTACGCTCGCCGTTTTAACGGCTTTATCAGTGCCATTAGCAGTTGAAACGGCTTAGCGCTTTCAGCCGAGCATCACCGGGCTGAAGCCCAGTGTTACTAAGAGCGTCACCGTGAGATCAAGTCGCTCGCATGTTGAAATGTGATATCTTCGCGGTCGGATGAGGGTTTCACACTTCGATCACGTTGATCAATTCGAGACTGAAGGTCTGCTCGCGGGCAGCAAGGAACGGAGCTGGATCTGGTTCGGGTTGATTGTGTCCCTGGCAATTCATTTCGCGCTATGCGCTTACTTTTACCGGACGCGTTTCGCGCCTGCGGAAGCCGCGTTCGTCCCGAGCGAGCAGACGCCCACGTTCAAGGTCAGGAGCATTACCGAATCGAACGTCGACAAGAGCAGTGCCGATCAAACAAATCCGGCCGCCAAACCGAACCCGGATAACACTGACGTGCAATTGCCGGATGAAAAGAAGTCGTTCGACAAATTATTACAGGACATTCAGGCGAGCGCGGCGCTGCCCGACGATATGCGGGATGTCTTGCCTGACCAACCCAAAGTGGACCAACCGGAAGTGAATTCTGTTCTGAACGAAATTGAACGCTCCACGGCCCAGACTCTTTCTAACGACCCAAATGCTCTGCATGAGCAATCCTTGCTCAATAACAGCTCGACATCAGGCCGTCCGCAGCCGGCTCTAAGCGGAACGGAGCTCGCCACGAGTACGGCGATCAAGCGGCCGAACACGTTTACGAGTAAGCTGCCCGGCGATAGCGCTGGTCCAAACAAAGGGCGCGCTCCGGGATTTAGCGATTTGGATCAACTGCTGGCACAAAAAGGTCCGCTCGGGTCAGGCACAAAATTACGCCTGCCCGACGATCAGCTTTTCGAGTACGACAGCGACGTACTGCAATCCAGTGCGATCACTCAATTGCAAAAGCTAGGCACTCTCATCCAGCGCAACCCAAAAGCGACATTTACGGTCGAAGGCTACACGGATTCGTTCGGCACGTTCGAATACAATCTCGATCTGAGCCAGCGCCGCGCGGACAGCGTGAAGCGATACCTTGTCGAGGTAATGCGGATCAGCCCGGCGCAAATCGAAACGCATGGTTACGGCTCAACGAAATTCCGGGCGTCACCAAGCGGGTCAATTGAAGAGCAAAGCC
>Ga0137407_10003077_pt1 | contig 11066 bp, 8 predicted proteins | sample CZOMad2_2_16fung_FD_108410 | JGI IMG/M metagenome (GOLD analysis project Ga0137407, IMG submission 108410) | Vadose zone soil fungal communities from Angelo Coast Range Reserve, California, USA - CZOMad2_2_16fungal (Illumina Assembly) | ecosystem: Environmental > Terrestrial > Soil > Vadose zone...
GCCAATCGATCCTGACGGCGCAGTGCGTCAGCTTTCGCTGAGCCACAATGGGTTACCTGCCATATCAGCCGTCGCCGCGGAACATTGCGGAGCTCCGAATCTCCTAACCAGTAATAGGAATGAACCAGTACAATGGCTTAACTATTACGGCCCTTCCGGTGAAGCGTTCGCTTCCGTTTCAATCGCAGATGCGCTACGGGATAATGGTGTTCCTCCGGGTTTTTTCCATGACCGGGTGGTGTTCGTCGGCGGACGTTATGCGACTGGCTCTCTCACCACAACCAAGGACGAATTTGGAAATCCTTACTCTCGATGGGGAAGACGGTTCTCGCCGGGAGTAGATATTCATGCCACCGGCTTTCTCAACCTTCTACGTCAGGAATGGCTGCACCGTCTGCCCGATGCAATCGACGTGACGATATTATCGGCTATTGGATTGTTATTCGGCGCGGGTCTCTGTCTTCTTCGCCCGCAATGGGCCCTGATCGTGACGATCATGTCTGCGGTTACAATTTTGATGGCGGGCTGCTTCATTGTCTGGCATCAGCTCATCTGGTTCCCGTTCGCGATTCCCAACCTGATACAACTGCCACTGGCGCTGGGATGGTCGGTCGGAGCGCAGTACTTCGTTGAGCAGCGGCGTCGCGCGGCCCTGCGGCGGGCCTTTTCTTACTACCTGTCTCCTGAGATGGCAGATCGCATCGCCGATTCGAACTTTGATTTGCGTCCTGGGGGATCGGTTGTCGAAACGACCGTGCTTTTTACGGACCTGCAGAACTTCACCACTCTGTCTGAAAAGCTACCTGTGGAAGATGTCTCCCAGATATTGATCGCGTATTTCACCGAGACAACGAAACACATTTTGGAGAAGAAGGGGACGATCATTAAATATATTGGTGACGCCGTCATGGCGACCTGGAATGCGCCGTTGGAAGATCCTCGCCATGCGCAACACGCGATAGAGGCTGCCTGGTTACTGGCGCAGGCCTCTAAGCAAACAGTGCGTGGGCATCAGCTGCGCACCCGCATCGGTATTCACACGGGTCAGGCATTGGCTGGTAATTTGGGTTCACCGTTCCGCTTCGACTACACGGTAATTGGCGACACGACGAACTTCGCCTCCAGACTCGAGGGTATGAACAAATACCTGGGAACCCAGATTCTGCTATCCGAAGCGACGGCCAGTAGACTCGACGGCACGCTTGTCACCCGGTCACTCGGGCCATTTCTTGTCAAAGGCAAGACGATTCCCGTTAACCTCCACGAACTGGTGGGCCCAAAAACTCTGGTTTACGGAGACCGCGGTATTGAACCGGACTGGCTGAGGCTGTTCCGACTGGGAGTGGAAGCGTTCGCAAGTGGAAACTTGGAATCGGCTGCGGATTTGATGAGACAAACTATTTGCTCTCACGACGGCGGTGACGGCCCGGCCGAATTTTACCTGCGCTACATGACAGCAGCGGATCAAAAACCGGGCGACGGAGTGATCCGAATGGAGGAAAAGTAATGCCAGTTTCTCTTCAGCGCGCTCTCAAATCCTGCAAAAACTTCGCATATTTTTGCGCCATCGGGTGATTAGCGCCAAGAACTTTCGAGGCAGCGTCTGCGGCTCGACGGGCAAATATTTTTGCATCTAATAATTTCCCCTGTTGCGCTAAGTCGTAAGCAAGAGTGTAGCAACTATCCAAGGTGCTCGGATGCTCCGGCCCGAAGACTTTTTCTTGCGACGGGATCAATTGGCGACATTCAGCCTCCGCTTCCGCGTATTTGCCCTGACTGGTTAATACATTCGATAGACCGGCACGACTACCAAGCGTAGCGGGATGTTCCGGGCCAAGCGCTGTCTGCTCGGTCGTAATAACCTCGCGAAAATCGTTTTCCGCTTCTTTATATTTGCCTTGCCGGGCAAGTGCATAGGCCAAATTGCTTCGAGCTCTTAAAGTGTCGGGATGCTCCGGTCCCAGGACCTTGGTTTCGAGGGTAATGAGATCGCGAAATTCTGTTTCTGCCTCGGCATCTTTGTGTTGATTGCCAAGTGCAACAACAAGGTTGCTACGAGTCCTGAGGGAATCGGGGTGCTCCGGCCCCAATACCTTTTCTTCCGACCCGATCAACTCTCGGAAAGTAGCTTCTGCTTCCGAATACTTGCCTTGTCGGTTAAGTGAGAGCGCCAGATTGTTGCGACTCCGAAGAGTGTCTGGGTGTTCTGCGCCAAGAATTCTCTCCCGTATGCTTAATATCTGCCGGTGCTCATTTTCTGCCTCCGCATGCTTGCCGTCGTCATCGAGGGCCATCGCCAGACCATTCCGACTCAAGAGTGTGTCGGGATTCTCCGGCCCGAGCACTTTCTCCTGCTCGCCGATAATCTGTCGAAAATCGGCTTGCGCATCCTTATATCGGCCTTGTCTCCAAACGGCGTAAGCGAGACGATTCTGACTCCTAAGTGTCTCGGGATGGTCAGCACCAAACAGCTGAATCCGGACATCGATCACAGCGCGCAACGTTTTCTCCGCATCGGTATATTTGCCCTGATCAAGCAGTAGATCAGCAATAGCATACTGGACGTTGGCCCATTGCTCCGGATTACGGGCACGATCAGTTAGCTTTTCTGCATCGCGAAAATGCGTCATTGCGCTCTCATACTCGATCCGTTTCTGCGCAGATAGTCCGGCGAGCATTAAAGCTTCGACAATCTCGTTCGGCTTGTCCGGGGTCTGCTTCGCCTCTTCGGCAGCTTGCAGAGATTCGCGCTCAGCTTTAGGGAAATCCTTGACTACGTATGCTGCGTTCGCTCGCTCGTAATTGGTTGCATCCGGCGCCCGCTGCAAACTCTCAGCCATCTGCGGCAACTTTTCCCGGACCACGGCAGGATCGAGATCAAGCTGCTTCCCGAGTTCAACGTAAACCCGCTCCTGGACACGCGGTGGCTCGTCGCCAGGCTGGCTGACTTTTGTTTCCACCTTCGTGTACTGCATAATACCTTGTCGCAGCTTTCCCATTTCTTCCGTCATCGCAGTGACGGCCTGCTTCGTTTCCCCCATTTCACGAGCCGCTCGTGACTGCCCTCGGACAAGCCAAAAGCCTACTGCCACGCTAACGATAAGCAGGCTTGCTACTGCGATCGCCCATCGTTTTACCCCGCGGCGAAGCTGCGCGAGATCATCGCGCAATTTCAATACTCTTGCTTCCAGCGCTTCTGCGCTGTTCAACGGATGAAAGACATGCGAATCAGCCTGCAATCGGCGGCGATAGGCCGTTTGCAAGGCGCGGACGTCGTCGGACTCTCCCTGGCATTGATCGATGGGAAAATGCTCGTCAATGAACAAATACCAGACTTTCTTCCCGCACTGGCGCGCATAGAGAGCTTCAAATTGCGTGTAACTCACCCGCCCGAAGGCGTTGTCCACCGCCGGCGGCTCTGCTCCATAGCATTGACCCACCAGCTGGACGACCCCATTGCATTGATCAATTTGTTGCCGCAGAACTTCTCGCAGATCGCCGCTCTCGGTCCCGAAAATGTCCTGCCACACCGGTTCGTAACCGAGAAAGGTGAGTGTGTTGGCGACGAGCTGCCGGGCGGTCCGGAGCTCGCGGCTAACAGCGGAGATGAAAATAAGCGGACGTAACGACACTGCTCACAGATCGGCTAGCAAGTTGGGTGCGAACAGGCAAGCTTTGAGCTTCCAGTGGCTCATTATAAATAAGATTGTCAGATTCCATCCGGTTCCATATAAATCAATTCCCTTATGAAAATGCGCACCTTAAAGGCATCTTCCTTACTGACGGCGGCGGCTATCCTTGGCACGGGCTGTTCCGGGCTTACTCCTGGAGAAAATGCCGGCGTTGCCGGCGTACTGGGAGGCGCTGCGGTGGGCGGAATAGCGCGCGCCTCCGGGATGAACACGGGTCAGGCTGTCGCCACCGGCGCCGCTGCCGGCGCCCTCATCGGAACTGTGACCTACATCATCGCCAAACGTGAAGCGACCGAACGCCAGCGACGTTTGGCCGAAGAACGCGCCCGGCGTGCCTACGCTCAGATGTCCGCTGAACGCAAAGCCAAATTAAAGGCCAAGAAGGTTCGCTACATTGCGGTTGATACTGAAAAAGATGAGCGCAGTGCTCCTGCTGCCAAAAAAACGGTCATGGTTTACGACACAGAGACGGAGGCAGTTGCAACCAACAATGTTTACGACGTCAAAACTCCGCCGCCGGTAGGGTCGACCGCGAAGTTTGACACCTATTCTGCGGAATACGTCGGCTCTGGCACGTGATTGTCGGATAGCGCGGCTATCGGTGGAGTTGCGCATGTGCCACTGGTGATCACATCTAAAAGGGAGTGTTGCCCAAAGGTCGTTAGGCAACGATAGATTAATCGTTAGGGTGGTTGAGTAGTTCTAAGCAGGGTTAGATGGGGCGATTGAGGGCCAAAGAGAGGAAAAGAAGCGCAGAAATTAGGAAGAACTCTTGATGACCTTGTCGCAACTGATGTCCATTTGGCGCGCACGCAACGTTGATGAATGGCTGCGTTCCCCGGGGAAATATCGATCCTTCGCGGAAAAGGTTCTAGCGCAGGGGGAACCATTGTTAGCTTACGATGTAGTAAACGACGCACTCGCCAAATGGCCGAAAGATACCCGGCTGCGACAGTTACAGGGATTGGCGCTTGCCCGTAGTGGTGCCACCGAGCGCGCGAACGCAGCTCTGGAAAAGCTACGGCAGGCTGGACAAGCCGACGAGGAGACACTCGGCATGCTAGCGCGTACCTACAAGGATCTGGCTTCTCAAACTGGGTCGAGGGCGGAACGGAGAAAGTTTCTGCACCGGTCCGCCGAAATTTACTTACAGGCCTACGAAAGCACTGGTGGCTATTGGTCCGGAATCAACGCTGCAACAATGAATCTCCTCACCGGAAGGACGAAACGCGCGACTGAGTTAGCCAAAAGGGTCCGGAAGCAATGCCACAAATCACTTTCGGCTGGATGCGGCGATGAATACTGGCTTCTCGCCGCCCTCGGCGAAGCAGCATTGATTTTACGCGATTGGACTGAGGCGGAGAAATGGTACCGACGCGCAGCTAAACGAGGGGCAGGCCGTTTCGGGGATCTTCAATCCAGTCGTCGCAATGCGCATCTGATTCTTCGGTATTGGAAGGCGGACACGAGCAAGATCGACGGTTATCTGAGCGTTCCTCCGGTGGTTGTTTTCAGCGGCCACATGATTGATGAGGCGCACCGCGTTGCGCCGCGATTTCCGGTCTCAGTGGAACCAGCTGTGGCAAGGGCCCTCCGCGACAAGATCGATAGATTAGGGCCCTGTTTCGGCTTTGCTTCTGCAGCTTGCGGTTCAGATATCCTTTTCCTTGAAGCGATGCTGGATGCCGGCGCGGAAATTCATATTGTTCTACCGTACAATAAGGAAGAGTTCATTCGGGACAGTGTCGATTTTTTACCCAATTCAAATTGGCGGTCTCGGTTTGAACGATTACTGCGACGTGCTGCCCAATGCCTCACGGCTTCGACGCAAAAACTTAAGGTTGGCAGTGTTTCCTACGATTTTTGCAATGAGCTGCTCTTTGGTTTGGCGAGGACTTATGCGCGACGACTGGAGACAGCGCTAATCCCCTTAGCAGTTTGGGATGGATTTTCCGGCGACGGGCCAGGCGGAACCGCAAGCGCAGTGAAGAAGTGGCGTGCTACTGGGTATAAGCCAGAGATTGTGAATCTGGCGACCGTCTCTCCCACTCTGAACAGACTCAGTCGAGCCAGGAAGACTAACCGAACTAATAAATCGGCATCCTCCCAAACCAAGGAATCGCGCGGATTCACTTCTCGAATTGTCGCCGTTCTTTTCGCCGACACAGTGGGCTTCAGCAGGCTAACCGAGGATCAAATACCGCGCTTCATTAGACATTATCTAGGTGCGATCGCGCAACTGAGCCGAAAGTTCCGCGAAGGTATCATCGCAAAGAATACCTGGGGCGACGGCCTTTATTTCGTGTTCTCGGATGTCGGTCTTGCTGGGAAATTCGCGCTCGATCTTGCCGATCTTGCTACCTCAACGAGATGGACTGAAGAAGGCTTGCCCAGCGAGCTGAGTTTGCGGATCGCGCTCCATGCCGGTCCTGTTTACGAATTCCGAGATCCAATAACGGGGGACCGAACTTATGGCGGGTCCCATGTGAATCGCGCTGCCCGCATCGAACCGATCACGCCATCCGGTCAGGTTTACGCGAGCGAGGCCTTTGCTGCGCTTTCTGCGGTTCGTTGTGCGGATAGTTTTGTTTGTGAGTATGTCGGCCAAACTCCGCTGGCCAAAGGCTACGGAACTTTTCCCGCCTACCATGTTCGCAGGCGTTTCCGATCTGGTAACTGATGTGACGAATGTCGCCACGCCCGCTCGTTTTCATTTCGGCGGTTAGCCGTGAGCGATTGTGCCGAACATGAGCCCCCCGATCAAACTCGTGCGTCAGGAATTCATCTAAGCTGTAGCAGCTGAGCCATCGCATTACTGCGTCGCATAAACCTCGACCAACCCGACACCGTTGCTTCCGTTTTTGTCGGTGACAATCGCGGTATAGTTGCCTGCCGCTAACGTGATTAAAATGGCTGCGTCGAGATCGTTCGGCGGCTGGAGGCCAATGTTTTCAATTGCACTCCGTTGCGAATCTTTCCAGTTGTCGTTAGTGGTTATAACATTCGCATTACTGTCGTAGAGTGTTACGACCGGATCGGGCAGCGCGTTGTTTACTCCGAGCGGCACGAGGGACGGACCAAGTGCTCGAATTACTACGTCATTTGATCCAGAACCGCCAGCAAGTGAGCAACCGCCAATCAATAGGCTATTACCTGTCCGCACCAGGCCGCGTGTTGAAATATTGATCAACCTCGACGCGGCGAGCGGATCCACATCATAGACTTCGATTAAACCAACGCCCGTGCCGCCTCCGGCACCCGTTTGAATTGCGGTGTAGGCACCTGGCTGCAGAGTTGCCAGGATAGCAGCCTCGGCATCCGCTGGCGGCGCAAGCTGGGTCGCCGTGATCTCGGCCTGCTGTGTATCTCTCCAATTATCGTTAGTCGTGATAAGTGAGCCGCTGGCATCGTACAATTCCAGGGTGGGATTCTGCATCACGCCAGTGACATTAAACTGCGCCAGTGTCGGTCCCAAACCGCGGATCAACAGTTTCTTTGCGTCTGTTCCTCCGACAACGAACCCGGCAATTCCGACGTTGCTTCCAGTTTGAATCAGTAACCGGCTGGAAATGTTTTGAAGCCGCGCCGTTGGCATTGGTGATGGAACGGGGGAGGCGCTAGCCATTGGACCGATATACTGTTTTGCTATTACGACGTTGTCGTACCATTTCTTGTTCACGCGCTCGCTATGCGCGGCGTGGAGACCGATATGGGCCTCGTCTATCTTGAGCGTGCTAACTGAACGAATGTTTAAGTTTGGAAAGTCGCCGATCAGCTTACCGTCGATCCAGTACTTCGCTTCACCGTCGTTCTGTCCCGGGGTATTAGCTCGCACCATGAGCTCGTAGCAGTACCACCTGTTTCGCTGTGGCAGAAAGTTCGGCATCGCCTTGAAATCTGGATATTGATTCGGAAAGGCCAGCCATTCTCCCTCATTTCCGATCTCGCTGGAGAAGGGTTTAACCAAACCGTCAGGATACCAATGGTCGCCGAAGGCCGATCGCTGCTTCGGCCAATAGACGTAGAGATGTGAATAGCCGGGAGCGGTTTCACCAGCGAGCGTAGTTCCCAAGATGTTGTTCTGCAGAAGGAAGAGAAAGAATCCTGTGCCATCGGCGGGAGGCATTGTCCCCGGACCCGGATACTTGGCGGACAGCCTTAATCCGTTGTGGTTCGAGCCGGTAACCGAATATCCCGAGTCAAACTTCGTGTAAGCTCTGAGGAAAACAGTGTCCTGCTCGGGACTGAGCCGCTTCTTTAGCGAGTTGGACACCTCGGTAATGCTTATCGGTAGAGAAAACTCCAACGCCTTGCTGCCGGCGAAGAAATTTCCGGTTTCGATGGCAATGCGGGTATTTTGTAAGTGATACGCGTCATCCCATTTGCTCGTGAGCTGGCTTGGCGACGTGTACGATTCGAAGTCGTCCGCGAAGATGACCGCGGGATCACTCGCGATGTTCTTGTCGCCGGGGTAGCGCGAAGCGATTCCGGTATCCGCTGACGTTGCTGTTGCGCTGGCGGTAAGAAACATGATTCCGGCCGAAAACGACACGAATCCGGTCCGTCGGGCGCGATTCACACACGACAAAATCATCATCATCGACAGCACGACGGTTTTAACCGGCTCGATTCACTTCACCAAAGCCTTCGAGGAAACGTCTATCCACTCGATGAAACTGCAGGACTCGGAGTTGGGCTTGCGTCGGGTGAGCGGTGCGGATTGTGTCGCCCTTTTTCCCAACCGTAGTGGTGTCCTCGCGGTGTTCCGTGAGGATGCGCCTGCGGTGCGATCACGTGTAATTGTCCGCCACGCCCATGCTGATTGCGTCCGCTACCGCCAGCGCTGGCAAAAGCGCAGAGAAGAAGCGTACTTACGACAATCAGGCCGGCAGCTTTGGTCCGAGGTGACAACATCCGCATAAGAATGGATGAGCAGGTCCCCTGCCATTAGCCATAATTACCATAATGAACGGCTGGCGCCGATTTTAGCTGTGAAACGGCAGGCGCGACCCTAACGGGATTCGAACCCGTGTTACCGCCGTGAAAGGGCGGTGTCCTAGGCCACTGGACGATAGGGTCGGGAGAGCGGCTAATATCCGAAGCGCCCATCCCCCTGGCAAGTCGCGTTTCTCTCGAATGGTCGAAGCAAATCCCAGCTAACGCCGCCGCTTGGTGTTAACTAAGATCGAGCTTCGCGCCCCGGCTCTACGCCTCGGCGGAGTCTCGCCCTACTAATGCGTGCTCGCGAAAATTGCATTAGTAGGGCGCCGCTTTGTGGAGCCGCAAGCAAGCAAATCACCGCGACCGGCCCGCAGAAATTTTTTCTATGAGTGTCGCTGTTCGCACGGCCGCTTCTCGGTGCGATCGAATGACGCGGAGGGCATTGGTCGCCAGCTTTTCTCGCTCAGCTGGATCACGGAGTAAACGGCGCGACTGTTCCATTAGTTCCTGTGAATTTTGGACGCAGAGGGCGCCCCCTTCCGCGATGAGCTGGTTTGCCAGACCTGCAAAATTGTCCATGTGCGACCCAAAAATTACCGGCTTCCGCGCGCTAATCGCTTCAACGGGGTTTTGACCACCATGCGCAGTCAGACTTTTCCCGATAAAAACAATCGTCGCGATATTGTACCAGCCCGGCAGTTCACCGGTGGTATCGATTAGCAGGCAATCAGGCAATTGCGCAGGCTTCTCGGTCGCACTGCGTCGAATCGCCTGCAGATTGCGTCGGCGTAATTCCGATTCTACTTCCTTCGCTCTCTCGACATGACGCGGCGCCAAAACCAAAAGCAAATTGGGGAATTCCGATCGGAGCGCGCAAAAAACATCAGCCAGAATCTGTTCCTCGCCCCGATGGGTGCTGCCGCCGAAAAGAATTGGCCGAGTCGGATCAATTCTTGTTTCGATGAATCGTCGCGCCTCGCTAGATAAAATCGGCTGATTGGAAACGTCGTACTTAATATTACCAACCGCATGAATTTGGGACGGCGTAGCGCCGAGATTTTTCCATCGCTCTGCATCTTTGGGCGTTGGCACACAAACAAGATCGAGCCGTCGAAAAATGGACCCGACGAAAAACTTGAAGCGTCGAAATCTTCGTTCCGAACGCGGGGATAAACGCGCATTCGCCAATATGATCGGAGTTTTCCGGCGCGTAGCTTCCGCCACCAGATTTGGCCACACTTCCGCTTCGATCAGAATGATACGTTGCGGCGCAATAACGCGAAACGCGCGACGCATGACTGGCCAAAAATCAAGCGGGGCGTAGAGAACATCCATCCAATCGGGCGCACGCTTCTGCGCCAGAGCATGGCCGGTCGTTGTCGTGGTGGTGAGAACGCAATTCAGATTCGGTTGCAGCGCGCGCAATTGTTCCGCGAGTTTTAGCGCGATTACGATTTCACCCACACTGACGGCATGGATCCAGGTCGGTTTTTTTCCGTGCAGGCGTTGCCGGTATTCGGTTGAATAAAAACCGAGCCGTTGCCCGAAGTTTTTTCGATAGCCGCCGCGCCGGAACATTTTTGCGAGGTACGAAGGTAGGAACAGCAGCAGACCGATTGGCCAGAGCAAGTTGTAGATGAGTCGAATCATCTCTGATGTTTGGCGAAAATTACTTCGGTCGCGCCATAGCGCCGCGCTCGCACTACTTTCCAGCGTGGATGTTCTGGCACCTTCTCGCCCGGTCGTTTCTCAAGAACGAACACACCGTCAGAAACAAGCAGAAGAGGGATTCTCGGATTGTTTAGCAGCAAATCGGTAAAGGCTTTTGCTCCGGGCGCGGCTTCGTAGGGCGGATCAGCGAAAATAATATCGAACGGCCCAGTCGCGTAGTTCAAATACGCAAATACATCCCGCACCCTCACGCGGCCATCCACGCTCGCAATGGCGAGATTGCGTTCGATCGCTCGCGCCGCGTTTCGATTTGATTCAACGAAGACCGCGGAGGCCGCGCCGCGACTCATCGCTTCGATGCCGAGCCCGCCGGCACCGGCAAAAAGATCCAATATGCGTGCTCCAATCACCTTCTCGCCCAAGCTCGAAAAAATCGCAGTTTTCACGCGATCCATCGTTGGTCGTACACCGGTGCGCGGGACTTTCAGTTGCAGGCCGCCCGCCCTGCCCGCAATAACCCTCACGGTGTCGGCGAAGCCGACGGCGCGGCCTTCTTTTTTTTGCTTTTGTGGCCGAGAAGCGCGTCGATGACACCGCCGAGGTCCTTAAGATCAGCGCCTACCGCGCGTTCTACTAAATCTGTTTTCGGCTTCTCCAAAGTGCCGCCGACATGAAACTGGAGCGCATACTGTCCGGGCTCGGAGGTTGCAACAAAATTTTCGCGAATTCCGCGAAACAATTGGCTCCGGATTTTTTCATTAA
>Ga0137407_10003078_pt1 | contig 11066 bp, 9 predicted proteins | sample CZOMad2_2_16fung_FD_108410 | JGI IMG/M metagenome (GOLD analysis project Ga0137407, IMG submission 108410) | Vadose zone soil fungal communities from Angelo Coast Range Reserve, California, USA - CZOMad2_2_16fungal (Illumina Assembly) | ecosystem: Environmental > Terrestrial > Soil > Vadose zone...
ACTTCTGCAGAAGCTTCAAAAATCGCGGGCGATCTATCTCGACGCCGGCCATTTCGTGTGGGAGCAACAGCCGGAAGCATATGCGGCGGCCGTCCTGGATTGGGTCAAAGGCGGATACGCCGCGTCCTAGATCGAAACGCGGCTCTGGAAGACGAGGAACGTCGCTCTACATGAGGAGCCGGCGTCTCGAGCGTTGCGCCGAACAATTGAGAATTCGGCACTTATGTGACGCACGATATCATTCTTGGCGCAAGTAAGTTCGAAGGCGTGAGTTCCAAAGGCGATTGTCTCCTTGACTAACCTCACGTGCAGCAGACGCATGACTTAGTTGGCAGACTAGTAGCAAGCTCCCCGAAGACTGTCCTATAAACATAGGACAGGGAAAATCGGTAACATAGACGCAAGAAGTGATCGCAGGTTTTGGCTTCCTCATTGGAGCCCATCTTGTCCGACCGCATTCCCCGGTCGTCAACAATTCTCGATCACACCAAACCACGGAATCGAACATGTCCTTCGTTCATCGGAAACTTCGCGTCAACGAACTCGACTTCAATATCCGCGAAATCGGGAGCAAGGAACCAGCACTGGTTTTCCTCCACTACTGGGGTGGGACCGGGCGGACCTGGGACCTCGTTGCCGGACGATTGTCGGAGCGACACCGTTGCGTTGCTCCGGACCTTCGCGGGTGGGGCGGGTCTGACAAAAGCGCAACTAATTACGATCTACACGTGCAGGCCGATGATGTAGCCGCCATCATTGAATCGTTGGGACTTTCGCAATACATCCTCGCGGGTCAATCGATGGGCGGAAAGATCGCTCAAATTCTGGGTGCGCGCAGACCGAATGGTCTAAAAGGGCTCGTGCTGGTGGCGCCTGCCCCCCCGACCCCGACTGGAGTTCCGAAGGAGCAGAGGGATGGGATGCTCAAGAGCTATCAGAGCGCCGCGGGCGTCGATGTTGCGCTCTCGCGCATTTCGCACAAGCAGCTTCCTCCAGATCTCCGACAGCAGGTCGTCGACGATACTCTCGGCGGCGCACCTGCGGCCAAGAACGCTTGGCCGCAGGAAGGCATGCCGCTCGACATCACCGACATGGTCGGAAAAATCAATGTGCCTACCACGATCATTGTCGGCGATGCGGACCAGGTGGAGCCTGAGTCTTTCTTGCGACGCGAATTTGAGAGCCGCATTCCCGGGACGGAGTTCATCATCCTGCCGGGCGTCGGCCATCTGGCGCCCCTGGAAGCGCCAAATGAACTCGCGGCTGGAATAGCAAAGGCTGTTTCGAGGATGATCTAAAGCGCGACGCGGATCGCGGTCCTTTGACTGCGATCCGCGGCCGTGAGACTCTCTCTCGGCCTCCAACCCGTCACGAAAGTCCCGGCTCTCCTCTTACTCTGGACTTCTCCGCAGGCAGCGGGCAAAAGCGATTCCGCTCACAACCGGACGGGCTTGTCCGGTCCCGTCGTAAATATTTGGCGGGGATCTTCCATATTTACGACTGCCGGCAACACGCGACTCTCTAAGCAGCAACGAATATCGCAGGTTCACAGCCCTTCTTCCTCTCTCGATACCTGCTGTCTGTCTGATACCTGTTGAGCTCACTCTTCGAACGGCGCCATGTTGAGCACCGTCGAAGAGTCCGGCATCACAAGCGGCGCGCGGTTGTGCTCGATCATCGTGCAGATATGGTGGAAGTGCGGATACGGTTGCTTGGTATCCAGTTCGCGGTTAAGGGCCTTGTTAAAGTCGCGCTTGAAGTGCAGCCTCGGGTAGTGCCGAACGACCTCGGCGACGTCGGCCGGATCGAGCCCCGCATCGGCAACGCCGACGACGTCGTACAGCAGCCCGAGTTCCATGATGCGGCTGGTGTCGTCCCGGAATAGATTCACGTCCCACGTATGCAGCGCGATGTTGTCCCAGACTTTCTGGGCTCGATCACTCGACACGCCCTTTTCCACCAGGAACTTGCGTGCCGCGCCAGCCCCCTCGATTTCAAAGCGATGCGGTCCCGGCGCGTGGGTGGTGAGGCCGAGGTCGTGAAGGACCGACGACAAAAACATCAGCTCGCTGTCGACCTTCGTGCCGTGCTTACGCGCAAAAAGTTCGCTGAACCAATAGCAGCGCATGACATGGTTGAAGAGCATGTCGTTGGACACCGAACGCGCGAGTTCCTCAGCTTGACGGGCAATGCTGCTATCGGGAACTTTGATGTCAGATATCATGTTGGATTCCTGAAAGTGCTAGAACCGATGGAGCGCCCGCTTAAGACGTTGAACATACCCGGAGCAGGCGTCGACGCAGAAGACGCAATCCAATTGCTATTCCAGCGCGACGCTTACGAGCAGGGCTCAGTGAGAAGACCCAGACTCAAGACGTCCACACTTCAGGCGCCGGGCCGTTTGAAGAATGCTTCTGCCGACATGACGAGTATCGTAACATTCGTGTAGCCCGGATATTTGTCGCGCATCCTGGAAACAACTTCTTCAGCCGTCGTTGACGATGCGGTCACTTGAGCAAAGTCGCGTATATACGCCTCCGTTCCGTCCAGAATGGCTTCTGCCTCATCGCTGACCTCGGGCTTCTTATGCCCGGCGATTACTGTTTTTGGCTTCAGCGCTCTAAGCGCGTTCACGCTTTCGATCCAGCGTTTCCATTCCTCAGGACCAGAGAGGCCAAGCATGAGGTGGTTCGAGTTGTAAGCGACGTCACCTGCGACAACCATTTCGAGGGTGGGAATCCACACCACCGTACTGGGCGCAATGTCTCCTTGGCCGACATTAACAACGCGAAGTTGCTCGCCCTCGAGATCAATCACGTCCGACGCAAGCGGTCCGGGAAGAGAGGTCGGCTTGGCGATATCGACGCTCATGATTTTTTCGAACTGTGCCAGGTCTTTCGAGCGATTTGCACGAATATGGTCGACCACACCTGGCGCGGCCATAACTCTGGCAGCCGGAAAACGGGACAACAAGCGATCCATACCAAAATAGTGATCAGGGTGCCCGTGCGTGATCAAAATGCTCGTCAGCCGTTGACCATGTCGTGCGATACAGTCAGCGAGAGCGTCAACGTCTTCTGTTGCGATGAGTGTATCGATGAGGACGGCTTCCGTTTCTCCACAGATAAGGGTCGCTGTCGTCGGAGAAAACGTTGCTCCTTGAGGCCCCTTTAGCGGGTGCGCGGAGCTGACGAAGACATAAGCTTGCAACCGCGATCGGCCCGGTTTGCCAAGAGCTGGCTGCTGCAGCACACTGTTCATAACCATCCTTTTAAGCGAACTATGGTCGCTGCCAGTCTGTTGGCGAAGGCGGGTTCCTTCGCGGAGATAGTCCGGGCAGGCTAGATCAAGCAGTTCGGAGCTTAAATGACGTTTATGCAGTGAATTCGGACATGGGGCAGCAAATCCGCAGAGCGCTCGATGAATGGTTGCTTCTTCGCTGTAGCGTTCAGATGGAGCCGGAGTTCTCGGCAATCTGCGGCTACTCGGTCGTGCTCTCACCTTCAGAAGGCGAATGCCTCGTATCCATTGCGGACATTGAGGCTGGCGACCGGTCGATCACGCCATTCGAGATGCTTTGTTCTCGTCCCGAGCTATGCGCCTGCCGGCCTGTGGCGGATATCCGAATGCTCTGATAAAGGCTTGCCGCATTCGTTCCGGATCGGAAAAACCGACCGATCGCGATATCTCCTTGAGGGAGGCGGCGCTTTCCTCGATGAGAGGCTTGGCCGCTTCAGCCCGTAGGCGTTCGATAGCCTTCGCAGGTGTTTGGCCCGTTTCAGCGACGAAAGTCCGACTGAACTGGCGCGAGCTCAATCCTACGACCTCTGCGAGCCGATCCACGGATAAATCCTCGTTCAAATGATCTCGCGCGTATTGCAGGACAGATCCCACTCGTTCGGTCGGAGCGGCCATCTCAAGAAGAGCAGAGAACTGCGTCTGGCCACCCGGTCGACGATGATAGACCACCATGTCCTGAGCGACGCGTCTCGCGACTGCGGTGCCTACATCTTCTTCGATCAGCGCCAACGCCAAATCTATTCCCGCGGTTATTCCAGCAGAAGTCCAAACGCACCCGTCCTTGATGAATATCTTATCAGGCTTGACGACGACCTTCGGGAATTCGGCCTGTAACCGTGGAGCAAACCGCCAATGTGTGGTGGCACGCTTGCCATCGAGAAGTCCAGCGGCGGCCAGTCCGAACGCCCCCGTGCAGATACTTGCTACGCGGCGAGAGTGAAGCGCCATCGTGGCGATCGTGCCGTGGTAAGCCGAAAAGCCGATATCCAACACTTCGGCGCCGATGACGATAAGCGTATCCCGAGCCTTTCGGGGAGTATCAGACGTAATGGAAACGCCGCAGCTTGCCCTTACCGACGCCCCCATATCCGAAACCACGACTGCGGTATAGGTGCCGGGCGAATGCGCCTCGGCGAAGCGAACTGCGGTCAACGGCCCACTGAGGTCAAGCAGTTGAAAGCCGTCCGAAATATAGAATTCGATTAGCCTGCTCATGTCTGAAATCGTGGGTTAAATGTCATTTACGACATGACGTTGTTAGCTGAGAATGACCACGTGGACAAGCGAAAGGAAGTCGCGTGTTCGGATCGCGCATCCCGGTTCGGAATCGGAGTGTGTTTTGTGCCACCCGTGGGACATCGGCAAAGGAGCGTCGCTATGCTTATGGCAGGAATTGAAGTGATTGATTCAGCGTTGACCAAACAAAGCATCGACCTCGCTCGTACTCACTTATCTCCGTATCTTTTCAATCACGTCATTCGCTCATGGCTGATGTCAACGCTCGCCGCTTCCAACTTCCCGGTCAAGCCGGACCCCGAGGTGCTCGCTTGCGCGACGATCCTCCATGATCTCGGCTTAACAGAGAAGTACGAGGCGAATGACCGCTTCGAGGTGGATGGCGCGAATGCTGCTCGAGCCTTTTTGCGCGGGCACGGCATGAAAGAGCGCGATCTCCAGCTTGTTTGGGATTCGATCGCGCTTCATACAACGCCCTCGATCGCCATGCACAAGGAACCTGAAGTCGTCTGTTGCTTGGCAGGAATTGGCGCTGACATCATTGGGTTCGGACTAGAGCGGTTCAAGCCGGAAGATGTCGAACGCATCAACCAGGCTTATCCGCGGCTCAGCATCAAAGAGCGGTTCAAGGACGACATGTGTGGGATCGTCAAACGCAAGCCCCACTGTGCTCATGGCGGCATCGCGGCCGATTTCGGGGCGCGATACGTTCCGGGGTTCAAACCGGTGTCGGCCGCAGATTTGGTTGCGAATGCACCCTATGCCGAATGAGATTTCGGGCGACCGCGGCAGGGATTACCCGTCTTATCTCGGCATCGGATCGGTTAAGTCGTGTCGCTCGTCAAGGAGTACCTTGATTGGCCGCGGATGCACCACGTAGTTTCTCTAGGACGCGGACTCATTAAGCCGCAGCTATGGCCTAATACTGCGTTAAAGCGTTCCGCGCGGTTATAGATGCCGCGATCTTGTTCTCGTCACCCCTTGCCGAGGTCGCGTCGCCAGGGATTTTTTCTCTGTGTCGCGGGCGAGTTGGGCTTCGACTACATCGACATCGCACGTCCCGCATCGTCCAGCAGGGTCGACGCGCTCGAGCACAAGGCGTGCGCGCAGTGGTCGCCGCCGCCGGCGTGTCCATGATTCCCGGCGCCTTGTCCAATGTGTTGTCTGATATTGGCACGCCATCGTCATAGGGGGTCCAGCAGATCGTGGATCAGCGTCGCGCGATCAGCGCTTTCGGCGTAGGTCTCCCGGCAAGCCAATCGAGTTGACCCCCAAAGTCGCCCCAGCGCGAGGTCTTGCTCGGCATCGTGCGGCACAATGGATGGGCACGCATGACGAGACCCAGCCTTGACCTCGCGAGATTATGTTAGGTCGACCCCGCCCAGGATTTCGAGTCAGAGCCGGGTTCGATTCCGGTCGGGGCGATTGTGGAGACTGGAACGGCATGGGCCGTGCCCGTTGCCGAGGAGCTTGTTTTTTATTTTTGCGAGCTAATAGCGCGTGTCATCTTGTTGGTATTCCTGTTGGTATCGGCAGCAATGAGCGACGAAAGATATTTAAAATTCAATTGGTTATGGTATTAGGTGATTGTCGGCCAGGGGCACCAGCCTACGCTGCTGCGCACCTTCGGCTCGTCAGGCCAAGAAGGCCGGCTTGAGTGCGACGGTGTTATTGTCAATCAGTATCCGCTAATTCGCAACGCGCGATCCTATGCACGGGCGGCGGCCTTCCGTTTCGCCGCCTGCCTGGCCATCGATGCGCGCTCCCTGACCATTGCATCCGACATTTCCTGCGTGACGTCGCGGGCGTTGATCGGCTCGTCGCAATGGGAGCAGACGATCTTCAGCGAAGTAAGACGACCGCAGGCCTTGTGACGGATTTTGAGAGGTTCTCCGTCAGGCCATTTACCCCATCTTGCGCTCCAATCCTTCAAGGCGATCAGGATTGGCCACAGGTAGATTCCCTTTTCGGTTAGTCGGTACTCGTGGCGTGTGGGGCGCTGTTGGTATGCGCGCCGTTGTACGATGCCGGCCTTTTCGAGCTTCTTCATCCGGACGCTAAGCAAATGCGGCGATATCCCGGTGTAGGTCTGGATATCGTCAAATCGCCTTTGGCCCAGAAAAAGTTCCTTCATGATCATGATCATCCAGGGATCTCCGATGGCGTCGACAGACCGCGCGATGGTGCAAGTCATTTTCACAAGTTCGGTCGTGCGCATGCTTGACTCACTTCAAATTTTGAAGTTATAAGTAATAACTTCATGATTTGAAGTGACGATAAGACGGCGGAAGCCGCGTGGCAAGCAACTCGGACGATCAGGGAGGATCGGCGATGCGGCAAATGCGGATGCTGTGCGCGAACGCCATGCGGATCGGCTTGCTCCAGGCCGTGCGCCCGACAGGGCCATCGTCGCCGAGCAGGTTTGCTTCACGCGCCAACCGAGCCCCGGACGTGGCACCTGGAGCGCCTCAACCACTCATAGCGTCACCAGACGGCCGGCAGACGTAGATCCGCAAAAAAACTCCAGCTCGTTCAGCCTCGAACAACGCTCGCTACGACGCGACCGACCAGATGGGTGAAATATGGAAACTTTGACGGCGATACCAAATCAGCAGATTTCAAATTACGTGCCGGATCACCACGACCTCGTCGTTTCGCCGGCGGAGGAGAAGGCGATCGCCCGAGAACTCACTCCCTCCGTTGCCTGGCCCACGTTGGTTCTGGCGATGGCATTGCCCTCGATCCTTGCGGCACTGGTTTATCTTGGCTTCTCGCGCTTGCTTCCGCTGTGGCTTTGCACGCCGATCCTGGCATTGGTTTCCTACTCGCACTACACCCTCGTGCACGAGAGCGTTCACGGAAACCTCGTGCCGGGTTACCCGCGATTGAGATGGTTGAACGAAATCGTCGGCTGGGTCGGCTCCCTCGGCATGGGACTGGCGTGGCCCTTCCTCAAGCGCACGCACGTGAAGCATCACTCGCACACCAATACCGAACTCGATCCGGATATATTCGTGAAGGGAACGCTGGCTCAGCTCCTCGTCAAGTGGACCATCATGTCGATGATGTCCTTCATTCCGCTGCCTTTGCTGAAGCACGTCAATCGCGACAGGTACGAGCGGGTCAGCCGTCTCCTGATCGGGACTGAAAGCTGGCAGATGGCCCCGGTCACCTGTCTCACCCCGGCGCTGCTGGTTGCGGCATTCGTCACCGGACATTTCGCCGAATGGTTCTTCCTTTGGTTTCTACCGATCAGGTTCGCGGCTGCTTCTCAATGTCTTTTTCCAATGGTTGCCGCACCATCCGTTCGATCGCACCGAGCGCTATCTGAACACGCGTATCAGCCTCTGGGCTGGCGGAACGATCTTCACGCTCCAACAGAACCTCCATTTGATGCACCATCTTTGGCCGAGCGTTCCATTCTACAGATATCACCGCCTGTACCACCGGCTGCGTCCCGTCCTGCTCGAGAAGGGATCGAGGATCGAAGGTCTGATGACTGGATCTCGCGCTCAGGACAAACGGCCGCTGGCCCAGGTGTGAAGTGCCGACGTCACGCCTGCAGACGAGAAAGCCCCGCCCTCACCCCTCCCGATACCAGCTCGCGAGCTGCCACAGATCGTTGTCCCAGCCCGAGATATGCGCGGTCAGCTTGCCGCCGAGCGCCGCGGCCCGGCTCCGGGAGAGGATGGGCTGGATGTAATTGTCTGACACGACGAGGTCGTTGAGCCTGATGAACAGCGCCGCGCGCTTCACCGCGTCGAGCTCCTGTTCGACCTGCTTGTAGATCTCGTCATATTCCTTGCTTTGCCAGCGCGAGACGTTGCGGCCCTGCCACTTGTTGTCCTTGTTCGCCACCTGCGACGACACATACTGGTTCATGAAGAACTGCGGATCGGCCTGCGGCATGGTGGTGTTGTACATCTGCGCGTCGCAATAGAAATGCGGGTAGGTGTCGGGATTGGCGGTGTCGGAGGAAAAGAACACCGATCCCACCACCGACTTCAGTTCGACGTCGATGCCCGCCTTCTGGCACGCCTGCTTGACGATGGCCTGGGTCTTCTGCCTGGGCGCATTGATCGAGGTCTGGAATACGAACTTCAGCGGCTTGCCGTCCTTGGCACGAATGCCGTCGCCGCCCTTTTTCCACCCCGCAGCCTCGAGGATCTGGTTGGCCTTCTCGACGTTGAATTCGAATTTGGTGTTCTTCGACCGAAATTTTTCCGGGTTGTTGAGGAAGTTCGCGGTGGCAAGCGCCGTGCGGCCATAGATGAATTTCTCGATCGAGGCGCGGTCGATCAGGAGATTGATGGCCTGGCGCACGGCCGGATCGCTGAACAGCGGATGTTTGGTCTTGATGCTGGCGCGCTCGCCATCGACCTCGACTGAGGGATCGGTCGAGTTGAGCGACATGAATTCGACATTGCCTGACGTCGTGATATTGACCCTGCCCTTGCCGAGGGCTTCCATCTTCAGCAGGATCTCGTCTTCGACCTGCATGTTCCAGGCATAGTCATATTCGCCGCTCTGCAGCACCGCGCGCGCCGCCGACACCGCGTCGCCGCCGCCCTTGACCTCCACCTCATCGAAATGCGGCCGGTTGGCGACGTGGTAATTGGGATTGATTTTGGCGCGGAGCATGTCGCCCGGCTTGAAATCCACGAACATATAAGCGCCGGTGCCGACCGGCTTCAGATTGTGCGGCGCCTCGCGCGACTTGGCGCCGACGTAATCCTTGAACAAATGTTTTGGAATGATCATGCCGTAGGCGCCGACAAAGGCATCGGCCCAGAATGGCGTCGGCTTGGCGAAAACGAGGCGGACGGTGAAGTCGTCGATCTTCTCGACCGTGATGTCCTTGTAGCTGGCGATCGAGACCGCCGCGGTCTCCGGCGTTCTGGCATATTCCCAGTTGAAGACGACATCGTCTGATGTGAACGGCATGCCGTCATGCCATTTGACGCCGCGTTTCAGCTTCCAGATCACCGAGCGGCCGTCTTCGGCCAGCCCGTCATTCTCCTTGCTCGGAATTTCGGCCGCGAGGAACGGCACCAGATTGCCGTCGCCATCCCATCCCGCCAGCGGCTCGTAAAAGATCCGGGAGCCTTCCTGGTCCTTGCTGCCGACCGCGAAATGCGGATTGAGCAGGGTCACGGCCTGCCAATACATCAGTTTCAAGACGCCGCCGCCGCCGGCCTGGGTCGGCTTGTAGGGAAGCGCGGTCGCAGCCATCGCAACCCCGGACTGGCTCAGCATCATCCCGGCGATCGGCGCCGAAAGGCCTGCGGCGATCATTCGCTGGACAAAGGCCCGCCGCGACAGGTGGCCGGTCTTGACGTCTGCAATCAGGTTTCGAAGTTCCCGTTCTTCCATGGGGCCTGCTCCTGGTGCTGAATGCCTCGTCGCGCCTGATCAAGGAAATGGATCAGGTCAGCGCGAACCTGTCAAAGCAGGATCCGGGCCATCCGGTCATGCCAAGCCCAACCGAGACAAGGTGACGCGGCGTCAGCCGGCCATGGGAATGACGGTGGTAGTGCACCTGATTTACACGTGGCCCCTTCGCGAGCACCGCTCGCGAACCAGGTGCAGTGCCGTAGGGCGGATTGGAGCCGAAGGCGTAATCCGCCCACGCCCCAGCTCAGCCTGTTGGCGAGATGATCCTCTCCCCGCCAATCGCGCGGTCCAAAGCGTCGATCAGCAACTGAATCTCGATGAACTTGTTGCGGGCCCGTTCGGCCTTGTCGCGGTCAAAGGGCGCGGCCAGCACCTTCGCATGCATGTCCCTGTCCTCGAGCATGCGCGCACGGGCTTTATTCAGCGTTTCAAGTCGCTCGGTCATTCTTTCAATGGAGGAATCGGCGCCACGCTGTAAGCGCGAGCCTCATGCGTACACCGATCCGGCCATTGGCACCATCGATCAATGGCACGCCGCCATCCCTCAAGCATGTAAGAAGCCTGCATTGCGCGTGGGCTTCTCACCTTTCTTAACCTCTCGCCAACGATAACCACCGGTGCCGAAGTTGAAGGTTGGTCGCGCGGTTTCGATCATCCGGCCACCGTTGAGCGCGAGACGCTCGGGAACTCGTCACGCGCACGGTAGTACTACGGGTCAGAAAACACGGCTCTGCCGCAGTTCATCCGCGAAATGTTCACATCCGACTTTTATCCGGCGGGCCTTCTCAGCAGGGATGGAAGTTTGATGCGATATCTTTTCGCCGCCGTGATTGCTGTGTTCGTGATTACGGTGGATTTTGAAAGTTCCGAGATCAGGTCGATATGGACGGAACCATCTTTCGTCGTCGCCGAAGCGCAATCGGAATTTGCCATCACATCGAATTCCCACACAGGAACTGTGACCGCGTCGGTTGAGTATTCGCTAGCGCTGGACGCGACAAATGCCGACGAGAAGGCAATTTCAGCCGATGATGCGGCTCATGCGGCTGCCTCGATCTACGACGAGTCCGCGTCATCGGACTTGATCTGTGAAACGGTCAGGACCGCCGCTAAGGAAAACGATATCCCGATCGGAT
>Ga0137407_10003079_pt1 | contig 11065 bp, 9 predicted proteins | sample CZOMad2_2_16fung_FD_108410 | JGI IMG/M metagenome (GOLD analysis project Ga0137407, IMG submission 108410) | Vadose zone soil fungal communities from Angelo Coast Range Reserve, California, USA - CZOMad2_2_16fungal (Illumina Assembly) | ecosystem: Environmental > Terrestrial > Soil > Vadose zone...
ACTGCCGCGAAGTCTTCCGGCGTGCCCGTCACGATTTCGTTGCCGCCCTGCGTGGCGATGCGCTCGTGGACGTCGGCCGAGCGCATTGCCCTGACGAGTTCCGCGTTGAGGCGATCGACGATCGCCTTGGGCGTGCCGGCGGGCGCGAGCACGCCCTGCCACTGAGAGATGTCGAAATTCCTGATGCCCGCCTCCTGCATGGTCGGTACTTCAGGCAGGCTCGAGGCGCGCTTGCCGCTCGACACCGCGAACGCGCGCAATTTTCCTGCGCGGATCTGCGGAACCGATGTGATCACGGTATCGAACATGAAGGTGAGCTGGCCGCCGAGCAGGTCCGCGAGCGCCGGCGCGCTGCCCTTGTAGGGCACGTGCGTGAGTTGGGTGCCGGTCGCGAGCGCGAACAGCTCTCCGGCGAGATGATTGCCGCCGCCGATTCCGGTGGACCCGTAGGAGACGGCCCCCGGCCGCGCGCGCGCCGCGTCGATCAAATCGGCGATGCTCCTGATGGACGAGCCGGCCAGCGTCACCAGGACGTACTGGTACACGGTGCATTGCGCGACGGGCGCGAAGTCCCTGACCGGATCGTAGGGTACCTTGGCATAGAGCACGGGGTTGACGACGATGGGGCCGTTGGCGGTCACGAGCAGCGTGTAGCCGTCGGGCGCCGACTTGGCGACGAAGTCCGCGCCGATGCCGCCGTTCGCGCCGGCGCGGTTCTCGACGACGAACGGCTGCTTCAGCACGTCGCCGAGCTTCTGGGCAAGAGTCCGGCCGAAGATGTCGGCATTGCCGCCGGCGGCGTAGGGAACCACGAGGCGCACCGGCCTCGCCGGATAGTCCTGCGCCTGCGCCGCGCCGGACAGCATGGCCGCGAGCGCAAGCGTTGCCAAGCCGATCTTCATGAATCCTGCTCGCGGGAATGGCGGGGCTACAGGCTATCATATGCGGCATGATCAATCGGCGCTCCCTGGTTACGGCGGTCGCGGTGATCGCCATGCTCTTGTGTGCCGCGCGCGAGGCCGCGGCCCAGTCTTATCCGCAACGTCCCGTCCGCCTCGTCGTGCCCGCGCCCGCGGGCGGACCTACCGACGTCCCGGGCCGTCTTATCGCCGACGGGTTGTCGGGGCTCTTCAGCCAGCGCTTCGTGGTCGAGAACCGCGTGGGCGCGGGCGGCCTGGTGGCAGGCGAGTTCGTCGCGCGTTCCGAGCCCAACGGCTACACGCTCCTCTACGCGAATACCAGCGTGCTCGCGGTCAATCCCGCGCTCCAGGGGACGAATATGCCTTACGATCCGGCGACGGCGTTCGCGCCGATCGGTTTCGTCTCCAATTCGCCGCAGCTGCTGGTCGCGAACCCCAAGCTTCCCTACCGGTCCGTGCAGGAGCTCGTCGCCTGGGCGAAAAGCAATCCGGGCAAGCTCAACTTCGCCACCGCCGGCGTCGGGACGCTGCCGCACCTTACCTACGAGTTGTTCAAGATGGAAGCCGGGATCCAGGCGCTCAACGTCCCGTATGCGGGAGGAGCGCCGGCGCTCACCGCGGTGATCGCGGGACAGGCCGACGTCCTCTTCGACCTGGTGCGCACCCGAGTGAAGAGCGGCGAAGTGCGCGCCCTCGCCATCACCGGAGCGAGCCGCGACGCGGATCTGCCGGACATTCCGACCCTCGCCGAGAGCGGTTATCCCGCCGTGACCTCGACCTCCGGCACGGGAATAGTCGCTCCCGCTGGAATACCCAGGGAAATCGTCGCGCGGCTCAATTCGAAGCTGAACGAGCTGATCGAGCGCCCGGAGACTCAAAGCAAGATGAAGGCATTCGGCCTCGTGCCCCAGAGCGGCCCGCCCGAGGAATTCGGCGCGTGGGCGGCCCGGGAACGGCAGCGATGGACGCGCGTCGTGAAGCAGTCCGGCGCGAAGGCGGACTGAGCATGGCGCGCGTCGCCGCCGCATTCGGTTCCTCCCACAGCGTCATGCTGGCGGCCGAGCTGCAGGACTGGCTGAGCGGATTTCGCCAGAGCGACCTTCGCATGAAGTACTACGATCGCGAAGGCAGGCCGCGCTCCTATGCCGACGTGCTCGCCGGCGCGCCCTCGCACATCGCGCAGCTGATCACCGACGAGGCGATCACGGGGCGTTTCAACGAAGTGCAGGGCGCGATGAAGCGCCTCAGGTCCGAGATCGCCTCGGCGAGGCTCGACGCCCTGATCATCGTCGGCGACGACCAGCACGAGCTTTTCCAGGACCAGCACATGCCCTCGATCGGGATCTACTACGGCGAGAGCATACGCAACGCCGCGCGCGCCAACGCGAAGCGCTACAGCTGGCCCGAGGAGTGGTACAACCGCGCGCAGATGCGCCGCTACGAGGACGAGATCGACGCCGACTATCCCTGTCACCGGCCGCTTGCGCTCGCGCTGATCGAAGGCCTGATCGAGCGCGAGTTCGACATTTCCGCCGTCGCGGGGCTCGGGGACGGGCAGAACGAAGGCCATGCCTATTCGTTCGTACACCGCTGGTACCTGAACGCAGACGGGGCGCGCCTGCTTCCCGTCGTACCGATTTTCCTGAACACCTACAATCCGCCCAACCCGCCGCTCCCCAAACGCTGCGTGCGGCTGGGCAAGGCGTTGAAGGAGCTGATCGGGAGCTATCCCGAGGCCCTGCGCGTCGGACTGGTTGCCTCCGGAGGTTTGAGCCATTTCGTCGTCGAAGAGGAGCTCGATCGGTCCATTATCGCGGCTCTCAAGGACAAAGACCTCGACTTCCTCGCCGGGCTCGATCCGCGCCGGCTGAAGGCCGGAAGCTCCGAGATCCGCAACTGGATCGTGGTCGCGAGCGCCGCCGCCGATCTCGACCTGAGCTGGATCTCCTACACCCCTTCGTATCGCACGCCGGCCGGAACCGGGATCGGGCTCGCCTTCGCCAGGTGGAGCTGACGGTGGCCGGGGGTGGGCCGCCTTTCCGCGCCGACCATGTCGGGAGCCTGCTGCGCGTGCCGGAGCTGCGCGCGGCTCACGAAAAGGCCCTGCAGGGAGAGCTCGGCGCGGCGGCGCTTCACGAGCTGCAGAACCGCTGCATCCGCGGCGTCATCCGGCTCCAGGAATCCGTGGGGCTCCATTCGATCACCGACGGCGAGTACCGGCGCAGTTCGTTCCACGCCGATTTCATCGAGAAGCTCGCCGGGGCGAGGGCGGCAGGCCGTCTCGACGTCGAGGGCACGGTCAGCGGTTTCGACGCGAACAAAGCGAAGGAGGGCAAGCCCTTTGCACCGCGCGCTTTCACGATCGTCGGCAAGCTGCGCCACGGACAGCCGATCGAGGTCGAAAACTTCAGCTTCGTGAAAGCGAACACCCAGCGCACCGCCAAGCAGACGATTCCGTCGCCCACCATGCTGCTGCGCGGCGGCCGGGCGGCGGTGAACTACGAGGCGTACCCGGACCTCGAGGAGTTCTACGCCGACATCGCCGAGGTCTACCGGGAAGAGCTCAGGCAGCTCGGCGAAGCCGGGTGCCGCTATGTGCAGCTCGACGACACGAACTTCGCCTTTCTCTGCGACCCGAGACTCGCCGACACTTTCCGCAGGGACGGGTACGACCTGGATGGAATGCCCGAGCGCTTCGCGAATCTGATCAATTCGGCCATCGCGGAACGGCCCGCCGCGATGGTGGTCGCGATCCATCTGTGCCGCGGCAATTCAATGGGCCAGTGGGCGGCCCGGGGCGGCTACGAGCCCGTCGCCGAGGTCCTGCTCAACAAGGTCGACGTGGATGCGTACTTCCTCGAATACGACGACGAGCGTTCGGGCGGCTTCGAGCCGCTGCGTTTTTTTCCGGGACACTCGCGCAAGAGAATCGTGCTCGGGCTGGTGAGTACGAAAGTACCGGCGCTCGAATCGCAAGACGCACTGAAACGGCGCATCGAGGCAGCCGCGAAATTCGTTCCGCTGGAAAATCTGTGCCTCAGCCCCCAATGCGGCTTCGCGAGCACGTTCCGGGGGAACCCGATCCCGGAAGAAGTGCAGCGGCGCAAACTGGAGCGCGTGGTGGAGGTTGCGGCCGAAGTGTGGGGTACCGCCCGATGAGGGAATCGAAAGGCTCTTAGGCCGCAATATGTTACCGGGAGGGTTTCAGGAAGCACATTCACTTGGCGCTCGAAGCGAGCGTCCTCGATCGGAAAACTTCATGCATTCGATCTCCGTTTTCACAATGCGCTCGAACTTCGCCGCGCGGCTTTACCCGGCGACTCGCACGTAGTAAGTTTACGTTCCCAGGGGGATCGCAAGAATCGAATCTCGCTTGAAGGTCGAACGTCCAAGCGCCGTGGCCCAGCCGCGTCGTCTCACTTCCGGCGCGGAGGAGAGCGCACGCCTTTCGGCCCTGCGCAGCTATTGCGTGCTCGAAACCGGACGCGAGCCCCGTTTCGACGATCTGACCTGCCTCGCGTCGACCATCTGTGAAACGCCGGTATCGCTGGTGAGCCTGGTGGACACGAACCGCCTGTTCTTCAAATCGGCTCACGGCGTCGACCTTCGCGAAGTGCCGTACCCGGATTTTTTCTGCGGCCATGCCATTCGCCAGCGCGACCTCTTCGTCGTCCCCGACGCAAACGAGGATGCGCGCTTCGCACAGCACCCGCTGGTGGTCGAATCACCGCGCGTGCGCTTCTACGCCGGGGCGCCTCTCATCACCCCGCAGGACTACAGGCTCGGGACGCTGTGCGTGATCGATATCGTCCCCAGGCAGCTGCAGCCGAAGCAGCTCGATGTACTGCGCATTCTCGCACGGCAGGTGATGTGCCAGCTGGAGCTGAATTTGCAGGCGATGCGCGATCCCCTCACCGGCCTGTACAACCGCCGCCAGCTCGAGGAGGGCCTGCACCGCGAAGTCCTGCGCGCCCGCCGCCTCGGAGGAACCGTGGGCGTGATGGCGATCGACGTGGATCATTTCAAGCGGGTCAACGACACGCTGGGCCACGAGGTCGGCGACCGCGCCTTGAGGGGGATCGCGGACGAATTGGCTTCCTGCGTGCGCGAGGAAGACATCGCCTGTCGGGCCGGCGGGGAGGAATTCGTCATCATCCTTCCCGGAACGGGGAGAACGGCGTTGCGCTCGCGCGCGGAGGCTGTACGCAGGACCATCGAGCAGGCGCAAATTCCGGCGGGGGAAGGCATGCTCAAGCTGACCGTTTCCATAGGGCTCGCGAGCTTTCCCTCCTACGGCGATACCGGACCGGCGGTGTTGCGTGCCGCCGACGTGGCGCTGTACAAGGCCAAGGCAGCCGGGCGAAACCGCGTAACCATGTGCACGCCGAATGTTGCGCGTAGTTCTTCAGCCCAAGTCGCTTGACAATCCGGTTTTGAATTCCTGAGATCGATCCGTCGCGGGTCATTGCCCCGCGGCTTTGGGGCGCATATTTGAATCAGTCCGGAGGCAGATCGATGAGTTCGGGTTTCAAGGGCCGGCGTGAGGATCTCCGGCTGGTCACGGGGCAGGGGAAATATACCTCCGACTGGAATCTTCCCGGACAGCTTCACGGCTCGTTCCTGCGCGCGGATCGGGCGCATGCGGAAATCGTCTCGGTCGGCACGGCGCCGGCGCTGGCGTCCTCGGGCGTGGTCGCGGTGTTCACGGGCGCCGATACGGCCAAGGCCGGATTCAAATCCACGCCGCAGCTCGCACGCTACCCGGGCCGCGGCGGCGCGACCATCAAGGTTCCGCACCGCGACGGGCTCGCCAACGCTCGCGTGCGCTTCGTCGGCCAGGAAGTTGCTCTCGTGGTGGCGGAGACGGCGCTTGCCGCGCAGGATGCGGCCGAGAAAATCGAGGTCGAGTACCGCGATCTGCCTGCGGTGGTCGACGCGGAAGGAGCGCTCGCGCAGGGCGCCGAGCAGCTCTACCCGGAGATTCCCGGCAATCTGTGCTTCGACTACGAGTACGGCGACGAGGCGGCAACCGACTCGGCCTTTGCGCGGGCCGCGCACGTCACGCGCATCACCCTGGACAGCAAGCGCATGGTCGGCAACCCGATGGAGCCCAAGGCCTGTCTCGCCGCATACGACGCGGCGGCCGACAAATACGATCTGTACGTGAGCTCGCAAGGCCTCTCGCTGATGCGGGGAAGCGCGAGCGGCATCACCGGCATTCCCGCCGAGAGGATCATGGTCCACGCCCAGGACGTGGGCGGCGGGTTCGGGATCCGCTCCGATGCCTACGCGGAGTACTGCGTCGCCATGCTTGCGGCGAAGTCGCTCGGCAGACCCGTGAAGTGGACATCCTCGCGCTCGGAAACCTTCCTCTCCGACTATCACGGGCGCGCGGCAAAGCTGACGGGCGAGCTCGCGCTCGACGGGGAAGGGCGTTTCCTCGCGATCCGGATCAACTGGATCGTGAACACGGGCGCCTACCTTTCCACTCCCGGGCCGCTGATCAACACGCTGCCTCCGGGACTTCACGCGATCAATCTCTATCGCATCCCGGTCATGTACGGCCGGCATCGTCTGGCGCTGACCAACACGACGCCCACCACGGCTTACCGCGGCGCGGGCCGGCCCAACGTCTGCTATCTCGCCGAGCGCCTGGTGGAGGAAGCCGCCCGCGAGATGAAGATCGACCGTCTGGAGCTGCGCCGGCGCAATTTCATCCCGAAAGACGCTTTCCCCTACAAGACGCCGCACCCGCACTCGGTCTACGACAGCGGCGACCCGCACGGACTCTTGGACGAAGCGGTGAAACAGGCCGAATGGAAGACCTTCGACGCGCGCCGCGCGGATTCGCAGAAGCGCGGCAAGCTGCGCGGCATCGGTTGCGGGGCATTCATCGAGCCCGCGGGGGCGGGCGGGGCGCCGAAGGAAGAAGCGATGATCAAGTTCGGCGAGTCCGGCAATGCGCTCCTGTACGTGCTCGCAGGCCCTTCGGGGCAGGGGCACGAGACGGTATATCCGGAGGTCGTGGGCGAGGCGCTCGGCATGGATCCGGACAAGATCACCCTGCGTGCAAGCGACCCCGACGGACCGCGCCTCGTCGGCGAGGGCACCATCGGCTCGCGCTCGATGATGGCGCACGGCGGAGCGCTCGTGGTCGCGGCGCGCGAGGCGGTGCGCAAAGGAACCGAGCTCGCCGCGAAGGACCTGGAGGTCGCCCCGAACGATCTCGAATTCGCAAAGGGCCGCTATCGCGTCAAGGGCACCGATGTGTCGATCGGATTCGAGGACTTGGCGAAGAAGTACGGGAGCGCACTCGACTCGGGCGGCGAGATCCCCCTGCCGCGCTCCTTTCCGAGCGGCGCGCACGTCGCCGAGGTCGAGATCGACCCCGAGACCGGCGTCGTCGAAGTTCTGCGTTACACCGCGGTCGACGATTGCGGCCGCGTCATCAACCACGTCCTGCTCGACGGCCAGCTGCACGGCGGCATCGCGCAGGGCATCGGGCAGGCGATGGGCGAGCACGCGATCTACGAGCCGGCCTCGGGCCAGCTTCTCACGGGCACGTTCATGGATTACGAAATACCTCGCGCGGACGGTATGCCGGACATCCGCCTTTACGACCGCTCGATCCCGTCTCCGGGCAATCCGCTCGGCGTAAAAGGCGCGGGCGAAGCGGGCACGACCGGCGCGGTGCCGGCCGTCGCGAACGCGGTGATCGACGCACTGCGGCCGCTCGGCATCCATCACCTGGATTTTCCCTACACGCCGGATCGTGTCTGGCACGCGATCCAGGCGACGAAGAACAGGACTTGAGTCTTGTCGCGGCGGCTCAGGCGTTCTCGAGCAGGATGCGGATTACGTTCTCCGGATCGGTGATCATGCAGTCGTGGCCGGTCGCGAGTTCGTAGTACTTCCACGCCGGATCGTCGCGCAGGCGCGCGGCGAACTGGTCGAACGAGCCGGTGGGCGGGTTGGTGCAGTGGATGTAAGTGCGCGGCAGGCTCGCGCCGCCATTCCCGGTGAAATGCACGGGCTGGGCGAAGGTGCGGTACGACTGGCGCATCTCGTGGCGCGTGGCCCAGGCGACGTCCTCCGGGTCGGTCACCCCGAAAATCGCGAGAGGCAGCGGATCCACGAAACCGCCCATTTCGCCTTGCTTGATGATCTCGCGCCGATCGGGGTGCAGGTAGTCGAGCAGACGCTTCCCGTTCGCGGGCAGGAAAGCGTCCAGATACACGACGCGGCGCAGGCGTGCGGTCGCGCGGTCGGCGACGCCGGTGATGACCATTCCGCCATAGCTGTGCCCGACGAGGACGACTTTCTCGAGCTCTTCGGCTTCGAGGAGATTCACGATGTCGGCGATGTGCGTGGCGAGATCGATCGCCGGGTTTGCGAGATGCGCGCGCTCGCCGAGGCCGGTGAGGGTGGGCGCGTAGACCTCATGGCCTGCCGCCCGCAGCGCCGGCGCCACCCGCTTCCAGCACCACCCGCCGTGCCAGGCGCCGTGTACGAGCACGTAGGTGGATTTGCGCCGCGCCCGCTCGTGCCCGGAGGCTCGTTTGCGCGAGCGGGGTTTGGCGCGATGCTTTGTGGCTTTCGAGCGCGGCACGTTGCTCAGCCGATCTCCCGGCGCACGATGGCCGCCCCCGAGGCGAGGGCCTTCAACTTGCCGAGCGCGACATCGCGCGCGAGCGGCACCATGCCGCAGTTGGTGCAGGGATAGAGCTTCTCCGGCGGCACGAATCGCATCGCCGAGCGGATCGTCGCTGCGACTTGGTCGGGCTTCTCGACGGTATCGTTCGCGACGTCGATGGCCCCGACCATGACGTCCTTGCCTTTGAGCAGGGCGAGCAGCTCGAGAGGCACGTGCGAATTCGCGCACTCCAGGGAGACCTGGTCGATCTTCGACTTGGCGAGCAAGGGAAAGGTGGACTCGTATTGCCGCCATTCGGAACCGAGAGTCTTCTTCCAGTCGATGTTCGCCTTGATTCCGTAGCCGTAGCAGATGTGCACGGCGGTCTTGCATTTGAGGCCCGCCGCGGCCGCTTCCAGCGTGTCGATGCCCCACGCTGCGACTTCGTCCATGTAGACGTTGAAGGCCGGCTCGTCGAACTGGATCACGTCGGCTCCCGCCCGCTCGAGCTCGCGCGCCTCCTGGTTGAGGATCGCGGCGAATTCGCGCGCGAGCTTCTCGCGGCTGCGGTAGTGGTTGTCGTAGAGCGTGTCCACCATCGTCATGGGACCGGGGAGGGAGAGCTTGATCGGGCGCTTCGTCTGCCCCCGGAGGAAGCGAAGATCCTCGACGAACACCGGCTTGCCGCGCTCCACGGGCGCCACCACCACCGGCACGTCCGCGTCGTAGCGGTTGCGGATGCGCACGGTGCGCTTGTGCTCGAAATCGACGCCCTTCAGGCTCTCGATGAACGTCGTGACGAAATGCCGCCGGGTCTGCTCGCCGTCAGTGACGATATCGATGCCCGCGGCTTCCTGGTCGGCGAGCAGGAGGCGCATGGCGTCGCGCTTGCCTTCCTCGAGGAGATCGCCTTCGAGCAGCCAGGGCGCCCAGAGCTTCTTCGGCTCGGCGAGCCAGGCCGGTTTCGGAAGACTGCCGGCGATGGTGGTCTGCAGTCGCAAAATAGTCTACGCGCGCGCCGCGACGTCCCACGAAGCGAAGCCGCAGCCGACGTAGACCTCGGGACAGTTGCAGTAGCCGATCAGCTCGAAGCCGCGCCTGCCTGCCGCGCCGTGCGCCGCGACCCAGTTGCGGATTTCGGCGGCGCCGTTGCCGATCGTTGGCAGGCGTTCGTTCAGGAAGTCGATCAAGGGGCGCTCGTCGCCCTTCTCGAAATGGCGGATGCATTCGCGGTCGAACGGCTCGTCGATCTCGCCCATGGTGGGCTCGCCGATCGAATGGGAGAGGCCGCCCGTGGCGAGGATCGCCACGCGGATGTCACCGGGATAAGTGCGCACCGCTTCGGCGAGCATGGTCCCCCACTGCAGGCAGCGCCGCACGCTCGGGTAGGGCGGCTCGAGATCGTTGAAGATGATCGGGACGATGGGCGGCAGGGGGTCGAGCCCGCCCCGCCACAGCGGAATGCAGAAGCCGTGGTCGAGCGTCAGGTGGTGAGACACGGAGGGCTCGAAATCGCGCTCGAGCGCGGTCTGCAGGATGTGATTCGCGAGCTTCGGGTGCCCGGCGATCTTCTTGAAGGGACAGTCCTTCATCCAGGGCTCGGCGGGACCCTCGTGCTCCTCGCCCATGCCGATGCAGATGCTCGGCAGGTTGTTGATGAAAAAATTCACCCAGTGGTCCGGAGAGATCTCGATCAGCACGTCGGGCCTCGCGGCCTTGATGCGCCTTCCGAGCTCGGTCAGCGAGCTCGTGAGCTCGCGCTGATTCGCGGGCTTGACGTCCTTCCACCCGCGGATGATAAGCGGGGCATGGCTCGAGGCGAACACTCCGACCAGCCTAGCCATGGCTCGATCTCGCCGCGGCGTCGGCGCCGGCGGTCCTCACTTTTTTCAGGAAATCCGCCTCGGACATTCCGGCGACCACGAAATAGAACCTGAGGAGATAAGGGTTGACCCGAGGCGCGAGGAACGCGACGTCGTCGCGCTCGACCGCAGTGCGCACCTCGGGCTTCAGGGGATAGCGGTCGAGAATCTTCTTCCGGTTGGCGCGGTATTCGTCGCCGAGCGGAGCGGAGCTCTGCAGATCGAAGAAGAGCTTGCTCAACCAATAGTCTCTCATGGCCGCTATTTTGCCATGAGCGCGGCGCTACTGTTTCGTCCCCCGATCCCGGGTGAGAGGCACGAACCTCACCGGCAGGGTGCGCCGCGTCGTCGTACGGCCGTCGGATTGTTTTTCCACGAGCAGGAGGTGCTGCACATCCGAAGCCGCGCCCACCGGGATCACCATCCGCCCGCCGGGCTTGAGCTGGTCGATCAGCGGCTGCGGGACCGTCGTAGGCGCCGCGGTGACGATGATGGCGTCGAAGGGCGCGGCGGCGGGCCAGCCGCCGTAGCCGTCGCCGACGCGCACCTCGACGTTGCGGTACTCCAGCTCGCCGAGAATTTGCTTGGCGCGGAGTCCGAGGGCCTCGACGATCTCGATCGTATAGACCTTCGCCACCAGCTCGGCGAGC
>Ga0137407_10003081_pt1 | contig 11062 bp, 10 predicted proteins | sample CZOMad2_2_16fung_FD_108410 | JGI IMG/M metagenome (GOLD analysis project Ga0137407, IMG submission 108410) | Vadose zone soil fungal communities from Angelo Coast Range Reserve, California, USA - CZOMad2_2_16fungal (Illumina Assembly) | ecosystem: Environmental > Terrestrial > Soil > Vadose...
CTTTCCCTTGTCCAGATCGGGAACGTGATAGATTGCTGTGCGAAGACCGAGGAAGTTTGGATTGTCAGGCGACGGTTTCATTTGGTCTCAGTCCTCCCGTTGAAGGACAAAGAAAACATATCCGTAACTGTCTTCTGAAATTCTAAATGTCTCAATTTCCTTGAGCGTCTCGACGGCGAACTCTTTGACCGCAACATCCGAATGATTAACGAGCGATTTCGCGCGCGGCTCCAAAGCGTCATAATAATCTTTCACCCATGCATCTTTCGGCAGCGTATAGGTGTTGAATATTTTGTAACCCGCTTTTTCTGCCATGGCGATGTTTTGCGGAACAGATTGCATGTCCGGATAACCGGATCGGAAGAACTCTGCCACTGCGTCCGGAATTTGTTCGTGGAGCCAGCAGAGTTCGCTTACTACCGCGAAACCATTCGGTCTGATAGCCTTTGCCCAAGTAGTCAGCGCGTTAGTGAAACCGATGTTGTAAGCTGCGCCTTCGGCCCAAAGGAGATCGATGTTTGGAAAGACACTGGAAATGTCTTTCATGTCCATACAATGCGTGCACACCAGATGGGCGACCCCTTTTTCTTTGGCCTGTCGCTTCAGACGATTTAGGAATGGCTGATACGAATCAACCGCTTGAATTGGCGTCCTGAGCTCGCTCGCCAGGACAATGGTTTGACGTCCCGCACCGCAACCGGCGTCAACCACGACTTCAAAGTGGTGTTCGGGCAGAGATCGCAAAATGTACAGAGTAAGGCTGTCGTCGCCGGGACTCAGCTTGTCCATGTCGCCGAAAAGGAGATCAATCGGATTCGGCGTGTTCATCCGGTGGGCAGGGTGAATTATTGCACTTTCGCTTTGGCCGCGACGATCTGCGGCAGCAAAATGTCGCGCACGTAATGCCAGTATGGAACAAGTTCGAGTGCGTTGCGCGCATAACGTTCGGCAGCATTTAGGTCGGGGGAGTTCCCGTTTAGAGAGCAATAGGCCAGGTTCATCATTAGTTCCGGTTTGCCCCACGACGGTTCGAGCGGATCGTCGCTGGTTTTGATTTTCGAACAGACGTCTAACCCGCGCTGATAATTTTGGATCGCCTTATCCTGGCCACCGCCGCGTTCAGGAGGAGAATTCCAAAGGATCGGGCCGCGTACCCAGATCAATCGCGGATTGTCCGGCGCCATAGCCGTGGCTTCCTTCTCCAATGCCAGGATGCGGTCGATCCGTTCTTTTCGACGCGCCTCGTCCTTGGGCTCGACAAAAAGCAGAAAACCATTGCACGATATCATTCCGAGCTTGGCGTCGACAAAGTTAGGATCCTTTTCGAGCGCGATTTCGAATTCGTCGAGCGCGGTGTTCAGATCCTTCTCCTGCTCCTTTGCATCGACAGCGTCGTTAAAACCGTTGATCGCTCGTCTCCATTGCGCAAAGCCGCGCCAGTATCGGTTGCGCGACGCGAGTTTTTCGTTCTCCATGAATGGCTTTAACTCATCGTAGCCGCGCTGCATAGCAGCCCGGTCGCCTTCGTAATCGGCTCGTTGAATCCGCGCGACGATGCGCGCGGCTTCTTCGCGATCGTCGTTAGCGGCAGTCGCTGCGGCAAAAGAAAGCGAAATGAAAATAAGCGTGATGAAAAGCTTTGTGTTCATCGTCCAGGAACGGGTTGACCAGCAAGCGGTCGCAGAAATTCCAAAACATCTTTGGCTGCTGGCCCGCCTTTCTCGGCGTGCACAATCAAAGGGATTCCATGCGGTCCGGGCACGCGTACGATGTTCGGAAAGGCGGCGACTGCCGCTTTCACGATGTCGAGTTTGCCGAGCATCGTCGCTGCAAAGATGTCCATGCGCGCATTGTGCTCGAGTAAGAATTCAGCGATGTCGCGTCGGCCCATGTGGGAAGCGCCACCCAAAGCGGTTTCGAAATCGCCATTGCCCCAATCGATTGCTCCGTTGATTAGCTTTGGTTCTTCGGCCAGCATTGCTTTTACCGCCGCGAGATTTCGGTGACCGGCAATCACGAAGCGCTTCACACGAGCGCGATCGAACTGCGGATGATGCTCGGGGAAATCCGGTACGTAGTCAGCTGATTCCGGGGTCGTTGATGACGCCAAAGCAGCCGGACTAGTTCCCAGTTGAGCCTGCAACAAGCCGCGGCCGCAAATTAGAGCGACAGCGGCCGCGCTACTGCCGATAAGGAATTGCTTACGTGTGCAAAGTACATCGATCTTTTTCATAACTAGTTTTCTCTCTTTGTTGACGAAAATACGGCTGCAGTCTCACGTGCCGACGAGAATGTCGTGAGCGATCGCGGAAAAGTCGCAAACACGCCGAATCAAGGCGTGAGGAGTACCCGACTACAGCGGTTTTCCCAGGAGCTCGAACAATTTGTCCCTGTAGTTTCGGCTGAGAGTGAGCTTTGTCCCGTCTTGGAGGAGTATTGAGTACTCGCCGCTAAACAACGGTTGTAGCTCTGCGATCCGCTCGACGTTGACAATAGCCGAGCGATGGACACGCCGGAATTTTGCCGGATCCAATTGTGTCTCCATCGCGCTCAAGGTCTGTCGCACCATTGGCCGTGCTTTGCTCGTGTGGAGATGCACGTATTTGTCGTCGGCTTCGATCCAATTAATTTCGCGGGTGCTCAGAAAGGTGATGCGCCCGCCCGCTTTGATCACAAGTCGATCGAGGTATTGTGGCTTGCTTTTGATACTGTCGAGTAGCGCGCTTATCTGCATTCGCCCATCGTTCTGGCGCAGGGAACGAAACCGTTCTTTTGCGTGCTTGATCGCTTCCTTGAAACGCGCCTGATCAAAAGGCTTTAATAGATAGTCCAGTGCGTGAAGCTCGAATGCACGAATGGCATATTGTTCGTAGGCAGTTGCAAAAATAATTTCTGGCATCCGCTCAATTCGTATCGCTTCAAGAACTGCGAACCCGTCCATCTCCGGCATTTGCACATCGAGAAAAACAAGGTCTGGATTCTCCTTCCTTATCATCGCGACGGCTTCCTTGCCGTTACTGCATTCGCCCACAATTTCGACATCGCGATCGTCCTTCAACATTCGACGGATAAATTTGCGCGCGAGCGCTTCGTCGTCAGCTATCAAGGCTCGGATTTGCGGGCCTTTCATTTCGTGCCAGTTAACTCAACGAGCGACATCACATCGGAACGGAATTTCCATTGTCACGGTTAGGCCTCCTTCCGCGCCGTTGGTGAGTTCAAAACGAAAGTCTGATCCGTAGGCCTGACTGAGGCGGGCGCGAACATTGTTCAAGCCAACGCCGCGTAGCTCCAGCAAATCGCTTTTTGAGGCTATCCCTGGGCCATTATCTTTTACTTCGAGCCTGAGCGAGCCGTCGAGACGTTGGGCCTTTATATCGATGTGACTTTGTGCCGTTCGCGGCGCGACTGCGTGTTGGATAGCGTTTTCGACGACAGGTTGCAAAATGAGATGCGGAACTTGTGCGGAAAGCGTCATTGGTTCCATTTCAAATGCCACTTTCAGTCGATTTCCGAAACGGACCTGCTCGATGTCCAGATAGGCGCGAAGAAATTCGGTCTCTTCTTTGAGCGTGACCAACTCGTGGTCCGCATGATCCAGCGTTAATCGAAGGAAGTCGCCCAGCCGCGCGATCATGCTGTTTGCTTTCGGTGGATCCTCCAAAACGAGGGATGAGATCGAGTGAAGCGTGTTGAAAAGAAAATGCGGATGAACCTGCATTTTCAGCGCGCGCAGCTGGGCTTGGGCAAGCTGCGCTTTAAGTGATGATTGCTGTAATTCGCTCGTGCGGAAATCATCATAATAAAGCAGCGCGTGCGCTCCGATTACGATCAACGAAGCGATGATGAGATCGATGTAAAATCCGTAACCGAAGTGTCTCGCATAGTAATTAGTAATTGTTGCGAGTTCGCCTCTGGCGGACGGCGTGATGGACCAAAGTATCGCGAGGAGCAACGTTTCATGAACGGCCGCAAAAAGAACAATCGCCGGCACGTGCACCGCCAGATTCCGGATGCTGAGCCGCCGGAACTCAACGCGGAAACGGCGACAAAAACGAAGGATGAGCGGTGAGAAAACCCCCCAGAGATAAAACAGCACCAAATTCAGTTTGAGCGAGGCGGCAATGCCGAAACGCTTATCATTTTGACTGAGCGCGACGCCGTAGGAAACCGCGGCAAAGACAAGGCCCACCAGTGTCCACGCCACGAAGAGAAGTACCGCCCTGCGCCAGTTTATCTTGAGATTACCCATGACGACTCACGCAGATTATATAAAACGCAACGCTCAAACGAGCACACTTCCAAAAGAATGTCGTGAGTGGTCTCGAAAACGGCGTGAACCTACGCGATCAAGGCGCGATTGATGATGCAAGGCCGGCTCAATCGCGTTCGCGAGAGTCAATTGTGTGGCCGCCGTAGCTTCCCGATCAAAAGCAGGAAGTAATTTCCTTCGATTCCTGACTTCCTGATTTCGTTAGCGACTGGCTTTCAGAATTTTCACGACTTTTTCGATCGTGTTCCAATTGCGCGTGGTTGCGGGCACGCCGAGGAACTTCTCGAGCTTGCCGAGGTAGCTGATCGCCTTCATCTGACGATGGTACAAGCCCAGGACGAATCTGCCTTGGATCGCAATGATCTTTAGCAACCACTCATCGGGCGAGGGGAGACTTAAAGGAAGAGGAGGGGGCTTGCGAAGTGGCTTGTGCAATACATTCACGAACCGCGTGATGTTTGGGCCTGACGGTTGTCGCGCAAATGGATCTTTTGAGGCGAGCTTGATGATGTCGCGCGCGGGACAAATCATGATCTCGCATTTGAACGACAGTTTCCGAGCAATCGCGGTTCGCAGAGTCGATTCGCCTACATCTTCGCGCACAACAAAGGTGCCGACCGCGCCGATATTAATGATACCGAACCTGGCCAACTGTTTGGCGATGGCGGCTGGTTGGCATCGGTTAGCGCCACCCACATTCACTGCACGAAGAAATACAACCGCAGGCATAGTGACAAGTGATCTATAACGAGTGACCAGCAATGAGCGACTACTTGCCTTCTGCGTCCACGGGCGCGGACATGCCGCCAAGAATCTGCCAGGTGCCGTGGGTGCGGATCCAGGTATGCGTGATCCGAAACGCGTCCTTCCTGGCTTCGACTCCTTCGCTCGTGGCCCAGTTAAGTTTGATTCGGTAATAGTTGATTGCGATATCACCGGTCACTTGAATCGCCAATTGCTCAATCGAGTACGACTTCAGCTTCACGCCTTTCGACGTGTTCATCGTGATCCAGTCGGTGATGTGATCTTTCCGCACGGGCGCTGAACTCACATAGGGCCAACCAACGAAGTCTTCATGCCAGAGCGCGCGATACTTTTCCAAGTCGTCGCTTTTCACGTATTCCCAATACGCTTTCTCCAAATTCCAGACCTCCGCTTCATCGTTCGCCGTATTTTGACCAAAGCTGGCTGTCGCGAGCGCGACAAGAAATGGGATGGTTTTTAACATGGCACGATCCTATTCATTACATCTGCTGAAAACGATCATTTTGATACCACGGTCGGCGGCCAGCACACTCGATACCAATCGACTTAATGAATTGACCAGCCTTCGCCTGCGCTGAGCGCGCGCATCGCCGTAAAGCGTAAACTGTGACACGACCAATGCGCTGCCCTTTACGTCTAGCAGCGACCACGAGCCAATCAGGTTGGTTAGTCGGGTTTTCTTGAGGTGCGCCGAGGTGATTTCTGTGATCAGAGCGAACCAGAAAAAGCTTGACCAGCCGTAGTCAGCGGCGTTTGACTGGGCATTGCTCCGTAAGAACTCCCCAAGGCAATGCAAAACAAGGAGCGAAAACGAGCTCTGAGTGTCCGCGCGATTGCGAGGACGCGTGTCGTGCCACTTGGGATGAATCACCCAAGCAAAAATGCCCGCGCTTGCTCGGGTTTGCCCTTCTTCGAGCAGCCGTTGCCGAGGGCGAGAAACATTGTTTTCCCGGATATTAGATCTTCGCGGAACGCGGAAGCGTCCTTACTCCTTAGCTTGACGCAAATGTGTGCGTCGCGCTGCTTCACGTGCATTAGGGCCGCTTTTTTTTCTTGCTGAACCAATCAACTCATCAACTCACTTATCATGCGACAAATCACTTGGCTAACGGGAGAATATGCGAATGTAAATGACCGACAGGATCAAGCTGCGAAGCGCGGCTGCGCGGTAACCATAGACTTTCACTTCAATGGTAATGGTCCGGATGCCAAGGGAGGCGAGGTTTGGTACAAGCCGGGCGACGCCAAGGCCAAGGCGCTGGGACAAGCCATTCTGGACACGTTTAGCGGTCTTGGCCTGCCGTTTCATGGCGGTGAGCCATTAAAGGAAGCGGTCCTTGGAAACCGCGCCAGCTTCATCCGGCATTACAGGAATCCCGCAATACTCATCGAGCCGTTGTTTGTCACCAACCCGGCCGCGAACCAGGCTGGTTGGATTCATAAAAAGGGCAACGTGCAAACGCTCGCGCGGAAGATTGCTGAAGTCCTGGAGGCAGCGACTACTGACGAAAATTCTCTAATCGGTCTGTCAATCGGACATATCTACAAGCCATCCAGCCAGGGTGACACAGGCGTAGATTGCGTCCGCGGCGACACGGAGGCCGACCACGCGCGAGCCGTCGCAGAAGCTGTGGGAAGCATTTTGACCGGCGCGCCCGTCACCGCCCCGCCATGGCCACCGACTAGATTAAAACCCACGGGCACAACCATTGGTACTAAAAGGCGTGGTGTACTGCCGGCCGCTAACGCCGTGCTAAAGTCCGATTTGTTAAAAGGCAATAACACACTCGAAGCAGTGGCAAATGGACGTCTCGTTCTAGACGCTACTGGTGACCGTGTGGAAGGTATCGGTCCCGTCCAAGATGCTCTCAATCAACTGGGATTTACAATCAATCTCGGCAGCTCCGGTCGGTTCAAGGGTTTCTTTGGCGAGAAAACCAAGGCGGCGGTTAAAGCATTCCAAGCATCGGCTAATATTGATGTGGATGGACGGGTGGGGCCTGATACGATCAAGAAGCTTGATGAACGTCTCATGCCGGCTGCGCCGGCGAGACAACCGAAGACCTCACCGAAAGCGGCGAAAAAACCTGCTGCGGGACCACCGACGCCGGCCGGAAAGTTCGTTAAGACGCGGGTGAAAGTATTGAACAGGGGGATTCCGCCTGTTGACTTTCTGCAAGAGCTTGTCGCCTGGGGGAAAACGGCTTCAGCGGATATTTTTGTAGATAAGGAGACTCAGGAGACGGACGTGTATGCGAGCGTGAAGAAGGACCTTGGCCCCTTCAACGATATTCTCTACCGAAAGGCTGGCATGCTCGAGGTGATGCGTGTGCTGGCTGGCTTCGAGTCGTCGTGGAAATGGAATACGGGTCGCGACACGACGAATCCTGATGAGAACTCACCCGATACGATTTCAGCCGGTCCGTTTCAGGTGAGTGCAAACTCGATGGGGTTCGGTCAGGATCTGCGCGATCTGGTTGCGCCGCACGGTATCCGCAACGCGAAGCGAGACGGCGATGCGTTTCAAGCCCTGATGAAGACCAATCACACTGTGGCATTCAATTACATCTCGCGCCTGCTGCGTCACACCATTCGCCATAACGGCCCGGTGAAACGTTGCGAAATCAACCGTTGGCTTTCCCGGGACGCTGCCAAAGAGTTTCAGCAGCTACTCACAGCATAAGGCCGGGCGCCATATCGGTCTTGTAGTTGGCGCCGCAGCGCTGGGCGGCAAAATCTCAAAATCCACGGCATTTGAAATTCCGCCTCGCCGCGCTTTAACGTAGAAAACCTCTTCCGACACGCGAAGGTTTTGATGCCGACTCTATTCCCGCGGCGAAGCCGACCCTCGAAAATGTGTAGCGGCTCGATGAGTTGTTGAGCCAAGACGACTTGTTCGCCGCAGCATGCGGACATCAAGGCGCTGCTCCAGAAACACGACGTAGAAGAAATCGACGCGAACGCGCAAAATATTCTTCTCTTAGAGTGCAATCTTGGCGGACAATCACGGCTTCACATTGAGCGCTGAAAACTTAATTTATCGCCTTGGTCGTTTGCGCTGGATTTGCGTTTTAATGGTCGCGTTCTTTTTTGTCAGCGGACAGTGGGCAAACGCGGACCCGGTAGGAGATTTTTTCAAAAAAGTTGGCCAATCCGTTTCCAAGGCTTTCCAGCCTCAACCGTCTCCCCAACAAACCAGGAAGACGACGCGGACTTGGCGGCGACCTACTTCTCGAGAATCAAAAGTTGCTGAGCCGTCGCCGACTCCGCCCGAAGGGCCAGTAAAACCTGAGAAGGAAGAGAAGCCTGCTGCCACTCTGTTGCCGGCTTCGGCTGCGCCTGCGGAAAAAGCAAAAGGAGATTTGCCGTATGGAATTCCGGTCCCAAACCGGAAAGGCATGGTCACAAGTCCTTATTTACCCGAAGGAAATTATGTCGATGTCAGCGCTTTTGCTCCCGGGTCCGCTGTGAAAGATCCATACACAGGAAAGCTTTTCCGGGTGCCGTAAATTTTATTATCGAGCAATCGTCGGACTCTGCAGGGGGCACATTCTCAACGCCCGCTCTACCCCCAATAGATCGGTGAGCAAACCGCTTTCGCGGATTTTAGCCGTTGTTACTGCGCCTGGAGTGCGACAATCGGATCGACTTTTGTCGCACGCAGCGCTGGGATGTAATTGGCAAGCGCCGCCACGCCTACCATCACCACGCAAATACTTGCGAACGTGGCCGGGTCGGTGGCGCTGATTCCGAACAACAGACTCGCCATTACTCGGGTGAGCACGAACGCACTAGCCAGTCCGATCAGTAGTCCCAGGCCAACCAGCTTTAATTCTTGCTTCATCGTCATTCTCAGCACGTCTGCTCGCTGGGCGCCGAGCGCGATGCGAATGCCTATCTCATGCCTGCGTTGCGCGACCGAATAACTCATCACCCCGTAAATTCCCACAGCCGCAAGCACCAATGCCAAACCGGCAAAGATACCTAATAAGAGCATGCTGAACCGCTGCCTGGCGATTGCCTCTGACACAATGTGATCCATCGTGTCGATGTTGGCGACTGGTTGGTCCTTGTCCACGGCCCAAATCGCGTTGCGAACTGAGGTGGCGAGACTCATTGGCTCCACGCTTGTCCGGACGACGATTGAATTTGCTGCCAGCTCCTTCAGCTGCCGATGAACAAAATACATTTGCATTTTAGGCTCTGCGATGAAGTCGTTTTGCCGGACATCCTTTACAACGCCGATGACCTCTCGCCAGGGCGCGTCTGAGGTCGTCGCGCCCGGCTTCAGCCGTTTGCCGATGGGGTCTTGTCCCGGCCAGTAGTGATGCGCGGTTTTCTCACTAATCACGACCACCTTTTTTGAATCTGTTCTGTCTTGATCGGTGAAATCGCGACCACGAACCATTGGAATTCCCATTGTGGTGAAATAGCCAGGCCCAATCACGCGGTAGATTACGTCGGGCCACTGTGCCGGCGGCGGATCGGGAATTCCTTCCACCGCAATACTCATCGAATCGCCGTTGTAAGTTAGCGGCAGATTTCCTGCGGCAGCTGCTGATTGTACACCGGGCAGAGCGCGGACGCGGCGCAACACTTCATCGAAGAACGCTGAGCGCCGTTCCCCGTCCGGATACTTCAGTACCGACAGGTCTACTCTCATCGTAAGCAGATGATCGGCACGAAATCCGGGATCGAGGTTTCGTAAGTGCAGAAAACTGTTGATGAGCAATCCAGCGCCAATGAGAAGTATGAAAGAGACGGCGACTTCGCCGATAACGAGCAGATTGCGGAGGCGATTTCCTTTGCTGGTTGCGGCCGAATCACGGCCCCCTTCTTTCAACGAATCGTTTAGATTGGAATGCAATGCATGCATCGCCGGGGCGAGGCCGAATACAATTCCGGTCAAAAGCGCGATCAACGCGGTAAACACGACCACCTTCGCGTCAATGTTGATCGTCTGTGTCTGTGAAATGGTTGCAGGAATAAACGTCTTCAGCACGCGGATTCCTGCCAAAGCAAGGAGCAAACCGAAGCCCCCGCCGAGCAAGGCGACCAATACGCTTTCGGTTAGAAACTGACGTGTCAGGCGGGAACGGCTGGCACCGAGCGCGAGTCGCAATGCGATCTCCTTTTCTCGCACAGCAGCGCGAGCGAGCAGCAAATTAGCAACATTGGCGCAGGCAATGACAAGGACAAAACCGACCGCTCCCAACAGAACGAGCAACGCAGGTTTGATATCACCGACTATTTCCTCGTGCAGCGGCGTCACAGTGGCGCCGATCTGCGTGTTATATCTTGGATATTCTTTGGCGAGCCGCGCCGCAATCGTCTCCATCTCAGCTTGCGCCTGCTTAAGCGTGATGCCGGGTTTGATCCGCGCGATCACGTCGAGAAAATGATTACCGCGCTCTGTTATTTCCTCGTTTGTAAAATTGATCGGTACCCACAGCTCGTCATTCCAGTTGCCATAGCCTGGCAGGTGCACCCCCCGCTGCATCACACCGATCACTGTGTAATTCTCGCCATTCAACGTAACTGCCCGGCCAATGATGCTCGGATCGGAACCGAAGCGGCGTTGCCAGAGCCGGTAGCTCAGAAGAACGACATGCGTGCCAAGGCGGTCGTCATCCGGCACGAATGTGCGCCCAATCAGCGGCGGCACGGCTAACACGTCGAAGAGGTTCGCCGAGACGCGACGACCATCAAGGCGCTCTGGTTCACCAACGCCCGTCAGGTTGAAGCTGCGCTCGACCATCGCTGCCATTCCAGTGAAGACGCTGTTTTGCCTCTGCCAATCGAGGAAGTTAGGCGGCGCCGGAGTGTTTTTCGGAAAACCAAGGTGCGCAGCATTTTCCCATACCATCACCAGTTGGTCGGGGTTTTTGAAGGGGAGTGACCGCAATAAGACGGCGTTTACGACACTGAAGATCGCGCTGTTAGCGCCGATGCCGAGGGCGAGAGCGCTGACAGCGACGACAGTGAATCCCGGATTTTTCAGGAGTGTGCGCAGACCATAACGCA
>Ga0137407_10003082_pt1 | contig 11061 bp, 11 predicted proteins | sample CZOMad2_2_16fung_FD_108410 | JGI IMG/M metagenome (GOLD analysis project Ga0137407, IMG submission 108410) | Vadose zone soil fungal communities from Angelo Coast Range Reserve, California, USA - CZOMad2_2_16fungal (Illumina Assembly) | ecosystem: Environmental > Terrestrial > Soil > Vadose...
AGAAGAAATTGAATAAGCTGGTGTGAAGTCGTCGTTAGTTGCTGGTCGTTCACGGTTTCTTGCCAGTGCAACTGGAGTTAACTGCATGCCAACGACTAGCGACTGCCGACCAGCGACTACCAAGCATGACCCAAATCAAATTCGGCACCGACGGATGGCGGGGCTTTATCGCCGACGATTTTACTTTTGACAACGTGCGGCGGGTCGCAGGGGCGATCGCTGGCTACGTCCTCAAGAATGAAGATGCAGCGCGGGGCGTCATCGTCGGGTACGACACGCGCTTTGCTTCTGACCGCGCCGCCCGCGTAGTCGCACAAGTGCTCGCCGATGCGGGCATTCCAGTGCTGCTTGCCGACGACTACACGCCTACTCCCGCGGTCTCTTACAACGTCAAGAAACTCGGTGCGGCGGGCGGGGTGATGATCACTTCCAGTCACAATCCGTTCAACTGGAATGGTGTGAAGTTCAAGGCGAAGTTTGGCGGCTCGGCTACGCCCGCGATATTGAAATTGATCGAAGGCGAATTGCAGGCGGGCGCCATGCCGAGGGGCAATGCCGCAAAGATTGAGGAAGTGGATCTCAAACCTCCTTACGTCGAGGCGGTGTGCGCGTTTGCTGACCTCGACGTCATCAAGCGCGCAAATTTCAAATTCGCGATTGACTCGATGTATGGGTCGGGTCGGGGCGTGCTTTCTGGAATCTTCGACACGAAGGGTATCCAGTATGTCGCCATCCGGCAGGAAGTGAATCCTCTGTTTCCGGGGATTAATCCGGAACCGATTCTGCCGCACGTCGCGATGCTGCAGCAAACGGTGAAAAAGGAGAGATGCCACGCGGGGCTCGTGACGGACGGCGATGCCGATCGGATTGGGGCGGTCGCCGAGGATGGCAGCTTTGTTGATGCCCACAAGTGTTTTGCGGTCCTGGCGAACTGGTTGTTGGAGCGCAGGAAGTGGCCCGGCGATATCGTGCGCGCGTTCAACACGACTCGCATGGTCGACCGCATTGCAGCGCGTCATGGACGCAAGCTACACGAGGTTTCTATCGGATTCAAATACGCGGCCGAGCTCATGATGACGCGGGAAGTTCTGATTGGCGGCGAGGAGTCGGGCGGCATCGGATACGGACGTTTTCTCCCGGAGCGGGACGGCGTCCTGAACGCGCTGCTGCTGGCCAACGTGATGGCGGAAGAGGGCAAGCCTCTCGGTCAGCTGGTCGCAGATTTGCAGCAAGAATATGGGCCGCATTACTACGGTCGGCGCGACCTCCATATTTCCGAGGAGCTCAAGAATGGCGCTGTCCGCCGCGCGACCGACGCGAGCACGACAAAAGTTGGGCCTTATCGGATCCTGCGTAAAGAGAACATGGACGGGGTAAAGTTCTTTCTCGATGCTCCCACCAACGGCAAGGGCGCCGAGGCGTGGGTCTTGTTTCGCGCGTCGGGTACCGAATTGTTGTTGCGCGTATATGCGGAGGCCGCAACGCCGGAACTGGTGGAAGAAATTTTGCAGGAGGCGGAACGGTTTGTGATGCAGGTTTAGAGAGTGCGCCAGCGTGGCGTCCCTGACAGGACTCGACTTCCAATGACGCCGACCCGGCACTTAGGTGCCCGGGCTTTCTTGTTTCGCCGCTTCGCGGCTGGATATCGGCGCTGACGTCGCCTTTCGAAGGCTTTCGACATCCACCGGTGCCAGCACTTTCGCGACTCGCCAGGCCTCCGAACGCGATAGGATAATGACTGCATTCTGGGGATGATCACCGTAGCCGATAGCACACCACTTCCCGTCGATTCGCCCGAGTCGCGCCGCTACAACCGCGTCAAGCGGTGGCTTGGCGTCGCCGACTTCGGGCTGGGCTTGCTGTTGCTGGTCCTGCTGCTGGTTACGGGCTGGAGTGGCACGCTGCGCGATTTCGCCTTACGCGGGGCTTCATCGAATTATTCGTTGGCAGTCTTTCTCTATGTGCTCATGCTGATGGTGATCAGCAGAGCATTGGGTTTTCCGCTCGACTTCTACGGATTCCGGATCGAGCATCGCTATCACCTCTCAAATCAGAAACTGCGGTCCTGGCTGTGGGACGAATTCAAGGGCACGCTGGTCGGCCTGGTTTTCGCCACGATCGTTGTTGAGTTGCTCTACGTGCTGATTCGGCACGTGCAGCACTGGTGGCTCGCGGCGTGGGCTCTCTTTCTGGGTCTGTTCGTTTTGCTGGCGCAACTCGCCCCCGTGGTGCTGTTTCCGATCTTTTACAAATTCGAGCCGATGGAAAATGAGGAACTACGAAGGCGACTGGTGCAGTTGAGCGAGCGAGCGGGAACGCGTGTGCGTGGCGTCTACAAGTGGAAGCTCTCCGAGAAGAGCAAAAAAGCGAATGCCGCGCTGACCGGGCTGGGCGCGACGCGGCGCATTATTCTGGCCGACACACTGCTTGACCAGTATTCCGACGACGAGATCGAAGCGGTGCTGGCCCACGAACTCGGACATCACGTTCACCGGCACATCTTCAAGAGCATTCTGGTTCAGGCGGGCATCACGCTGGCGGGATTCTACCTAGCAAACGAGGTTCTACGTTATGCAGTCGAGCGCAGCAACATGTTTGAGACCATGTCCGACTTCGCGAATCTTCCGCTGCTGATACTGGTTGCGACGATTCTATCGTTTCTGTTGATGCCGGCGCTCAACGCCTACTCGCGTTTCAATGAGCGTCAGGCGGACCGTTATTGCTTCCAATCGGTCGCTAGTGTCACACCGTTCATTTCGTCGATGAACAAGTTGGCCGAGCAGAACCTCGCGGAGAAAACTCCGTCGCGATGGGTAGAGTGGTTCTTCCATTCGCATCCCGCGATTGCGAAACGGGTGGCTGCCGCGGAAGCCTGGGCGAAGGCGCACTAGAAGTCCGCATCCAACCTAGCGCTTCACTTCTGCAATTTGACTTCTGAGTTCTGCCGTCCCCGCAAGATCTCTTCTACCCGCCGCACATCCTCCTCCGTGTCCACGCCCACCGTATCAAAGGGCGTTTCTGCGACGTAGATGGGAACTCCGTTCTCGAGAAACCTCAACTGTTCCAGGCGCTCGCTCCTCTCCAGCGACGACTCCGGCCAGCGCACAAACCGCTCCAGCGCGTCTTTGCGATAACCATAGAATCCGAGGTGCTTGTAGTATTGCGGCCGGGCATCATCGCGGTCGAAAGGAATTGTCGCTCGCGAAAAATACAGAGCACGTCGGGTGGAGTCGATCACTACCTTGACTGCGCTCGGGTTGTTGACATCAATTTCGGCGGCCGCTGTTTTTAAGGTTCCGACTTGCACCTCTTTCGATCGCATCACCTCGATCAGGCTATCGATGTGTTCCGGCCGTGTCAGCGGCTCATCGCCCTGCACATTCAGGTACACATCCGCGGGAATGAGCGTGGAAATCTCGTGCACTCGCTCTGTCCCTGAGCGATGCGTGGGCGACGTGATGCGCGCCACAAATCCGCGCTGCTTGCAGAACGCGAGAATCTCCTCGGAGTCGGTGGCGACAACAACCTGATCGAGCGACGAACAGCTCCGCACACCCTGATAAACCCAGGCCAAGAGGGGCTCACCGGCAATTTCGCGCAGCATTTTGCGGGGCAAGCGTGTCGAAGCCAGGCGCGCGGGAATTACGGCAACACATTTCATGCGCCGTAGTTTCGCACGTGGCTGGCTGGTTTGGCACCCTATTCCGACTTTTTCCGTAGCCTGCTAGAATCAAGGGCGGGACGCGTCCACCGCGCGTCCGCGGAATTCTGCGCCCGGTCCCGGGCTCCCCGAAACAGTAGGCTTCCGCGCGGTACGCGAGTTGGCGGTGTAGCTCAGGTGGTTAGAGCGACGGTCTCATAATCCGTAGGTCGTAGGTTCGAGTCCTACCGCCGCCACCAGATTCAAAACGACAGTAAACGGGGCATTTACTGGGTTAAGGCAGTTGGCGCCTCTGCCTCTAGTGTTGCCAGTTCGTTGCCACTTTGCAAATTTGTGGCTTCTGCATTTCCAATCACGAGCTTTTCCAGCTTTGCCATCGCGACGCGAGTGTCATCGGCTGCGCTTTTGATGTAGTACGTGTTCGTTGTTGAAACGTTCGCGTGGCGAAGTATCGCTTGGATCGTCTTCTCAGGTACTCCCAAACGATACAGGTTGGTTCCCAAGCCTCGGCGTGCAGCATGCCAGCCGTGCCACTCGGGAAGCATCTTGTCGCGTTCAAACTGGTGGTCTGGTGAACCATTGTTCCTTTTGCGACATTCCTCTTTGGGTTTTCCGCAAACGCCACAGCGGTTGAGCGCTGGAAGGATTGAGCGATTCAAGAGGTTTCCTAAATCCATCGGCTCGCCGTTTTGGTTCGGAAACATAACCCCGGAGTTGGGCTTCCCGTTTCTTGCCCGATGGGATTCCAAACGCCTTGCGAGCGGCAGTATTACGGGAATAGCCCCTCGGCTTCTCCGCGTTTTGGGTTCGGTGACGTGTCCGCGCCAGATGGATCGCGTCACTTGGATTTCGTTCTCACGATAGTTTTCCCACAAAAGACCGCGAATCTCACCACGCCGCGCACCCGTAAATGCCGCAACAGCGAAAACAGTGGCGGCGGGTTCAAGTAGCATCGAAAGAATCTGCGCGATTTCCTCAAGACTGTAAGCGTAGGTTTCTTCTGAAGGGCGCGACGGAGGGATCGCAGTGTTGCGGGCCGGGTTCTCGCCGTCGAAATAACCTTGCTGTTTGGCGTAGGAAAAGACGGCGCTAATGTGGCTCTTGATGTGGCGCAAAGAGTTGCTACTAAGCGTTCCTGACTTGGCGATGTCGTCAAGAATCCGCTGAACGTCACACGTTCTAATCTCCCGCATCCAGAGCCCTACGCTGCGGGCCTTCAGGTGGTTGTTCCATATGTCCCGGTAGCCCTTGACTGTCGATGGACGCTTCTGCTGTTCCATTCGAGGAAGGTAGAGGCGTTCCACAAAGTCAACCAGTGATACTGCTGTTTCTGGCGTCTTGTCCGGCCGGTTGATCTTTGCCAGTGTTGGTCCTGCTAATTCTCTTGCCTTGGCTTTTGTAATGGTCGTGAGCACCCCGTCTATCGTGTCGCGAACCTTGGCAATCTGTTTTGCGATGCGAACACGTTTCACTTCACTGTCGATCACGCGGGTGTCAAAGTAGCGGACGTACCAGATGCCGCGTGCCTTGAAGATGTAGCCGTCCTGTTGTCGTTTTCGTCTCAAACTAGTTCTCCTTTCTTGATAGCTTCCGTTTGCGCTCGCGGGCTGCAACCGCGAGCTTGGCGATTTTCGTGCGATCAGCGGCAGAAAGACTCGCGTTCCTTGCCGCCGCCGCCTTCTTGGCAATTGCCGAGCGTTCCGCTTTGGACAAGGAACTTGCCCGAGCTATGCCGCCCAACTTGCCGAGGGCTACTGCGTTTGGATTCTTTCTTACTCCCATGCCCCGTCATTATCTCGCTTAGCAGTAAGCTAGTAAAGAAAGAAATAAGCTATTTTCGACGTTTCTCCCACCATTGGGCTAGTTTGGGACTTCCCCACTCGAAACGGACATAGCGACCAAGCCGGACGCAGGGCAGTGGATCGGAGGCCCTTTGGCGAGTTTGTTCGCGTACCCAACTAGCGGGAACACGCCAGCGCTGAGCCAATTCGGCTGCATCGAGCACCTCGTAACTCTGTTTATCTGGCAACATTGTGGCAACGCTCCGTTTTGTTCGTTTCTTTTCAAACACTTCCGCTGAATTGCGGTTACCTTAACCGCCAATCAGCCTTGGACGCTCCCATCGTCTACCGTCACGCCAGCAACGGACAGTGGACTGGAAGAGTGCGCGAGTCGATTTTGATGGTTCTGCGAGGAATTACGCGCCTGGGGAGGGTCTCAACTTTTTACTCGCGTCGCGCGAGTTGCGCGAGTTCAAGAGGGGGCCAAGCTTGCCGAATTCATCCGGGAGGTAGGTAACGAAGGCGTCAGCCAGAACGGAATCGACAAACCCGCTCATCCGCTGTTTGGCGCGGCTCTTCTCATCCTGGACCTTCTTTTTATAAGAACCGCTTGCCAGATAGCTTTCCCGGTAGCTTCTCGGGCCAGTGTCAGACCACTTGGGTTTTACCCTGTGATTGTCGAGGAAGCTGCAATGCTTGAGACCCTCCAGGCCGCTGACGATAGCAGCGAAGAGTATGGTGTCTCGTTTAGTCGGAGAACTTGGCTTGCCCGTCATCTTGCGACGCTGCGTGCGCATGTCAACGCCGCGTTCGAATCCCTTGAGTATCTCGTACAGTTTCGCCACAACCATGCCGTTGGCATTTCGCGGTTCGCTGTTTGGAACAGTGCATTGATCTAGGAGAGTCCCGGCCAAGGGTTCTTCGCCGAGGAGGTAGCTCTGCCCGATGGCAAGCGCCAGCAAAGAAGTCCCTTCGAGAGTTCGGTCGATCAACTTTGGCGCGTTGGCCCCTAGCTGCTCCTCCAGAACCCTTCGCACGACTGTTCCGTGTCGTTTATACATCGAAATGAGCGCCTTAGCTGCTTCTCGACGTTTGCGTTCGTAGCGCACTGCACGACTTATTTCCGCATTAAAGTTACCCGCGATCTCAACATCAGACCGGCGTTCGAGTTCGATTCCGTGGCGCGTGTAATCAACGGCAATAGAACGATCCAGTTCTTTCCGGCGCGCACCGATGAACACATCACTCGCATAGTCCGTTTCAGGGTCCTTGGAGAGCAAACCTGCACCAGCTACGGCAAACCTTCGATCGATACACTGGCTGCAATGGCCACAGTGGCGCTTCTCGTTGGATTGAAACATGAGGTGCGAACATGAGCAGCTGAGCGCGATCAGGTCGGTCTGGTCGTGCGTCGCCAGAATCTGCACGACTTCGGTCTTGGTTTTAAATAGAAAGGGATTGTCGATCAGCAATTCTCGCCCGGTTACGGCTGCCGCCAATGACGACAACAAGTGCAGAGTCACGGGATGCGTGGTCCGGGATGCCCGTGCCCGCAATGCTTCCTCCGCGAGTGGCAGGTTCACACTCAGGACGCCATTCTCATAAAATCGGATGCCTTGCGCGTCAATCGATTGCGCTACGAGAGTGCCCAGGGCGGCGAACAAGAACGAGCGAGTCCGCTGCGTGGGCTCTCGACCAAAACGCTCATCCTTGTTAATCCAGACCGGAACGTGGATAAGCTGGCAAGGGTATTTCTGCAATAATTCGCCGAACAGTTTCCTCTGACGTGCGTCCAGCGTGGAGACGGGTCGATGACTGACCAAAACCGACTTGCCGCCGGAGGCCGCCGCTTCGACGATCCCAGCCAGCGAATCCAACCCACCGGAAAACATCACCACACGATCCGGTTTATGAAATGGCCAGTCGTCTTGGTCGCGAAATTCAAAGTAAGGCGTTTGCGCAGTGCGATCCTTCTCAAGCGGTACAAAATGAAATGAATACATGTCGTTCGAGAGAAAACTCAGCACCTCCTGCATTAAGCTCTTTACTTTCGGAGCTTCCCAGAACTCTGGCTCTCTAACCCCAATGAGGAAGGCTAGATCCCGTCCCCACGGTTCCTGACTCTTGTCGTCTTTCCACTCGCCCCGTTGTGTCGAGCAGTCGGCGGTGAAGACATACGAGGCAATTTCCAAAAAGTCCATCAGCCTAGGAGAGATGTTGTGTTGGAAGGTCCGAGCGAGGTCTTCGAACCGGATGTTTACGTTGTGATTGCCGCCAATCGCGTCTAGGTTAATTTGGTGGCGTTCCGTCCACGCTGGGTCACACGCCTTCACCAAAGCGCCACTGCAGACGAAGAGGCGGGGGCGAGTCAGGAGGCGCTCCCCTGATGCTGAAGTTCGCTCCTCAGTTTCCTGACAGCGATGGCCAGAAAACGTGCTGAACTTGCAAGATCAATGCCCTGCTCGTATTCGGTTTTGGAGTACCAGTGCCCACAGAAGTCACGAACAATTCGCGCACTTTCCTCACAATGGGTTGTGAGTGCTTCGTTGAACTCGCCTATGTAACCCAAATTCTGCAAGCGAGGAGCGCCCAGCCCGGCAGCGGTAGCGCGGCTCAGGTGGAAGTTCAGAAATCTCGCGATGAAGCGAGCGAAAAACTTCTGCCCCAATTGCCCGAAGCCCTTTTTCGTAGACAAACTACGGAGCGCGTTCTTTAGGTCTTGCGATTCGGAGTCTCCAAATATGCTTGGTGTCTGCGTGGCCAGTAGGCTTGTCAGGGCTTCCCCGGCAGCCTGCTGAGCCATTTCGCTCAGGTCTGTCGCTCCAAGAGCGCTGCCACTGATATAGCGGTCAATTGCGCCCTGCACCTCTGCCGTAAGGTCGAAGACACTGCTCTGGTCTGAAAGGGAGATTCCGTGCTGATCGAGTTCGCTTCGCCAATCTCGGTTACGGGACGCCAGAACGAGCTGGGTAAGCAGGTAAAACGTATAGCGAACACCCGGATCGTAGCTCGCTCTTGCCAGTGTGCTTCTGGCCGCTTTGAGGGTCTCCGCTGCGATTATGTTGACGCGAGAGGCGGAACTGGAGACGGCGTACTGACGCAAGCCGCTCCCAGTGAGCGATTCAACTACTTGGTTCCAGCTTTTCGACTTCGGAAGTGGACCGAGGCGGGTGTGTCCCAAGGTAGCTTCTCCAATCCTTGTGGAATTCGTCGCCGTCTTCGAGTTAGCCATGCTACACCCGACTCGCGCTAACTGGAAGACGGACTTGTTGCCACCCACGTAACCACCTACTCGCGCAACTCGCGCGCCGCGAGTAAAAAAATCTCCAGCCTCGAACTCGCTGAAACATTGGTCCGTGGACCCTTTTTTACTCGCGTTGACCGCCTCACTTCATTGAGGTGCCGGCGTCCTAGGGTCAACCTTGCGATATGACGGCTGTTCGTGATGATGGTCGAACCGTGGTGCGATCCCTGCAAGAGCTGCGTATTCATACAGCATTGGAGGAGATCGGCTTCTGTGCTTTTCTGCCCGAGCTTCAAGGGGTTGCTCGATGCCAAGACACGGTGGTGCCCGAACAACCTGTTTTAGTGACACATAACGGCGTGATCCTGGCTGGCTTTGGGCGATGGCGAATGGCAGTTGCACGGCAGGTCCCAAGCATAGAGTGTCTTGAATACACTCTCAGCGATGACGACGCCCTCCAGTTCATGCTCAGCTTGCAGAAGAGGCGTAACCACTGGAACGCCTTCATACGCATTCGACTCGCACTGAAGCTGGAGGAAGCCCTACAACAGCGAGCATTGACCAACATGCAGATGGGTGGCAAATACAAAGGTGCGGCAACTTTGCCAAAGGCTGCCCAGGTCGACGTAAGAGAGCAGATTGCAGCGATTGCGGGCGCAGGAGGTCGTAACGTCAGCAAGGTGAAGGAAATCCTCGACAAAGGTCATCCGAGGATCTTGGGCGAGCTAGCGAATGGATCAATCTCGATCAATCGCGCCCATCAATTTTGTAGACTTCCTTTCGCGAGACAACTTGAAGCATTGACCGAAGAGTATTGTGACCGGGTTGCTAGTGACATTGAAGGGAACCTACTTTTGCAGGGCAAAGAAAATCGGCCCTTGGAGGCCAGAGCCGTCCTAAAGAGCTTGCAGCAACTGGAAGAACACCAGCCCGGTTCCGCCTTAATACGGTTCAGCCGACGCAAGCGATCAGTCATCTTTGCAGGAGAGGATGTACGAGGGCTCATGGGTCAGAGAGAGCCTTTGACGTAGCTATGGGATACACGCACCCGCTCAAAAGAATTTTGCGCGAGAACCAAAGTCTATGGGACCTGGAGTCGACGCGCCTTGCTGTGCGGGACGCATTCACCAAGGTCTTGCTGTGCGGAACATCAGCGTTGGGTGCAGAGGTGTATTCCTCGGGAACGGAAGACCGCGTGGTTTTTCACACGTGCAAGGGGCGCGCGTGCTCTAGTTGCGGGGCTCGTGCCACTTCACGATGGCAACGCGAGCGCTGGGCTGCTCTGCCGGATGTGCAATACAAAGGCATAACCTTCACGATGCCCAATGTTTTGTGGCCACTATTCCGCAAAAGGAAAATAGCAAGACTCCTCCCGGTGCTCGCCGCGAAGACTGTGGAGGCGTGGGTCCGCGCTAAGTTCGGCTTGAAGGTCGGCGTCATGGCCATCCCCCATACATTTAATGGCAAACTAGAGTTCAATGCCCACGTTCATGTCATGGTGACAGCAGGAGGTCTGGAAACATGTGGAGGCTGGGTGCCCAGCGTTTACTACGACGTTGATGCTCTGACCTGCTATTGGCGCAGAGGTGTAATCCGTCTATTACGGGCCAGCCTTCGTGCTGGGGCCTTAGTTACCGAATTGCCTGCCCAAGTGGTCGAAGAAACACTCATTCAGCAGGAGAATCGTTGGTGGAGTGTGAAACTGCAATCGTTGGGTTCCAAGGAGCAATTTCTGAGATACGCAGGCAGATATGCCAGGCGTCCGCCCATTGCCCAACGTCGCATCATCGGGATCAGCAAACAAGAGATCGAATTCTATGCAAAAGACAGAAGGCTGCGTCGTTAGGTGATAGTGCGCCTCACACCGAAAGAATTCCTCACTGCATGGATGGAACACATACCAGAGCGTTACGAACACGCTGTGCGCTCATTCGGACTATTTGCTCCTCGGGCAATCGGGAATAGTTTAGCGGCAGTGTTAGCCATTCTCGGGCAGAGTCCGAAGCGACGCCCGAGACCCGTAAGTTGGAGATTGTCTATCAACCGGGACTTCGGTTGGGACCCCCTTCTTGATCGCCAAGGCAATCGCATGACCTGGACTCGGCGGATCGCTCCTCAGAGGGCCTAGTCGAATCCGCGTCGGAGACCATCCGCCTTGACTCGCTACTTCGGTTTCCTCCACTGTACTGTAGTTCCGCGCACTGTTGTTGATCTCCGTAGTTTGCAATGACAGTTTTGATTTTCCTATGGTTCAAGGGTGCCCGTCTGGATAGAAAGGGCTGATTACTGGTCGATGATACATTTGCTGGGCCGGAGACGCTCGCAGCACATGCCTCGGCGTAAGGGAACTTCGCAATGCCGAAATCTACGGTCCT
>Ga0137407_10003086_pt1 | contig 11053 bp, 6 predicted proteins | sample CZOMad2_2_16fung_FD_108410 | JGI IMG/M metagenome (GOLD analysis project Ga0137407, IMG submission 108410) | Vadose zone soil fungal communities from Angelo Coast Range Reserve, California, USA - CZOMad2_2_16fungal (Illumina Assembly) | ecosystem: Environmental > Terrestrial > Soil > Vadose zone...
CCCTCCCTGCACTGCGCCGGCTTCCAACAGTTCTTTGAGACTGGCGACGCGGATCTCGAAAAACTCGTCGAGGTTCGCGCACGAGATGCAGAGAAACCGCACTCGTTCGAGCAGCGGAATGCTGGTGTCCTTGGCCTGTTCCAAAACGCGCTGGTTGAACTCCAGGAACGAGAGTTCTCGATTGATATAAAGCTGCGGCGTTTGGAGGTCAGTATCGTTCATGCTGAGGAGTTTGGCGGCCGGCGTATGACAGTGTAATGAAACTCGGGTGCCGCGCCGGGGGCGTGGCGGTGCACCGGCGCGGCGACCGTCGCAGCCGTGAATTGCTGCAAAGTGGCCTGAACGTCCTCGGGCCGCCGCGAAAACAGTCCGAGTTTACTACAGAAGCCCATTTGCGGCGCCAAGCTATCTCGAGGGGTCAGTTGATCGAGATCCGCGATCGATGGTCGCTCGAGGTAGAACTCGAATCGTTGAGCACGGAGGAGACGCTGAACATACCGATCGCCGGCGGTTCGTCGGCGATCGGGCCCGTGGCGGCTGCGGCGGGTGGGCCTGCGGTGAGCGGGCCGGCAGTGAGCGGGCTGGTGCCGAGCGGGCTGACAGGCGCTGCGCGGCCGGGAGCTGCGGCGGCGGGCGCTGCGGCCGGTTGCAGCGACAAATCAGCCAGCAACGGCGCGGTCAGATGACGGAATTTCTGCAGCGCGTCCGCTCGCAGCGGTTCGGCGCCCGGCAATTGCACGGTCTGCGGATTCTTGTGCACGCCGTTCACGAGATATTCGTAATGCAGGTGGGGACCGGTCGCGAGTCCGGTCATCCCGACATAGCCGATGACGTCGCCCTGCTGGACGTGGGTGCCGACGCGAATGTGCTTGCCGAAGCGCGACATATGACCGTACAGCGTCGACACGCTATTGCTATGGGCGAGTACCACCGCATTGCCATAGCCGCCGCGCTGCCCGGCAAAGCTGATCCTTCCGTCGCCGGCCGCGTGCACGGGCGTGCCGGTCGGTGCCGCATAGTCGGTGCCCATGTGTCCGCGAATGCGGTTCAAGATGGGATGCATGCGATGCGGATTGAATACCGAGCTGACTCGGGTGAATTCGACGGGTGCCCTGAGAAAAGCCTTGCGCATGGGCAGCCCTTCCGGGGTGTAGTAGCCGGCGGCGCCGGTATCCGCCGCGAAACGCACCGCTCGATACACCTTGCCGCTATTGACGAACTCGGCCGCCAGCACCTCGCCGTCGCGGAGGTATTTCCCGTCCTGATAGATTTGCTCGTAGGCCACGGTGAAGCGGTCGCCTTCGCGGATGTCGAGCACGAAGTCGATGTCCCAGGCAAATACATTGGCGAGTTTCAGCGCCACCATGTCGGAAATATCGGCGGCCTCGGCTGCCTGAAACAGTGAGGAATCAATGGTGGCGGTGGCGGTGCGAGTCCGCGTTTCCACCGGATTATCGATCATCTTCGCCGCGAAGCCGGCGTCTTTACGCACGACCGTGAGGGTTTGAGTCTCGCTTACCTTGCGCGTGAGTTCCTTGATCTCTCCGTCGGTATGCGTGAGCTTGATGGCGTCGCCGGGCTTGAGGAAATCCAGACTCTGGCGAATGCCCGGCAGTTGACGAATCGCCGCGAGGTCAGCCGTGTCGAGCGCCATTCGGCGAAAAATGGCGTCCAGGGTGTCGTTTCTGCCGACCACCACTTCGATGGTCGCGCCGACGCTGGCTTGCTGCGCAAACCTTGAGGGGCCGGTTTGGACCGTGGCGGCCGCCGGGCCACCGTGGACCGCAGGCAAAGGCTCTGTCGCCGGTGCAGCGCCGCCGGCCGGTGCGTGGGGGTAAATCAGGGGCGCGGGCGCAAACGCCACCGAGGCGGGGGTATCGCGCGCGGCATGCCAAAGAATCAACGCGGAACTCGCTGCAGCGGCATAAGGTGCCAGCCGAGTCATCAGGCCTTTGAATCGCCGGGAAATTTTTGAGGGTTCAAAGTTGTTGCGCTGCACCAGCAATTCCTAGCGAGACGGCTGCCTAGGCTAGCTGCCACTCCCAGGCCCGGTCAATCAAATGCGCTGCGTTATGGTGCGAAGTTCACAGAACGAGGCGCATCCGCTCACGACGCAGAGCACCTTGGACTCGATATCGGCGAACGTCACCGACGCCCTCACCATCGTCGTGGGAACGGTGAGCTACGCCGAGACGGGTGATTACGCGTTTTCCTTTTCCGCCAGCAAAACGGCCGTCGGCGGTGTCTCGACGGCGACATTCGGACTCACCGGCTCGAGTCTTTCAATTTCGGTGAGCAAGGGCGGTGCGGTCTCCGATTCGGTGACCTTGACCAACTTCGATTTCAATTTTGAGGAGGATCGGACGGTTTCTCCGCACCAGCTGTACTCGTCGTTCAACTACACGCTGGCAAGCTCGAAGCTCAACGGCAAGATCACCGTATCGACGACGCAGGAATTCAAGCAAATTGTCGACCCGGCCGAGACTCATCTGTACCCATACGCGGGGCAGCTGATGATCGCGGGTGGCAGCAGCGAGCGCTTGCAGGTGACCATACTGGGCGATGAGACTTTCGTGCCGCCCGCAGGTGAAGGGCAGATCGAGCTGCAGCTCGATTCCGGCACAGGCAGCTTTGGACCCGCGATTTGGCTGAGTTGGGCGGCGCTATCCGCCGCCGGCTAGACTCCGGCGTCCCTCAATGGCGGCTCACGCACTGAGCGAAGTCAGGAGCTCGGAGATCCCCTCGGCCGGCAGCGGCCGGTTGAAGAGATATCCCTGGGCTTCGTCGCAGCCGAGCGCATACAGCCGGCCGGCCTGCTCTTCGGTCTCGACTCCTTCGGCCACCACGTAGATGCGCAATGCCTTCGCGAGATTGATGATCGCCGAGACGATGGCCATGTGCTCGGTGCTGATGGTCATGCCGGCGACGAAGGCGCGGTCTATCTTGAGGGCGTCCAGCGGCAAGTGCGCGATCTGGCTCAAGCCCGAATAGCCGGTGCCGAAATCGTCCATGAATATCCGCAGTCCCGCTTCCCGCAAACGCAGGAGCTTCTGCACATTGGCGCCGGTGTTCTGAGCGATCATGGTCTCGGTGATCTCCACGTCGATGCCGGTCGCATGACTTAAGGAGGGCCCCAACGCTCCAAGCACCGTCGCGACAAAATTGGGATGCCGCAGCTGTACTTCCGAGACGTTGACGGCCACGCGCGGCACCTCCAGGCCAAGCGATCTCCACCGATTGGAATCGGCGACCGCTTGCTCGAACACCCAGCGGCCGACCTCAACGATCTGTCCCGATTCCTCGAGCAGCGGTACGAAATCCAGCGGCGATACCAAGCCGAACTCAGGGTCGTTCCAACGGATCAGCGCCTCCAGCCCGCGAATGCGGCGAGTCGCCAAATCGACCTTCGTTTGATAGTGCAGGACGAACTCTTTCTGAGCCACGGCCTTGCGCAAGCGGCTCTCCAGGTGAAGCCGCTGGGCAACTCGCGCGTTCATCTCCGGCGAGTAAAAGAGATACGGATCGGCCGCATCTTTCGCCCGCTTCAGCGCGGCTTCAGCGTTCACGAACAGGCTCTCCGCGGTGTCCGCATCCGCCGGATATACGGCAATCCCCACTTTCACCGTCGTACGCAATTCAATTTCGTCGATGATGAGCGGTTCCGCGAACGAGTCGACGATCCAGTCCTCGATCCAGCGCGCCATGGATGCACCCGCAAGATTGGGAAGCAGCACGGCGAAGCGATCGCCGCCGATGCGCGCCGGAGTCGCGGACTCGCTGATCGTCCGCTGCAGCCGGCTCGCGAGTTCCTTCAGGACCTGGTCGCCCGCGTAGCGCCCCAAGGTGTCGTTGATCCTCTTGAAACGCTGCACGTCGATGATCATGACCGCGAGCTGCCGCCGCTCGGCCCGCGCCGAATGCAATGCCTGCGCCAGGCGGTCGAAGAACAATTGGCGATTGGGCAATCCGGTCAATGTGTCGTAATAGGACACGTAGGTGAGCTTTTCTTCCTTGCCTATGTAATCGAGCGCGAAGGAGATGTCGCCCGCGAGATCCTTGAGCAGCTTCAATTCCTCGTAATCGAAGAATCCGGTTTCCGCCGCATAAAGCACCAGAACGCCCACCGCTTGGTCGTCGACCATCAGCGGCGTCGCCATCTGTGAGCGAAAGCCGCGAGCCAGCGCCTGTTGCTTGAGCTGGGGCTGAGAGGCCGCCTCGATGTTGTTCACCACCATCATCTTCTTCAGGCGCAGAGCCTGGCCCACGGGGCCCGGATCCTCTTCGCGGTTCGCGAGCTCCAAGCCGAGCTCCTGCAGATACCCTTGATCAACGCCTTCCCAGACCAGCGGCGTCGCCTTCAGCGCGCCGGGCTCTACCAAGCCGATCCACGCCATCCTGAAACCGCCCTGCTGCACGGCGATGCGGCACGACTCGCGCAGCAACTCGCGCCGCTCCCGGACGCGAACGATGGTCGAGTTGATGCCGCTGAGCACGGCCTGAATGCGGCTCAAGCGTGCGATCCGCTCCTGCTGCAAGCGGTGATGCGTGATATCGCGGGCCACGCCGCGGTAGCCGACTACGATTCCGGAGGAGTCGAGCAGCGGCAGCGCATTACTATCGAGCCAGCGAATACCGCCGTTCGCGTGCTGAAGGTGCAGCACCAGGTCGCGCCAGCCGCGCTTTTCCGCAATTCCGCGTTGCAGTAGGTCGGCCAGGGTCTTCCGGATGCTCTGCGATAAAATGTCGAGGCAGCTCGTTCCGATCAGCTGATCGGGTGGAAGCCCCAGGATCGCCTCCACCGCCGGACTGCAGAAGGTATAGATGCCGTCCGCGTCGATTTCCCAGATCCATTCCTGGGTAGCCTCGGCAATGGAGCGAAATCTCTCTTCGCTGGCGCGCAGCGCCTGCTCTGCGTTGATCCGGTCGGTGATGTCTTGAATTTGGTAGATGAAATAGTGAGGCTCACCCGATTGCAGCCAGACCAGCGAGCCGCTCAGCTGAGTCCACACGACGCGGCCGTCTTTGCGGACATAGCGCTTGTCGGTCTGATAGGTCTCGATCTCCCGGTCGAGCATCTGGCGTACTTGATCGCTGTCGGCGTCCCTGTCGTCCGGATAAGTGATCGACTGAACATCCGTGGCGAGCAATTCGTTCTCGCTGTACCCCACGATGTCGCACAATGCGGGATTGATGCCGAGCCACCGGCCATCCGGTGCGACGAGGGCCATGCCGACCGATGAAAAATGCATGGCAAAACGGAAGCGCTCTTCGCTCTCCTCGAGTTCGCGTTGCGCCCAGCGCCTGGCGTCGCGGTCATCGGCTTCGCGCAGCGCGCGCTCGATCGCCGGCACCAGCCGCGCCCGGCTTTCCTTGAGCACATAGTCGACGGCGCCCTGCTTCAGCGCTTGGATGGCTCGTTCCTCACCGATGGTGCCGGAGACGAAGATGAAGGGCGTGTCGGGGCGGCGCGATCTGGCTATTCGCAGTGCGTCCGTGCCGTCGAAACCCGGCAGAGTGTAGTCGGACAGGATCAGGTCAGGCGCGAAAGTCGCGAGCGCTTCTTCGTAGTCGGCGCTCGTATCCACCCGGCGGCTGACGACGTCAAGACCCCTTACACGCATCTCGCGGAGCAGCATCTCCGCGTCCTCCACGATGTCTTCCACGAGCAGTACTTTGATTTGTCGGCGCATGGTCATTGATTGGGGATGCGGTTCATGACCGCCCAGTAAAGCCCGGTCTGGGTGATGACGCTGGTGAACGCCGAGATTTCGACCGGCTTGACCAGATAGCTATTGACCCCCAGCTTGTAACTATCCAGGACGTCCTGTTCTTCCGCCGAGGACGTGAGCACGACCACCGGAATCATCTTTGCCCGTTCGTCGGCTTTCAGGCGCCGCAGAACATCGATACCGCCCAGCCGCGGCATCTTGAGATCGAGCAGAATGAGCCGGGGCTGGCCGCCGCTTCGCCGGCTGAATGCGCCTTCGCGGAACACGAATTCGATGGCCTCGACTCCGTCGCGCAGCCGCACCACCTTGTTGACCAGGCCGCTCTTGCGCAGCGCTCGAATGATCAGCTCCGCATCGGCGTCGCTGTCCTCGACCAGCAAGATTTCTACCGCTTCATAATCATCCACTTTGATCTCCTCTGGGCAGTGCGAACGAGAACACCGCGCCGTGATCCACTTTGCCTTCGGCCCACACTCGTCCGCCGTGCCGGGTAACCACGCGGTGGACGATGGCAAGTCCAACGCCCGTGCCGCTGAACTCGTCGGCGCGATGTAATCGCTGGAATACGCGAAACAGCTGCCCCGCGTATTCCATGTCGAAGCCGACGCCATTGTCCCGGACGGAGTAGTGGTTCTCTGCGCCGACTTGACGCCCGCTGACCTGGATGAACGGCCGCGCCGCCTTGCTGCTGTACTTGACCGCATTGGCGATGAGATTCGCCCACACCTGACGCAACAAACCGCGGTCGCCGTGGGCGGGCGGCAGCGGCTCCACTTCGATATGCGGCGCAGTTGGCGCTTCACCGCGTTCGCCGAGCGACTCGGCATGGAGGACTTCCTCGACGACTTCGCGCACCAGCGACTCGACGTTTACCTCGCCATGCGCCACCGGCTGGCGACCCAACCGGGAGAACGCCAACAAGTCATCGATGAGCGCGCCCATCCGCCGGCTGTTCTGGCGGATCACCGAAAGATAGCGCAACCCCTCGGCGTCGAGCCGCTCCTCGTAGTCCTCCACCAGCATCAACGCGAAGCCGTCGATGGCGCGGAGCGGCGCCCGCAGATCGTGGGACACCGAGTAACTAAAGCTCTCGAGCTCCTTATTGGTGGCTTCGAGCTGCGCGGCCTTGGCCAGCAGTGCCGCGTTCAATTCGCGAATCGCGTGTTCCGCGAGCTTGCGCTCCGTGATGTCCTCTGAGATTCCCAATAGAAATTCCGGCGTTCCGCGCTCGTCCAGAATCGGCATCTTCTTGGTGTGCACAGTTCGGACACCGAGCAGCCGCGTATGAATCGACTGCTCGGGAATGTCGACCAGTCCGCCGCCGGCGAGGACTTCGCGGTCCTTTGCCTGGATGATATCGGCCTGCTCTGCGGGCAGGAAGTCACGGTCGCTTTTGCCGATCACTTCGTCCCTGGTGAGGCCCAGCAGATTCAAGGTTGCACGGTTCTGCCGCACGTAGCGAAGGGTGCGCGCATCCTTGAGGAATATCATGACGGGCAGATTGTCGATCAGGGAATCGAGAAAGCGGTTGGCTGCGGTCAAATTGGCTTCCGCGCGTTTGACCTCGGTGATATCGCGGGCTACCGACAACAATCGTTCGGTCTCGCCGTTGCCGCCCGGTATGGGCATCACGATGACATCCCACCATTTCGGCGTTCCCGCCTGCGTCGGGCAAGTCCCTTGGAAGCGCCCGGCGCTGCCGCCGAGTGCCGCGGCCACGGCGCGCCGCGCCGCCGCTTGATCCTCGCCGCTCCAGAACTCGAGCCAATCGGTGTTGGCAATCGACCCGAAATCCTTGACCTCCATCAATCGCAGACCCTGCGACGTCATTCGGCTCAAGCGTGCGTCCGCAGTCAAAATCGCCAGACAATCCGGTGAGCTGTCGACGACGCTGCGGTTGTATTGCTCACTGTCGCGCAGAGCATGTTCGGCGTCGCGCCGCGCCCGCATGTCGCGATGAATTCCGCGGAACAGTACGATGAAGATGGCCGACGCGAGCGCGAGAGTGACCAGGAGCGAGATCAGCGTGGTGCGACGGACGTGGGCGGCTGCCGCTTGCCGCGGCGCCAGCAGCCGCGCTTCGACGGCGTCTATTCGTTCGGTGATGATGCGAACGTCCTCGGTTCCGCTGCTGAGACCGCCTTGGCCAAGCACCGCCCGTGCGGCCGGCAGGCCATAGCGCTGGTAGGCGGCGACGGCGCTCGCCATTTCGTCCAAACGGTTCTGCACAGCGGATTTCAGCGCGGCCCAATCGCGCTGCTGCGTCGGGTTGTCGCCGGTGAGCCGGCTGAGCTCCGCAAGATGATCTTGCACGACCTTGGCCAGATGCGCGTATTCGTCCAATCGAACCTGCTGCGCCGTGAGCAGATAGTCGCGCTGCGACAGCTCGGCGCCGGCCAGCGATCCATAAAGATTCGCGAGGGTCGCACGCACTTCCTGGGTGTGCGCGACCCATTCGACGGAGTCCGCAAGCTCGACGCTGGTTCGGTATGTATAGGTGCCGCCGAACAGGAGCAGCGACACGGTCAGCAGGAACCCCGACAGGATCTTGATTTCGACGCTTGCGAGAGCAGAGAACTCCATATCGAGACCGACTCCCTTGGGTATCAGCCTTCAGCACGCTAGCTGAAAAGAAGTTGCCGCACTGCGATACCGTACACAATCAGACTTGGCTTCTAAACCATCGGCTAGTGGAAATACCCTCAAGCTTTGCAGCAGGGAAACCCTCATTCACGGTTCAGCAAAACACCGCTACCAGTCGACTAAGGCGCACGTTCGGGCGCTGCGTGCAAACCCTTGCCCGCGATGGCAGCGTCGGCGTAGACGATAGCTCTGGGTTCGCCGTCACGATGGGACGCGAGTCTATTCATCCGTATCGTTCGCGCGCACATCCTTGAGTACTGCCGCTCAAGTTTACTGCGCCCGATTGCCGAAAGTGTGAGGGCGGTTCCACTTGCCGGACACCGCCGGCGCATATTGCGACGGTACTCACAGTTCCTTATTTTTTTTCGGGTTTTTCCGGCTTGCGGGCAAGATGTGCGAAGCGCATTCTGACTTTCTGATGGACCCGACGCATCATGTGCTCATTGAAAACGGGGGCGCGCCTGCGGGGATCGTGAAGGACATCGCGCTCCAATGGGCGCGATCGAGTCAGGCGGTTGATGGAAATAACCCGTGGCGACGACTATCACAATTTGCATCCGGCCGCTCCGCGTTCAAATGCGCGCGATGCTCGGCGTTGCCGCGACGCTCCTGACGATTTCCATTTGCTGTGCGCCGGCCGAGGCGGAAGGCTCGTCAACCATCGGCGAGTTGAAGCAGTTGAACGTCGAAGATCTCATGAACGTCGAGGTCACCTCGGTTTCACGGCATCCGGAAAAACTGTTGGCGGCCGCCTCGGCGATCCAGGTCATTACTCAGGAAGACATACGGAGGTCCGGCGCTACCAGCATTCCCGAGGCTCTGCGGCTGGCCGACAATCTGCAAGTCGCGCAGAAGAACTCCCACGATTGGGCCATCAGCGCACGGGGGTTCAATACGGAACTGGCCAATAAGCTGCTCGTCATGATCGATGGGCGGACCGTCTATACCCCGCTTTTTTCGGGGGTCTTCTGGGATGTGCAGGACTATCTGCTCGAAGACATCGACCGCATCGAAGTCATCAGCGGTCCGGGAGGCGCGCTGTGGGGCGCGAACGCGGTCAATGGCGTGATCAACATCATTACCAAGAGCGCCGCAGACACGCAGGGACTTTACGCGGAGGCCGGAGGCGGCTCGCAGCCGCAGGGTTTTGCCGGCGTGCGCTACGGCGGAGCGCTGGCTCCGGGCACTCAATTCCGCGTCTACGGGAAGTACATCGATCGAGGCGACGAAGTCCTGGCCAGTGGCAATTCCGAATCGGACGCCTGGCGGCAAGGCCGGGGGGGATTTCGCGTCGACTCGGAGCTTTCAGCGCAGGACCGATTGACCCTACAGGGCGACTTCTACGGCGGCAGCGAGGAGATGCAGACCCGCGGCACTTCCCATAACAGCGGCGACAATATCCTCGGTCGATGGTCGCATGATTTGTCGGAGCAATCGGATCTGACCCTGCAGTCGTACTTCGACCAAACGCATCTGACCGACCCGGTCGCCGCGCTGGTGTTCTCCGGCGCTCCCGCCGGGACTTTGCACGACGATCTCACCACTTACGACGTGGATTTCCAGCATCGATTCCGACTTGGGACGGCCAACCGAATCGTGTGGGGTTTGGGCTATCGCCGCACGCGCGATGTCGTCGGCAACTCACCGGCGGTGGCGTTCTTTCCCGCGGTTCTCGATCACAACTTGTACAGTGCATTCGTCCAGGACGAGATCGCGGTGCGGAAGAACCTGTCATTCACTCTCGGCACCAAGTTCGAACACAATGATTACACCGGCGTTGAAGTCGAACCGGATGCGCGCCTGAGTTGGAACTTAAGCTCGGATCAGGCTCTGTGGGCCGCCATCTCCCGCGCAGTACGCACCCCCTCGCGCATTGATCGGGATCTGTCGGAGGCGGCGCCGCCGTACCTGGTAGTCCTGAAGGGCGGGTCGAACTTCACCTCCGAGACCGTGATTGCATACGAACTGGGGCTCCGCGCACAGTTCAACTCGAGGTTCACCGCGTCGATTTCCAGTTTCTACAACGAATATAACGACGTGCGGAGCGCGAGCGTCACGCCCAACACCTTTTTCCCGTTCTACTTCGCCAACAATGTGGCGGGGCACACCGACGGGCTGGAGCTCAGCGGCAACTACCAGGTGGTGGATGGCTGGTCGCTGCACGCGGGCTACACCTTGCTCGAGGAACATCTGCGCGTTAAGCCGGGCCAGTATGACCTCAACAATGCGCGCAACGAAGTAGCCGATCCCGAACACCAGCTTTCGTTACGCTCTTCCCTGAACCTGCCGGGGCGCCTGGAGCTCGATGCCGGGCTACGCTGGGTCGACACGCTGCACCTTGCGGCCGGAACGGTGCCCGCCTATTTCGAAATGGATACGCGTCTGGCATGGCATGCCGGCGAACGGCTCGAACTGTCGATCGTCGGCCAGAATCTGCTGCACAATCATCATCCCGAGTATGGGGTACCGGACCCGACGCGAGTGGAAATTGAGCGCAGTGTTTATGGAAAGGTCGCGTGGCGATACTGAGGAAGACCCCTCAGGCCTTGCTGTGCGTCGCACTGGGGCTGACGGTATTCCTCCGGGGCGCTTGCGGCGCGGAGGCGCCGACCGAGTACCAGGTCAAGGCCGTCTTCGTTTACAACTTTTCGCGTTTCGTGGAATGGCCTCCGCAGGCATTC
>Ga0137407_10003092_pt1 | contig 11038 bp, 8 predicted proteins | sample CZOMad2_2_16fung_FD_108410 | JGI IMG/M metagenome (GOLD analysis project Ga0137407, IMG submission 108410) | Vadose zone soil fungal communities from Angelo Coast Range Reserve, California, USA - CZOMad2_2_16fungal (Illumina Assembly) | ecosystem: Environmental > Terrestrial > Soil > Vadose zone...
CGGTCGCGGCGCGCATGAACTGCAGCCACATCGGCCCGTCCGCGTGACCGCCGGTCTCGTACGGCCCCAGCATCTCGTGGGAGTCGAAGCCCACCCAGCCGCCGGCCAGGAGCGAGGGCGTGAACCCGATGAACCACGCGTCCCGGTGCTCGCTGGCGGTGCCCGTCTTCCCAGCCGCCGGGCGGGAAAGAGCGCTCAGCGAGTGCGCCGTCCCCGACGGGTCCTCGATCACTGAACGCATCAGATCCGCCACGATGTAGGCAACCTCGGGCTTCATCGTCTCCTCGAACTTGGGCTCCAGGTCGAGCAGGGTGTTGCCGTCGCGGGAGAGCACCTTGCGGATCAGCACGGGGTCGGCGCGCCGGCCCTGGGAGGCCAGGGTCGCGAAGGCATTGACCTGCTCGAGCACACCCACCTCGCCGGTGCCCAGCGCGGCCGTGTAGCTCTGCGGAATCTCGCTCGAGAGACCCGCGGCGCGCGCAGCCGCGCGGACCCGGTCCAGCCCGACGTCGAGCAGCAGCTTCACCGCCACGGTGTTCTTGGACTCGGCGAGGGCCTTGCGCAGCGGGATGGGTCCGTCGAACTGGTCCTTCTCGAAGTTCTCCGGCTTCCAGGCCTTTCCTGTCCAGGGATCGGTGATCACTTCCGGCGAATCGTCGACGCGGGTGGCGGGAGTGTACTTTCCGGTGTCGAGCGCGGCCGCGTAGAGGAAGGGCTTGAACGAAGAGCCCGGCTGGCGCTTGGCCTGCGTGGCGCGGTTGAACGAGGAGAGCGCCACGTCGTACCCGCCCGCCAGGGCGACCACGCCGCGCGTCTTCAGATCGATGGCGACGAAGGCGCCCTGGACCTTTGGCGTCTGCTCGAGCGCGAGCTCCAGCCGCTGCACCCGGGTGCCCGACGAGGTCCGCTGGGTCTGCACGTGAGCGACCCGGACCGCCACCACGTCGCCCACCGCCAGCACCTCGGCCGGCGACTTCGGCGCCGGCGTCGAGCGCTCGGGCTTGAACGGGCGCGCCCAGGCCATGGTGGAAAACGGCACGTTGCCGGCGACTCCGGGCGCCAGCTCCACCACGGCATCGGCGCGGCCCACGCTGGTGACGATGCCGGCATAGATCTCGTTCGGGGCGAGCGGCCGGACTTTGGCTGCGCCCGCCAGCACCTCCGGGGTGAGCGCCCCGTCGGGGAGGCTGGCGGCCGCGTCCGCGGCGGCCTCGGCGTCGTCCGCCTCGTCGCGCCTTCTCGGCGGTCTGGCGGCCTTGCGGCGCACAGCCGCCGTGTAGATCCCCTCCAGATCGAGCACCCACGCCTGGTCGGGCGCCTGCGCGACGGAGGAGAGGCGCCGCGCGAGGGCGGTCCGGCAGGCGTCGAGCCGCTCTAGATCCAGCTTCACCTCGGGTCCGCGCCAGCCCTGGCGCTTGTCGATGACTCTCAGATTTTCGCGCAGCGCGACTTCGGCGGCGTCCTGCAGCTTCGGGTCCATCGCGACCTCGACGGTCATCCCCGCCGTGTCCACGGCCGCGTCGCCGAATTGCGCCACCAGCTGGCGGCGCACCTCGTCTACGTACCAGGCACCCGGTGGCTCGGGCGGGGGCGGCGGCAACACGATCGGCCGTTCGACCTCGCGATCGTGCTCCTCTCGCGTGATGAAGCGATTGGCCAGCATCCGATCGAGGACGTAGATCTGGCGCTTCTTCGCCCGGTCGAGGTGGCGGCGCGGGTTGATCCGGGAGGGGTTCTGGGGAAGGCCGGCGAGGATCGCCGCCTCGCCGAGCTCCACGTCCTGCACGTGCTTGTTGAAGTAGTAGAGCGAAGCCTCCTCCACGCCGTAGCGCGCCTTCCCGAAATTGATCTGGTTCAGATAGAGGAAGAGGATGTCGTCCTTGGAGAGGTTCCGCTCGAGGCGCGCGGCCAGCAGGATCTCCTTGAGCTTCCGCTTCCACCTCTTCTCGGGCGTGAGGAAGAAGTTCTTCACCACCTGCTGCGTGATGGTCGAGGCGCCCAGCCGCTTCTTGCCGCTGATCGCGTCCACGGCGGCGGCCCGGGCAAGCGCGAGGAAGCTGAACCCCGGGTGCTTGTAGAAGTCCTTGTCCTCCGCGCTGACCACCGCCTGCACCAGCACGCGGGGAATCTGGTCCATCTTCACCACTGTGCGGCGCTCCCGATGGAACTGGCCGATGACCGAGCCGTCGGCGGCGATGACCTTGCTGGCGACGAAAGGGTGGTAGTCGCGCACCGAATCGAAGGTGGGAATCTCGCGCGAGATGTAGACGTACCCGCCGATCAACGCGAGGAGCGCGAGCACCAGCAGCCCGCCGGCGGCTAGAGCCGCCCGCCGCAAACGCACCTTCCAGCGCGGAGGGCCGGCCGGGACGTGCCCCTGATAATCGTCGGCGGGGACCGGCCGGTATGGCTCGACCTCGGGCTCCGCTGGGGGGAGGGGCTCAGGCTCGGGTTCAGGTTCCGGCTCTGGTTCAGGCGCCGGCGCGGGCGCGACCGCGGTGCTGCCGGGGAGGTCGTCGGGATCGGGCTCGGCCTCACGCTCCTCCCTTGCGTCCCACCAGGCTCCGCGCCGGCCCTTGGGCTCCTCCGGCGGCGCCACCGGCAAAGGAGGCGGGCGTGGAGCGGAGACCTCTTCGTCGGGAAGGGAGACCTGGAGGCCTTTTCTCGGAGCGAGCGGCGCTGCTTCCGCGCGCCGGTTCGGGGGAAGGGGCGCGGCCCTCGACGCCGGGCCGTCGACCCGCACGAGCGCCGTCGCGCCTGGCGCGTCGTCCTCGGGCGCGACCGGGGACTGTTCGCGCGTCGACGCGTCGTCTTCGACGTCGATCAACGTGCTGCCGGCGTCGGATTCCGGGCGCTTGGAGGAAGGCATGCGGTCTGGCTGAAGAATGTAACAGAGGGAGGCGCTCCGTCCACGGCATCCGGGCGGGATTGAGGCGACAACGCCCTTGCAGAGAACTTGCCCTTGGGAATCATCCCCGTGAGACTCTGCGCGCCATGTGGTGCGTCTACCTCCTCCGCTGCGGGGACGGCTCCCTGTACACGGGCATCACCAACGATCTCGCCAAGCGCCTCGCCGCCCACCGGAGCGGATGCGGCGCGCGCTACACGCGCGGCCGGGGCCCGCTGGCCCTGGTGCACGCCGAACCCGCACGGACCCGGTCCGCGGCGCAGCAGCGCGAGCACGAGCTGAAGCGACTGCGGCGGCGCGACAAGCTCGCGTTCCTTGACACTCCGCGCGGGCGCGGGTAGGTGCGCGCCATGCGCAAGGCACTCCTCGCTTTCATGGCGGTGGTGGCCGCCGGGTGTCCGAAGCCCCAGTACCCGGAGTGCAAGACCGACCCCGACTGCGCCGATCACGGACAGGTCTGCATCAACGGGTTCTGCAGGGAGTGCCGAGAGGACTCGAACTGCGCCACCCACCCCGACCGCCCCCTCTGCCGCGACGCCGTCTGCGTGGCGAAGGCGCAATGCGCCAGGAACGAGGAGTGCGGGCAGGGGATGAAGTGCGCGCAGGGGAAGTGCGTTCCGGAATGCGCCGCCGACGCGGACTGCGGCCCGGGAGGCAAGTGCGCGCAGGGCCGTTGCGTTCGCGAGGAGAGATGCAGCGCCGACGCCGACTGCCCGAAGGGAAAGGCCTGCGCGGACGGCGTCTGCCGGGCCCAGGACGCGGCCGGCGGCCGGACCGGCGGCGCGTGCGATCCGAGGCCGATCTATTTTGGCTACGACGATGCCACCCTCTCGCGGGAGGCGCGCAAGGCGCTCGACGCCGCCTTCCAATGCCTGCAGCGCACGCCGTATCGCCGGCTGGTGATCGCGGGCCACACCGACGAGCGCGGCACCACCGAGTACAACCTGGCGCTGGGCGAGCGCCGCGCCGACGCCGCGCGCAAGTATCTCGTCCAGCTCGGCGCCGATCCCTCGAAGACCAAGAGCATCAGCTACGGCAAGGAACGTCCCGCCAACCCCGGCCACGACGAGGCCGCGTACGCCAAGAATCGCCGCGTCGAGATCGCGGTGGAGACCTGAATGAAGAGACTGCTTCTCGCCGCTCTCCTCTGCACCGCCTGCGTGACCACCGCGCAGGAGGGCGAGCAGATGCGGCAGGACATCGCGGCCCTGCGCACCGATCTGAAGAAGGAGATCGAGACCGCCTCGGCCGACCGCCAGAAGCTGGCCAGCGAGCAGCAGCAGCGCTCGAGACAGCTGCAGGAGGCGCTCGACCAGCTCTCGCGCGCCGCGCGCAAGAGCGGCGCGGACCTGGCGGTCGACGTGGAGAAGTCGCAGAACGAAGTCGCCGCGCTCCGCGGCCAGCTCGAGGTCATCCAGCACCGGTTGGACGCCCTGGAAAAGGCGTCGACGGAACAGCAAAGGGCGCTGGACGCAGCGAATCAATTCGTCGCCCAGCAGAAGAAGGAGCAGGAGCGGCCGACGGATCGCGGCGCGCTCTACAACCTCGCCCGCCAGAAGCTCGATCAAGGGCAACCGGCCAAGGCGCGCGATCTGTTCCAGGACTTCCTCAACCGCTATCCCAAGGACGAGCTGGCCGCCAACGCGCAGTACTGGCTCGGCGAGACCTATTACGCCGACAAGAAGTGGAACGACGCCATCGTCGAGTTCCAGAAGGTGCTGAAGGAGTACAAGGGCTCCGACAAGGTCCCGGACGCGCTGCTCAAGATCGGCATGTCGTTCCAGGCGCAGGGCGACTGCCAGAACGCCCTGCTCTTTTTCGACGAGGTGGGCCAGGCGCACAAGACCGCTCCGGCGGCCAAGGTCGCGCACGAGCGCGCCGCCGAATGCCGCCGCAAGGGGACCAAGACTCAGAGCCGCAGCCGGTAGCCGCGCAGCAGGCGATCCTCGACTTTCTCCACCAGCGCGACCAGGTCGCGGCGCTTGAACTTTCCCTGCGCCGACTCCTGGAACGCCAGCGCCGAGTCGACCAGGTACCGGGTGATGAAGTGCGCGGTCTGCTCCTCCAACTCGTCGGGGAGCAGCCGCCGGTACTCGTCGCTGCGGCAGAAGCGGTCGATCAGCTCGTACTCGCGCAGCATCTCCTCGCGGGCCAGCTCGCAGGCGACCCGGTAGGTCTCCAGCTCGGGCCGGCCCACGCGGGTGAGCACTCTCTCGTACCGGGCCTCCAGTGCGGCGTCGAGCCACTCCGCGATGGGCGGAGGGAAGTTGCGCAGGTCCTCCACCAGCTGATCGGCGACCTTGCCGAGGACGTAATCCCTCAGCTCCTGCGGCTTCTGGTCGAGGATGTGGTCCCATCGCCCCATGTCCAGGCATTCTACGGCGCGCCGGGCAATCCCGGGCGGGCGTACACCACCACTTGCGGAACTTCGTCCAGGTACAGCCCCGTCGCCGGCCGCCGGGTGCCGAACGCGTTCCAGGTCTGGGGCTCGCGGTCGCGGAACTCCCGATGCCATTGCAGCGCCGCGTAGTCCGACTGCTCCGGCTCGGGCGCATAGCGGATGTCGGGCCGCAGCAAGCCCGCGAGGATGTAGGCGCGGTAGCTCTCGACGTTCACTTCGTGGAAATACACGCGCGCTCCCTGCGGACAGTGAGAATTCAGCCAGGGCAGCACGCCGGTCACGTTGTTCGACCAGTACTGCCGCTGCATCCCCAACGTCGCCGCGCCAGGGATTCCCCCGGCCAGCTCACCGTACGCGCTGGTGCCATACGGGTGCACGTGGACGATCTGCCAGAACCCGGGCAACAGCGTCGCCAGCGCGACCGCCACCAGCTTCCGGGGTTCGGGCGCGGCGCGGACCAGGAGGGAAGCGGCCTCCGGCGCAAGCAGCGCCAGGAACCCGAGCCAGTGCTTGATCCCCCCGAAGATCGGCGTGGTGCGAAGCAGGAAGGGCAGGAGCGCGGCGCCGGCGAGGCCCAGCTCCAGGAGCCGCTGCGCGTCCAACCGGCGGCGCGCGAAGCCGACGAGCAGCGAGACGCCGGCGGCGGCGAGCATCGCGGCGATGGGCAGTGGAAGGACCAGCGCGTCCAGCACCAGCGGGTAGGAGACGGGAAAAGGCGGAGCGCGCAGGACCTGGCCGAAGTACCACCAGGCGTAGTGCACGTGGTGCGTGTGGAAGGCGATCCAATCGCCGAGATGTCGCAGCGGATCGTGCCAGAGGAGCGGCCAGGCGGCGAAGAGCACCAGCGGCGAGAGCAGCAGCCAGGGCAGCTTGCGCAGCGCCGCGCTCCTCTGCTCGCGAGGAAGCAGCAGCGCATGGACGAGCAGCACCGGGGGGAGGAACCAGGCGTTGTGCTTGACCGCGAGCGCGAGGCCGTAGGTCCCCGCCAGCCGCGGGCCGGTGCCGCGCAGCCAGGCCAGGCCGACTCCCGCCCACATCGCGCAGATGGGAATGTCGAAGCAGGCGAGGTGGCCGTGGAAGAACGTCCGCTCCGCGCACCAGAAGAGGAGCGGCGCCAGCACGCCGGCGGCGCGGGATCGCGAGAGCCCCAACAGGCACAGCCAGTAGCTGAGGAGTCCGGCGAAAGCGAACGCGGGCAGGCGCCACGCGAGCGCGTCGGGGAGCACGCCCAGCCAGGTGGTGAAGATCAGGTGAGAGGCGGCGAAGAGCAGCTTGGTGAGGCCAGGATGCTCGAAGTTGTACGACCAGTAGCGCTCGGTCTGCGCGATGGCCTGCAGCGGCGCCTGGAGCAGCAGCCGCAGCCAGCTCTCGTAGCTCTGCGCGGCGGTGAAGTAGTAGCCCTCGTCGCGGACGAATCCGACCGGCGCCTGCGTCAGCGCCATGATCGCCGCGGTTGCGAATCCGAGCGTGCGCGCCAGCGACTTGTCGCTCATCCCGAGGTCCACGCCTGCAGGCAGAAGGGGCGCCCCCGGTCGGGGGAGGAGACGGCGAAGACGAACTCCCGCTCCGGCGCGCCGGGCGGGAGCGGGACGTCGAGCCTTCGCCATCCGGTCCCGTCGCGCACCGTGCGCGGGACCTGGAGCGACCCCAAGGGCTCCCCGTCCGCGAAGACCTGCACGGCGATCTCCGGCCGATCCACATCGTAGGCGCGTTCGCCGATGACGCCGCCGCGGACGTGCAGCGTGGTGCCCGCCGTCCCCCGGGCCGCGAACCGGCCGCCGACCGGCACGCGCACGCAGCGGCGCGGCGCGTAGTCCACCTCGTGCTCTTCCAGGGAGCGCGTCAGGTCGGAGGCGATGGGCGGGGTCCGCAGCTCCCAGGGCCGCAGCGCCAGGGTGCCGAAGCGCTCCTCGTCCGCCGCTGGAGTGGCGCCCCGCGCCCGCAGCGGCGCATCGGGCGGAGAGAAGAACGGCGTGCGCGGCAGCGACAGGACCCACAGGCGCCCGACCCCGGCGTAGTCGGCCCCCTGGAGATCCTCCTCGGCCACGACGGGAATGGCGTCGATGAACAGACGGGCGCGCTCGGCCCAGGCGGGCCAGAGCTGGACGGCATCGCCGGGCCGCGCCCGGGCGCGCAGGGCCCCGGCCGCCTCCGCCCAGTCCGCGTCGGACGGCAACCGCAAGGAGAGCGTGAGATCGAACAGCAGCGATCCCGCGCCGACCGCGATCAGGGCAGCGAAGAGCGCTCTACGTAGACCCAAGCTTGATCTTCCGCTCGCTCTTCTCGCGGCAGAAGAGGCACAGCGCCACTTCGGGATATGCGGCGAACCCCGGCGACCAACCCGGGTGCATCGCGCAGCGGGGGTCGTAGCAGTGGTGCAGGTCCCAGAGGTGGCCGACGTAATGGGCGGCGCGCTTGGCGAGCCCGACCTCGAGCGGCACGCCCTTGTCCGCGAGGCCGTGCGCGGTGGCGATCGCCTTCCCGGCCCCATACTGCGCGTAGCCGTCCACCGGACCGCGGCCCATGGGCCCCTCGGGCGCCGTGAGCGGCTCGGTGGTGAGGTAGAGGATCTTGTCGTCCGCGTACAGCGCGACGTCGTCGTCCATCTCCTCCAAGGCCTTGACCGCGTCGTAGGCGGACTGCTCGTCGTCCATGGCGGAGCTGGGGATCTCGCCTTCCCCCTCCAGCTCCGATCCCATGCCATACGCCGCGTGCAGGCGGCGGGAGACGAAGTCGACCACGTCGGGGGGAAACTCCGACAACGTGACGATGCGGATCATCGCTTTCCTTTCGCCTTCCCCTTGGCCTTCGCGGCTGGCCTCTTGGCGGGCGCCGCCTTCCTGGCCGGGTGCTTGGCCGCGGGCTTCTTGGCGGCATGCTTCGCGGGCGCGGCCTTCCTCGCCGGCGCGTGGGACGGCTTCGCCTTCTTCGCGGAGCCGGCCTGCGGCCGGTGCGCAGGCTTTGGCTGCTCCTTCTCCGGCGCGGCCTTCTTCACGGCCGGGGCAGGCGCGGGCTTCTCCTCCTCCTCGTCTGCGTCCTCGGAGTCCTCGGCCGCGGCGGGAGCGGCGGGGGTTGCTTCGGCGGCGCCTCCCACCTCCTCGTCCTCGAAGCCGAGATCGTCATCGATGCCGGCGGCGCGGGCAGGCGAGGGCGGACCCAGCGTGGCCGGCGGGAGCGCCTTTCCCTTGCGCGTCATGCCCTCCGGGGGCCAGAGCGCATAGTCGAGATTGTCCTCGGCGACGTGCAGCGGGATGTTCATCGCGGCCGCGATCTCGCCGACCAGGAGGTGGCGCGCGTTGTCGTACAGCTCGCGCTCCTTCGGCGGCAGCGGGCGCAAGCGAGATAGCGCGTGCAGGCCCTTCAGCACTTCCACCGTCCCGAACAGGCCGCCGCCGGTCATCCGATCCGCGTTCTCGCGGTGTCGGACCTTCCAGTCCAGCTGCGGGTCGGTGTTGGGCGTGGCCAGCTCGTCGAACACGCGGTCGATGGCGGCCACGTCGGCGACCTTGCGCAAGCCGATGCCCATCACCTTCGCCTTGGGGACCATCACCGTCGCGCCGTCTTCCTCGCGCGAGAGGGTGACCACCTCCCAGTTCTGGCCCGCGATCTGCTTGATCTCCACGCCCGTGATCCGGCAGATGCCCTGATTGGGGTACACGACGCGGTCGCCCACGTGCAGGCTGCCGTCGCCGATCACCGGATCCTGGGTTTTCGTCGCCATGGCCGGTCCTCGCTACCGCAGCCCGGTGCACTGCGCAAGACGGACAGGAGGTCAGGAGACCGCCCGACCTCTTGCAGCCCTCGAACGCGATGCGCATGTGAATTGCGCGAGGCGTCAAACCGTTCTAGAAAACGATGCACTGCGTCATGGAGGGTTGCATGGCCGAGCAGGCGCACGATCTCGCTCCCGCCGCCGAAGTGCCGGATCGCGGCGGATCCTTCCTCTTCCAGCCCGTGGGTGCCCGGGCCTTCGTGACGCCGGAGATGTTTTCGGACGAGCAGCGCCAGTTCTTCCGGACTGGAGCGGACTTCACCCGGAACGAGGTGGTCGCTCACCGCGACCGCTTCGCCGATCACGATTACGAGGCGCTGCGCGGCCTGATCGCGAAGGCGGGCGAGCTGGGGCTTCTTGGCGTGGACGTCGGCGAGGAGTACTCCGGGCTTGGCCTGGACAAGGTCACCTCGATGCTGGTCGCCGAGTCGCAGGCGGGCGAGGGGTCCTGGGCGACGACCTTCGGCGCGCACACCGGCATCGGCACGCTGCCGATCGTCTTCTTCGGGACGCCGGAGCAGAAGGCGAGGTACCTGCCCGATCTCGCCAGTGGCAGGAAGGTCGCCGCATATGCGCTGAGCGAAGCCGGCAGCGGGTCCGACGCGCTCGGCGCGAAGACGGTGGCGCGGCTTTCGCCGGACGGCACGCACTACGTGGTCAACGGCGGCAAGATGTGGATCACCAACGGCGGCTTCGCCGACGTGTACATCGTCTTCCTCAAGGTGGAAGGGGCCGGGTTCACCGCCATCATCGTCGAGCGCGGCACTCCGGGGTTCAGCACCGGCCGCGAGGAGCACAAGCTCGGGTTGCGCGGTAGCTCCACCACCCCGCTGATCTTCGAGGAAGCAAGGATCCCGGTTGGCAACGTGCTCGGCGAAATCGGCAAGGGCCACAAGATCGCCTTCAACATCCTCAACGTCGGGCGCCTGAAGCTGGCGGCGTTCGCGGTGGGCGGGATGAAGTGGGCCTTGCGCGCCGGCGCCGAATACGCCGCCCAGCGCAGGCAGTTCGGCAAGGCCATCGCGGGGTTCGCCCTCGTTCGCGAGAAGCTGGCCCGCGCCGCCGCGCAGATCTACGCGAACGAGTCGATGACCTACCGCGCGGCCGGCGCCATCGACGAGGCCATCGGCGGCCGCACCGCGCCTTCGGAAGTGATGGCTGCGATCGAGGAGTACGCGATCGAGGCCAGCATCACGAAGGTGGCCGGCTCCGAGTGGATGTTCCAGATCGTCGACGAGATGCTGCAGATCCACGGCGGCAACGGGTTCGTCACCGACTACCCGATCGAGCGCGCCTACCGGGACAATCGCGTCAACCGCATCTTCGAGGGCACGAACGAGATCAACCGGCTCCTCATCCCCGGCATGATCTTCAAGCGCGCGATCAAGGGCGAGATGCCGCTGATGGAGGCGGTGGTGCGGCTCGAGGAAGAGCTGTCGGACCCGCACCATTTCCCCGCCCCCGTGGGGCGGCTCGCTCCGGAGCGCCGCGGCGCGGAGATGGCGAAGCGACAGTTCCTGTTCGTGGCCAAGTGGGCGGCGGCCCTCGGTCCGACGCTCGAGCAGCGCCAGGAAGTGCTGGCGGCGCTGGCCGACTGTGCCGTCGAGGTGTACGCGATGGACTCGATCCTCGGCCGGACCCTGGTCGCCCCGGGTGGCGCCGAGCTGCGCGACGCGCTCTGCCGCTTCTTCTGCATGGAGGGCCGCGAGCGCGCCTTCGATCGCGCGCGCACCGCGCTCTGCGCGGCCGTGCCCCCCGAGGAAGTGCACGCGCAGCTCGAGCAGTTGGGGCGTCTCCATCGGTACACGCCCGTGAACGGCGCGGAGGTCCGGGAGGCGATCGTTCCGTCCATACTGGAGGCGGGCGGCTACCCGCTGGGCTACTAGCCGCGGGGCGCTGTGCGCTTTCGTGCACGCTCTCGCGGGCGCGGGGCCTCGATCAGGCTCCCATCTCCTAC
>Ga0137407_10003093_pt1 | contig 11037 bp, 11 predicted proteins | sample CZOMad2_2_16fung_FD_108410 | JGI IMG/M metagenome (GOLD analysis project Ga0137407, IMG submission 108410) | Vadose zone soil fungal communities from Angelo Coast Range Reserve, California, USA - CZOMad2_2_16fungal (Illumina Assembly) | ecosystem: Environmental > Terrestrial > Soil > Vadose...
GACACCACCATCGGCGGGGCGAACAGCGCGTGCGCGCTGATCGGCACCATGAGCAGCGCCTCCACCTCGGGCCAGACCACCGGGCCGCCCGCCGAGAACGCGTAGGCGGTCGACCCGGTAGGGGTCGAGCACACCACCCCGTCACAGCCCCAGCGGGACAGCGGGCGGCCGTCGATCTCGGTGATCACCTCGATCATCCGCTCCCGGGCGGCCTTTTCCACCGTGGCCTCGTTCAGCGCCCAGGTCGCCGCGAGGACGTCCCCGTTCCGGCGGACGGTCACGTCGATCGTCATCCGCTCCTGGACCAGGTACTCCCCCGCCACCAGCCGGTCGACCGTATCGGCCAGCACTTCCGGCTCGGCCTCGGCCAGGAACCCCACATGGCCGAGGTTCACCCCGATCAGCGGCACCCCGGCCGGCCGGGAGAACTCGGCCGCCCGCAGCAGGGTGCCGTCGCCGCCGAGGACGATGACGAGCTCGGCGCCCTCCGCGGCCCCGTCGCTGACCGGGACCTCCTCCGCGCCCGGGGCGCTGAACTCGCCCGCAAGCGTGCGGACGGCGACGCCGGCGGCCAGCAGCCGCTCGGCCACGAACCGGGCGCTGCGCAGCGCGCTCTCCCGCCCGGCGTGCGCCGTTACCAGCACCGTCCGCTGTCCCACTAGCTGGGTCCCTCCTTGATAGCCCGCTCCAGCCGTTCCTCGTCCAGCGGCGGCGCGCCACTGCGCAGCCATAGGAAGTACTCCACGTTACCGGCGGGTCCGGGCAGCGGGCTGGCGGTAGCCCCCAGGGCGCCCAGGCCGAGGCCGGCCGCCGCGGCGGCCACCTTCCGCACCGCGTCCGCGCGGTCGGCCGGGTCGCGGACCACGCCGCCCGCGCCGACCCGGCCCTTACCCACCTCGAACTGGGGCTTGACCAGCAGCACGAAATCCGCGTCGGGGGCGGCGCGGGCGGCCAGGGCGGGGAGCACCAGGGCGAGCGAGATGAAGGACAGGTCGGCCACCACCAGATCCGGTACCGGGCTCACGCCCTCCAGGGCCCGCACGTTGACCCGGTCCAGCACGGTGACCCGCGGGTCGGTCCGCAGCGACCAGGCCAGCTGCCCGTACCCTACGTCGGCCGCCACCACGTGCGCGGCGCCGGCTCGCAGCAGCACGTCGGTGAACCCCCCGGTGGACGCCCCGGCGTCCAGGCAGTCCCGGCCCGCCACGGTCAGGCCCAGCGGGCCGAAGACGGCGAGCGCCCCCGCCAGCTTGTGCCCGCCGCGGGAGACGTAGCCCGGATCCCCGGTGTCCGCGATGCTGATCGGGGTGTCCCGGCTCACCTGGGTGGCGGCCTTGGCCGCGCGCTGCCCGGCCACCGTCACCCGGCCGGACGCCACCAGCTCGCCGGCCTGCTCCCGCGACCTGGCCAGGCCACGCCTGACCAGCTCGGCGTCGAGCCGCATCCGGGTTGCGGTCAAGACGAGCCCTCGTTGAGCTCGCCCAGGATGTCCCTGAGCCGTCCGTGTACCTCCTCAAGCACGGCGACGTGCTCATCTACCGGGCGCCCGGCTAGGCGGCCGAGGCCGCCCACGGCCGTATCTACCCAGTCATCGCCCGTGGGCGGCAGCTCGGCAGCCCGACGGGGCGTGTGGTCATCGGGGGCCACGTGCACCCTGCCTCGTTCGGTATCGGGATCTTGACCTTGATCCTCAATACCCTGGTCTGGGTATTCGTCGTTCATAAGGATTGCGGCGTGGAGACCCGGCCTTCAGGCTGGGGAGGAAATGCCGCTCCCCCTCTCGCGTGTGAGCTTATCCATGACGGTCACTCCGGGTAAGATTAGTTCGTGCGTACGGCGTATACGTGCCGGGCCTGCCCGGACCTCGAACAGGCGAGCGTGCTTAACCGCGCGTTCGGCTGCGTGATCGAGGATCTCGCCGTGAAGAACATGGTCCGCAACCGGTCGCTCGCCAAGGTCATCTCGGACTGCGGGCGGGGTACCTTCCGGGCCATGCTGGAGTACAAGGCGGCGAAGGCCGGACGGCACCTGATCGTGATCGACCGCTGGTACCCCAGCTCCAAGACCTGCTCGGCGTGCGGGTACCTGCTCGCGGAACTGAGCCTGAAGACCCGGACGTGGCAGTGCCCGTCCTGCGGCACCCGGCACGACCGGGACGTCAACGCCGCCAAGAACATCCTGGCGGCAGGTCTTGCCGTTACTGCCTGCGGAGCTGATGTCAGACACTCCGGGTCCTCCCGGATGCAGTCGGCCGTGAAACAGGAACCCCGGCCGGCGACGGCTGGAATCCCCGTCCTTCAGGGCGGGGAGTAGTCAACTGCGCTACCCTCCGCGTGAACGCTACCGTCCGATGCCGACAAGAGCGAGGCGCACATGGCTTCAGCCGAGGAGTGCCGCGAGGCCCTGCAGGTCCTCAGCGGCCGACTGACCGAGATGAGCCCGCAGGATCGGGCCAGCTACTTCGGTAAGCGCTCGATGAGCTGCTATGTGACCGATCTCGACCTGACGTTCGTGACCAGGTTCACCGATGAGGGCGCTACGCCGGTAACCGAGGCCAAGCCGGACGACCTTCCGGCCGACATCCGGCTGACCGCGAGCAGCGACGACGTCATCGCGCTGTCCGCCACCCCGGCTAATATCGCCCGGATGTGGATCGCCGGCCGGGTCAAGGTCCACGCCAGCATGCGGGACCTGCTGGCGCTGCGCAAACTGCTCTGAGTAAGTTTCTGTGCCATGGGCGACCTGATCCTGCTCCGGCACGGCGAGACCGAGTGGAGCCTGGCCGGGAAGCACACCGGCCGGACCGACATCCCGCTCACCCCTAAGGGAGAGGCGGCCGCGAAGGCGCTGGCCCCGATGCTGTCGCGCCGCGACATCGTGGCCGTTTTCACCAGCCCGGCGCGCCGGGCGGTCACCACCGCGGCCTTCGCCGGGCTCAGCAACGCGCAGCCGGATCCGGACCTGTGGGAGTGGGACTACGGCGGCTACGAGGGGATGACCACGCCGCAGATCCAGGAGACCAGGCCCGGCTGGTACCTGTGGCGCGACGGCGTTATCCCCGGCGACGCGCAGCACCCCGGCGAGACCATCGAGCAGGTCGCCCGCCGGGTCGGGCGGCTGCTCGCCCGGGTCGTCCCGCTGCTGGCCGGCGGCGACGTCGCGCTGGTCGCGCACGGTCACGTGCTGCGCGTGCTGACCGCGTGCTACCTGCTGCTGCCCCCGGCCGGCGGGCGGCTGTTCAAGCTGGACACGGGGACGGTCAGCACGCTCGGCTTCGAGCACGAGGTACACGTCATCTCGTCCTGGAACGTGCCGCCCGCGCCGTAGGCCTAACCGCGGCCGCCTAAGGCTTCCTGAGGACGGCGGGTCTCGTCCCGCATCCAGGTGAGATAGGCGGGCGAGCCCGCCAGGATGGGCAGGGCGATGATCTCCGGCTCGTCGTAGCTGTGCCGTTCGGTGAGGAAGGCCGCGAGCTCGTCGTAGCGGTCGGCCGGGAGCTTGAGCAGGACGAGCCACTCCTCGGTGCGCTCCAGGCTGCCGTCCCACCAGTACATCGAGGCCACCGGGCCCGCCACCTGCGCGCACGCGGCCAGCCGGGTTTCGACCGCGGCCCGGGAAAGCTCCATGGCCTCGGCCCGCGAGTCGGTCGTCGTCTGTACCTGGAGGTACTGAGCCTCGAGGTCCGCCATGGGGTTGATGGTACGCCTGCCCGGTCCTAGTACGCTGGCCCCGTCCTGGCTGGGCGGGAAGGAGCACGGGTTGGAACTGGTGCATTCCGGGAAAGTACGGGAACTCTACGCCGACGGCGACGACCTCATCATGGTCGCCTCGGACCGGGTGAGCGTCTACGACGTGGTACTGCCCACGCCGATCCCGGGCAAGGGCCGGGTGCTGACCCAGCTTTCGCTGTGGTGGTTCGGCCAGCTGGATGGCGTGGTGCCCAATCACGTGATCTCCGGCACCGACGTGCCCGCCGAGTGGGCCGGACGGGCCATCCGCTGCCGGCGGCTGACGATGCTGCCGGTGGAGTGCATCGCCCGCGGCTACCTGGCCGGCCTGGGCCTTGAGTCCTACCGCGAGGCCGGCGCGATCTCCGGCGTGCGGCTGCCGCCCGGCCTCGGGGAGGGTTCCCGGCTGCCCGAGCCGGTCTTCACCCCCACCACCAAGGCCGCGGCCGGCCACGACGAGCCGATGACCCGCGACGAGGTGGCATCGCTGGTCGGCGAGGCGGTGGCGGCCGAGCTCGAGCGGGTCACCCTGGAGGTCTACCGGCGGGGCGCCGCGCTGGCGGCCGAGCGCGGCGTCCTGATCGCGGACACCAAGCTGGAGTTCGGCCTGCTCCCTGACGGGACGCTGATGCTGGCGGACGAGGTGCTCACGCCCGACTCATCGCGGTTCTGGCTGGCCTCGGAATGGCAGCCGGGCGGTCCGCAGCGCTCGCTGGACAAGCAGTTCGTCCGAGACTGGTCGTCCGGCCTGGACTGGGACCGCAGGCCGCCGGGCCCGGCCATCCCGGCCGCCGTGGTGGCCGCGACCCAGGCCCGCTACCAGGAGCTTTTTGGCAGGCTGACCGGCCGTGAATGAACCCGCCCTGCTGGTGCGCGCCCGGCGGCTGCGGGCGGCCCGCGGCGTGGTGGTGGCCAGGGACGTGACGCTGGCGGCCGCGCCCGGCGGCGTGGTAGCGGTCGAGGGGCCGAACGGGTCGGGGAAGAGCACGCTGCTGGCCGCCCGGCTCACCTAGGCTCTGTCCCGAGTAGGCTCTGCGTCCCGAGTAGGCTCTGCCCCGGGGTCAGGCCGCTAACTCCAGGCCCCAGTTCACCAGGTCCCAGACTCCCGATTCACCGGGTCCCAGACTCCCGATTCACCGGCCACGATCCCAGTCGGTGCGCCTGAGGCCAGTGGGATTCCTGTGACGGGACGGACGACGGGCAATCTTCCGCGGCGGCTCTGGCATCACCGCCAACCGGGACAATGTGAAGGTGTCCCGCATAGGACCGGGACACCTTCACATCGCGCCGACGGCGGGCAATTACAGCAATGACCAGCCCGGAACGCCTGAGGTCCAGGTGACGCCCGGGACACCAGATACCGGCAACGGGCATCGTCACATCGCCGTGGTCGCAGGTGGACCGCCGTGCCATGACGGACAGGGTCATGGGCCTGGGAGTCAGGTCCGGACGCAGGTGTAGGCGCCGTACAGGCGGCCCTGGAACTCCGCGGCGACGATCTCGAAGCCCGCCGCGGCGAGCATCGGCTCGAGCAGCCAGCGGAAGGTGCTGTGCTCGGTGCGGATGTGCTCGGCATAGTCCTCGCCGGTGTAGCCCTCGGCCGGATCTGTCGCGGCGTGCTCGAACCAGCCCCGGAATACGTCCTCGGTCTCGGCCGGGCGGAAGTCGTAGATCAGGTCGCGCAGCCGCAGCACCCCGCCGGGGCGCAGCATCCGCGCGATCCGGTCCAGGGCCAGCGCCTTCCAGAAGTCGGGGAGCTGGTGCAGGGCGTGCCGGGTGTACACCCCGTCGGCCGGCGGCCCGGCGTGCTCGTAGCTGAGGAAGCCGGCCCGCACGCAGTCCAGGTTGCCGAGGCCGGCTTCGGCGGCCCGCTCGCGCAGCAGATCGAGCATGGCCGGCGATACGTCCACCGCCGTCACGTGCCCGAACCGGCGCGCCGCGGCGAGCGCGAACTGGCCGGTGCCGGTGCCCAGGTCCACAAGCGCGGAGCCGGCGCCGAGGCCCTGAGCGGCGAAGGCGTCCAGGTCAGCGGCCGGGTCGGGGTAGCCCTGCTTGCGGTCGAAGCCGGCTACGAAGGCCGCATCGAGGTGCTCGGGGCCCGCGTACGCCATCTCGTCGATCATCCACGACTCAGTCACGAGCCCATTGTCCTCGCCATGGCAACCGTTTCCGAGGGTGGCCGGCGTGACGCCATCACATGGACGTCCCGGGCAGGACGCGGCGGGGCTAGTGCCAGATACTTCATTTCCGTATAATCCATTTCCGTGATATCCGAAAGCGAACTATCTGGCGTGGTGCTGGCGCTGCAGCGGGCTACACACCACACGCTGCACGCGCTAAGCGCCGCGCTGGCCGACCTGAGCCTGTCGGCCGCTGAGATCAACGCGCTGGCCAATCTCGGCGAGGGCGGGACGCTCAGCGTCCGCCAGCTCAGCGAGCGGACCGGCACCCGGGCCAGCACGCTGACCGGGCTCCTGGACCGGCTGGAGAGCCGCGGCTACCTGGTGCGGGAGGTGGATCCCGCCGATCGCCGCTCGTTCCGGCTGCCGCTCACCGACCTTGGCCAGGAGACGGCGGCCCGGGCGCTCGCCGCCATCTCGGCCCTGGAACGGGAGGCGCTCTGGCGGCTGGACGCCACGCAATTGGCCGGCTACCGCGCCGTCGTCACCGCCCTGCAGGAGGCCTGCTGATGTCCGGTCACCAGGACCCAGGCGACGCCGAGCTGGCCGCGCTCCTGACCGAGATCACCGGACCGGACGGGGAGTTCCGGCACCGGCAGCACATCAACCTGGCCTTCGTGGCCGTACGGCGCTACGGCATGCCCGAGGCGATCACCAGGATCTGTGCCTGGATCCAGCGCATCGCCGCATACGCGCGGGCGCCGCAGAAGTATCACTACACCGTCTCCCGGGCCTGGGTGGAGATCGTCGCCCACCACGTCGCGGCCGATCCGGACTGCGGCGACTTCGGCCCGTTCGTCGCGCGGCACCCCTCGCTCCTTGACAAGCGCCTGCTGAGCAGGCACTACCGGTCCTCGACGCTGGCCGCGGCGGCGGCCCGGCACGGCTGGGTCGAGCCGGATCTCTTGCCGTTCCCCTGGTCGCCCGCTCAGGACAGCAGGGCGGGCTGATCGATCACCCACCGCCAGGTTCCGTCCGGCTGGCGCCGGGGCCACCTCGACCGTGGCGCCGCCTCCGGGCAGCCGCGTCGAGGTGAGCGCCAGGTCGCCGTGCCTGAGGACGGGCTGCCCCGTGCCCGCTGTCGATTATGGCGCTAGCGCCGACGTAGCCACCGGGCCATGCGGCGGCCGACCGGCACCTTCGCGGAGGCCTCCGGCGCGTCAGGCCCTGGTGCGGCCGGAGTCCCGGGCGCGGACGGCTGAGACCCGGAGGGACGGGGCGAGGGCTGAGGCGCGAGGGCCGAGAGATCCGGGACCGGCCCGTCGGCGGTCGGCGGTATCGCGGGGGGCTCCGTGGCCGGCACGAACACCGGCGTCGGCGCGGGCACCGCGGATCCGGATGGCGCCGGGGACGCCTGGGATACCGGAGACGCCTGGGACGGAGGGGTGGGCTGGCGAGCGAGAATCCACCGGGCCTCAGCCGGAATGCTGGCCCCCGGGTCGGCCGCTGGGGTGCGGGCCGACGGAGCCGCTCCCTGGCGGGCGGCCGGCTCGGCCGGGCGGCCCGACGGCGTCGGCCCGGAAGGCGAGGTCTGGGACGGCGACCTGCCTGAGGGCGACCTGCCCGAGGGCGACCTGCCCGAGGGTGGCGGGCTGGAGGGCGACGGACCTGAGGGCGGCGGGCTGGAGGGCGACGGACCTGAGGGCGGCGGGCTGGAGAGCGGCGGGCTGGGGTAGGAGCCGCTCTGCCAGGTCCGCCGCAGGATCAGCTGGGTGGGGTTCTCGCTGGTCTGCTCGTGCCGCTGGGAGGCGCTCGTCAGCCGGTCCAGCAGCTGCCGCGCGGTCGGGCGGCTCTGCGGGTCCTTGATCAGGGCGGCTTCCACCAGCGGATGCAGCGAGTCCGGGACCGTGCTGATGTCCGCGTCGCCGTACATGATCTGGTAGAGGATGGTGTGGGTGTTCCCGGCACCGAACGGCGACCGGCCGGACGCCGCGTACGCCACCGTGACGCCCCAGGCGAAGACGTCCGCCTCCGGGCCGGGGTTCCCGGTGATCTGCTCGGGTGCCATGAAGCCCATCGAGCCGATCATCATGCCCGCCTTGGTCACCGCGCTGGTGTCCTGCTGCCGCCGCGCGATGCCGAAGTCGATGACCTTCGGGCCCGCGTCGGTCAGGATGATGTTCGACGGCTTGAGGTCGCGGTGCATGATGCCGGCCGCGTGGATCACGGTCAGCGCCTCGGCCAGGCCGGTGGCCAGGCCGAACAGCATCTCCGGGTCGACCGATCCGTTCTTGTCCATGTACTCGGACAGCGACGGGCCCGGAGCGTACTCGGTCACGACGAACGGGGTGGCCGTTTGCGAGTCGGCTTCGATCACCCGCACCGTGCACTCGCCCTTGACCTGCACCAGCGCGGACACCTCACGGCCGAACCGGCGGCGGAACTCCTCGTCGTCGGCCAGGTCCGGGCGCAGCACCTTCACCGCGACGGGGGTGCCGTCCCAGGCCACGCCGAGATACACCACGCCCATGCCGCCCGAGCCCAGCCTGGCCGTCAGCCGGTAGTGCCCGATCCTGGTCGGGTCATCAGGCCGAAGAGGCGTGCGAGCCAACGAGCTTCTCCTCCCGAAGGATCGTGGCGGCACCCAGGCAGGCCGGCACGGAAAGTCCTTGTCATTCCTACGGTATCGGCCGGGAACAGGTCAGCCGCCGTTACCTGGCCGGAAGGTTCAGGATGGCGAACTGCTGGCTCGCCTGGGCCTGCACCGCGTCGATGCCGGTCACCGCGGAGCCGGACACGGCCAGCGCGGCAACGGCGTGGCTGCCGCCGCCGGCCAGGCCGCTGACCGGCGACCGCGACCAGTTCGCGCCGTCTGCGGAGGACCATACGGCGGCGCCGGAGGCGTTGGGGATCGCGCCGGCCGAGCCGAACCTCGCCGCGGCGGTGAAGCCGCCTGGGCCGGCCGCCAGCGCGGTGAAGCTGATGCCGGGCCCGGGCGCGCTGAACGGCACGACCTGCCAGGTCCGGCCGCCGTCGCCGGATCTCGCGGCGAGCGGCTGGATGCCGTGCGCGGTGGCCTGCTGCCCCAGCGCGACCACGTTCTTTCCGCTGACCGCCACCTGCTGGATAACCCCGCCGGACGCCCCGGACGGCAGGGGCACGCTGACGGGCGTCCAGGTCCGGCCGTCGGGGGTGTTCCACACGGCGGGCTGGTCGTCTCGCGAGCCCGCCGACACGAAGCCCGACGGGCCCGCGGCGACGGCCAGCACCTGGTTCGAGCCGCTGGTCCCGCCCACGTCCTGCGCCCGGGTCCAGCTGGCCAGATCCCGCGACCACCAGACGTCACGCTCGTGGGCGCCACCCGGGCCAGGCGCCGTGCCGGCGATCACGTAACCGTGCGGTCCGCTGGCGGCCCGCACCGCGGTCACCCCCGCCAGGTCGTGCGTGATGGTCGCGGAGGGCTGCCAGGTCGATCCGTCGGCCGAGGTGAGGGTGAAACCGCCGGGGCCAGTGGCCAGCCACCCGTTCGGTCCGTGGGTTATCGTGGCCAGCCCGCCCAGGTCCTGATCGGTGGATACGTCGGCCAGCCTGGAGACCAGCGACCAGGGGCCGCCGGACACGCGCCGCCACACTGCCGGGTAGCCGTTCGCGCTGCCCACGGCGATCTGCACGCTGCCCGCGACGGCGGTGCCCTGCACCGTCTCCTCGGGAACGAGGCCGCCGGGGATCGCGCTCAGCGAGACGGGCTCGAGGTTTCCCGCGGTGTCCGCCTTGATGAGCAGTCCTTCCTGCCCGGTCCTGGTGGAGTTGGTGTTCCCGGCGGCGACGACGTGACCGCCCGGTCCGGCCGCCGGATTGAAGTCCGGCCCGTTCGACGTGCCGCCGAGGGGTCCCGTCGGCAGCCACCGGGCGCCGGTGCCGGTGCCCGTGTAGGCCACGTACTTGCCGCTGGCGCTGCCGGTCACCACGAAGCCGTAGTCGCTGCCCTTGACCGCGTCCGGGCTCCAGCCGCCGGCCGGGTCGATCGTCCCGGCGTACCGCCACGTCCGGCCGTCAGGGGAGAAGTAGGCGACCCCGTCGCTGGCGCCGTTCGCGGCGGTGCCCGGGCGGACCAGGACCAGCCCGGATCCGTCGAACGAGACGCCGCTGATCGCGTTCTGGGCGCCGTGATCGACGGGCACCGTCAGCAGCGTCCAGTGCGCGCCGCTGTCGGTGCTCAGCCACACGCCGGCTCCCCGGTCGGCGATCACCGTGGCGTTCCCGTGGAAGGCGGCGAAGTCCAGGCCCCGGGGAGTCCCGCCGGGCTCCTGCAGCCCGAGCTGCGAGGCGGTCTGCCGCTGCCAGGTCACGCCGTCGCGCGAGGTCCAGATCACGGCCTGCTGCCCGGCGCCGGCCCCGTCGTAGCCGGCCGCCAGGAACCCGCCGGGCGTGCTGGTGACCACGTTGACGACGTCACCGCGGGCGCGCGGCGTGATCCCGTGCGAGCCGGCCAGCGTCCAGGTCTGCCCGTCCGGGCTGGTCCAGATGGCGTTGTCGCCTTCGGCCATCCAGCCGCGCGGGCCGCCGGCGATCCGCGTCGCCGGGTAGCCGAGCGGTGGCTGGCCGCCGCCGGGCAGCCGGACCGGCGCCAGCCGCCAGGTGCGGCCGGCGTCGGTGGAGACGAAGAACTGCTGCCTGACGGCATCGCCGGCCTGCTGCGAGCCCGTCGTCACCATCGTGTTCCCCGAGGCGACGATGCGGTCGATCGTCTGGAAGACGCCGCGCGCCGACTGGCCCGGATAGGTCGGCAGGCCGTTCGCGGCGGGCGGCGGCGACGCCCCCGCGCCGCCCTCGTTCGCCGCCGGGCCCACCGCCGTCGTGTGGCCGTGCAGCACGGCGATGATGACGGCCGCGGTGACCGCGGCGGCGCCGAGAACCGCGGCGCCCAGGGCCGAGACCCGCCGGGTGATCCTGCGCTTCTTGGTCGGCGGGAGTCCCCCGCCAGCGGGCCGGGCGGACCGCGGGGCCGGGTCGAGCAGCAGGGACCCTTCCGGCGGCCGGGACCCGGGGCCGGCCTGGGCGCCGTGGGCCTCGGCGGGCGCGGAGAGCAGAGCGGGTACCGGCCGGGGCTGGGACCAGGTCCGCGACAGGATGGTCTGGGTGGGCGAGTCCTGGACCTGGGCCGGCCGCATGGAGCCGGTCAGCTGGTC
>Ga0137407_10003096_pt1 | contig 11033 bp, 9 predicted proteins | sample CZOMad2_2_16fung_FD_108410 | JGI IMG/M metagenome (GOLD analysis project Ga0137407, IMG submission 108410) | Vadose zone soil fungal communities from Angelo Coast Range Reserve, California, USA - CZOMad2_2_16fungal (Illumina Assembly) | ecosystem: Environmental > Terrestrial > Soil > Vadose zone...
CGATCCCTTTCGGCAGGCGGATAGCTCAAAGACCAGAAGGCATGGTGGTCTCGGACTAGGTCTCGCAATTGTGCGTCGCCTGGTAGACCTGCACGGGGGCAGTGTTAAGGCACACAGTGATGGGGCTGGAAAGGGAACGACGTTTACTCTAACGCTCCCATGCGTGGGTGTCGGCTCAGAGATGTTGCTGCGACAAACGAACCAGACTGCGCATCAGGGCAGTGCCGAGTTGGCCGCTTTGCGCATATTGACAGTTGAGGACGAGGCTGATTCGCGAGAAATGCTCGAGATGGTACTGCGATCGCGCGGAGCAGAGGTGGTTTCCGTTAGCTCAGTGCGCGAAGCCCTGCACGTCTTGGATAGTAATGGATGGAAACCGGATGTGCTCGTGTCAGACTTGGGAATGCCGGAAGAAGACGGCTACGACCTGATCAGAAAACTGAGAGCCCGGGCACCTGAGGAATGCGGTGGCCTACCGGCAATTGCGATAACCGGATATGCCGGAAAAGAGGAAAGCAAACGCGCCCTGGATGCCGGCTATCAAACGCAGCTCTCAAAGCCGGTTAACTGGAACGACCTGATTGAGACCATCGCACTGCTTACCCGGAAACAGAATTAACATCCACAGATTACGCAGATGAAATCATTTATGACAGATGCAGTTGCCAAGCCCTCAAAGGCCGCTTGCATCAGTCATCCGATGAGATGGTCGATGGTAGATTCTGGTTGGACTTCGACCGGCTCGAAACCACGACGGAAAATACGCGCTCCGGTCTTGCCCTTCAATAGATGCACGCCTTGCTCGACGCGAACTATGCATCCTTCACGTAAACCCACCACGGGTATTTCGTTTTCTTCCAGGAACTGCTTAAGCCGTACCTCTCGTGTCTCGCCCATGTGTGCGGAATTCGGATCAGGATCGAGATAGTGTGCGTTAATCTGGAAGCGAATGAGTCCGAGGGCATCAAAGGACGGGGGTTGCACGATGGGCATGTCGTTGGTCGTATTGATCGTTGGCGCCGCCACCACAGCACCGGCGCTCGACCCAATGTAAAGCATTCCCTCTGCAACGCGCCTGCGTATCGGCAGCAACAGATCAGCCTGGTAGAGACTCTGCAACAGTCTGAAGGTATTTCCGCCACCCATGAAGATCGCTTCCGCTCGGTTGACGGCATTCTTTGCGTCGGCAAGGTCATGAATCGAGTCGAGCTCGTAACCCATGGCCTCGAACCGCTTCCGCGCCTGCGCCGCGTAAGCGTCGCGATCGTAAAGAGCGAAAGGAACGAAGAGTACACGCTTGCTGGAGCCGAGACTTTCTCTAATCTCCGGTTCAGCATGGTCCAGGTAACCGCTGCCGTGAAGCGTCGAATTGCTAATCAAAAGGAGCCGTTTCATCTGGCTCTGAGTGTCCGACATCAGTCACTCCCTTAAACTCAATTCGACGTCACGATCTTCCGTTGCTTCGCCAACCATCCTTACTAATAGTTGAGCGCCCGGCCGGTCGCTGCTGCTCCCGCTTCGGATACGGCGCTTCGGAGAATGGTCAAGAATGAGTTAGAAGAGTTTCGACTGCTGGCGGATCAGCTCAGACCTCGTCCGTTCATAGGCGGCGATATCGCTTTCATTAAGCAGAGTCAGGCCAATGTCGTCAAGGCCTTCCATCATACAGTGCCGTTGGAAATCATCAATAGCAAACGACGCCGAGAAGTCTCTACCATCCGTCACGGTACGGCGTTCGAGATCGACAGTGAGGTTGTAGTTATCCATTGATCGCGCATTATCCATGATTGCTGTTACCTCATCTTCGTCGAGCGTCACCGGCAGCAAGCCGTTCTTCATACAATTATTGGCGAAGATATCGGCGAATGATGGCGCAATCACAGCGCGAAAACCATAATCGCCAAGCGCCCAGGGTGCATGCTCTCGCGAGGAGCCACAGCCAAAGTTTTTTCCCGCAACCAGAATCGAAGCCCCACGATAACGCGACTCGTTCAAAACAAAGGACGAATCAAGTTCGCCATTCGGCAGAAAGCGCCAGTCGTAGAACAAAAACTCGCCAAAGCCGGTGCGTTCAATCCGCTTAAGAAATTGCTTCGGAATGATCTGATCAGTGTCGACGTTCGCCCGATCAAGAGGGGCAACTGTACCTTGGTGATTGCGAAAGGGTTTCATGATACCTACTTGAATTTCCACTGCCTTACATCGGTGAAGTGTCCGGTTATGGCGGCCGCCGCGGCCATCATCGGGCTGACAAGATGCGTACGTCCGCCGCGGCCTTGTCGTCCTTCAAAGTTGCGATTGCTGGTTGAGGCGCAGCGTTCGCCCGGTTGCAGGATATCCGCGTTCATGCCCAGACACATTGAGCAGCCGGCCTCGCGCCATTCGAAACCGGAATCAAGAAAGATGCGATCGAGGCCTTCCCTTTCGGCGGCACGCTTCACTGCCTGCGAACCAGGGACCACCATAGCGCTCACTGAACTGCTGGTTCGGTATCCCTTGACAATGCGAGCTGCGGCCCGCAGATCCTCGATGCGCGCGTTGGTGCACGAACCAATAAAGACTCGATCAATTTGAATGTCCTGAATTCTGGTGCGCGGGGTCAGCGCCATGTATTCCAGTGCTCGTTCAGAAGCTCGGCGATCAGCTTCGCTTTCTGAAACAGCAGGGTCAGGAACGCAACCAGTCACCGGGACGACCATTCCCGGGCTCGTACCCCAGGTCACATGCGGCTCAAGGGTTGAGGCGTCGAGCTCGACTGTGCGATCGAAAGCAGCGTCGTCGTCACTGCGGAGCGTTTGCCAATAAGCCAGTGTCTTAGACCATGCTGCACCTTGCGGGGCAAACCTTCGGCCCTGCAAATACGCGAACGTAGTCTCATCAGGCGCGATCATTCCGGCGCGTGCGCCAGCCTCGATACTCATATTACATAGGGTCATGCGCCCTTCCATTGAAAGCTGGCGCACAGCGTCGCCTGAATATTCAATTACATGACCAGTGGCGCCGTCAGTGCCGATTTGACCGATGATACCCAACGCCAGGTCCTTTGCGGTTACTCCTTCCGGCAACGCCCCGCGAACGTTGACCAGCATCGTGCGTGGCTTGTTCTGCGGCAAACACTGCGTGGCGAGCACATGCTCAACTTCACTGGTGCCGATGCCGAAGGCGAGTGTTCCAAAAGCTCCGTGTGTGCTGGTGTGACTATCACCGCAAACGATCGTCATTCCCGGTTGCGTCAGGCCTAACTCCGGACCAATGACGTGCACTATGCCCTGCTCTGCGGAATTGATATCGAAAAGTTGAATGCCAAAATCGAGACAGTTTCGACGCAGGGTCTCCATCTGTCTCGCACCGATGGGATCAGCAATTGGCAAACTGCGATCCGTGGTGGGCACATTGTGGTCTACCGTCGCCACAGTGAGATCCGGCCGGCGCACGCGACGATTGCCGACGCGCAAACCTTCAAACGCCTGCGGCGAGGTTACTTCATGGACGAGATGTAGATCGATGTAAAGAAGGGTGGGTTGGTCTTTGGGCTCGCGTACGACGTGAGCGTCCCAAAGTTTTTCAAACAAAGTACGAGCCATAAAACAATCAGAGATCAGAAGTCAGAGATCAGAGGTCAGAAAAGCACGTAGTGGCTTGATCCAGCTTACAAGACTAAACTGAACATGAACTGGTTCAGATACCGGAGGCCTGCGCCCATCCACCGGCTCCCGTCGTCCCTTCGGTAGCAATTCTTTCGCCCGCTATCGATCCGAGCTGAAGCAGCGCGATTAGGTCCTGATCGTAAATGCGCTTCTTGCGGTCGGCGAGCGAGGTGAAACGCTCGTAGATGATATCCACTTCCGCAGGTTGCATTGAATAGCCGAGATCTTCATAGCGCAGAGCCAACGCATGCCTTCCTGAATGCTTGCCCAAAACGAGGTTGTTAGCGGGCACCCCTACCGATTCCGGCGTCATGATCTCGTAACAGAGCGGATTGCTGATCACGCCGTGCTGATGTATTCCGGCTTCGTGAGCAAAAGCGTTTCGCCCAACGATGGCTTTGTTTGGTTGCACCGGGCAGTTGATGATCGCTGAAAGTAGTTGGCTGGTCGGATAGAGCTCCTGCGTCTGGATAGCCGTATCGAAGGGGAACTGATCGGCGCGTACCTTTAGGGCCATCGCGATCTCTTCCAACGATGCATTTCCGGCGCGCTCACCAATACCATTGATCGTACATTCAACCTGGCGCGCGCCAGCCTCAATAGCGGCCAGACTATTAGCAACAGCCAATCCCAGGTCATCATGGCAGTGCACGCTGATGGTAACGTTGCGATCGCCGACCACCTGCTCACGGACCCTCCGCACCAGCCGGGAGAACTCAACCGGCATCGTGTAACCAACCGTATCGGGAACATTGATAATGGTCGCGCCTGCCTCGATGGCAGTGGCAAACACCTCGCACAAGTAATCAACGTCACTCCTGGTTGCATCCTCAGCGGAGAATTCAACTTCCTCAGCACACTCGCGCGCCAGGGCCACCGCCTGACGCGTCATTTCGATCACTTCAGAGCGGCTCTTTTTCAGTTTGTATTCGAGATGAAGATCTGAGGTGGCGACAAACGTGTGAATGCGCGGGTGGGCTGCGTGTTCCAACGCCGCGGCGGCTTTTAGAACATCCTGTTCCGAAGTACGGCACAGCGCCGCTACTGTCACCTTCCGGCATTCACTCGCGACCGCTCTTACCGCCGCAAAGTCGCCTTCGGAGGCGATCGGAAAGCCTGCCTCGATGATGTCGACGCCCAGCGCCTCCAACTGTTGCGCCATGCGGACTTTTTCGACGAGATCCATGGAGCAGCCGGGCGACTGCTCGCCATCGCGCAGCGTGGTATCAAAGACCGCAATTCGTTCTTTAGCCATTTCCTGAAACCTCCAGCAAAAGCCTACATGGTAGGGACTGGGGTGTGAATAGTCAAAGTTATAATTACTATGAGAACATAACCTGTCATGATACCATAACCGGTCGTTTGGTTGCGATAAGCCGAACCTTTGGGTAGTGCCCTAATTTCGTAGGGGCGTCCCTCTGTGGGCGCCCCTGTCTGGCGGAAGAAGGGGCGCCCACAGAGAAACGCCCCTACAATTTCGTCAAACTAGGTCACCGCCAACCTTTGTAACGCGACCTGTTAGTTTGCGCGTGGTGGGCTTGGCTGGCTCGGTGCGAATTATAGGCAAACTAACAGTTTGCGTTACAAAGGAGGTTCTTCATGGATATAAACCAGCTTGAGGTGCTGATAGCGGTGGCACAGGAAAAGAGTTTTTCCCGCGCCGCGGAGAGGCTGCACCGCACTCAGCCGGCCATCAGTCAGGCTATCAGACGGCTGGAAACTGAAATCGGCGAGCCACTTTTCGATCGCTCATCGAAGGATGGAACAATGACGGCCGCGGGCCGTCTGCTCTTTGGTCACGCGCAGCAGATGCTGAATCTGCGACTCAGCGCCCACGCGGCGATTAAGGAGTTGAAAGGTCTGCATCGCGGCAAGCTGAGTCTTAGTGCCAACGAATATACGGTGATGTATTTGTTGCCTCTGCTGCCGGTCTTTCGCGCGCGCCATCCCCACATTAAGATCGAGGTTAAACGAAGTCTGGCGAGTCGGATCTCGTCAGAAATTCTCGCGCGCGAAACGGAGATCGGAATAGTTTCCTTCAAGCCGAGCGACCCGGCGATTGCCGCGTTGCCCGTATTAACAGATGAACTGGCACTGATCGTTCCGCCCAATCACCCGCTGGCAGCCAGGAAGATCGTTTCCGTACGCGAGCTGGGTGCGGAATCGTTCATCGCGCACAACGTCCCCTCGCCTTATCGAGAGCGAGTTGTGCGAACTTTTGAAAAGTATCGGACGCCGCTGAATATTTCGCTGGAGATGCCAACGCTCGAAGCCATCAAGCGGTTCGTTGAGGGCGGCATGGGTGTGGCGTTGGTTCCGAGATTGACGGCCCAGGCGGAAATTGCTCGCGGGCAGATAGCGGCCCTCACGGTGCGCGAAATGAAATTGGAGCGGAAGCTGTATTTGGTTCATCGAAAAAGTGCAACGTTGTCACACGCGGCGCGAGCTTTTCTGCGAGTTGCCCGAGAGCTGCAGAAGGGTAGTCCTGAATAGCAGTTAGTCTCTGCCTACGCCTAACGCGTCTGCCACACGATTTATGTAATTAAACCACGATGCAATCAGCGTGATCTGGAGAATGCCTCGGTCATCGAAGCCTACCGCCCGCAGACGTTCGTGATTCTTACGACTAATGCCGGTGGCATCGCGCGTGAGTTGGGCGACGTAGTCCAGCATCGCTCGATCCTGCTCAGAGATGGGGGCGGTCTTATAGTCGTCCTGGAGCGCCACGACCAACTCTTCGTCCAATGTCACTCGACGCAGAAACTCTGCGTGCGATTCAATTCAATAATGACAACGGTTGGAGACTGACACTACCGTAGTGATCATTTCATGTTGCCGCCTGGTGAGTGGTAAATCAGGCGACATCAAGACACCGAACGTGGCAAACGCGTGGTGCAAAGCGTCGGGGATCAGGCTGTGCGAAGCGACAATGCCGGACGTCTGTCCATCAGGCGTAGGATGGATTGGCTCAGCATATTCTATTGGATAAAGCTCGCGCTGCGCTTCAATTGCGTTTCGCAGCTTCTCGTCAGCTTCGGAGAAAGGAACCGTTTTGATCCAGGTCATAGAAATCAGTTTTCCTATCGGTTTGATCCAACAACTCTGCGAGCCAACAGAAGGTAGTATACCGGGATGCCCAACGCCACTACACCCATGCCCAGAAATGATTGTTTGGGACTGTTGCTGCCGAGAAGAAAAAGTAACGCTGCAACCAACAGCAAGAACACTATCGGCGTGACAGGATAACCGGGAGTTTGGTATCCGGACCGGTCCAGGGGTCTTCGACGCAGCACGAACAGCGCCCCCACCGCAAGAGCAATAAATACTACGGCCACGAAGATGAAGTAAGAGATGATTTCGTTGAAGCTACCCAACGCCACAAGCACTGAAGCAAGCAGGGCCTGCAATGCGATAGCGCGCGCCGGTGTGCCGAATTGCGGATGGAGAGAAGCTGCCGCGGGGATGAATAATCCATCGCGGGCCATGGCGAAATAGACACGAGGTGCCGACATAATAAGCGCGGCCAGGCTGCCTGCGACCACGACGATTACAATCACTGAGAATACCTGTGCCCCTGCCCTGCCAAAAAGCACTTCGCCGGCTTGAGCGGCAAATGTTTCGCCCGACGTGACCGAGTCAAGCGGCACCAAATAAAAAAAGACAGCACTTGTCAGAATGTAAACCAGCGTGACGATTACCACCCCATAAAGCAACGCTCTCGGAAGCGTACGTCCCGGCTCGCGCACTTCTCCTGCCAACTTCGTTAGGTCCCACCAGCCGCCAAATGAGAAGAATGCCGCGACCAACCCCCCAGCCAACGCGGGCAACAGCGACGCCGAGTGTGGTCGCTGCACAACGAACGGCGTGAAGTTTGACCAATTGCCGAGTTGAAAACCAAAGCCCCAGAGCAAAAGAAAAGAGAGCAGTCCCAGCTTGAGGACCGTAAGCCAGCGCAGCAGCCACGCGCCGAGCCTGACACCACGGATATTGATCGCCGCCACTAAAACGATCGCCGCAATGGCAACCACCTTCATTCCGATTGGCGAAAGATTGAGAATGTAACCGGCGTAACCGGCCATGCCGACAGCGAGCACCGCCGTCAATCCCGGATCCATTACGAGCAGCGCCATCCAGCCGTACAAAAAGGCGATGGGTCGTCCATACGCCTCACGAAGGTAGACGTAGCTACCACCGGATTGGGGAAACCGCGCAGCCAACTCCCCATAACAAAGAGCGCCGCAGACCGTCATCGCGCCCATCACCAACCAAACAACCAGGACCCAAAACGGCGAGCCGAGCGACTTGGCCATGCCGGCTGGAGTGAGAAATATTCCGACAGCAATGACTTCACCAACCACCAGGGCCGTGGCCGTGCGAATGCCAATCTGTCGTTTTAACTCAGTTTGGGTGATCACGGAGTGTGGGTGATAAGGCTTGGGGAGATCTGCGCTATCCAGCGGTAATGTAAAAAACTTTCGTCGAACGATTTCGCTTATCTGATTGTGACACTTCGCGCCGTTCCGTCATCCGCCACGGTAATGACGTTCCGTGTCGGACCGGCCGACTTGATGAGAAACCTGAATTTTCGCGGACCCGGATTGTAGCTACCGTTCGGCGCGCTGACGCTCACCGTGTAACCAGCGGCGGCTCGTGCTGCATTTACAGTTGTACGGCGAAAGCCATCCTGCTTATATGCCGGACTGACGCCATCGTCTTCGTATAACGTCAAGGAAGCGGATCCTTTGTCGTCCGGATAAATGATGAAGGTGATCGGGTCTACAGGCTTTTCGCCCACGTAGTTCAGCTCCGGGCCAGTTGGGATAATTGCTCCGGCACGCACAAACATCGGCACGCTTTCCAGTGGAGCATCGGCGCTGATCGTTGTTCCACCTTCGTACTTTTTGTTGGTCCAATAGTCGTACCACGTGCCCTTTGGCAGATAGACCAGGCGCCGCGTGACATCGGCTTTGACGACTGGCGCCACCAGTAGATCGTTTCCGATCATGAACTCATCATCGAGGTTGTAGGTGTTACGATCGTCCTGGTAATTGAGTACCAACGGACGAAACAGCGGCGTGCCGGTTTGATGTGCCTCTGCCAGAGTGTTGTAGAGGAATGGCAGCAACTGGTAACGCAACTTTAAGTACTTGCGAATGATGTCTTCGTAGTATTTCCCGAAACGCCAGGGTTCCTGATCATAGCCATCGATAACTTTGTGGTTGCGGCAAAACGGCGCCAGGAAACTTATCTGATAAGCGCGGACCAGGAGTTCGCCATTGCCACGACCCATGAATCCGCCAACGTCGCTGCCAACAAAGGGCTCACCCGACAGGCCCAACGTGGTGAACATCGGAATATTCAGTGCCAGCGCCTCCCAGGTGCTGTTGGTATCGCCGGTCCACATGGTCGAATACCTCTGGATTCCGGCGTAGCCTGCACGCGTGATGACATAAGGCCGCTGATTAGGTCGTAGTCGTTCGAGTCCCTCGTACGTAGCGCGAGCCATCAAAAACGCAAACACGTTGCGATTCTTCGCATGCGTTGACTTTGCGCCTTCGTCGTAACTGACGACATCGATCTGGTTCTTGCCCGTTTGATCGACGAAGTCAGACGGTTCGTTCATGTCGTTCCAGATTCCGGCGACGCCATTATCGATATAAGCACGGTGCAAGCCTCCCCACCACTCGCGAGCTGCAGGCAGGGTGTAATCAACAAAGACACTTTCGCCGGGCCAGACCCTCGGAATAAACAGGTCGCCATTCGTGCGCCGCTGAAAGTAATTCTGCTGCACTCCCTGCTCAAACACGTAATAGCGCTGATCCTGTGGCTCGAGTTCCGGGGTGATGGAGGTAATCTGGCCCGCACTTTTTGCAACTGGCTGATATTTAACTCCGGGGTCCACGATGGTGATGAGCTTGACTCCCTGTCGCCCAAGTTTTTCGCTCAATGCTTTAGGATCCCGAAAACGCTGCCGGTCCCAGGTGAATACGCGATAGCCCTGCATGTAATCAATGTCGAGATGGATTACATCAAGCGGCAGATCTCGTTTGCGATACTCGCTTACAACCTCTTCCACCATCGTGTCAGGGTAATAGCTCCAGCGACTCTGTTGGTTGCCAAGGGCCCACAACGGCGGCAGCGGCATATGGCCGGTGAGGTCCGCGTAGCGATTGAGAATCTTCTTAAGCGAGGGTCCGTAGAAGAAGTAATAGTTCAGCTCGCCGCCTTCGGCGCCAAACCAGATGCGCTGCTGCGAAGATTTGGCGAAATCAAAATAGCTGCGATAGCTGTTGTCGAAAAAGATGCCGTAGGCGCTGCCGTTTTGCAGGCCGGTAAAGAACGGCACGGTTTGATAGATAGGATCCTTTCCTTCGGTGTAGCCGGGCGTGTCGGAATTCCAATTAACAAACGAACTGCGGCGCTTATCGAGCCGAGCCGCTTTTTCTCCAAGTCCGTAGAAGTGTTCATCGAAACCAACCTTCTTCGCTGCCGCAATGAAAGTTCCGGCCTGCGGGTCAAACATCATATCCTTCAACAGACCTTTCGCGTCGTAAGCCATGGGCTGCTCGTCAGCATTGATAAGGGAATGAGTTTTTGCGTCACGGAATTCGATGAGCAGAGGCGACCGGTGAACCAGAACTTCGATCTCGTCAGTCCTGATGAGAACGGCATCATTCGTCTCGGACAAACTCCAGCGAGGAGTCGTCCAATCAGTTTTAGCGAGTGCCCACGAATGATCCTTTGCGGAAATCGGCTTAGCGAAGGACGCGCGTATACGAATAAGATCGGGCGCGAGAACTGTGACCTGGACCTGGGATTTGTCCTGGCAGTTGAAGACCACGGCCTTTTCGGATTTTGTGAAACTGTCGACTGCGCCGATCTTTTCCAGTTTGGTAATGTCCTGGGCGCTACTTACAGTAACAAGACCCAGAACGCAAAAAAAGATTGCTATGAATGGTTTCATATCAGTTCTTAAGTAGTGCGGGTCAGCCGGGCCAGCCCACCTTCCCGACCTTAGAGACTTCCTTGCCTGAGTCTTTATTCGCTCGTTGACAGGCTTGGCTGGAGGTCTGTGAAGGCCAGCCGGGCGGCGCCAAGCAAGCCTGCGTCGTCGCCGCATTGAGCACGTACAATCTTTACTCGCCGCGCCGGAATGGGAAACGCCCGCTCAATAACCTGCCGGTGCATGTGTTTCTCAAAGAGTTCCCAGCCGTTTGACAAGCCGCCACCAATGACAACGATTTCCGGATTAAGCACATTGATGAGACTGGCGAGGCCGATGCCCAGATAGACTCCCATGCGCCGGAAAACCTCAATTGCAAGTTCATCGCCTTCCCTGCCGGCCTGGTAGATTTTCGCCGAAGTTAGATCTTCGGTGTTGTGCAG
>Ga0137407_10003100_pt1 | contig 11029 bp, 9 predicted proteins | sample CZOMad2_2_16fung_FD_108410 | JGI IMG/M metagenome (GOLD analysis project Ga0137407, IMG submission 108410) | Vadose zone soil fungal communities from Angelo Coast Range Reserve, California, USA - CZOMad2_2_16fungal (Illumina Assembly) | ecosystem: Environmental > Terrestrial > Soil > Vadose zone...
CTCGCGATCGCCACGTTCGGCGTCGCCGTCTCGATCCAGCTCGTCACCCTCAACTGGGAGCCGCTCACCGGTGGCGCGCAGGGGCTCACGCGCATCGGCAAGCCGCTGCCGCAGCTGTTCCAGACGCCGTTCGGCTTCAACCTCTGGTTTCTCGCTCTGATGATCGCGCTCATGGCGACGATCTACTGGGCGCTCGACCGAGTCTTGATGTCGCCCTGGGGCCGCGTGCTGAAGGCGATTCGCGAGGACGAGACGGCCGCCGTCGCGCTCGGCAAGAGCGCCCGACGCTTCCGGCTCGAAGCGTTCGTCCTGGGCTCGACGCTCATGGGGCTCGCCGGCGCGCTCTATGTCAGCTTCATCGGCTTCGTCAGCCCGTTCGACTTCCTGCCGATCGTCACCTTCCAGGTCTGGGCCATGCTCATCGTGGGCGGTAGCGGCAACAACCGCGGCGCCTTGCTCGGCGCGCTGGTCGTCTGGGCCATCTGGGCGGGCTCCGGCGTGGCAGTCAGCAAGCTGGTGCCGCCGAGCCGCGCCGCGCAGGGCGCCGCGATCCAGGTCATCCTGATCGGCCTGCTCCTGATGCTCGTGCTGCTCTTTCGCCCGCGCGGGTTGATCGGCGAGGCGGCGGTTGTCTCGCGGCACGTGAACGATTAAGCTCGCCCCTGCTGCGAAGGGGCAGCCATCGCTGCCGGTTCAACGGAGGACGGACAACATGGAACGAGGGAAACGGAGCGCGGTCGTGGTTGCCGTGGCGCTGGTGGCGGGGGTGCTGTCCGCCGAGACGGCGGCCGCGCAGGGCTGCCCGGTGAAGATCGGCGGGGTGCTGCCGCTGACCGGCTCGATGGCGCCGATCACCAAGAAGATCGCGCAGTCGGCGGAGCTGGCGATGGAGCACGTCAACCAGGGCGGGGGCGTCAAGGGCTGCCCCGTGCAGTTCATCCTCCGGGACGACCAGGGGCAGCCGACGGTGGGCGTGGACGCCGCCAAGTACCTGGTCGAGGTCGAGCGCGTGCCGGCGTTCACCGGGACGATCTCCTCCGGAGTCACGGGTCCGATCATCTCCGCGGTGACGGCGCCGTCAAAGGTGGTACAGATCACCTGCTGCTCGACCGCCAGCCCCTTCACGCTCGACGGACGGAGCGGCGGGTACTTCTTCCGCACCATTCCCACCAGCAAGACCCAGGCGTACGCGACCGCGTCGGAAACCGTGCGGCGCGGCATGAAGAAGACCGTGGTCATCTACATCAACACCGACTTCGGCACCGACATGCTGCGCTTCTATAAGACGGCGGTCGCCAAGCTCGGCGGCGACGTGATCGCCGAAGTGCCGTACAACGACAATCAACCGAGCTACCGGGCCGAGGTCACGCGCGCGCTCGCGGCGAAGCCCGAGTCGCTGCTGCTCATCGGATTCCCCAAGGACGCCGTCACCATCGTGCGCGAGTGGCTGTCGCTCGGGGGGACGAAGCAGGTCGCGCTCAACAACTCGATGCGCACCCTGGACTTCGTCAACGGCGTGGGCGCGAAGTTCGTCGAGGACTTCTTCGGCATGGACAACGCGCAGGTGGCGGGCCCGCACGTCGAGGCGTTCAACAAGTCGTTCGAGGAGAAGTTCAAAGCCGACACCAAGGGACCGGGCGTGCACACGCAGTACGACGCCCTGATGGTGATGGCGCTCGCCATGAACATCGCCCCGGATCTGGCCGGCCCGTCGATCAAGGACGCGGTGCGCCGCGTGCACGTTTCGGGCGGCACGCCCGTCGGCACGGGGCCGGCGGAGTTCAAGAAGGCGCTCGAGCTCATCAAGGCCGGCAAGCCGATCAAGTATTTCGGCGCGACCGGCCCGATCGAGTTCGACGCCAACGGCGACGTGACCGGGCCGGCGCTCGTGTGGAAGATCAAGGACGGCCAGATCGTGACCGACCGCATCATCACCCTCGAGGACATGCAGGCGCTGTTCAAGCGCGTCGAGAATTGACAGCCCGTGCAGCTGCCTCCGCTCTCGCACTGTGTCACCGCCGAGTGCGCCGTGCCGGCGCGACGCGCCTACGCGTTTCTCTCCGATGGGCTCGAAGTCGGCCGCTGGGCGCTCGGGTCGTTCGCGGCCCGCAAGGTTGGCCGGGATCTCTTCAAGGGGCGGTCCCTCTTCGACGGGACGGAGGTGCTCTACCGGCCGATCGGCGATGCCGAGCGGTTGATCGTCGACTACCACGTGGGCACGAATCCGCGGGCGCTGGTACCACGTGTCATGGCGCGCGTGGTTCCGGGCGAAGCGACCGGCCGCAACAAGGGCTCGTGTCTCGTGACACTCGTCGCCTGGCGTGACGCGTCGATGAGCGAGGCCCGCTGGGAACGCCTGGTCGCATGCCACGAAGTCGAGATCCGCCTGGTGCAGGCGTTGCTCGCCGGAGCGAAAGCTCCCAAAGGGAAAAGTCCTCAGCCATGATCGATCTGGCGCACTGCCGCGCCCTCGATGCTCGCGATCCTTTGCGGGCCGTGCGTGATCGCTTCGCCCGGCCGGCCGAGGACACCGTGTACCTGGACGGCAACTCGATCGGCGCGATGCCGGCCGACGCGGCGGCGCGTGTCGAGCGCGTGATGCTCGAGGGCTGGCGCGACGCGCGCCGGCGCGGCTGGAACCGCTTCGACTGGCTGGAGAAGCCCTGGCGGCTCGGCGAAGGTCTGGCGCACATCATCGGCGCCGGCAAGGGCGACGTGCTGTTCTGCGACAACACCACGATCAATCTCTACAAGATCCTCGGCTACGCCTGGCAGCTCGATCGCCGGCGACCGGTGATCGTCACGGAAGCGCACAACTTCCCGACGGACACGTACGTGGCGGAAGGGCTCGCGCGCTTGGTGGGCGGCGGCGCGGCGTTGCTCCGCATCAACGAGCCGCGAGAGCTCGACGCGGCACTCTCTCGCAAAGTCGGCGTCCTCTACCTGAGCCACGTCGACTACCGCTCGAGCCGGCGCTGGAACATGGCCGCGGTCAACGAGCTGGCGCACGCCCGAGGCGTCCTCACCGTGTGGGACTGCTCGCACGCGGCCGGCGCCGTCCCGGTCGACCTCGGCGGCACCGACGCCGATTTCGCCGTCGGGTGCGGGTACAAGTACCTCTGCGGCGGTCCGGGCGCGCCGGCGTGGCTCTACGTGCATCCGCGGCATCAAGACCGCGCGTGGCCGGTGATCGCCGGGTGGATGGGACACGCCGACGTGTTCGCGTTCGCGCCGACCTACGAGCCGCTGCGCGGCGTGCGGCGGCACCAGACGGGTACGCCGGGCATCCTCGCCAACGAGGCGATGAGCGCGGCGATCGACATCTGGCGCGACGTGAAGCGCGAGGACCTCGCCTGGAAGCACCGCTCGCTCTCCGAGCTCACGATCGCGCTGCTCGAGCAGGAATGCGGGAAGTTCGGGGTTCGCGTCACCTCGCCGTTCGACTACGACGAGCAGGGAGGTCACGTCGGCTTCAGCCATCCGGGTGCCGGATCGGTCTGCGAAGCCTTGCTCGAGCACGGCGTGGTGAGCTCGTTCCGCAAACCGGACGTGATCCGCTTCGGCATCTCGCCCGTGGCCATCAACCACGAGGACGTGTGGGTCGCGGTGTCCCGCCTGCGGCGCGTGCTCGAGACCGAGATCTGGCGCGAGCCGCGCTTTGCGAAGGTGTCGGTCTGATGCGAGCGCGACTGGCCGCCGACATCGGCGGGACGTTCACCGACGTCGTCCTCGAGAGTCCCGCGGGCCGCGACACCGCCAAGGTGTTGACGACGCCGGCGCCCGAAGTCGGCGTGCTCGAGGGGATCCGACGCGTGCTCGCCGCGGCAGGACTGCCGCCTTCGGAGGTCTCGGTCTTCGTCCACGGCACGACGCTCGCTACGAACGCCCTGATCGAGCGAAAGGGCGCCCGGACCGCGTTCGTCACCACCGAGGGGATGCGCGACATCCTCGAGATGGGCTACGAGAAGCGCTTCGAGCAGTACGACGTGTACATGGAGCGGCCGCTTCCCCTCGTCCCGCGCCCGCTGCGCTTCACCGTGCCCGGGCGGCGCGACGGACGTGGACGCGTCCTGCGCGAGCTCGACGAGGCGGCGGTGCGCGCCGTCGGTGAGCGGCTCAACGCCGAGCGGGTCATGGCCGTCGCGATCGGCTTCATGCACGCCTACGCCTGGCCGCAGCACGAACAGCGCGCCGCCGAGATCCTGCGCGCACAATTGCCGGCCGACGTCACCCTCTGCCTCTCGAGCGAGGTCTGCCCGGAGATCCGCGAGTACGAGCGGTTCTCGACGACCTGCGCCAACGCCTACGTGCGGCCGATGATGCAGGGCTATCTGCTGCGGCTGCGCGCCGAGCTGGATGCGCTCGGCATGACGTGCCCGTTGCTTCTCATGATGTCGGGTGGGGGCCTCACCACGCTCGAGATCGCGGCCCGCTTCCCGGTGCGACTCGTCGAGTCCGGGCCCGCCGGCGGCGCGCTGCTCTCGTCCTGGATCGCGCGCGAACGGGCCCTCGAGCGCGTGCTGTCCTTCGACATGGGCGGCACGACCGCGAAGATCTGCCTCATCGACCAGGGTGAGCCCGAGCGGGCGCGCACGTTCGAGGTCGCGCGGGCCTATCGCAACATAAAGGGCAGCGGCCTTCCGGTGCGCGTGCCGGTGATCGAGATGGTCGAGATCGGCGCCGGGGGCGGCTCGATCGCGCGCGTCGATCGGATGCAGCGCATCACCGTGGGCCCGGACAGTGCGGGCGCCGATCCGGGGCCGGCCTCGTATGGGCGCGGCGGAAGCGACGCCACGGTGACCGACGCCGACCTCGTGCTCGGCCGCATCGATCCGGAGCGATTTGCCGACGGCGCGCTCGCGCTCGACGTCGCGGCCGCCGAGCGCGCCGTCGCGACGCACGTGGGCACGCCGCTCAGCCTCGACGGGCCGTGGCCCGCGGCCGGCGTGTCCGAGATCGTGGAGGAGAACATGGCCAACGCCGCGCGCGTGCACGCGATCGAGCGCGGCCGGGTGATCGGCCGCTACACGATGGTCGCGTTCGGGGGCGGCGCACCGCTCCATGCGGGCCGGCTCGCGGAAAAGCTCGGGGTTCGCCGCATCATCGTTCCCGAAGGAGCGAGCGTGGGTTCGGCGATCGGTTTCCTGCGCGCTCCGGTCTCGTTCCAGGTGGTGCGCAGTCATCGCGCGACGCTGTCCGGGTTCGACGCCGGCGTCGTGAACGGGCTGCTCGACCAGTGCGCCGCCACCGCGACGGACGTGGTGCGTCAGGCGGTGTCCGAGGGCGACCTGACGATCCGGCGCGTCGTCGACGTCCGTTACATCGGCCAGGGGCACGAGCTGCAGCTCGCCCTGCCCGAGAGCGCGCTCCACGCCGAGGATGCGCTCCGTCTGCGCGCGCAGTTCGAGGCGCTGTACGGGTCGATCTACGGCGTGACGATGCCCGACCAGGACGTCGAGTTCGTCACCTGGTCGGTGACGGTCTCGGCGCCTTCCGACGCCCCCCTGCCCGCCAAGCCGGTGCCGAAGCACGCCGCGCCGCCCCCGCGCTCGCAGCGAAACGTCTACGAGCCCGCGCTCGGCCGCATGGTCGCGTTCGCCGTCTACCACCGCGACGATCTCGCGCCGGGATGTGAGCTGGCCGGGCCCGCGCTGATCGAGGAAGGCCAGACCACGACCGTCGTTCCCGCGAGCTTCACGCTCTTCGTGGACGGCGCGGGCTACCTCGTCATGGAGAGCCGCGATGAATGAGGCGCTCAAGCGCATTCACATGCAGGTGATGTGGAACCGGCTGATCGCCGTGGTCGAGGAGCAGGCGCAGGCGTTGCTCCACACCGCCTTCGGCGCCATCACGCGCGAGGCCGGCGACCTCTCGGCGGGCGTGTACGACACCAGCGGGCGCATGCTCGCCCAGGCGGTGACGGGCACGCCGGGCCACGTCAACACGATGGCGGCGGCGGTACGCCATTTCCTGGATCGCTTCCCGATCACCATCATGCGCCCCGGCGACGTCTTCGTGACCAACGACCCCTGGTTCGGGACCGGGCACCTGTTCGACTTCGTGATGGTGACCCCGGTGTTCCGTGGCGAGCGGCCGGTCGGTCTCTTCGCATCCACGTGCCACACGCCCGATGTCGGTGGGGTCGGCTTCTCGGCCGAGGCGCGCTCGGTCTACGAGGAAGGGCTCTGCGTACCGCACCTTCGCCTGCGCGAGCAGGGCGCGATCGACGAGAAGGTATTCGCCATCATCATGGCGAACTCACGCAATCCGATCGAGGCGCGCGGTGATTTGTTGTCGCTGATCGCCTGCAACGACGTGGGCGCGGCGCGCCTGGCCGACATGATGCGCGAGTTCGAGCTCGACGCGGTCGACGAGCTGGCGCAGCACATCCTCGACACGTCGCGCGAAGCGACACGCGAGGCGATCCGGCGGCTGCCGCGCGGCCGCTACCGCACCGCGATGACCCTGGACGGCTACGAGTCACCGATCGAGCTTCGCGCGTGCCTCGACATCGGTGACGGCGAAATCACCGTCGATTTCGCGGGCAGCTCGCCCCTCTCGGCGCGCGGCATCAACTCGCCGCGGTGCTACACCGAGGCCTACTCGGTCTTCGGTCTCAAATGCATCATCGCGCCGGCGATCCCGAACAACGCGGGCTCACTCGAGCCCTTCCGCGTGCTCGTCGAGGACGGCACCTGCGTCGCGCCGCTCAGACCCGCGCCGGTCACCGCGCGGCACGTGATCGGTCAGATGCTGCCGGATCTGATGTTCGGCGCGCTCGCGCAGGCGCTCGACGGCCGTGTGCCGGCCGAGAGCGCGGGCTCGATCTGGGTGCTGCCGATGGCCGGGGCACGCGTGCAGGGCAAGCCGTTCAACGTGCTCAACGTCGGGCTCGGGGGCACGGGCGCCCGGCCGGGCAAGGACGGCCTCAACACCACCGCGTTTCCGAGCGGCGTCGGCGTCGTGCCCGTGGAGATCACGGAGAACGAGTCGCCGCTCGTGTTCTGGGTCAAGGAATACCTGCCCGATTCCGGCGGCGCGGGCGAGTTCCGCGGCGGGCTCGGGCAGCGCATCGAGATCGGCAACAGCGACGCGGCGCCATTCACCGTCGGGGCGGGGACGTTCGATCGGCTGCGCAATCCCGCGGCCGGACGTTCCGGGGGGCGGCCGGGACGTCACGGCGCCGCGCGGCTCGGCTCCGGAACCGTGCTGGCCACCAAGGCGGTGCACACGGTTCCGCCCGGTGACCGCATCGTGCTCGAGCTGCCCGGCGGCGGCGGCGTGGGCGAACCCGCGCGGCGCACGCAGAGTCGCATCGACGCCGACCTTGCCGCGGGATTGGTCAGCGCGGACGGTGCCGCGCGCGATTACGCCGCGGGGCGGAGCGGCGCGCCCGGGGATTGAGCACCGTCATTGTACTGCCGGCTCCTGACCACTAGCCGCCGTGCTGTCGGCGGACGCTCGCCAGATGATGTAGCTCGTGGCCGGCCATCGTATAGGCGACGGCGCGCACGCTGCGGATGGTCCAGTCCGCCGGAGCGCGGCGCTCCCAGGCCGCCGCGTCCACGCCACGCAGGAAGGCGACGAATGCGCCCCGCACCGCCGCGTATTCGGCCACGACATCGCCGAGCGGGCGCGCCAGGAAGTTGGCGGCGGCCAAGTAGTCAGGAAACTCGACCGCTGTCCACATGACCGGGTCGGCGCGCGCGATGCGTAGCGCGCGGTATTCGAAGACGCGCTCGGTATCGGCCAGGTGCCCGACGATCTCGACGATGTTCCACTCCCCCGGCGCCTCCCGCCAGAGCGCCTGTTCCGGCGTGAAGGCGGCCAGGAACGCCGCGCTCTCGGCGATCTGGCGCTCGAGGAGCTTCACGATGTGCCCGTCGGGAACGAGTCGGATGTACTGAAAGTAGTACGGCAGGCACTCGTCGGCGTCCGGGCGCCCCGGCCCCAAGTCGGTCATGCTGCGTCTCCTCCGCGGCGCCCGCCGACGGCCTCACGCTCGGCCCCGCGTGCCGGCGCCTCCGTCACGATGGCTTGAGCGCGGTCACCTCGATCTCGACCTTGGCGTTCTCGACGGCCAGCGGCGCGCAGACCGTCGTGTTGGCGGCGCGTGCCACTCCGAGTCGTTCCTTGATCACCGCGGACACTGCGTCCACGTCGGCTCGATCCGGAACGTAGACTCGCACACGCACCACATCGAGGAGCGCGGCGCCGGCCTCGCGCAGCGCGCGCTCGATGATGTCGAGCGCGACTGCGGCTTGCGTGTCGGCGGTCGGCGGCCACGTGTTCGTCCGGACGTCGTATCCCACCGTGCCGGAGACGAAGACCCAGCGGCCATCGACGACGGCGCGGGAGTATCCGGCGAGCGCCTCCCAGGGCGATCCGCTGGACACGAATTTTCGCGGGCTCATGCAGGACATCTCATCGCGAGACCTCGGCCTCGGCTTCGATCTCGACTTCGTAGCCTCCGACGAGCCCGGCAATTTCCACGAGCGTGTTGGCGGGGCGTATCGCGCCGAAATACCGACCGTGAACGCGCGCCACGCGTTCGGCACACGTGGCGTCGCGCACGTAAATCCGGGTGCGGACCACGTCGTCGAGCTCGCCGCCGAGCGCCTCGATGGCGGCGCCGATCTTGTCGAGGATATAGACGGTCTGTCCTTCCGCATCGCCCGGACAGACCATGGTGCTCTCGCCGTGCGTCGCGGTCGTGCCGCTGACGAGAATGCGACGGCCGGCACGGACCGCGCGCGCATAGCCGGCGATCGGCTCCCAGCGGCTCCCGGAATCGACCGCCGTGCGCTCGGGACGGGCGATGGCCGCTCTCGCCGCGAAGACACGCGGGAGTCCCGCCAGGTGGTGACTCAGATCGCCGGACGCGGTCAGGAACGGCGGCTTCCGGTATTCGTCACCGCAATCGCCGGGAATCTCGCGCATCCCTGACTGCGCCTCGGCAAGACGAGCCTTGTCAGCGTCGTCCAGCGCAAATCCGAACAGCGCGAGGTTGTCGCCGCGATGCTCACGCTCGCCGAGCCGCGCGCCGATGATCACGGCGCCGACCGCCTCCTGCTCGAGCACCCAGCGCGCGGCGACGTTGGCGACCGAGACGCCATGCTTGGCCGCAATGGCCTTCGCCGCCGCGAGGACCCTTTGCAACACGTCCCACCCGCCGACCGTGTCGATGAAGCGCTTGTACTTCGACTTGCTCCAGTCGGGAATGTCCGTCGGCTCGGGTCGATCGACCCATCGATCACTGAGGAACCCGCCGGCGAGCACGCCATAGGCAAGGAGCTTCACGCCGGTCTCGCGGCAGACTTCCGTCATGCGCCCCGCCGGCCGACGATCGAGCAAGGAGAACGCCACCTGGTTCGAGACGACGGGAATGCCGTGCTTGACGAGCAGGCGGAGATGGTCTGTATCGAAGTTGGTCACGCCGAGATGACCGACGCGACCTTCGCGGCGCAGCCGATCGAGCTCGAGCATGGCGTCGAGGTATCCGGGATGCCGGTATTGCCACCAGTGAAACTGCAACAGGTCGATCCGCTCAAGTCCGAGGCGCTCGAGGCGCTGCTGGACGCCTTCGCGAACAATCTCCGGCGTCATCGGCCCGGGAAGCGGGCACCACTTGGTGAACGCGGTCGCGTGTCCAGGGGCGGCCTGCTCGAGATACCGGCCAACGAGGATCTCCGCGCTGCCGTAGTGGTCCGCCATGTCGAACGCGTCGAACCCCGCGTCGGCGTACTCGCCGAGTGCCTTGCCGGCGGTGCCTGGGTCGAGAGGCTTGCCGTCGCGCTCCATGTCCGCGACCTGCCACAGCCCGGTGAGCACCCGCGGCACCTCGAGCCCGGGCCCGAGCTCGACGCGCGGAGGGCGAAGTGGTCGGTCGGCCATGGCGTGGGAAAGGGTAACATCGGGCGACTGGCATGGCTCCCGAAGTCGTGACGCTCGCGCCGGGGTTCGTCGTCTCGCGAATCGCCAAGGGCAACTGGCAGCTCGCGGAGCGCCACGGCGCACCGTACGCGCGCGAGGCGGCGATCGACGACATGCGTCGCTTCGTCGAGGCGGGGATCACGCTCTTCGATTGCGCGGACCACTACGTCGGCGTGGAGCAGCTGATCGGCGAGTTCCGCCGTCGCCACCCCGATCACGCACGCCGGCTGCGCGTCTCGACCAAGCTCGTTCCGGACCTCGCATCGCTGCCGCGTTTGAGACGCCGCAACGTGGAGCAGATCGTGGACACGTCGCTCGCGCGGCTGGGCCAGGAACGTCTGGACCTCGTGCAGTTCCATTGGTGGGACTACCGCGTGCCGGGCTACGCGGAGGCGATGCACTGGCTCAACGACTTGAAATCCGCCGGCAAGGTGGAGCTCATCGGCACCACCAACTTCGACACGGCGAGACTCTCGGAGATAGTCGCGGGCGGCGTGGCCGTCGCCACGAACCAGCTCCAGTATTCAGTGCTCGATCACCGGCCCGAGAACGGCCTGGCCGCGTTCTGCGCCGCGCACGGCATCAGGCTTCTCTGCTACGGGACGCTCGCGGGGGGCTTCATCGGAGAGCGCTGGCTCGGCGCCCCCGAGCCCCACCCGCCCTTTGCCAATCGCTCGCTGGTCAAGTATCGGCTGATCGTCGACGACTTCGGCGGCTGGCGCCGATTCCAGGAGCTACTGTCCGCGCTCGATGCGATCGCGAAGCGCCATCGCGTCAGCGTCGCGAGCGTCGCGATCCGGTACGTGCTCGACAAGCCCGGTGTCGCGATCGCCATCGTCGGCGCGCGTACCGCCGCGCATCTCGACGACTTCGTGCAGCCCGTGACGCTCGACGACGACGATCGGGCCGCGATCTCGCGTATCGTCTCGAAGACGACGGGGCCGCGCGGCGACTGCTACGAGCTGGAGCGGCTCGAGAAAGGTCCGCACAGCGCGATCATGTGGAAGAACCAGAACACCGGCGGCGCGCCGGCCGACGGCGCCTACGCCGACGCGCCGCCCGCCGCCGAAAGGGAGCGCCGATGAGCCAGACGGTC
>Ga0137407_10003102_pt1 | contig 11027 bp, 7 predicted proteins | sample CZOMad2_2_16fung_FD_108410 | JGI IMG/M metagenome (GOLD analysis project Ga0137407, IMG submission 108410) | Vadose zone soil fungal communities from Angelo Coast Range Reserve, California, USA - CZOMad2_2_16fungal (Illumina Assembly) | ecosystem: Environmental > Terrestrial > Soil > Vadose zone...
CCGGCGCCAGCAGGCCGTTGGCGTCATAGTTCGTGATCTTGCTCATCGCCTGCATGAAGCTCTGCCGGGTCGGGTTGGGGCCGGCGGCCACCAGGCCCGTGACGAAGGCGGTCAGGGCCAGGTACGCCTCCTGCTCGGCGAACGTCGGGGAACCGGTGACGCCCACCTTGGCCAGGTCGGCGGCGCGCTGCTTGGTCGCGGCCGTGTTCGCCTCCGCGGGGGCGCCGATGGTCTCGAAGTCGACGCCCTGCGCCGCCTCCACGGCTGGCTTGGAAGCGAGCAGGTCACCGCCGTACCCGGTCGGCAGCAGGACGGCCTTGAGCTTGACGCCGAGCGTGTGCAGCGCGACCACCAGCGCGAACGAGGTGCTCGGGACCGTCGGCAGGAACAGCCCGTCCACTCCCGCGTTCTTCATGGCCAGCGCGATCGGGCCGACGTTGGTGCTGCCGAACGGGAACTGGGTGTTGAGGTACCCGGACTTGAGCCCGGCCGCCTCGCAGGACTTGATGAACCCTTCCGCGGACAGCGCGGAGCTGGGCGAGCTGGAGTAGCCGAGGGAGGCGCACTTGGTCACGCCCTGCGATTTCATGAACTGGCCCTGCGCGGCGTTCTCGTAGTTCTCGTTGGTCACCCCGACCGAGGCGAACAGGTTGGTGTCCTTCTGGTCCGCCCAGTACGGGCCGTCGATCGCGCTGCCCACCACCGGGATGCCCTGCTGCAGCGCGTACGGCTCGGCCCCGAAGAAGTCCGAGGAGTTCTCCACGATCGCGAAGACGTTGTCCTGCTGCGCCAGTTTCTGCACCGCGGTGAGCGCGCCGGTCGGGGTGGAGGCGGTGTCGGCCAGGACGTACTTGATCTTGTAGCCGTTCACGCCGCCGGCGGCGTTGATCCGGTTCAGGTAGGCATCGATGCCCTGCTTGCTGGTGAGGAACCCGGACGACGCGGGTCCGGTCAGGTCGGTGACGAACCCGATCGTGATCGTCTTCGCCCCAGTCGCGCCGGTGCTCGATCCGGAATTCGGCGAGCCGGGCGAGCTCGACCCTCCGGACGAGCTGCACGCGGCCAGGGCGGTGCAGGCCGCAACGACCAGAATCGCGCGCCTGGTGCTTGCCCGGGAAAGCCATCGACGCATCGGCGAACCCCTTCCACTGTCGGCCGTTCGCAGCGGCACGCGTTCGCAGCGGCACGCCGTTGCTCCCGGGGTGCGCGCTGAACGTTACCGAAACACCAACGGTAACGTCAATGAGATGGGCTTCGTTGTTACCGAAGCTATGCGGTCGCTAGCTCCCGCCGGCCTTATAGGGGCCGGTCATCCGGCTGCCAGGGCCGGGCATAGCGCCTCTTGCCTCCGGCCGGAGGCATGGGCAGAATGACATCGGTGACCGGCTTGGCAAAAACAGCAACAGTATTGCTCTCGGTAAGCGAATCAGGCGATGTCGACGAACGCTGAGCGCGGGGCCGGCTCAGACGACGCGATCCCGCGGATCCTGCCCGAGCTGACCATCGCCAACGAGTTCTTCTGGACGAGCGGAAGCGACGGCCGCCTCCGGTTCCTGCGGTGCACCCGGTGCCGGGCGCTGGTCCATCCCCCCGGACCGATGTGCCGGCAGTGCCGGGCGACCGGCCTTGAGATCACCGAGGTGTCCGGCCTGGCCCGGCTCATCGGCTTCACGGTCAACCACCGGATGCGCATTCCCGGCCTCGAGCCCCCGTACGTGATCGGGCAAGTGGCCATCGAGGAGGACGACCGGGTCCGGCTCACGACCCGCATCGTCGGCGCCGATCCCGGTGAGCTGAGGCTCGGCCAGCAGGTCCGCGTGGAGTTCGAGCACGCGGGGGACGTGTACCTGCCGCTGTTCACGCCGACCGGCGCCGGCGGGCTGACCGCGCTGCCCGAGGACGAGATCGCGCCCGAGCAGATGAGGCGGTACGTCAGGAGGCCGCGCACGCGGCACCGGTTCGAGCACGACTGCGCTATCACCGGGATCGGTATGTCGCAGATCGGCCGCCGCCTGATGCGTGATCCGCTGTCGCTCACCATCGAAGCGTCGCTGGCGGCCATCGAGGACGCGGGCCTGAGTGTCGATGACATCGACGGGCTGTCGACCTACCCCGGTGGCATGACCGCCGCGGGCATGGGCGAGGGCGGTGTGACCGCGCTGGAGTCGTCCCTGCGTATCAGGCCGACCTGGTTCAACGGGGGCAGCGAGACGTTCGGCCCGGCCGGCTCGGTGATCGCGAGCATGCTCGCGATCTCGGCCGGGCTGGCCACGCACGTGCTGTGCTTCCGCACGGTGTGGCAGGCTACCAACGACGCGCTGACCCGGGCGGGGAAGATCCCGCCGGGCAGCATGCGGGTGGGGCCGCCGATGGACCACATGATGCCGTTCGGCGCCACCAGCGCGGCGCACCCGCTGGCCATGGCGGCGCAACGGCACATGCACAGGTACGGCACCACCCGCGAGACGCTGGGCTGGATCGCGCTCAACTCCAGGCGCAACGCCGCGCTGAACCCGACCGCGATCTACCGCGACCCGCTCACGATGGACGACTACCTGTCGGCGCGGATGATCACCACGCCGTTCGGTCTCTACGACTGCGACGTGCCCTGCGACGCCTCGATCGCGGTCATCGTGTCGGCCGCGGATACAGCGCGCGACCTGCGGCATCAGCCGGTGCGGTTCGACGCGACCGGCACGCAGATCATCGAGCGGACCGACTGGGACTCCTCGACGCTGACCCACGAGCCCCAGGCGCTCGGCCCGGCCGCCCACCTGTGGAGCCGCTCGTCGCTCACGCCTGCCGACGTGGATGTGGCCCTGTTGTACGACGGGTACACGTTCACCTGCCTGTCCTGGCTCGAGGCGCTGGGTTTCTGCGGCATCGGCGAGGCGAAGGACTTCCTGGACGACGGCGAGAACATCGCGCGCGACGGCATCCTGCCGGTCAACCCGCACGGCGGGCAGCTCTCGCACGGGCGTACCCACGGCATGGGGCTGCTGCACGAGGCGGTGGTGCAGTTGCGCGGCGACGCCGGGGAGCGGCAGATCGCCGGCGCCAGCGTGGCCGTGGTCAGCAGCGGAGGCCTCACCCCGTCCGGCGCCCTCTTGCTAACCGGGGACCAGTAGAACCTGCAGAAAGGAAAGGAAGCCGCGATGATCGAGACCAAGGTCGGGTCGTTCGAGCCGGAGACGCGCCTGCTCATTGACGGCGAGCTGGCCGGGGCGGCGTCGGGAGCGATGTTCGACAACGTCAACCCCGCCACGGAGGAGGTGCTTGGCCAGGTCGCCGACGGCGGGCACGAGGACATGCGGCGCGCGATCGGCGCGGCCCGGCGCGCGTTCGACGAGACGGACTGGCCGGTCAACCGCGCGTTCCGGGCCAGGTGCCTGGAGCAGCTCCAGGAGGCGCTCGAGGCCGAGCGGGAGCAGATCCGGGCCGAGCTCGTGGCGGAGACGGGCACGCCCGTCCTGCTCACCTACGGCCCGCAGCTCGACGCGCCGCTGCAGGAGGCCTACCGCTGGCCGGCCAAGAACATCGAGCAGTTCGAGTGGGAACGCGAGCTGCCCGACTCCGGTACGTTCGGCATCCGCAGCCGCCGCGTGGTGGTCAAGGAGCCCCAGGGCGTCGTGGGCGCGATCGTCCCGTGGAACTTCCCGTTCGAGGTGACCGCGAACAAGCTCGGCCCCATCCTGGCCACCGGCAACACGGTGGTGCTCAAGCCTGCCCCGGACACGCCGTGGAACGCGACGCGCCTGGGCCGCCTGATCGCCGAGAAGACCGACATCCCGGCGGGCGTGGTCAACGTGGTCGCCGCGTCCGACCACCTGGTCGGCGAGGATCTGACCCTCGACCCGCGGGTCAACCTCATCTCGTTCACCGGCTCGACTGTCACCGGCAAGCGGATCATGGAGAAGGGCGCGGCCACGCTCAAGCGGGTGTTCCTCGAGCTCGGCGGCAAATCGGCGATGATCGTGTGCGACGACGCCGACTTCGGCGCGGTGCTGCCCATGGTCAGCATGTCCTGCACGCACGGAGGACAGGGATGCGCCATCATGACGCGCATCCTGCTGCCCCGCTCGCGGTACGCCGAGGGCGTCGAGCTCATCACGGCCGGGATGCGCAACGTCCCGTACGGCGACCCGGCCGACCCGGCCAACATCCAGGGCCCGCAGATTAGCGCCAGGCAGCGGGACCGGGTGATGTCCTACATCGGCAAAGGCATCGACGAGGGCGCGAACCTGGTGGTCGGCGGCCACCGTCCGGCCCAGTTCGAGAAGGGGTTCTTCGTCGAGCCCACCCTGTTCACCGACGTCGGCAACTCGATGACCATCGCCCAGGAGGAGATCTTCGGACCGGTCGTCGTGGTGATTCCCTACGAGGACGAGGCGGACGCGATCCGGATCGCCAACGACAGCGGCTACGGGCTCTCCGGCGGCGTGTTCGCGGCCGGCGAGGACCGGGCGATGGCGATCGCGCGGAAGGTCAGGACCGGGTCCATGTCGGTCAACGGCGGCGTCTGGTACGGCGCGGACGCCCCGTTCGGCGGGTACAAAGGCAGCGGCATCGGCCGCCAGAACGGCGTCGAGGGGTTCAACACCTACCTGGAGGCCAAGGTGGTCGGGATCCGCGCCTGACCGGACCCGGCGGAGCGGAGTGACCTCGCGGAGCGGAGTGACCTAGCGTCGTGAGGTCACTCCGCGGGCCTGCCGATCTCGGCCTGCTGGTGGCGCCTGGTAACCGGTTCGGCGAGCCGCTGCTCGTCGCAGGCCCGCTGCAGGATCTCGAGCGTCTCGTCCAGTGACGGGCCCAGTCGCGGGCCGGGCGTGAACGTGGCCGGCAGGTGCTGCATCCCCTGGATGACCCCGATCGTCGGGTAATGCACGGCGCCGGCCGGGTCACACACGTAGCCGGGCATGCGGTCGAGCACGGCCAGCAGCATCCGCTTGAACGTCATCCGCGCCATGTTGGACCCGATGCAGCGGTGGATGCCCAGGCCGAAGCTGGTGTGCCGGTTGCCGGTGCGCGCCAGGTCGATCTTGTTCGGCTCGGGGAAAACCTTGGGGTCCCGGTTGGCCATGGCCCACGAGACCCACAGCCGCTCGCCCTCCTTGAACGAGGTGCCCGCGAGCTCGCAGCCCGCGCTGATGGTCCGGCCGTCGCCCGGCGCCGGCGTGTAGAACCTGAGGAACTCTTCCGTGGCCGGGTCCAGCAGCGTGCCGCGCTCCCGGCGGAGCCGTTCGCGTTCGCCGGGGTGCTCGGACAGGTACTCGAGCGAATGCGCGGTCAGCGCGGTGGTGGTGTCGAACCCGCCGCCGATCAGCAGCCCGAGCGCCCCGGTGATCTCGGCATCGCCCGGGGCTTCCCCGTTGATCTCGGCGTGGATGAGCGCGTCGATCAGGCCCGGCCTGGGGTTCTCGCGGATCTCCAGGATGGCCTGGTACAGGCGCATGCTCATCTCGATCGACTGCTGCCGCACGCGGGGCATGTCCGGGGAGTCGGGTGGCGTGTAGACGGCGGCGTGCGCGGGCTCGCAGTAGATCGGCCAGTCCGCCAGGGGCAGGCCCATCATGGCCAGGGTGAGCACCGCGGGCACGATATTCGCCAGGTCGTCGACGAAATCGATGGAGCCGGTCTCGATCTTCTCATCCAGGCTGGCCCGGGCCAGCTCGTCGACGACAGGCGTCCAGCGGGCCACGGCGGCGGGGGACAGGTACGGGTTCAGCGCCTGCCGGTAGTGCCGCTGCTCGGGCGGGTCCATCTCGAGGAACCCGCCGCGGTACCGCTGGCCCTGGGCGGACGGGATGCTGATGCCCACGTACCCGCGCCGCTCCCCGCTCACGTCGTTGTCATTGGACAGAACGTCCGCGCGGCGGGCGATCTCGAAGACCTCCTGGTGACCGCTGGCCACCCAGTGCCCGCCGTAGGTGTCGGTCCAGGCGACCGGGCACTTCTGGTGCAGTTCCTCGGTGATCTCCTCGAAGTGGTCCCGGTAATCCGGCGCGTGCCGGTCGAAGTGATGCCGCTTGGCCTTCCGGGCCGAGTCGTCGAGGTCCTGGGCCGACATGTCGCTTGGCCTTTCGTCGCTGGGGTCAGGAGAGGCTGATCGCCTGTTCAGGGCACGAGCGCGCCGCCTCGCTCGCGTCGGCCTCCCGGCCGGCCGGGATCTCGTCGGCCACTGCCGACGAGTGGCCGTCGATCTCGCTCAGCTCGAACAGGTCGGGCGCCCGCATCGCGCACAGCGTGTGGCCCTGGCACTTTTCCGGATCGACATGAACCCTCATGTGCCCTTTATAGCCATCGGCGCGCGCGTATGCCAGGGGTCGATGGGAAGGGAAACAGTTGCGCTCACTGTTGGGTCGTCGGTTACCGTGATCACGGCTACGTCGGCACCAGGGAGTGCGTGATATGAAGCGTCCGATGGAAGGCGTCCGGATCGTCGAGGTGGCCCAGTTCACCTTCGTCCCGGCGTCAGGCGGCGTCCTCGCGGAGTGGGGTGCCGATGTCATCAAGGTGGAGCACGCGGTGACGGGCGACGCCCAGCGGGGCTTGGTCGCGACGTTCGGGCTGGGCCTGGTGAGCGACACCAGTTCCTTCGCCCCGATGATGGAGGGCCCGAATCGCGGCAAGCGCAGCATCGGCATCGCGCTGGAGGTGCCCGAGGGCCGCGTCGTGCTCGACGAGCTGATCAGGACCGCCGACGTCTTCGTCACCAACTTCTTGCCGGGCGCGCGGGCGAAGCTGAGGATCGACGTAGCGGACGTGCGGGCCGTGAACCCGGGGATCATCTACGTCCGCGGCACCGCGTTCGGGGCGAGGGGGCCCGAGGCGGCCCGGGGCGGCTACGACAGCACGGCCTTCTGGGCCCGGGGCGGCACCGCGGACAGCCTGACCCCCGGCGACGCCGACCGGCTGGTGAACATGCCGACCGGCGCCTACGGCGACAACATGGGCGGCATGACCATTGCCGGCGGCATCGCGGCGGCGCTCTATGCCAGGGCCACGACCGGCGAGACCTCGGTGGTCGACGTGTCGCTGCTTGGCGTCGGAGCATGGGCGATGCAGTTCTCCGTGAACCTGGCGCTTATGGCCGGCGGTCCGCTGCCCAGGTTCCCCCGGGGCACGGGGCACGGGCAGCCCAGCAATCCGCTGGCCGGGACGTTCAAGACGGCCGACGGCCGGTGGCTCATGCTCTCCATGCTCCAGCCGACCCGGTACTGGCCCGAGTTCTGCGAGCGGATGGGCCGCCCCGAGCTGATCACCGATCCGCGGTTCGCCGGAGACGCGGTCCTGCGCAACGGCCTGGAAGGCGGGGAGATCGCCGCCGGCATCATCGGCCGGCTCACGCTGGCTCAATGGCGCGAGCTGATGGATGGGGCGAAGGGGCAGTGGGCCCTGGTCCAGGACGCCTATGAGGTCGGCATGGATCCCGCGCTCAGGGCGAACGGGTTCGTCGCGCAGGTGACCGACTACGACGGCGAGGACCGAGAGCTGGTCGCGAACCCGGTCCAGTTCGACGAGGCGCCCGCCGCGACCAGGCGCGCGCCGCAGTTCGCCGAGCACACCGACGAGATCCTGCGGGAACTCGGCAAGACCGACGAGGAGCTGATCGCGCTGAAGATCGCCGGAGCCATAACCTGACCGATCGGGTCGGAGGCGGGCCGGACCGGCGAGCCGGGGATGGGTGCGTACCGCGCCGCGAAGGCCGGCGCCACCCGGCGCCCTTCCTGCCGCGGGGGTAACCGAATGGGCAACGGGACGATCTACAGTTTGGCTCTTGCCTTAGCGGCCTAACCTGGGCAGTATGGGGACGACCCCCGGGAGGGGGCCGTGGTGGAAGGGGCACAGGGATGACCGGTCGGGTAGCGGGCAAGGTGGCGCTCATCACCGGCGCTGCCCGCGGTCAGGGTCGAAGCCACGCGATCCACCTGGCGCGCGAGGGCGCGGACATCGTCGCAGTCGACTACTGCACCTCGTTCGACACGATCAGCTATCCGATGGCGACCCCGGGCGACCTGGCGCAGACCGCGAAGGAGATCGAGGCCCTCGACCGGCGGGTGATGACGGTTCAGGCCGATGTCCGTGACCCGAACGCCATGCAGCAGGCGGTCGAGCAGGGCCTGGCCGAGCTCGGCAGGCTCGACGTGGTCCTGGCCAACGCCGGGATCTGCGCCATGGCGGCGGAGCAGCCGCTGCAGGCCTGGGTCGACGTCAGCGGCGTGAACTTCGGCGGCGTGCTGAACACGCTCAACGCGGCCATTCCGCACCTGCGGGCCGGCGCCTCGATGGTCGTCACCGGCTCGCTGGCGGCCCTGCTGCCGGGCGGGCCCGGAGGGCAGCCCGGGGGAGCGGCGTACTCCTGGGCCAAGCGCTCGCTGATCACGCTGGTGCACGACCTGGCCTTGGCGCTGGCACCGCACCAGATACGGCTCAACGGCGTGCACCCGACCAACTGCAACACCGACATGCTGCAGCACGAGGACATGTACCGGCAGTTCCGGCCCGACCTGGAGCACCCGACCAAGGACGACGCCATGCTCGGCTTCCCGGCCCTGCAGGCCATACCGGTGCCCTGGGTGGAGCCGGCCGACATCAGCCAGGTGATGGTGTTCCTCGCCTCGGACGAGTCGCGCTACATCACCGGCCAGTTCATCGCGTGCGATGCCGGCGGCCACCTGAAGATCTGAGCCGTCGGCCAGGCGAGCGCGGGGCCGGACCGGCGCTCGGAAAGGGGCGGGAGTGCTCGGGTACATCTTCGCCGGGATCGCACTCGGCTCCATCTACGCGATCGCCGCCTCCGGGATCGTGGTCACCTACGTGTCCTCAGGCGTGCTGAACTTCGCGTTCGGCTCGATGGCCTTCTTCCTGGCCCGCTTCTACTACTTCCTCAACTCCCAGCACGGCTGGGACCAGCTTCCCGCGGTGCTCGTCTCGGTCTTCCTGGCCGGCCCCGCGCTTGGTGCCCTCCTCTACGTGGTGCTGTTCCAGCACCTGCGGCTGTCCTCCCCGCTGATCAAGATCGTGTCGACCGTCGGGGTATCGGTCGCCCTCCCGCCGGCCGCGCTGATGCTGTTCGGGAACGACACGATCAACTCGGCGCCGGGCCTGGCCAGCCAGCCGGTGCCCACCTACAAGATCTTCGGCGCGGTGGTCACCCTGGATCAGGTCATCGCGTTCGGGTGCGTGCTCGCCGTGGTGGTCATAGGCACGCTGGTCCTCCAGTTCACCGAGGTGGGGCTGAAGGTCCGGGCGATGGTCGACACCGAGGCGATGACCTCCCTGTCCGGCGTGAGCCCGGCCAGGATCTCGGTCTGCGTCTGGATGGTGACGACAGCGCTGGCCGGCCTGGCCGGCGTGCTGACCGCCCCGAGCACCGGCCTTACCCCGGACGGCATGACCCTGCTCATGGCGACCGCGTTCGCGGCCGTGGTCGCCGCCCGGCTGCGCAGCCTGCCCGCCGCCGTCGGCGTCGCGATGGCGATGGGGCTGATCACCGACATCAGCCAGGATTTCCTGCCGGTCAACAGCTCGCTCACCGCCGCGATTTTGACCAGCATCCCGTTCTTCGTGATGGGGGCGTTCCTCCTGGCCTACGTCCTGGTCAGCGGCCGGATCAACGAGGCGGCATCGACCGGCGGCGCGCTTGACCGCGCGATCAGGCCCATGGGCGGGGGAGACGAAGTCAGCCCGGCGTCGGCCGTTTCTGTGGTCGCCACCCGGTCCGGATGGTCGCGATACATGCTCGGCCCGGTCGCGGTCATCGCCGTCGTGGCGCTGCTGCCGGTCCTGCTAACGGGGTACTGGCTGACGCTGCTGGCGGGCGGCCTCGCGTTCGCCGTGATCTTCCTGTCGTTCACGATGGTGGTCGGCGAGGGCGGGATGATCTGGCTGTGCCAGGCGACCTTCGCCGGCTGCGGCGCGATCGCGACGGCGCAGCTGGCTACCAACCACGGGATGAACCCGCTGCTGGCCGTGTTGATCGGGGGCCTGATCGCCACGCCGATCGGCGTGGTCATCGGGCTGCTCACCATCCGCCTGGGCAACCTGTACGTCGCCCTGGTCACGCTGACCTTCGGCCTGCTGTTCGAGACGCTGATCTTCACCCGCAACGTCTTCTACCAGGCAGGCGTCGGCGTCACGGCGAGCCGTCCTGGGTTCCTGGCCGGTAACGAGGCGTTCGCTTACTTCTGCCTGGCCGTGTTCGTGGTGATCGCTCTCTTCGTGGTCAATCTGCGCCGCTCCACCACCGGCCTGGCCCTGGCCGCCGTGCGCTACAGCGAGCCGGGCGCTCGCACCGTGGGCCTGAGCGTTCTGGGCATGAAGCTGCTGGTGGCGGCCCTTGGCACGTTCATCGCGGGGGTGGGGGGCGGCCTGCTCGCGCTGAACTACGGCAACGCCCTTCCGACCTCGTACGCCACGTTCGGCGGGCTGGTGTGGCTGGCCGTCTTCGTGACCATCGGGCTGCGCTCGATCACCGCGGCGGTCATCGCGGGCCTCAGCTTCACCCTCCTGCCCGGGATCTTCCAGACTTACCTGCCCACCGCCTGGGGCAACGTGCCCACCCTGCTGTTCGGCCTCGGCGCGGTGGCGGTCGCGGCCCACCCGGACGGGCAGGTCGCCGCGAACGCCCGCTTCGCACAGGGCCTGCTGCTGAAGATGCTTAACGGCCGGACGCGCGGCCAGCTGGCCGCCCAGACCCCGGAGGCCGCCGCCGACAGCGCCAGCGTCGCCGACGTACTGGAGGCCAGCCATGAGTAAGGTGCAAAGCGATGCGAAGGCGTCGGCCGCCGCCCCGCGCCTGGAATGCCGTGACGTCACGGTTCGGTTCGGCGGAGTGGTCGCCCTCAACTCGGTCTCGCTGAGCGTCCCGCCGGCGGCTATCGTCGGGCTGGTAGGGCCGAACGGGGCCGGCAAGAGCACGCTGTTCTCTGTGCTCTCCGGGCTGCGCCGGCCGGACCAGGGCCGGGTGCTGTTCGAGGGCGCCGACATCACGCGAATGCCGGCCGCGAGCCGCGCCCGGCTCGGCC
>Ga0137407_10003103_pt1 | contig 11026 bp, 8 predicted proteins | sample CZOMad2_2_16fung_FD_108410 | JGI IMG/M metagenome (GOLD analysis project Ga0137407, IMG submission 108410) | Vadose zone soil fungal communities from Angelo Coast Range Reserve, California, USA - CZOMad2_2_16fungal (Illumina Assembly) | ecosystem: Environmental > Terrestrial > Soil > Vadose zone...
CAGGCATGGCCTACAGCCTCGCTGCATGCAAACAGCCTGACGGCTATTTGCGTGGGAACTGCTGCGCGAAAAAATCCCTTCCACTCGGCGGGTCTTTTCTCCAGTGCTGGGGCGCTGACCTCCCACTTGAGGAGGAAAAGCCACCTCGAAATGACCTCAACGTCCCACTCAACCACCCCATGTTGCCTCGCGGACCATTAACTTGACAATGCCCGTAGGAGGGTCTTACTGAGTGGTAAGTGCGAGCTGAGATAGCTTGGAGCTACGCTTATTGGCTGTTGTGATCTCGGAAACAAAAAGCGGATGCGGCGTAAGCACGTAGGTGATATCTTCTATTTTCTTCCTGTTTCCTGCCATGACGTTCGTACTGTACCTGAGAAGGACGTTTTTCTCGACGAGCTCATCGAGTGATTCTTCAATGTAGCGCGCCTGATCGCGGATGCGTTGGGCATTGACGAGGGCGCTATCCCGCACAATGGTGCTCATGCGGATGTGGTAGGGATCCATGAGAGCGGCCTGCGTATAGTTGTGGGATAAGCGTTTGTGGAACCAGCGCGCGAGCTGACGCTGGAAGGTCATGAAGATGGCATAGTCGAACTGGCGATAGGTGAGGCGATTGATGCTATGGGTGACCAGGGGGTTAAACTGGACGTAGCAGCGCGTGCCCTTCGGGTTTTTCTCCCATTCACGGCGTTTGGTGATCACCAAGGTTGGGAAAATCGATGAATCCATGAACACTTCGGAGCCGTCATCTTGCTTGCTGGTGATGGTGATATTGGTCCGGCGGCAGATGAGGAGCGATTTAATGAGGTCGTGTAAGTGGATGTCATGCCCGCGGCCTTTCAATTCTTTGCGCAGCTCGTAGAGCGTAAACTGCACGCCGGCGACACCGTTCAAATACACGCCGTTGAGGTGATCGCAGGCCAGCTTTTTCAAGGCTTCTTCGACCAGCTCTTCCCGCCAGGCAGGATAATATTCTCGTTCGGTTCCGTCCTTTTCCTCAACGCGTGCGGGGGTGATTTTCACAAGGTAGCGCTTGTCTTTGTGCCGGAAGTCATGCTTGAGCGAGGACAAAAACTGCCCGTCCCTCCGCTGCTCGGCCATGCGCTTTTTGCTGGAAAAGTATTTGGGGACGGCATCGTACAATTCCGCCGTATTGGAATAGGCATCTTTATCCTTGTTGCGGGGGTCGCTAGGGAAGAACGTCTGCCATAATGTCAGTTGGGGAGGCTGGGTCTTTTGGAGGGTAACGGCCTTGCCCTGGTCCCGATCAATCCCCGTGATATGCTCACGCGCGTGTTTGGCATCTCCCTGTATAGGCATACGTCGGTTCCTTTGCCGTGATGCAGTCGTGTCAACCAGCGTGAGGGTTATGCATAGCCGCGCCGCTGCTTCTGGTGCAGTTTTCCACGGAAAGCGTCTGTCGCGTCTTCCAGGGAGTCACAGCGATCAATTTTTATGTGTCCAGGTCTGCCAATCCTTCCCCACTCTCGAAGGGACCATGTACCAAAGAGGTTCGGCTGTATGCTCAGCAGGTAATAGCGGTGCTGATTCCGCTTGGGATCGCGCTTTTGGAGTCTGGTGAATACAGGGGTCATAACGGGTGAGCTGCCTCTGGCTGCGCTTCTTTCCCGCGGTGGCACAGGGTATGACGAGGCCCGCGGAAAGGAGCGTGGACAACATCTTACAATAGAATTTGGCGCCGTCGTACAAGAATTTATCGCGAGGCCAGAATTCCTGGATGACAGGCCTCTAGCCTGATTGATAGAGTGGGCGGTAATCCGATGATGAGTCGTTGTATCAATTGAGTCAATTAGGACAGGTTTCTACGCTCTGGGTGGATGAGATGGTCAAAAAGGTCACGGCCTTAAAAGCTAGGAAGAATCTCGGGCAATTGCTGGAAGAGGTCTATTACCGGGGAGATCAGTACGTCATCGAGCGGGCTGGGAAGCCGATGGCCGCGGTCGTGCCGATCTGGCATCTGGAAGAATGGCTGAAACGCCGGGAACAGTTCTTCGGGATGGTCGATGAGGTGCGGCAGCGGCAGGAGGATGTTGCCCCCGAGGTCATTGACCAGGATATTCAGGATGCAATACACGCCATACGAGGCGGGGACCAACGGCCCACGTGATCCGGGTCGTCCTCGATGCGAATGTGGTTGCCAGTGCGCTCATCAATCCCCAGGGCATGCCCGCGCAAGTCTTTGATGCGTGGCGAGCGGAGCGGTTTCAGGTCGTATTGTCGCCGGCGATTCTTGAAGAGATCGGGCGCGTGCTGCGCTACCCCAAAATCGCCGCGTATCATAGGTGGTCAGAAGAGCGTTTGCGGACGTGGCTACTCGCCGCGCAGGCCGGCTTTGAAATCGTTGTCAGCACATTGACAACAGTCCTGGCAGCGGTCGCACTGTTCGCAGGGCGGGTCATCGTCCTGCTCAGGGTTGAGGAGATGGCCGCAGGCCGCCAGGAGGCACTCGCAGGCATCGACATGTTGCGCGCAGTGGGTGCAGACGTCTGAATCACAGCCCACGAGATCTCCTTCCTATATTTCGTTGAGATAGGCCTTCAAGGAGCAGAAGCAACGCGGGAGGGGCCAAGCGAAATCGACAAACCCGCAAAGGCTGTCTAGCACGTGCTTGCAGCCAAGCGTGTTTCTTCGCGTTCCGTCTCGCCTTCCATTGTCATTCAGGCGACCCTTCGCTACGTTGTGGAGTCGCACGAACGTCCGGTGCTACAGTGCTCCCTGATTGGGCATACCGGACACTGCGGCTTCCCTGGTTTGCAGATGAGTGCTGCCAGATCCAGTAGAGCAAAATTGTCTGCCGAACCCGGTGCTTTGCCGTGCGCTCCCAGGCGGGCAACTGTCTGGTGCACGCTACGGGTGCGATGACGTGAAGCCAGTAGCGGCTTGCCGGATATACGCGCCGTCAGCCGGATTGTATTGGTATCAACAATGACAGCAGGTTTACCGAAACCGAAGCAGATTACAGTTTGAGTCACATAGTGGCCGATGCCGGGGAGAGCAACCAGCTCGGCGGGGTCTTCGGGGACCCGAGCTCCATACGTTTCTACCAGAATCTTGCAGGTTGAGAGGAACATCTCGGCACGCCATGCGAGGCCGGCGGACCTGGTGAGCTCACGCCACCGTTCGGGCCGGGCAAGGACAGCTTCCGGTGAGGGAAAGTCGTGCATGATGGCTGGATAGAGTTGGGCTGCCTGCACCGCTCGCGTACGATGCAGCAGCGTCTCGGCTACAAGGACTCGCCAGGGACAGCGGTCTCCGCGCCACGGTAAGCGGTGCCGTCCGTGCAGCCTGTACCAGTGGCGGAGCCGTTTCCATGCGCTAGTGGAGAGGAATGGGTCGGAGACCATAATGGAAGCTTCACTCAACTGCTCTTACCTCTCCCAGCTGGATCATCGCCTGAATGAAGTCAACCAGCCGTGCCACAGAGGGGGAGTGGATCTTCACGCCCATCTCGATGTTCTCGTGAAGGCCATGGTGAGAGAAGTTGGCGCTCGTGATGAGTGCAACAAGGCTGTCACAGATCAGGAGTTTGGCGTGCAGAGCAGCCATATCATCGGTAGGACTGGCCTCACGACTGAAGATATTGGGCAGAGGACTATAAGGAGGCCATATGGAGCGGAGAACAGGGAGCTGGTCCTGCATGCGATTTCCAATCACGGTGACATGGACCGCTCGATCCCGGCGGGCGGCGGCCAGCTGCTCTATGAGTGCCCTGGCTCCCGCAGTAAAGATGTAGCCTATCACGAATATCGTCTTCTGCGCGGCCTGCACCATCTCAATAGCGGTGGCAAAAGTTGTTCGGAGCGGGACACCAAAGCGAGAGGGAGCCGTACAGACGACCTCGACCTGGTCATCAATGGGTCCAGCTACAGACCTGGCATGGGCCAGGGTTAAAAGAGCAATTTCAATATCCCGAGTCGTCAGCTGGGGGACAGCCAGGACCCTCCTCAGGTTTCGGGCGAGCTCGGTGGCATTGGTGGTGGAAAGAGACAGGCGGCGCTGTAAATACGCAGCCGATGGGGCTCCACTCTCCCCTTCGGCTGCGTAGATAGCGGCAAGGACTCGCTGCTGCTCTTCATTCAGCCTGGAAACGCCAATTGATAGATCAGCAATCCAGGCCGGTATGGAAGGCAAGGAGTCATTCATCATAGTCGAAGTAGCCGGTGGGCCTTTCGTTGGGCAAATTCACAACCATCCCACGGTCGAGGAGTCGGTTGCCGAATTCACATGAGGTCTCTGATACCATAGCACAGGCGTGGCAGGCTGCTGCGTTTAGCCGCTCAGTGCGCCGGGGGTCATGTTCCCGGCAGAGAGGATCACTGGAACATATTTGGGCCAGTTCAATAACCTCTGTGAGTAGTCGTGCGAAATTATCGCGCTCACTACCGTCCGGATTCTTTGCAAGCTTGGTCTGTCTGACAAGTCCTCCGAGGCTACCATCGCTGTCGGGTGTGGATGTGTAGATGAGCAAGCCAGCCATTTTTTCATCGGAGTAGATACGCTCACGGAGAGAGGCAGACGAATATCCGCAATCAAGAGCCATCTGTCGGATGAGGAGATGTGCCAGGGTGTGTAGCAGTATCAGGCGGGGAAGCTGTCCCTTGATAGCCTGTAATCCTCGCCTTTGCCGCCACAGGGAGTAAGCATTGAGCAAATCAGTTGCTCGCTGGTTCACCGCGTCATGGTTTTCCCAATCCTGAAGGCGCTGAAGATTCAAGCGCAGGAAAATGCCCTCTCCAAGGTTCTCCACTGCCGGCAGCCAGTCAAGTTGTATGGCAGAGATGGGGGCTGTGGTCACAACCAGTCCCTGCTCTTCGTTGAAGACTTCCATCGTAGGATCCATTTCGGGGGCCTCGATCCGAGTGAAACCCAGAAGTGTGCGCACCTCGCGAAGGCGGGGAATGGCTACCAGCCGTGAGAGAAATCTTTGCGTGGATGATGACATCGTTTCCGTGCGCGCCTCGAAGTAGGTGGATATCTGGTTCTGGTCAGTATTGAGGACCAGATATTCCTCGCGGCGGATCGAGGGCTTCTCCGTATTGAGTTTTGAAAGGCGGTCGATACACTCGAGAACTTTCTCAAAAGGTTGTTGTGGAAAAAGGTTCTGAATTACCTGTCGAAGGGCATCCTCGGTCAGGCCCCCGACGAACAATCTGTAGTAGGAGGCAACCTCTGCCTGTAGCGGGTCGGACCATGGCGGGATAGAAAGAGCGCTGCGAACGACCGAGAAGTAGACGTTGGACGCCCCGCGCTGGAGGGCATACAGGGGTGCTGTACAGTCTTCCCTCTCGTCGTCCAGCCAGGGGCGCCTTCCCTGGCACACACAGCGGGCCTCGCCCATGGCCTCTCTGCCAAGAGCTCCTGAAAGGGTAAACGACGCACCACAGGTGCATTGCACTTGCAGATCACCCAGAGCCGCTGATTTACCCTCTCCCTTCAGAAACAGGTTTCCACCCCTGCAGTTTCGACCTCGATGAACCCATCGGTGCCAGGGGAAGTCGTCAATGTGCCCACTGGCACAGGCAACCACGATCCTCGCCGGGTAGGTCGGCGCATTACAGGGGTCGCATCGGGGCACCGGCGGAAGGTCAAGATCGCCTCTGGGCCAAGTGAACTGATCCGAGAGACGGTTACACTTCGGACAAACCCGCCAGCGAGGGAACCGCACGAAGGGCACATCGTTGTCTTTGAACGAACCAATTGGGGGTGTGCGGAATTCGCTGACTTTCAATACGGCCTGCAGGCGTGGCTCGTTGATCTTCCTGTGCGGTTTGTTTCCCTCAGAAAACCAGTGCTCAATTCCCGCGATCATCACCGAGTCATCCGGGAGATCGAGGATGGAGCCGGGACCGAAGGTCGTGATGATCTGGCTTGGTCGGAGCTTTTGTCTTTTCACGGCCGGCCTCCTGTCCTGGTGCGACGCCTGAAGTTCTTGAAGTAGAGACCGGAGGTGCCCTCAACCTCACGCAGGGAATTCAGGGTCCTCCTGGGAAAGTCACTTCCCGTCGCATTTTCGGCGGCCTGCATCAGCCAGGTTGGGATTGCATTCACTCTGGGGATCCCCGGCGACCGATATTTGAGATCAGTTCCATGGCGTGCTTTCTGTTCGACCCACCCATCGATGAAGGCTAGAAGTCGCTCACGCGCGTCCTCGAACTCATCGGGATCGGTACGCTTTACGCGGTTGAGAAGATAGCTGACGACCTCCTGGACAAGCGGGTCAGCGGGATTGAAGCGCTGTGCACTGCTGTTTCCCGACATGCTGGGATCAAGCAGGCGCAGAAGCGCGATGAAAACTGCATGAAGAGCCTTGTCCCTGGCGCGGGGTGAATAGGGCGTGACGCTGCTTGCCTCCACGTGACGATACATCATCGAATGGTACGTCCTGAATCTCTCATAGTGTGACAGGTCTCGAGGCCTGGACCAGTTGTAGAGGGTGAAAATAACCCCTGGTTCCTGGCGGCCGACGCGGCTGGTGGCCTGGATATATTCTGCACTGGTCTTGGGTTGACCGGTGACGAGCATCAGCCCAAACCTCTGGATATCCACCCCGACTGAGATCATGTTGGTGCAGAGCAGTACATCGAGAGCATTGCCGGCCGGCAGGATCTGCTCCATTTGTTTGAGACAGGTGGTAACCTCACTCGCAGAGATACGACCGGTAAGTTCAGGGTGGCGGTCCGGCACGCGTGCCGGAGAAATTCCGTCTGCGTTTGCCAGATAAACGAGGCGGTGAGGAATGTCATCATCGATGAGACGAAGTGCACCACCAAGTTCACGAAGGCTATTGAAATAGTAAACAACAGTCCAGTATGGATCGACAACGTCAGCAGGGCGTGCCAGGCGCTCGCGCTCGGCAGTGTGCATCAGCGATGAGAGAACGCGTACAGCAGCAGTTTTCATACTCTTGCCAGGAGCGCACAGACCAACATAGATGCGTCCCGGTCTCGATCGGTTCTCTGCAGCGAAGAATGACTCTCCCGCAAGCAGGCCAGGAGGAGGAAACTGACGGCCCTCCCGGTCGAACAGACCGTGGATCTGATCGTGGAAGCGTCGGATTGTTGCCGTGGAGGCGACGATCTTCGGGCGATGGTGTATGGTGGAAGCACACAGGAAATCAACGGCGCTCTCATACAGACCCATCAGTGATCCCAGAGGGCCGGTGATAAGATGCAGCTCGTCCTGGATAATAAGCTCTGGCGGGAGAAAGGATGCGACAGATTCAGGCGGGGTTGTGGCGGGAAGGTTTCCGGTTGCATTGTGACGTCCCCCGCAGCGATTGTATTCCACGCGCTCGGCCAGGAAGCCATGGCGAAGGCAGCGGCGGTCCACACGGCCAAAAAGGGCCTTGGTTCTATCATCCCAGGGGAGCCGGGCAAATTTGTCGACAGTGCCAATGAGCATTGTCGGACAGCGCAGGTAGATGTCCTCATCCACAACATAGGCGGGAATGCCGGACATCAGGTCGCTGGCGGAGCCGTAGAAGTCGCATTGCTTATTGGGGCATCGGATCTGGAGATGGAGCAGGTCCCTGCTGGCCTTATAGTCCGTGTAGGAGAGAATTTCGCCGCACCATGGGCATGATCGCATCTGGACCGGATTCCCAGTGACCGGCTCATTGTTGGGGTCGAAATTCTCAAGGACCTGTAGCGCTCCCTGCTCGCCGTATTCGGGGTCAGGTCTCTGGTCAATAGAATTGGGCGTTGCGCCGCCGCCGACCCAGAGGCCGATGCTGAAAGGTTCACGGCCGAGCTCGGCGGGGTCCTGGCGCCGCAATGTCTCGCAGGCACACAGCAGCGTGGCAGCACGCTGAAATTGCTGGATCGTCAACAAGCGCACCGTATAGCGCATCAACACGGTTACACCGCCGTCACCGGTGGCATCGGGGCGCGGGTTGCTGGCATGCCGCAACCGTCGGAGACCCATTGTAAAGGCTGCAAGACCCAAGTACGCCTCGGTCTTGCCGCCGCCAGTAGGAAACCATAGCAGATCAACGATCTCCCGATCATTTGAACTCGGGACGGCGATTCCCTTCAGGTTCAGCAGAACAAAGGCGATCTGAAAGGGGTGCCAGGCCGGCGTCGCCACATCGAAGATCCTGCCCTTTCCCTTCTGGAAGTTTGCAGCCTCCACTGACTTCTGACGCTGAAACATCATCGCACGGTTAGCAAACCGGAAGGCCTCGAATACAAGCGGATCAGTGGCGATGAGATCGAGACCGTCGCGTATCCGGCCAAGGGCTTCCTGACAGTCATCGAGGTGTTCTCTTGCCTTCTGACGCAGTTCAGGCGGCAGGCCTGGGACGTCCCTTTGCCGGCCCGCTATCCACTCCTGGTAGTCGTCGGCAAGTGGACTCAGGTTGATTCTGATGTCATTGCCATCCGGTGCTGAGGCTAGGGCTTCCATCTTCAGCGCTGGCAGGCCAACACCACCCCTGGCCTCGGTCATGGCCACCTCGCACTCAGGTAGCAATTCCGTGCGAATCATGCGAGCGCAATCCGGAGGGCAATCGTCGTCAACAACCCAGGCGGTGGCACATCCATGCCCGACGCCGAACTCCGGCCTGTCATGATAGAGGAGTCGATAGGATGCAAGGTCGGGATCGTCGATGACGTGGCTGGCCCTGCGGGCCCGGTTGACAATTGGTGTGCTTTCAGAGGTTGTTCCCCGGACGATAATTTCCGGTTGGTAGAGACACTGTTCTGGCTGGTCCGGTCCCTCGCCGCATCTGTTGCTATTTCGCAGAAAGATGGAAATAGCGAGGAGATTGCTATCATTGCGACAGAGCCACTCGCCCTTTCCTCCGCCGAGGAGTTCCACAGAGCCGCTGGAGGGCCGTATCAGGACAGTTCGCTCAACCTGGGTTCGGCTCCACAGAATAGTCGGCCGCTTTTTATCGCTATCACCCTTCTGCCCGCTGTCAGCGGTCGCTGCCGGTGGCGGTAGATCCTCGGTCGGTTTATAGAGACCATAGCGAAACTCGACCTGGAGCTCCTTCACGTCGCTGGCTACAGCAAAGGAAAGGCCGATAGAGGAGGGTTTGGGAATACCTGTAATCTGTATCGGAGCGTCGGGTACATCATCTTCTTCACCATCACCACCGTCGTTTGCAGAGTCATCTTCATCCGGAGCCACCAGAGAGTTTGACGGATAGAGGATCCCCACAAGATATCGAGAAAGCGGAGTATCTCCCTCCCGTGTCTCCCTGTTCTGGCGCAGCACTTCATCGGGTGTTTCAGGGCCAAGAAGATCGTGTCGAAGACGCTCGACGAGAGCGGCTCTCACCTGTTGTTGCTCGCTTGTAGCCATGAAGAGTCATCCTCCATGCGAGTCATACAGGAATCACCTTGCCAATCTGATCAACAGGAACAACCCTCCCGTCACGGGATATAGCTTCAATCGTAAGAAGGGTCACGGCATCCTGGAGTTCACCCATCCTGATGCCGATCTGCTGTAGAAACTCTTCATCGGGCCGCGCCAGCTCATAATCACCCAGGGCAGCACTCTGGATAATTCGTGTAATCTGACGTCCTAACAGCCGGTGACCGCTCCGCACCATGGCGAGTGCCAGGCCCACACGCTGCCAGTTTTGAATCAGCCATGTCGACTCGACGACCTCCCCGATCCTGACGATATCTCGGGCATCCAGAGGCCCCAGGACGTCTCCTCTCACCCACTGACCGATACCATCCGCACTGAGTTTTTCAGAACCCAGTTCCCGTATCCGGTGAAGGGCTTCATTATAGGTCAAATTGTGGCGTCCAATACCCTGAGATAATTCCCGGCGCCACTGCTCGACGATCTGAGCAGGAAGCTGGTCTGTTTCTTCTCCGCGTTTTGCAGCCAGTATACGATGCATGATCGATTCACGCGCTGCAGGGTTCACTACGATAAGCCGATGACCCGGCTCCAGGGTATCTACCGGGCCAGTTATAATGGTATCATCGGCCTGGACATATGAGAGTTGGCCTGACACATCGAGAAAAACGGCACTCCCGCCTTCAAGTTGGACCAGATAGGCAGATACCTCGGTGAGCATTGAGCTTTCAGGATGTTCGGATTCGTCGATCAGAACTGTTGCGTGTTCAATCATACGTGGTCCCTGATTGAACATCCGCATAACCATGGCAAAGTCCGAGTCTGAAAAAAGGGTAGCCGTTCTATCACGGCGGGAGAGCCTGCTCGTCGGCTCAAGGTGTTCCATCTGCTGATAGAGCGGTTGGAGCATGGTGTCGTTGGCCGGATGCTGGGGAAAAAGTCGACGGGTGCGCAGCAGTTGCTCGCCAACGAAGCGAAGCTCATTGCGCATCAGGATAAAGCTGATTTTTCTCGGTCCCGCACGAGCCAGTGCGGAAAAGATAGCATGTGGGTCAAAGACCTCGTGGATGATACAGTCCTGATCGTGGTGAAGCATGCTGATCTCGTTTACCGTTATGGCGGTTACACGGTCGGATGAGAGCCCCAGACCATGGGGCGGGGGGAGACAGATCACCCATTTCAAACCGCCGGCAACCGCATAGCTGGTGACTACCAGGGAGACCCGTCGGGCGTTGCTCAGACTATCACCTATGGCTACCAGGAGCGGTTCCCTCTTGGGAGATTCCCGCCGGAACAGGTCTGCAAGCCGCTGAAATCCCCCGACAAGCTCCTGAAGGATCAGCTCCTCCCAGTCGCCCAAGGCGGCCATTTCTGGGAGGCGACTTCGAAGAGCCTGGAGAGGCCGGGTAACCGACCAGTCATGCCAGAGATTCTCCGACTGGCCCGATGCGAGAAGAGCCTGCTCGTATGCCTCGATTCCTATCGGGAGGCTCAGGAGGAGATTTCTCAGGCGTGAGGCAGCACGATAGATCTGGACAACCAGCTGGTCGCGGCGCTGATCCATTTAACTGGTTGCAAGTTTTAGATACCACAGAACGCCCGCAGATTAATCAATGTGTACGCCATTAACTTCATGCCATAGTGCCGTTGCTGGTTGCGTTCAAAGCGCAGAAGCAGCCGCTTGAAC
>Ga0137407_10003105_pt1 | contig 11024 bp, 6 predicted proteins | sample CZOMad2_2_16fung_FD_108410 | JGI IMG/M metagenome (GOLD analysis project Ga0137407, IMG submission 108410) | Vadose zone soil fungal communities from Angelo Coast Range Reserve, California, USA - CZOMad2_2_16fungal (Illumina Assembly) | ecosystem: Environmental > Terrestrial > Soil > Vadose zone...
AAGCTCCGCAAGGATATTTGCCTGGGCGACCCACCAGGCGGGAGCGTCCGAGATGCCGACGTAAAGAACCTTGCCCTGGCGAACCAGGTCGTCCAGACCGCGCATGACTTCTTCCACAGGTGTGATCCCGTCCCAGATGTGCACCCAGTACAGGTCGATGTAGTTGGTCTGCAATCGCTTTAGACTGGCTTCCACTGCTTGCATCATGTTCTTGCGGTGATTGCCCGCCGCATTCGGATCATTGCCTGGCGCGGCGTTGGAGTACTTCGTGGCTAGAACGACGCTTTCGCGATGGCCCTGCATGAACTCACCCAGGAATTTCTCGCTCGTGCCATTAGTGTAGAAATTCGCCGTGTCAATGAAGTTTCCGCCTGCCTCGCGGTAGGTCTCATAGACTTTCTGCGCTTCAGCCTTCGGTGATCCCCATCCCCACTCGTCGCCGAAAGTCATGGTGCCTAGTGACGCTTCGGAGACCCGCAGTCCGCTCTTGCCGAGTAGTCTGTATTTCATAATCGCGCTCCTTCATGCAACTCAGGAATTGATTCCGCTCTTTGCCATATACAATCGGCTATCGAAGCGCCCATCTTCAAAAACCGTTGAAACAGTGAGATGCCGCCATTTCTCGGCCTCGCTCGCGCGCGCAGCTTCCGCTTGTTGCACTCGCTTTTCCGCATCTACACCGAGAATCAGCCGCACCGGCACCTCGTCGCTATTTGCCAGTTGCAGAATTACGTCCGCGATCTTTCGCGGATCGCCTTCTGCGCGCCCTTCGAGACTTCGCAACACTTTGAGGAACGAACCGACCGTGGGCTCGTAGTCCGGCAGCAGGTCCGGCGCATTGTGGCCGGCACGCCGTGCCCAGTTGGTCCGGATACCTCCTGGCTCCAGCGTGCAGATCTTGACGCCGAACGGCGCGACTTCCATGGCCAGAGAGTCGCTGAAACCGCCTACGGCCCACTTGGCCGCGTGATACGGCGTATTGCCGGGAACCGCGAGGCGACCACCGACCGAGGACACCTGAAAGATGTGACCGCTCTTCTGTCTGCGCATTACGGGGATGGCGGCGCGCGTTGTGTACACCACGCCGTAAAAGCAGGTGTCCACGACGGCCTGGAAGTCCTCCGCACTCATCTGCTCGAACGGCGCAAACTGCCCGTATCCGGCATTGTTGACTAACACGTCCAGCCGACCAAAGGTGTCCACCGCCAACTGCACGGCCGCCTTTGCCGCAGCCTCATCACGTACTTCCAGGGTCGCGGGCTTCACCCGCTCGCCATACTGCGCCACGAGAGGCGCCAGTTCTTCCGTTCGACGCGCTCCGGCTACCACGCTGTCGCCTGCGGCCAGCGCCGCCTCGGCGATGTCCCGCCCCAATCCGTTTCCGCTTCCCGTAACCAACCAGACCTTCGTCATTGCAAATATCCTCCAGTCACGTTCGCGCGTACAAGTGTGCGTACTCACTCATTTATACGATGCACGAACTCTTTACTTGGTTATGCCCGCCCAAAACATTTCGAAGCCGCTATCCCGGTAGGTTTTCGCTTTGGACGGGTTCGACACCGTAAGGTCTATCGTCGCCTCCACCAAAGCTGCTAACGACTTCGAGACTAGTTCCACCGGGAGATCGTTCCGAAAGATACGCCGCTCAATCGCGTCACGAATCATGGTTTGGAACTCGACGAACGGCGCGCCACCGGCGTCTTTAGACTCTTTGGTGAGTGCCTCCGACACCTGGAGCTGCGCAAGCGCCTTGCGCTGCTTGGAATTCGCAATGCCCCAATTTACATAGCGATCCCAAACATGCCGCAGCCTGGTGCGAACATTCTTCTTCCGGGGGAAATCCGACATCATGGCGTCTGCGAGTTCCAGCTTAATCTCCCGGTAAAGGGCATTGATCAGATCATCCTTAGTCTTGAAGTACGTAAACAGAGTTCCCTCGGCGACGCCAGCTTGTTTTGATATCTCTGACGTTGGGGCAGCGGTAAGACCGCGCTCCGCAAATAGGTGGGTCGCGGCGTCGATGATTGCATTTCGTTTGTCTTCGCTTTTAGGACGCGCCACAGGAATCCCTTGTTGATGAGTACGCACTCAACTATACTCCGAAAGGCGCTGCATTGGCAAGAGGCTCCAGACAGTACCTGGCGTCAATGAAGCATTCGGTTCCGGTGATGGAATTAGTGGGAGAAGAGGCCAACAAGGCCGTTAGGTATAGCTGTTGCAGTTTCTAACCTACGCCGGAATTGCGACATCCAATGCACCGAGTGACAGTCTGTGGGAGGTTTGTCCGATGCGAACCGCAGAAGTTGCAGACGGATCCCGGTTTTCAGTCGCCACACGGTACGAATTGCTCGTCGGCGTATCGAACGCGATCGGAACGCATCGTGATCCGCAGGAGCTTTTTGGCGCGCTGGCCAGGGAGTTGCATCGAGTCGTCCGGTTTGATTATTTCGGTGTGTCCATTCGTGACGAGAAATCGAATACGTTTCACCGCCATGCCGTCGACGCGGAGACAGAAGCAGCTATCTCCCCAGACCCGGAACTGGCATTGGAGGAATCCGATGCTTGGTGGGTCTATCAGAACCAAGAGCCTTTGATCACTTCGCTCGAAGCTCGCGATGCCCGGTTTTCCAAATTTCAAGAGATTTTGAAGAAGTATGGAATCCGCTGTACATGCACTCTCCCTTTAACCACAGCGCACAGTAAGGTCGGAACGCTCACCTTTGCCAGTAGAGCTCCGGATATCTATATCGCCGAAGAAGTTCACTTTCTTTCAGTGGTTGCTGAGCAGATCGCTCTTGCATTCGACAATGCGTTGCATTTTGATGCAGCGCAAGCTTCACAGCAGCAGTTGCTGAAGAAGAACGAGCGTCTTGGACTTCTCCTCGAATTGACCAATCATGTGGTTTCCAATCTCGAGTTCCGGGATCTTCTCCGAGCCGTAGTGGCGAGCACGCGGCGGGTTATGGGCTGCGATGGCGTTGGCATTACTCTTCCCGATACCGACCACGCACACTTGCGGGTCTACGCCTTGGATTTTGCCTTCAGCGACGAATCCGTTCACGAAGAGAGCCTTGTTTCCATTGACGAAGATGTCTCGGGAGCGGTCTTTCGCACCGGCAAACTCTGGTGTGGAAGCGTCCTAGAGGCGAGGCGGCTGGGAATGAAGGACACCGCGCAAGTCGAAGTTGGAACGGTCTGCATTCTTCCTCTTGTTAGCCGAGGTCGAGTGCTGGGCACATTCGGTGTGGTCAAATATCAGGACAACGCGTTCAGTGGCGATATCGAGTTTCTGTCCCAGATCGGAAATCAGGTTGCCATTGCCGTGGAGAATGCATGTGCCTTTGGGCAGATTCGAGAGCTCAAAGACCAGCTCTCCAAAGAGAAGCTGTATTTGGAAGATGAAATCCGCACGGAAATGAACTTTGCCCAGATCATCGGGAATAGCGCTTCTCTGCGCAGAGTCCTCAAACAAGTGGAAACTGTAGCGCCGACGGATTCGACGGTGCTGATTTATGGCGAGACAGGCACGGGAAAGGAGTTGATTGCGCGTGGCATTCATGATTTGAGTCCGCGGCGCGGGAAGCCCTTCGTCAAGCTCAACTGCGCGGCCATTCCGACAGGCTTGCTGGAAAGCGAGCTGTTTGGACACGAGAAAGGCGCATTTACGGGAGCGATCGCGCAACGCATTGGCCGTTTCGAAGTGGCCAACGGCGGCACGATTTTCCTGGACGAAGTAGGAGAGATTCCTCTCGAACTGCAGACCAAACTGCTCCGAGTCCTGCAAGAGAGGGAGTTCGAGCGGTTGGGAAGCTCGCGCACGCTTCGGACCGATGCGCGCTTGATTGCCGCGACGAACCGCGATTTAGAAACGATGGTGAGCGAGCAGAAGTTCCGATCCGATCTCTTCTTTCGGTTAAATGTTTTTCCAGTCCACGTTCCGCCCTTGCGCGAACGCCAGGGGGATATTCCGCTCCTGGTGCGGCACTTCACGCAGCAGTTCTCCCGCCGCATGAACAGGGCGATTGAGACGATTCCATCCGCGACGATGGATGCCCTGAGCCGTTATCATTGGCCGGGAAACATACGAGAACTCCAGAATGTGATTGAGCGCGCCGTAATTATCTCGACGGGTCCTGTCCTGAGCGTCGATGTGGCTGATCTGAAATTCTCCGAGGCCGGCCGTGTGGTGGAAAAAACCACCTCTCCGAAATCGCCGATAAACGGGGCACTGCACGACGTTCTGGAGCAATCAGAGCGTGAGCAGATCCTCAAAGCCCTGGAGCAGTGCAACTGGGTTGTAGCGGGCCAGAGAGGGGCGGCAGCACATCTTGGAATGAAGCGATCCACTCTCCAACAGAGAATTCGCAAACTCGGCATCGTGCGCCGCTCTGCGTAACCGACCCGCACTGCACCTTCACTCCGAGCAATTCCGAAATCCATACTTTCTTCTGTGCCAGAAAACGGGCACGCTACCACAAATACGGCAGTGCCACGCTGGCAGGGTGATCTAAAGAACACTCTTTCGGCTTATTATCCCTCAACAAATCAATAAGTTCGGCTGTTTCCGAAGCACGCCGAGCTTTGGTACGCGCTATGCATTTTCCCTCACAGCAAGGAGTTTGCCCGGACTCGAATGCAAACTTCGAGCGCCTTTCGGCACGAAGCCGTGAATAGTGTCCACACTCTTGCGCGAGTTCGTTCTACGGTGACGAAAGCAGCGTAAGGCTCGCCGTGAGTTCCGCGCGTAGGTCTTCTCGATTGCTGCAGTTCGGCAAAAGGAGAGCGTGTTGAGGAGCAAAAAACCGCAATGGCTCCAACAGATGGGGTCCATTCTCGAAACACTGAACGACGGTGTCGTCATCGCGGACGATTCCAATCAGATTCTTTTTGCCAATGCCGTGTTCGAGGAAATGACTGGGACTCCTCGCAGCGAGATCATCGGCACCGATGCCCGGCAGTTGTATGATCGGGCCGAAGAGTTCGCTCTCGCCCAAGCGTTCCATCAGAAAGCCCTGGAGATGGGGCGGAGCCGCGAAGAGTTCTTTTTACCCACGAAGGGCAGTGGGCGACTGCCCGTGGTGGTCAGTGTACGCGTGATGCGTAGACCCGAGGGAGGGCGTTTCGCGATCGTGACGCTGACCGATATTTCGGAACAGAAACGGACTGAAGAGAAGCTCCGCGCAGCAAACGCGCGGCTCGAAGAGCATCAGAGAGAGATTGAGCAAGACCTGGTGCTGGCGGCCCGGGTACAGCAGAGCCTGGCACCCAAGCCCTTCCTCTGGGGAAACCTGCGTGTCGACACTTTCTACCAACCGGCGCACACGATTGGCGGCGACTTCGGCCTGATAACCCCCCTAGAGGAAGAACACCTGAATCTACTGGTCTGCGATGTCTCCGGTCACGGCATCAGCTCCGCCCTCGTCGCCAACCGCATCTACTCAGAAACGATCACGCAGCTGGGTAATCGCGCGCCGCTCGCGGATATGCTCCGTCGATTGAACTCCCTTGTGATCCAGAATATTGCCGCGCAAGGATTTTTCTTTACATTGGCGGCGGCCCGAATTGACCGCACCGGCCGGACCATGGAGTTCGCTGGAGCCGGACACCCGCCAGCGATGATTGTTCAGCCGGGGGCTGACCCGCGCCTACTCCCGTCCCGCAGCACGATTCTGGGTACGCTGCCGGATGCCGTGGACGCCGACGCCACGCTCAATACGGAGATCGAACCCGGTGACCGCGTCGTGCTGTACACGGATGGCCTCACCGACGTGTTCGACTCGCATGGCGAAATGCTCGAAGTAGAAGGCGTACAGAACATCGTTCGCGAGACCTCGCTTCTGCCTTTCAGCGAAATGAAGCAGGGCATTCTCAATCGCGTCGCGGCCTGGCGCGATGGCCCACCGGTCGACGACGTATCACTAGTGCTCGTCGAAGTGCGCTGAACAAACAGGACTCGCAGCCTCCGGGGACCGCTCTCCCGAGGCGTGCTTCTTCTTGCAGCGATCAGGTCGGGGTGGCATCAGGTCCGAACCCTGAAGCGGACCACAAGGACTACATGCTCGTGAGCCTTTTTGCGGGATCTCGTTCGCCATGAAGCAATCCAATCTCCAACAGAGGATTCGCAAATTCCGAACCGCACCTCACTCCGCGAAACCGAGCCGCACTGTACTTTCGCTCAACGCAACTCCGAAAACGTTCTTTCATGTCCCACACGTTTCTTGTGCCGCAAAACGGGCACGCTACCGCAAATACGGCACTGCCACGCTGGCACCTTGATCTACGGAACAGTCTTTCGGTTCCCCATCGCAATACAAATCAATAAGTTCCGCATCCTTGCGAACCCTCCGCGCTTTGGCAGGCGTACTGCACTACTCCGTGGAGTGAGAGGGGGTCTGATACCGAAGAACTCAGACCTCCGCTCCAACGCTTGCCAGGGAAATACGCGCGAGCGTAATCGCAAAACCGAGTTCAAGGAGAAGAATGCGGATGCCTATGAAAAATCGTAACCTGCCGTTCCCAAAGGCGGCGTTGATCACCGTTCTTTTGTTAGTCTCAGCGCTAAGCGGGCAAGGCCAATCAGATGAGTCCCGGCCTGGCCAATGGCGAATCGCCGGACAGAATCTAAGCAACAGTTGGAACCAACCGGCTGAGCACTCCATCAGCCCTGACAACGTCAAAGGACTGACCCCGAAATGGGTGTTCACAACGGGTGGCGATGTTTCCGCTACTCCTACCGTGGATGGCGACGCTGTCTACTTCCCCGATTGGGGTGGCAATCTTTTCGCAGTCGAGAAGGACAGCGGCCGGCTTATCTGGTCTCACAAGATCTCCGATTACGACGGCGTCGAGGGAGCTATCTCTCGTGTTAGCCCAGCCGTGCATGGGAACCAGGTAATCATTGGAGACATTCCGAATTCAAAGCAGGTGCACAACGGCGCGAACGTGATCTCAGTCGATCGGCAAACAGGAACGCTTCAGTGGATGATACAGGTGGATACTCATCCCGCGGCAATCATTACTGGATCTCCGGTTGTTTTCGACGGCGTTGTTTACATAGGGGTCTCTTCGAGTGAAGAAACTCTGGCACTCGATCCGGCATATCCGTGTTGCAGCTTTCGCGGCAGTGTCGTGGCACTCGATGAGAAGAGCGGTGCGATACTTTGGAAGACCTTCGACATGCCTGACAATGGCAGACAGCCGGGGGGATACAGCGGTGGCGCGGTTTGGCAACCACCCGCGATTGATCCAAAGCGCGGTACGCTCTTCGTCGGCACTGGGAACAACTACACCGCTCCCGCAGACGTGGAAGCTTGCCAGAAAGCAACTCCTACGGCGAACTGCGCCGCGGCTGACGATTTCTTCGACACTGCTCTCGCGTTGGACTTAAAGAGCGGGCAGATCAGGTGGGCAAAGAGGCTGCAAGGCATTGATACCTTCACAGCAACCTGCGGTTTTGGGGCTGCCCGCCCACCTTCGGGGAACCCGAACTGTCCCGTACCCAGCAGCCCGGATTTCGACTTTGGAGGGGCTGGACCTAATCTCGTCGGCAATATCGTAGGCTTTGGCCAGAAGAGCGGCATCTATTGGGCGCTCAATCCCGATAATGGCAACATCGTTTGGGCCACACTGGTTGGGCCAGGAAGTTCGCTCGGAGGCATCGAGTGGGGCACCGCGACAGACGGGCAGCGAATTTACGTCGCTATCGCGAATCGTTTCAATGTGCCCTACACCTTGGTGCCCTCGGGACAGCAAATAACCTGGGGTTCATGGAGCGCTCTTGACGTTGCCAATGGAAACATCCTTTGGCAGACGGCGGATCCCACCGCAGGGACCATTGATACCGGCTCCGTGAGCGTTGCCAATGGCGTCATGTATGCGGGCTCTTTTTCCGGGCAGATGTATGCACTGGACACCACAACCGGAAAAATCCTCTGGAACTTCGCGAGCGGGGGCTCAGTAATCGACGGGCCATCGATCGTGGACGGCACCCTCTATTGGGGATCCGGTTACCGAAATATCCCACCTGGAATCGGAAACAACAAAGTCTACGCGTTCACTCTGGCCGGCGAGAGGGAGCGCGGCGAGCACTCCGGACGATGAGGACGACCACTCTGAAGATCGCGGCGAGCAAAAGTGATGGTCCTGGAATCATCGCTTCCATCAACGACGCGTCATGTGATTCTCGGCCTCCGATAACCCCGGTTAGATAACCTGTTCCAAAATACAAAGGAGACTTGCAGATGAAGATGTCGCTACGTTTTGCCGCCAGTGCAGTCTTGGCTCTGATCATGGGGGCCGCTTGCTTTGGGCAGCACTACACCCAAACCAATCTTGTTTCGAACGCGTCAGGAGTCGCTCCCGTCACCGATCCTCAACTGATAAACCCTTGGGGTATATCGCGCGGCTCCGGCAGCCCGTGGTGGGTCTCAGACAACGCGACGGGCTTGAGTACGCTTTACAACGGGGCCGGAGCGAAGCAGTCGCTGATCGTTACCATCCCGCCAGCCGATCCGAATAACAAAAACACGCCAACGGGCACACCCACCGGCACGATCTTCAACGGCAGTCAAACAGATTTCTTACTAGCCCCAGCCAAACCAGCCATATTCCTCTTCTCCACGATTGAGGGAACGATTGCTGGTTGGAATCCAGCTGTGGCTGCGACGCTTGCTGTGACCGTGGTCAAAACCACAGACGGGTCCAGCTACACGGGCCTGACCAGCGCTTTCATTGATGGCAGGCGCTACCTCTACGCAGCTAACTTCAATAAGGGCCGCGTGGATGTTTATGACAATGCATTTCAAGCTGTAAAACTGTCCAAGGAAGACTTCGACGAGGACTCCTCCGATCACAACGGCCACTCCACTGAAAATTCTTTCGTGGATGAGAGCCTGCCGCCCTTCTACGTGCCTTTCAACGTGCAAGCCATCGGTAACGACATTGTTGTCACCTATGCGCTCCACGAGGAAGGTGCGCGCTTTGAAACCGACGGCCCAGGCCTGGGCTTTGTGGATATTTACAGTTCCACAGGCCGGCTCTTGCGGCGTCTCGAGCATGGTGATTGGCTGAATGCTCCATGGGGCGTGGCTCTGGCTCCGCTCGATTTCGGACGCTTCAGCCACGACCTGCTCCTCGGGCAATTCGCGGGTGGCGGGGAAACCCAATCGAGCGGATTCATCGCCGCCTACGACCTTGCTACCGGAAAATTTGACGGACTGCTGCAGGAAGCAAGCGGCAAGCCGCTGGCCATCAATGGCATCTGGGCACTCAGCCCGGGAAATGTCAGCCCGAATAACAGCGATGCCGCAGCCGCACCAGCCGCGCAGATCTACTTCTCCGCCGGACCAAACCATGGCTCCGCAGGGTTGCTTGGCTATTTGACCTCGGTTTCGACGGAGTTGACCAAAGGGAATGACCAGTAATCTGGTCAGCTTTCTGACTGCTCGTCAGCCCCACCGCCAGGGTGCCTCCTGAAAGACTCTTGGAGGTTCATCACCCAGGTCGAAGTGGATTTGGAGTGTTGCCAACCAACTCTCAGAACCCGATGTGTCGATTAGCACAAAATTAAATATAGGGGAATCGTCAAGATGAAAAAGTTGATGGCATTTATCCTCGCTGTTTTATCCGTCGCACTTTTTAGCCCTGCTGACCTACAGGCACAAGCTGGAGCAACCGGAGCTATCACGGGCACGGTATTAGATCAGAAAGGCGGCGCAATCGCTGGGGCAATCGTTGTGGTGACCAACCTAGCCACCGGCCAGAAGGAACGAGAAGTGGTAAGCACTGGCGCGGGAACGTTTAATATTCCGAGCCTTCCACCGAGCCGTTACACCCTTGAAATCACGGCCACAGGGTTTTCCAAATTTGTTGTGGCCAACGTCCTTGTTCAAGTAACGGAAACAACGAGCGTGAATGCGGCTTTGGTTATCGGGCAGGTAACTGAAACCGTTACGGTGAAAGATGTCGTGACGCCCGTGAATGTCACTTCGGCAGCGACCGGCGAGACGATTAGCGCAGAGACCGCCAGCACGCTACCACTTTCCACGCGCAATTTTTTGACGCTTCTCACCCTTTCCGCCGGGGCTAACACGGAACTCTTTGACTCCGCGGCGCTTGGCCGGGGACAGGTGACGATTAACGTCAACGGACAGCGTCCTACCAACAACAATTTCCAGCTGGAAGGAGTCAACGCAAATGACGTAAACCTGCCAGTCTTGGACAACGTGCCGCTGCCCAACCCCGACACCATCCAGGAGTTCAAGACACAAACGTCACTCTACGACGCGTCGTCGGGCCGCAACGGCGGAGGCAACGTCCAGGTAAATCTGAAGAGCGGCACGGCTCATTATCACGGAGATGCCTACGAGTTCTTCCGCAACAACGTCCTGAATGCGAACGATTTCTTCTTCAACGCGGCAACGCCGCAGGTCCCTCGGCCGGTTCTGCGACAGAATCAGTACGGCGGCTCTTTCGGCGGACCTGTTCCGAAATCTAAGGACTTTTTTTTCTTCGTGAATTATCAAGGAACGCGGGAGGCCTCCGGAATTTCTGCTGGAACGGTGCTGAACTCGCAGATTCCGGTTCTCCCCGCGAGCCGGGACGCGGCCACGTTGGCGGCCAGGTTTCTGCCAGCGGGCTTTTCGGCTTCACAGATTAACCCCGTCGCCCTGGCCTACTTGAACTTGCCAGCGTCGAGGTGCCCGCTATTCAATGACGGAAAGTTTTGTATTCCGACCGTAACCCCGACCTTAAACAACCCCAACATCGGCAACGTAACGGCAAGCAGCGTGGGAACATTTCAGGACGATCAATACACGCTCACCGTTGACAAACAGCTAACGGAAAAGGATAAGCTGACGGCGCGGTGGTTTTTCTCGGACAACAATGCTTCGCAACCCTTCGGGACTGGCTCGAACAACGTCAATAGTCTTCCATTTGCGAAAGGGCTGCCGGGCTCAAACCGCTTTCTAAAACTGGGTTGGACGCGCGTCCTCTCAGGCAACGTCGTAAATGATGCCCGTTTC
>Ga0137407_10003109_pt1 | contig 11019 bp, 10 predicted proteins | sample CZOMad2_2_16fung_FD_108410 | JGI IMG/M metagenome (GOLD analysis project Ga0137407, IMG submission 108410) | Vadose zone soil fungal communities from Angelo Coast Range Reserve, California, USA - CZOMad2_2_16fungal (Illumina Assembly) | ecosystem: Environmental > Terrestrial > Soil > Vadose...
CTCACGCTGGAATTCTGCGAACGCGCCGATCTTCTGTAGCGGATTGACGTCGCCTTCGACGGCGGCAACGTGCACGAAGGTCACGCCGTCGGCCAGCCGGAAGGTCGCGTACCGCAGACCGCCCGGATCGCTGTTGGCAAGCTCGGCGAACACCTGTTCCGCTAGCCGCTGGTTCTCGTCCGCGCTGTCGGCCCGCGTCTTGTAGCGCACGATGAATGTCTTGCTCATGGTTACCTCCGTTGGTTGCTGGCCGGTTCCGGCCTGTTGGCTGTGCGATGAGAGGTTGGCTCTGCCTTTCGCATCGGCTGGTGGCTTCGGTCAGCTCCTGACCTGCTCAGGAAAGGCGGGCGCTGGCCTGGACGAGGACATGCCCGCGGGGCGCGGGGCCGCCCGCCCTGGCACGCCGAGGGCTGCTGCCGCCCCGGCCAGCGCCAGCACCGCGGCCACTCCCATCGCCGGCCCGAACCCGTCAGTGAATCCCCGCGGCGAGCCGAGGTTGCCGGTGGCCGCGAACACGCTGACGATGGCGGCAATGCCGAAGACGCCACCAAGCTGACGCAGCATGTTGAAGGCTCCGGACGCCTGGCCGATCTCCTGGGCCCCGACCGCGCCGACGACCGCCTTCTGGGCCGCGGGCATCGCCATCGACACGCCGCAGCCGCTGATGACCAGCGGCAGCAGCATCTGGGGATAGGCGAGGCCGGGCCTGGCCACCAGCGCGAGCCAGCCCACGCCTGCGCCCTGCAGCAGCAGTCCGCCGGCCAGGAAGCGCCGCTCGGCGAGCCGGTCGGCCAGATTCCCGGCGACCGGGGCGCAGACCAGGAGGGTGCCGGTCCATGGCATCAGCCGCAGACCTGCCCCGAGCGGCCCGTAGCCAAGCGCGGTCTGCAGGTACTGCGCCAGGAAGAACAACACCCCGTACATGGATCCGATCAGGGCGAAGTTAGCCGCGTTGGCGAGAGCGAATGCCCTGCTGCGGAAGAACCGCATAGGCAGCATCGGCGCGCTGGCGCGCTGCTCCCAGCCGACGAACGCGAAGGCGAGCAGGGACCCGGCCAGCATCGACACGACCACCTCACCGCTCGCCCAGCCAATGCTGCTGGCGCGGACGGCACCCCAGACCAGCCCGAAAGCACCGCCCATCGCCAGCAGGACCCCGCTGACGTCGAACCGGCCGTTCGGCCCGTGGCTCTCCTCCATCCGGCTCAGCACGCCGACGATGGCGATCAGGCCGATCGGCACGTTGATCCAGAAGATCCACTGCCATGCCAGGCCTTGCGCGATAGCGCCGCCGATGAACGGGCCGCTCAGCGTGGCAAGCCCGGTCATCCCGCTGAAGATCCCCAGTGCCCGGCCTCGCTGCTCGGCAGAGAACGCCGCGCTCAGCTGCGTGAGGGCCAACGGCATCACCAGCGCGGCGCCCGCTCCCTCGACCGCGCGGGCGGCGATCAGGACGCCGATCCCCGGCGACAATCCGCAGGCAGCCGACGACGCTATGAAGATCGCCAGGCCCGCCACGAACATGCGGCGGCGTCCGAACCGGTCGCCGAGCGCCGCGCCAGTCATCAGCAGCACGGCGAAACTCAGGACGTACGCGTTGACTGTCCACTCCAGCGTCGCCACCGACGCGCCAAGATCATGCCGGATCGTGCTCAGCGCGGTCGTCACGACGGTGCCGTCGAGCGCGATCATGAACGACGCCGTCGAAGTCAGCGCCAGTGCCCAGAGCTGGCTCGGCGTCATCCGCAGTCGGCTGACATTCATTCTCGGTCGGTCCTCCACATCTGTGCGGTTAGCTAGTACCAGCGAGCCCGGGCGCGGCCGCGTTGCGCTCACCCGTACATACCGGCGGCCGGCGGAAACTCATCGGCCCGCAGCCGATGAGTTCTGGCCGGTGGCCCGGTACATACAGATGGCGGCCCACGTCTGCCCAGACGCGACCGGAAACCAGGCGGCGACCAGCAGGAGTGCGATGACAGCGACCTCGACGGCATTCGCGGACGGCGACGAATTCGCACGTCTTACCGACGGGTTCCGCCGCGAGTTGCTTGCGCACTGCTACCGCATGCTCGGCTCCGTGCACGACGCCGAGGACCTGCTGCAGGAGACCTACCTGCGGGCGTGGCGGGCACATGACGAATTCGACCTGCGACAGGCATCGCTGCGCACCTGGCTGTACCGGATCGCGACCAATGCCTGCCTGACGGCGCTGGAAGGACGCAGCCGCCGCCCGCTGCCGTCCGGGCTCGGCGGCCCGAGCGACGACCCGGATGCGGCTCTGATCCGGCGGCCCGAGGTCCCGTGGCTGCAGCCGATTCCGGACGCCCTTATCGGCTCCCAGCCTGGCGACCCGGCGGACATAGTGACCTCGCGGGGCAGCATCCGGCTCGCGTTCATCGCCGCCCTGCAGTACCTGCCCGCCCGGCAGCGCGCCGTGCTGATCCTGCGTGACGTGCTGGCATGGCGCGCGGCGGAGGTCGCCGACCTGCTGGGCACGAGCACGGCGGCGGTCAACAGCCTGCTGCAGCGCGCCAGGGCGCAGCTCGAACAGGCGGCGCCCGCCGAACACGAGATCGCCGAGCCAGGAAACGCGGATCAGCGCGCGCTGCTCGATCAGTACGTCGCGGCGCTGGAGAAATCCGACGTGACCGCCCTCATGCGCCTGCTGCGCGAGGACGCAGAGCTAGAGATGCCGCCGCACCTCACCTGGTTCGCCGGCCGCGATGCAGTCGCCCGGTTCCTCATTGCCAGGACCAGAGGCACCCGCAGTGCCTGGCGGATGGTCGTGACCGGTGCTAACGGTCAGCCCACCGTCGCGACCTACCATCCCGAAGAGGACGGCAGCTACCGGGCCCATTCCATCCAGGTGCTCACCACCGCCGGCACCGGCACCGGCACGGCCATCGCGCGGGTCGTATCGTTCCTGGATCCGAGCTTGTTCCCGGCGTTCGGACTACCCGAGGAACAGCCTGCGGCAAGCCTGGCCAGGCCGGCGAACTGAGGCTGCGGCCCGGAACTGAGGCTGCGGCCCGGAACTGAGGCTGCGGCCCGGAACTGAGGCTGCGGCCCGGCTGAGGCTGCGGCCCGGCTGAGGCTGCGGCCGGGAACTGAAGCTGCTGCCGGGCAACCCAACCCGGCATGGAGATCACGGAAGTCCTGATGCGCTGCGGCACCCAAGACCTTCCCATGATCAAGAAGAGGTTTCCGGACAAAAGTGAGCATGAGGGCCTGGCCGCGCGGAAGCCCCGGCTTATCCGAGCCGCGCGGTGCAATAATTAACCCGCAGGAATCAATGCCGATGAGCTGAAATTGCCTGCCTTGCGGCCTCCTCAGGCTGCGAGGGGCCCTGGACAGGTGTGGATGACCCCGCTCGCTCACCCTTTACGGCTGGCCGAGGCCGTCGGGGCGCTATCGCTGGCAACCGACCTGGCGATGGGCCAGCCGCTTGAGCATGGGCTGCGTACCGCGCTGCTGGCCGTCCGGACGGCTCAGGCAATGGGGTTGCCGGAAGACGACCTGGTGACCGTCTTCTATACGGGGGTGCTGCATTTCGCCGGCTGCACGGCCGAAAGCGAAATCGATGCGCGGTTCTTCGGGGACGAGCTTTCGGCGCGGCCGCAAATGATGGCGGTGGCCTTCGGGACCAGGCTGGACCTGGTCACCACCGCGACCCGGGTTGTCCACCCAAACCGTGCCCGGCTGGCGCGGGCGGCAGTGATGACCAGGTCGGCATTTGGCGGCGTGGGGGAGTTCCGCAAGTGGGCCGCCAGCCATTGCGATGTCGCCCGGGTGCTGGGCGCGCGGATGGGATTCTCCGAGCAGGTCCAGCTTGCGCTGCGGCATCTATGGGAGCGCTGGGACGGCAAGGGCATGCCGGGAGAGCTGCGAGGCGAGCAGATCCCGCTGGCTGTGCGGATCATGCAGGTGGCACAGGACGCGGACATGGCCTGGCAGCAGGGTGGTACCGAACTCGCGAACAGCATCCTGGCCGAGCGCGCCGGGTCAGGGCTGGACCCGCGGATCGTGGCGGCCTGCCTCTCACTCGGCGATCACGCGTATGAGGGCCTGGGCGCGCCATCGATCTGGGATGACGCGATGCTCGCCGAGCCGGGCCCGCAGCCGGTGGTGGGCGAGGAACGGCTGGATGCCTGCCTGTCGGCGATCGCCGATTTCTCCGACCTGAAAAGCATGTGGACGATCGGGCACTCCCGCGGCGTCGCCCAGCTTGCCGGAGACTCCGCCGCTGTAGCCGGGCTGGCCGCCGAGGATGTGCTGCTGCTCCGCCGCGCGGCGCTGGTGCACGACATCGGCCGCGTCGCGGTGCCCGTCAACGTGTGGGCGAAGCCAGGCCCGCTGACCCGCGACGAGCATGAGCAGGTGCGGCTGCACGCCTACCACAGCGAGCGGGTGCTTGACGCCGCGGCCGGGCTGCGCCCGCTGGCTCGTCTGGCCGGGTCGCACGGCGAGCGCTGCGACGGGTCTGGCTATCACCGGGGTAGCCGGGCCGGTGAGCTGCCGCTCACGGCCTGGCTGCTGGCGGCGGCGGACTGCTACCACGCGATGCGGGAGCGGCGTCCGCACCGTCCGGCACTGTCGCCAACCGCGGCGGCGGATGAATTGTGCCGGGACGCGGACGCGGGCAGGCTCGCGCCGGAGGCGGTGAACGCTGTGCTGATCGCTGCGGGCCAGCCACACCGGCCGGTGCGCCGGCCCGCCGGGCTGTCCGAGCGCGAATGCGAGGTACTCGGCCTCATTGCCCGCGGGCTGGCCACCAAGCAGGTCGCCCGCCAGCTGGGGATCTCGCCCAAGACTTGCGACCATCACATTCAGCGCCTGTACGCCAAGGTCGGCGTCTCCACTCGCGCGGGGGCGACATTGTTCGCGCTGGAGCACGGGCTCGTCAGCTCGGGGTAAATCTTCGTCGCCTGGCAGACCCGCATGCGGCGGACGAAGATCGGCCGACTGCCGAATACCGCCCGCCGGCGCCTGCCTACCTAGCCCGCCGAACGCCGCCTCGGCCGGTACCTGCCCGGCCTGGCCGAACGCCGCCCGCCGGCGCCTGCCCAGCCCGCCGGGCGCCGCCCCGCCGGCCCGTCGGCCCGCATTAGGGAATTCTCCCGACTGTTCGCACCGTGCCACCTCTGCCTACCCTCTGCCTAACGCCGACGCCATAACAGCCTTGACGCCAGCCAGCAGGAGGGGAGACCACGGTGCTGAAGCTGCTTCCGGCTCAGCTGCCGTGGTGGCTCGGCGGCCCTGGCATGGGATTGTGCGTCGTCGCTTTATATGGATTGGCCAACCGCCGCCTTACGGTCTCCGGAGCATGGCTGGCCGCGGTGGTCGCGCCCATCGAGCGCCGGCACGGCGGCCGCCGACACAGCGAGTACCGGCCTGACGAGCGCCGGCCCGGCGAGCGCTGGCAGGCGGAGTTCCTCGTCGCGCTGCTCGGGGGCGCGCTCGCCGCCGGCCTGCTGGGCTCGGCCACTCGGCTGACCAGCTATCCGGTCCTGTCCCATAGCTTGCCTGTGGTGGTCCTGCTGCCGCTGGTGACGGTGGCCGGCCTGGCACTCGGGTATGGCGCGCGCTGGGCCGGCGGCTGCACCTGCGGGCATGGCCTGGCCGGCTGCTCCATCGGCTCCCCGGACTCCCTGGCCGCCACCGGAACGTTCTTCGGCGTGGCGGTCGCCGTGACCTTCGCCGCCCAGGCTCTGTCGGGCGGCGCGCTGTGAACCGCGGCGCCCGGCTCAGCACCGCCGCGGTGGGGCTGGTACTCGGGTTCCTGCTGACCTCCAGCGGGTTCGGCAACTATGCGACGATCCACCAGGCGCTCCTGCTCCGCAGCGGCTACCTGTACGCCGTCTTCGCTTCGGCCATAGCCGTCTCGGTCCTCGGGCTGGCCCTGCTCCGCCGTGGCGGCAGCACGAAATTCGGAGGCCCGCTGCGGCTTCCGCGTCACCCGGCGCAGCGCCGTCATATCTACGGGGCAGCCGTCTTCGGGGCCGGATTCGGTATCTCCGGCGCCTGCCCGGCCGGGGCCGTCGCCATGGTGGCCACTGGCGGCACGGGCGGCATGCTCGTGCTCAGCGGCCTTATCGGCGGCTTGTGGCTGCGCGGCCTGACCGAGCATGAGGATGCCCGCGGGCCCGGGCCCGCCCGGCAAGCCAGGCCGCACGGCGGTCCTGGCCGCGAGGGCGCCGGCCTCGCCGCCCCCATCACCAACGACTCACCGGACGATGCCGCCCCGGCACCAGCTGCCAAGGAGGCCAGCCATGTCACAGCAAGTTAGCGAGATGCCATTGTGCTCAAGGGCCAGGCCCTTGTCTGCGGCCGAGATTACCGCCATGGAGGCCGGCCGCCGGCTTTACAAGACCGACACGATCGGCGTCAATGCGACCGTCAACACGATCCTCTTCCACACCTCCGCCTTGCAGGGGCAGGAGCGGCTGGCGCTGGACGAGATCGGAGAGCGCTCGTTCGGCATCTGCGCACGCGCAGGCATGCTGTACCAGCAGGCCCTTGACCTCCTATCAGAGCTGTCCGATTTATGAATGGCGCGACCCAGCGCCCGTACTCCACGTATAGCCCGGCCCGCCGGCCCGCACCCGCCAACCGCCGAGGCCCCGGTGCCCTGCAACCGGCCAACCGCCCAGCCCGGCTGCTGACCCGAGACCAACGCCCAGCCCGGTGACCCATGCCCCGCCCAACCGCCCAGCCCGGCGGCCCGCGCCCCGGCCAACCGCCCAGCCCGGCTGCCCGGCTGCTGACGCGGGACCAACGCCCCAGCCCAGCGGCCCGCGCCCGGGCTTGACGGGTGGCCCGGCGGGGCCACGCGCTGCACCTGCGTGGTCAGTTGTCCTTCCTGGCCCGCCAGCCCTTCTCCGACCGCTCTACGAAGCCTGCAGCGGCAAGCAACCCGAGGCACTGGATAACGGTGTCCAGGTCAACGCCCGCGGCTACGGCGATCGACGCAGGCCCGCCGCCGCCGCGCACCGGCACGGCTTCGAGGACAGTCCGGGTGACCGGGTCCAGGTCGTCTCGAGGCAGCACGGGACCGAATCGCGCGCTGCCGAGTTCCTCGCCGACCGGCGAGACGTGCTCAAGGACATCGCGCGCGCCGGTCACCAGGACCGCACCCCACTCCCTGATGATCTCGTGGCAGCCTGCCGACATGTCCGAGGTCACCGGCCCGGGCACGGCCATCAGCGGACGGCACATGTCGCGCGCACGGGCGGCGGTGCTGAACGCACCACTGCGCAGGGCGGCCTCAACGACGACCGTGCCGCGGCTCAGCGCGGCTATGACCCTGTTCCGCACCAGGAATCCGGGCCTGGTCGGCCTGCGGTCGGGCGACATCTCGCTGACCAGAACGCCTTGCGCGGCGATGGCCTCGAAGAGCACGCGATGCCCTTTCGGATAGCCGTAGCTGAGCCCGCTGGCCAGCACGGCGACGGTAACGCCGTCGGCAGCCAGCGCACCACGATGCGCCGCGCCGTCAATGCCGAACGCACCGCCGGATACGATCACCCAGCCTCGCTCGGCCAGCGCCGCGGCCATCTCCATGCCCACATGCGAGCCGTATGCGGTAGCGGCGCGCGAGCCCACGATGGAGACCGAGCGCAGGCAGGCGAAGCGCAGGTCGGCACTGCCCAGTAGCCATAGCGCCACCGGGCTGGCAACTCCGAGCGCCGCCAGTTGTGTCGGCCATTCCGAGTCCCCCGGGCAGATCAGCCGGAATCCGCCCTGGCGCCACGCGGCGTACTGCGCGGCTGTGGGCGCCTGGCCGATCCGCACACCCCACCGGCGCAGCGCGCGGTCCAGCCCCGGGAGTCCGCCGCTCTCCCCCCGGCCTGACCGATCTGACCGGCCTGCCGGACCGGCCGAGTCCGGCGGGCTGTCGCGGGGCGGCCCGCCGGCCACTCGAAGCTGGTCAGCCTGGCAGAGCCCGGCAGGCTCCAGCGGGTCCTCCGGCCGACCCGGCGGGTATTCCGGCCGACCCGGCCTGGCCCCGCTTCCCGCTGCATCGGCGGGCTCCCCGAACCGCCCGGCCAGCGGGTGCCGCCCGGCTGCCAGCGCCGCGACGACCTCAGCGGCCGGACAATACCGCAGCAAGGTCCCCAGCGCCCGGTCACCGGGATCGGCCACGTAGCTGAGCACCGCCCTGGCCAGGCGCTCCTCATCGCTCACGCCCGTCATGACGCTGCCCCCAGCCAGAGCCCGAGCGCATAGCTGACCTCCGTGACGGTCGGCCGCGCGACGCCAGTCAGGTCCGCCACGGTCCAGGCCAGCCGGATGACCCGATCAACGCCGCGCGCGCTGATCTCACCGAGGTCCATCGCCCGTTCCAGCGGGGCTAGCGCGCCCGGCGCTGGCGGGTAGCTGCGCCGCAACTCGCTGCCGGGGATCTCGCCGTTGAGCCGCCATCGGGTTCCCCGCAGCCGGAACGCGGCCCGCTCCCTGGCCAGTTCCACCCGCTTGGCAACCACCGAGCTCGGTTCGGTGAACTGCCGGTCACTGAGCAGCTCGGCTCGCCCAACGGGCAGGAACTCCACCTTCACGTCCACCCGGTCAAGCAGCGGCCCGGACAGCCTGGCCAGGTACCGGCGGCGGGCCGCCGGCGCGCAGGTGCAGGCCGCCCGAGCGGCCGGCCTCGCCGCCAGCCCAGCCGATCCGACCGCAGCCGGCCCGGAGCCCGCCGCCCGGGCGCACGGGCAAGGGTTGGCCGCAAGCAGCAGCGTGAACCTGGCCGGGAACCGCGCGGTCAGCCCCAACCTGGCCACCACGACCTCACCGGACTCGAGCGGCTGGCGGAGCGCATCGAGGACGTCCCTGGCGAACTCCGGCGCCTCGTCAAGGAACAGGCAGCCGTGATGCGCCAGGGAAGCGGCACCGGGCCGGATGAGCCCGCTGCCGCCACCGACGATCGCGGCCTTGGTCGCTGTATGGTGCGGAGCGCAGAACGGCGGATGACTGAGCAGGGGGCCACCGGGCGGCAGCGCGCCCGCCACCGAGTGAATGGCGGTGACCTCCAGGGCAGCGGCGGCCTCCAGCGGCGGCAGGATCGTCGGAAGCCGCTCAGCCAGCATCGTCTTACCGACTCCCGGCGGCCCGAGCAGGAGCAGGTGATGCCCGCCGGCAGCGCAGATCTCGGCGGCACGCCGCGCGGTGGGCTGCCCCACCAGTTCGGCCAGGTCGCGGCCGGGAACATCCGCGCGTGCCTGCCCGGCGCCGTCGGGCGGGAGCGAGCCGCCCAGCCATACCGTCACGCCCGCCGCCCCGTCTGCCGGGCAGCCGCCGCGCAGCCAGCCGAGCAGCGAGCCAAGGCTGGCTGCCGCCAGTACCCGGATGCCGGGGACGAGAGCCGCCTCCGGTGCGTTGTCCGCCGGCACGACGACGCTGCCGAACCCGGCCGCCGCCGCGGCGGCCACCGCGGGTAGCACGCCCCGGACCGGCCGCAGCCTGCCATCGAGCCCAAGCTCGCCGATGAACATCAGGTCCGCCAGGCTTGCCGCGGGCAAGACCTCGGCGGCGCCGAGGATGGCCACGGCGATGCCGACGTCGAAGCTGCTGCCGCGCTTGGGCAGGCTGGCCGGCGACAGCCCTACCGTGATCCGGCGCTGCGGCCAGGCTTCCTTGCTGTTGATGATCGCCGCCCGGATCCGGTCCCGCGCCTCCCGTAGCGCGGGGTCGGGCAGGCCCACCAAGAGCAGCGCGACCAGGCCGTTCTCGATGTCAGCCTCGATCTCGATGTGATGCCCCTGCACGCCCACCAGCGCGATCGAGTGGGTCCGGGCCAGCGCCATCTAGCCCACCCCGCGGACATGGTCAACGGAGAATTCGCCCGACTCGGACCGCAGCACGCCCACCACGTCGATGCGTATCTCGTCGAACAGGATCCCGTGCGCGACCAGCCAGCGGATCGCAAGCCGCCGCAGCCGGTTCCGCTTCTGCCGGGTGATCGCCTCCAGCGGCGTGCCGTACCTGACTCCCGAGCGGGTCTTCACCTCGCAGACGACCAGCGCCCGCCGCTCGGCGGCCACGATGTCGATCTCGCCATCGGCGCACCGCCAGTTCCGGTCGAGGATTCGCAGCCCGGCCCGCTGCAGATGCTCGACAGCAAGTTGCTCGCCACGCCTGCCCAGGATGTCCTTGGCATTCAACTCACACCACCTCCGGCACCGACGGTGCCGGATCCGGGAACGCCGGGCTGAAGCCCGTCAGCCGCTGTGGCCAGCGGCGCAGGAAAGCGGCGACGGTGGATGAAACGGCCAGACTGTCAGTACCGGCGGCTTGGATGCCCATCCGCGCCCCGCTGGCAACGTGATGAATGCGGCATCGGGCCAGTCAGGTGTTGTTGAACGGCCGGATAGGGTAGGGCGGCGCTCGCCGCGTCAGGAGAAGCCCTGCTCCTTCTCCTCGGGCAGCTGCAGGTCGCTCTTGGCGAGCTCTTCGATGTTGACGTCCTTGAAGGTGACGACGCGTACGTTCTTGACGAACCGCGCGGGGCGGTACATATCCCACACCCAGGCATCCTGCATGGCGACCTCGAAGAAGACCTCGCCGTTGTCGGCCGTCCGTACGTTGAGCTCCACCTGATTGGTCAGGTAGAACCGGCGCTCGGTCTCGACCACATGGCTGAACAGTCCGACGACATCGCGGTACTCGCGGTAGAGCTGCAGCTCCATCTCGGTCTCGTACTTCTCGAGATCTTCAGCGCTCATGCTCTCCCCTCCTGACCGGCCCCGTCTCCGGGCGCACGGCCGGCGATGAGGTCAACCATAGGGCCATTCTCCTCCAGCATCGGACTGGTCCCCGGGCCGCGCCGCCGGACCGATGAAAGCTACCCACCCGGCTGGCCAGCTGCTGCCCATTCCCGGCTGCCAGTCCCGTCTTCCCAGCCATCAGGCCCGTCTTCCCAGCCATCGGGCCCGGCTCTCCTGCCATCGGCATCGTCGGCCCAGCCGGCCGGCCCGGCTGCCCGGCCATCGGCGCATTCTTCCGCCCCGTCGGCCCCGTCGGCCC
>Ga0137407_10003110_pt1 | contig 11018 bp, 6 predicted proteins | sample CZOMad2_2_16fung_FD_108410 | JGI IMG/M metagenome (GOLD analysis project Ga0137407, IMG submission 108410) | Vadose zone soil fungal communities from Angelo Coast Range Reserve, California, USA - CZOMad2_2_16fungal (Illumina Assembly) | ecosystem: Environmental > Terrestrial > Soil > Vadose zone...
ACTGAGCCTACTTCAGCACCGTACGGTCATCCTCTTCATCCGAACGCCGCTGAATGCCACCCGGCAAGCTCTCACTGCCGACATGGTTTCCCGAGCCGTTCCGGGAGAAGCGCGGAAGGCGCGACCTCACCGTAGTGAGCACCTCTTGGGCCAGCACCTTTCGCGGATCGTTCGCGTCCGTCTGATCCCAGTTCGTTTTGCCGAACACCCAAGTCGTGGCAGCAGCAAAAGCCAATGTGGTTCCCAGTAAAATGATCAGCAGCCGCGGGGGAAACGATTTCTTCTCCGGAACATTCGCGGCGTCGAGCACCTTCACCGCGGGGATCTCTTTGACTTCCTGGACCTTGGCCAGCTCGTATTGCTTGGTGAGAGTCTCGAAAACCGCTTCCTGGATTCTGGTGCGGCGGTAGAGGTCCGCATAGGTGACGCCAAGCAGGGGCAGCTTGCGTATTGATGGATATAGGTAGTCCGCTTGCTGACCGGATGGCTCCGAAGCTTGTTCACCCTTTCCACCGAGTTTTTCGAGCTGGTGCTTCAGCTCCGCAATGCGCGCTCGCACGGAGCGGACGCGCACGTTGTTGTCGGTGTAGATCTGCTTGAGGCCTTCTAGTTCCGATTGCGCGGCGATGTACTGACCCTGCAAAGTAGCAGCCGTTTCGACCATGGCCCTGCCCTGTTCTTTAATGTCGATTGCCGCGTTCTTGCTTGCGAATTGGCTAAATTCTTTCTCAGCCGATTCCAGGTCTTTATTCACGGCTTGCAGGCGCTCTTCGAGGAAAATACGTTCGCGGCGGGCCGAAGAGGTGCTCAACTCGGCGACAAGGCGATTGAGCTCTTCCACGTACGCCTGGCCGATTGCTGCCGCGCGCTTCGGATCTTGGTCCGTGACGGTGAGAGAGATGATTTGACTCTTACGATCGACGGCAATGCCGGTGCGCACAGCCAAGTCCTTCCGCGCATCCTCCATGCGGCGGTCACCGTAAAGTTTCCTGAGGTCAAACTGTTGGATCAGTTGGTCCTGAACTGTGCGGCTCGAAAGGATGCCAACAAAGATGTCGCTCGTACTCTTAATGCCGAGGACGTCGCCGGCAATGCTTCCGAGGCCTCCGGCTCTGCCAGAGAGCGCCGCCGCGGCCACGGCAAGGTTTCCCGATTGCGTGTTGTCAGGAGGCATCAGGCGCGCCGTCGATTCGTAGCGGGCGGGGATGAGGAAGGCGATGAGCGTGCTCGCAAGGAGCCCGTAGAGGGCAACGCGCGCAAGCAGCCGACGGTGCTCCCAGAGAAGTCGCAGGTATGCGACCGAGTCGCCGCTGGCTTGCGGCGTTTCCTCAAGTTCAGGCGCGACGGGGAGGTCGCGTTCCGGCACCTCAGGGACAGGCTGACGAACAGGAGCGCTGGCCGAGAAGTTCATGGGCGCCCACCTTTCGCGGCCGGCACATCCGCCGTATCGGCTTGAGAGGAGCGAAAGATCTTTTGCGGTTCGAATGTAATTCCGACGGAGGCGGACACATTGCGGGCAGCGTTCGGCTGAATTACGGGAAAAAGCCAACGTTCGCGTTGCACGGAAACAGAAAGACTGAGATTCGAACGCAACGAATAATCGGTCCGGACACCCGCGTCTGTGAGCGAGCCACCACCAGGAAGGAACTGCTGGCTAACCTTCTGGTGGCGGAAGTAGAATTGCAAACGGTTGCGCGGGGTAAACCAGTAGTTCGTCCAAGCTTGCGCGCCTTGTCCGCCGCGGCCGATCCAACTGCCGATCAAGTCGCCGTTGTTGGAATACCCGTTGCGCCAGGTCCCGTTATTATAAAAAGAACCCGGATTCTTGGTATTGGCGCTTACTCCTCCGGGTACATCTGTGTAAACGCCCTCGACGCGAAGATCCAGTCGCGAGACGCGGGGGAAGTGTGACAGATAAAGCCCGGCATGCCATGCGGAGACATCCATATAAGCGATGGGGGAGAACTCATCGTCGGTGAACCCGTCGCCGTAAAGCGTCAGCCAATTGCGCAAGCGGGGCAGGCGATAGCTAAAGCTCAATCCCGAGCGGCGGTCTCCGGGCTTCGAGGCACCGCCAGCGGTTTCGTTGCCAGTGGTGAAGAGGCTGCTGATCAGTCTGTGCGTCGTGAGAGGATAGCCAGGGCCGCCGAAGATCGTCGTCCGGAAAAAAGCGAACTCAAAATTAGGCGTCGGCTTAAAACTGATCATCTGTCCATGAATAAAGGGCTGCGGATCAAGTGACTGGCCGTATTGCCCGATGGGCCCCGACGGGTTCAAAAGAAACTCGTGCCCCGTCAATTGGCCGAAGAAGAACTGCGTGCGCATCGGCCCGAGCCACCGGAGAAAGCTCGGCAACTGAAGTGGCGTGACGCGGTTGAGGAGGAACATCCTTATCGGTGGAGCGTTGTTGCTAAAAAGCATCGGACCGCCGTTGCCCGGTCCCCACCACAGACTCTGCTGGCCGAAAGTGACTTGCCAATTGTTCAGATTCAACCCGACGTAGGCGTCAAGAAGCTGAAGCTGATGAATTGATGGCGTTGGGATGGCAGGGGGCGGCCCTGGATATGGGTCGACCTGAGCTATTGCCAATCGCGCCGATTCCGGCAGGGCAGGAGCGGAGGGGCTCTGCCGGTATTCGGCCCGAACATACCCGACCCAACGGCCGGCAGTGGTCCACGCGGAAAACCCGGTGACGGAATTGAATCCTCTTTCATACGGACGCCCAAAGTCATTGATGAGAGTCTGGCCAAACGTGTGGCCGTCCGTAAGTGAGAGTGGTTCACCCGCAATTTCAGTGGATCGAGTGTAGACGGATTCGAGCCGTGCTCTAAATGGCGAGCCTGCACTTGTGCCTTCCAGATCTTCCCTGAATTCCGTCTCCAGGAGTCGATAGATTCTTTCTGCCTCGGCAGGTCCGCCATCGACCCTGTCCGAAGCTTCGGTCAACATTCGCGCGCATTCGCTCCGTGTCCATGGCCGAACCCCAGTAAACCCGCCATCAATCATTCCCATCGCAATCAAGCGGTCGAGAGCTGGATAGATCCAGCTATCCAAAGGGACATACGGCGAACCCTGATTCGCACGTGAGGAGTTTCCATCGCCGCGAAAGAATTCGCTGATCGATCTCCATTCTCCCCCGCTCATTCCGGGATCATGATGCCGGCTGTAGATATTTTGTGCGATGAGGTTGCCGATGACGCTGCCGACGACCACATCCGATGGAAAGTGTTGATGCGCCTTCACGCGCGAGACGCTTACCAAAGAAGCCAGGCCGTAGGCCATGACTTTCACGAACGGGCTGGGATATTCGTGGGCGATTACTCCCGCCACAGACCATGCAGCAGCGGCGTGTTCCGAAGGAAAAGAGGTTCCACCATTCTGAAAAAAGGACCCAGTTCCGTTGCCCTGGTAAGGCCGTTCGCGACGCAGCGAGTATTTGAATGTTTCGACCGCAACCAAGCTGTTCAGCGCGGCTTCACCCGCGAGAAAGCCGGTCTCGCTCCAATGTTCGTTGTGCCTGACATGACCCAACAACCACATCCCGCCAGCTCCACCGATCAGGGCTCCGACTCCAGCGTTTGACAGCGTCTTGTAATGGCTGATAGTCGTAGGATTCTGAGAGAGGTGCTTGCTAGAATCTCGATCCGTCACGAAGAGCCCCGCGGTGATACCACTGAGCGGCACGAGCCAATCAGCATCGGAAAACCGGAGACGCGCTGGGCTCGTCCAGATCTGTTTTTGGTCCTCTAAAAATCGCTCTCCCAACCCTTTAAGGCCCGGCTGTGCACTCTCAAACGGTTCCGCCTCCGGATCGCTTGCGATTTTTTCTGTCGTGATCATTTTCTTTACTTCTGCGCCTGAGCTGCTCTGCTTCTCGCCCACGGCGCGTTGCTCTGCTGCTTGCGGCGGTTCAGGCATAGCGGTATCTGCCATCAGCGTCAGACTTGACGCCGCGCAACTAAATGCCAGCACGATGACCCTCATCCGCATCATGTATTCCCTTCGTCATGGATGGATGTACGCCACCGTCAACGCTACAGAAGCAGCCATTTGCGCCGATTGCATGATCAGGGCCCAGTTGCGACCGCCAATCTTGGGCGCTTTCTCCGGAACGATGATCGAATCCCCCGCTCGTAAGGTCGCGCTCATCGGGTCGCCCCCCCACCATCCATCACTGTTGTTCTTCGCGGCGATCACGGAGCCGTCCGCGCGGATCACGAACACGGCCTTCTTATCCGCCAGCTGCGTATATCCACCTGCCTGGCTGAGGTACCACTTGGCGCTGCGTCCCGGCCGGTAACTAACCGCTGTTGGATTAAAGACCTGGCCGTTCACCATCACGTAGCCTGCTTTTTTGGGGACGAAAAGCACGTCGCCATCGCGAACTGGCACATCTGCCGCCGTGTTTTGCCAAGACTTCATATCCGGCTGGATGCGAATCACGACGCGGCCGATCGGGGCGCTGGCTTGAAGTTGAGCAAGTGTCGCTTCTGTTTGTCCAATGGCCGTCAACTTCGCGTTCTTCTGGTCAGCATCTGTGTCCGGCAGTGCTTTTAGGGTTACCTGCTCCGCTTTCACACGTTGCACCAGCTCCATGTGGGACTTCAGCTGCAAGTCGAGCACTTCGCGGCGCATCAACACCGCCCCGTAGGGATAGGCTTGGGGGCCGAACCCTCCAGCTCTCGTAAGCACAGAACTGAGATGCTCGCCTGGTTTAATCCCGTAAGATCCCGGATGCTGCACTTCTCCCTTCACTGCCACCATCGCTCCAATGTCATTCCACCCAGGGGTTTGCTTGATCGTCAGCACATCCCCGTGGTGCAGGGGAATATCTTCGTTGGACTCGCCATTCATCGCCTCTAGGAGCTTGATGTCCATGCTCTTTGTAGCAGGCTGCGGCAGATCGCCCTCCGCATATCGCGTGAGGTCCGCATTTTCGGGGTCCGCGCTTCTCTTAAGTCCGCCGGGAACGCGCACCAGTGATCGGATGCGTATATTGGTTGTAAAAAGATAGCGGCCTGGTTTGGCAACCTCGCCTTTCACATAGACGGTTGGCGGATCCACGTTGGCTGCATTACGATGCACCAAGATTCTGTCGCGCGGCTGCAGCACCAGGTTGTCCACCGGATTCCCGCTCAGCGCCTCTCCCAAGTTCACGCTGAAGATTTTCATCGTTCCATCGGCCTGTGTTCTGAATAGCTGCGCGGTATTGAGCGCCGCGTCAGGCGAGATTCCACCCGCGAGATAGATCGCATCGCGAAGATGTGCTTGACCCGATGTGCGGTACTTTCCCGGCTGGCGCACTTCACCACCAACCCATACCGTTGGCGCCTGCTCAAAGTCATATCGGCTGAAGACGCGGACCGTATCAAGTGGCTGCAACTTTGGCGCCGCCGCAGGATTTGCCAGCGCTGCGGCGAGATCAAAGCTCTCCACGCTTGGCCGGTAGTCCGGCAGATTGAGGCGTACAATTTCTGCGTACTTGCCCGCGGGCTCCGGCAACAGATCTTTGTAAGAGACGATGAGGTCCGTAAGCTTCATGCCATCTTTGTAGGAATATCGGCCGGGCCGAAGCACGTGACCTTGCAGGTAGATCGCCATCTCGTTGTATGGCGCAATTGGGAAAATGTGGATTTGATCGCCGTCTTGAATCTTGAAGGCGCTCAACTGCTTGCTCAACGCGTCGGGATTATCATCCGGCGTAATGTCGAGACTGAGCATGGTCCGTTTTTCGTGCGCCTCGAGCCGCTGCACCTCCACGTGCTGTAGCGTGGCTGCAGGCAGAATTCCGCCGGCTAGCTCGAGCGCCTCAGCAAGCGCGGTCTCCCCCCGCAACTCGTAGACCGCGGGACGCCGTACCATTCCACTTATGGTTATCTGTGCCCCGAGTGGGGAGATGACCAGCGAGTCGCCGTTCTCCAGTCTCTTCAAATCTGTGCCAACACCACGTAACAACAGATCATAGGTATCTACTTCTTCAATTAAACGCTTGCCACGATAATGTTTCAGTGTGCGCAGAGAACCGCGCGAGGTCACTCCTCCTGCTGCAAACAGGGCATTGAGCGGCGTCGAGAGCGAGCTAATGTCGTAGGCCCCGGGCTCGGCAACATCCCCGACGATATAAACTCGAATCGTCCTGAGTCTCGACAGCGAAACGTCCGCGGACGTATCTCGGAACTGCGTTCGTAACACCTGCTGGACTGCCGCCTGCACCTCTGCCAGCGTGCGGCCGCTGACAAGCAGGGGACCCGCTTCTGGCAAGTTGATTCGACCTTCGCGGTCCACAACACGCACCATTCGTTGCGCAACCCCGCCCCAAAGATCAATCGCCAGACCGTCCCCGGGCCCCACCACATAGTCGGGCCCCACAGGCAGATCCATCGGGATGGCGTCCATCTGCCGTGTCCCGTTCCGGAAAAGACTTAAGCCGAAGCGCTCTGGTTCGCGATCGCGCGAAGCGGCTTGAACGTACATGTCGTAGAGTGATGGGATGTCCGCATAGGGGTTCCGCTTGTGGACCATTTCGACCGGTGCTAGCTCCTTCTCCATCCCCGTGGTTGTGCCGCGTTCGCCTGGCAGCCGCACCGTTCGGTTTGCCTCTTTACCGGAGGTCATCGTCGCGTCCCCCCGTCGATCTGCTGCAAGCGGAGAAAGAGTGCTTAAGTTATCCGTCCTCAACGGATTCACTGCGCCGTCTACGGGGCTCGGAGGCAGCCCTCCGCTTAACGCATCTTGCGGCCGTCTCGAAGAATCCGACACCAATGTCATGTTCTGAGTTGTGCCTGCATAGTCTGAAAGGTCCGGCTCTTCGCGTCCGGTACCGGCCCGCAATGTCCGCGACGTGCTTGCAGGAGGTGCCTGTTGTGGCGTGGCGGGAACACCCGGCTCCATCCCAGGCGTCTCCTCCGGACGAGAGCTTCCCTGACGACCGCGCGCGATGGAAGGTTCACCGCAATTGTCTTGTTGTCGCGGATCGCAAGAAGCGCGTTCGACTCTCTGACCTTGATTCCCCTCCGGTCCTCTGGGTAGTAGTGATTGAGAATCTTCTTGCGATTCGATCTGGACTAACCGGCGCGCCCGCTCTTTCAATACGAGCTCTTGTTCTTTCCCGATGGCTGAGTCTGGATTTACGCTGGGTAGCAGATAGCCGTATCGCTGAACCAGCCGTGTGGCCACTGACCGAAACGCTATATCACGATCGAGGCGTTCGAAAATTGCCTGATCTGTAAGTGAAGAATCCTCCACGATCTGACCGTTGTCTGTCGCTTCTTTGGCTACCCAGCGCTTGAGTTCCACAAGAAGTCCTGCGTCCTTCACCAGCACCGCCTGTAGCTGAATCGCGGACGCCGCCACCCGCCCAAAATTGTCCTTGGCGAGGTCCGATTGTTCGGGCGTTCGAAATGAACTGGTTGCATCTCTGGGGATACTTCTTGGGTTATTTTCTTGGGCCCTCGTGGATGCGCAAGAGACTAGCGCAACAACGGAAACTAATATTCCTGTGTGCATTCTTTTGCGTAACATGGCCATCCCTCTCACTTCAAATCACACCACTGCGCTTTGTCGTACTTTCTGCCGCGCTTCGCACTGCACTCAGGAAGCCCTCTTCGGAAGGCTCAATGTCATCGCAATGAATATCGAGCGAGGCCCAATAACAGACGCTGTAATTTTGCAGGGGAGCCACGGCGATAATACGAAGGTCAGGATGCAGTTGTAAGAGCGAGTCGCAAATCTGGGGCCGCTTTCCCGGCTCATCCGTGGCAATTACAAGCAAATCCGGCGCGGTCCGATGCACAAGTTCCGGAATCTCTGAGTCATTGGTGACCTCCCCAATGATTTCGATCCCAGGTTGATCTGTCAGTGTGCCGAGAAGCAGTTCTCGCATGAGCTTTGGCCGATTAGCCACGAGTATGCGAATCGCCTTGTCCATGGCCATCTCCTGTTCCTTGTGGACTGGAGATGTGAGTATCGGCGATACCGCTGAAAATGGAAGGCTTAACGTGGGCTCAATTTCGAGCCAAGGAGCGATTTCTTCTGGGGTGATACTTGCACACACAAAAGGTTCTAGTTTGCGATTAGTGCTGGTGCTAAGAGGGCCTACGGAGGTACTAATCCGGAAGGCTCACGCTTGTGGACTTAAGCACTAAAAAAGTACTAATTTCCAATCTACCTGGGGATGCGGTTGCTCTTTTCCCGGCTCTTATCCCGGAGAAAATTGCCACGGTGCAAAGCAGATTCTCTGTGTGAGAATAGACTGCCAGAAAAACACGACACTATTTCAGACTGTAGACTACGCGAGGAATGCAGATCCACTACGAATTAACACATTAATCCCGTGTTAAATTTTCTGACTTACCTCTCACACAGTAGTTGACAAACTACGTGACCGGCTCCTAAAATCCCTCAATTCCACCCGATCTCTCTCCCCGAGTGGACGGCAAGGTTTAACTTGAACATCTCTCGGGTGCAAAGCTGTGAGAAACGGGGTCCCCGATACCATGGAACGCAACGAGAGCGAATTATCTTCTTCAAGTATTAGCGTATTCCTTATCGCAGAAAATCGTCTTCTTCGTGAGGCGCTGGCCCGCGTGCTGCAGAAGCGGGCAGCGATCGGCGTCGTCGGGGTAAGTCGGGCTACTGCGTCCGTCAGAGAAGAAATTGTCGCTTCTCGTTGTGAAATAGTTCTCACGGACTGTTTAACTTCCGGTCGCGACACCGGCATCGTTAGTGAACTCATCGAACACATTCCTCAGATCAAGGTGATCCTTTTTGGAATGGATGAAGACCCTGACGTCTTCCTGAAATGCGTTTTTCTTGGAGTCAGCGGTTATATGCTGAAGGACGCCTCAACCGCTGAAATAATCGCGGCCGTCCGAGGGGTGGCGCAGGGAGAGGCAGCATGCCCACCAAAACTCTACATGACCCTCATTCAACATATGTCACGCGAATATAAGCAGAGGCCAATGGTCTCCGGCCAACGAGATCACGCAAGACGTGTGTTGACCTTCCGCCAACTCGAGCTTTTAGGTCTCGTCGCACGGGGACTAAGTAATAAGGAGATCGCGGCAAATTTACATCTGTCCGAGTTCACGGTGAAGAATCACGTTCGCCGCATCATGAAACAGGTCGACGCAGAAGATCGCCACGAAGCTGTAGATGTGATCCGCGCAAGTGGCTTCTTGCCTAACGCATAGCGGGCACCATTTCGCGAATTCTCAGCATCCGAGTTCAGAGCGCAGTTTGCAGTTGAAGATCCTGTTTGACGGAATAGATCCCATTGCACCAGCCTTGGCTGGGAATCGGGATCTGGGGCGAGAAGAATGTTGCTGCATACCCTATATTGGAGCGTGCTGGTGTTGGCGGCCGCGCCGCTGGTCTATTACTTGCTCTCGCTATACTGCGTTGTTGACTATTTCCGAGCATTGAGAAAATCACATCCTGCCGGATCCCCATTCACACCGCCGGTCAGTATTCTCAAGCCTGTGCGAGGCGTGGACCACCAAGCCTACGAGAATTTTGCCAGCTATTGCCGGCTGGACTACCCGGAATACGAGATCATTTTTGCCGTGGCCGATCCGGATGACCCGGCGGTGCCCGTCATCGAGAAATTGCAGGCTGATTTTCCGTCGTGCTCCATCCGGCTTATTAGAGCCGTGGCGCCCATTGGAACAAACAGCAAAGTCAACAGTCTCTGCCGGCTCGTGCAAGAAGCGAAAAACGATCTATTGGTAATGAGCGACAGCGACGTGCGCGTGGAGCCTGACTACTTGAGGGCCGTGACCGTGCCGTTTGCCAATTCAGAAGTTGGAGCGGTCACCGCTTTTTGTCAGTGCCAGAGCGGGGGCAGCATTGCAGCGGAGTTGGATGCACTCGGGATGTGCTTGGACTCCGTCCCGGCTGCTCTAGTGGCGCGAAAGCTCGAAGGGAAGATGCAGTTCGCCTTTGGCTGGACGATGGCCACGACGAAAAAGCATCTGGCGGAGATTGGCGGATGGGAAGCAATGGTGAATTATCACTCCGACGATTTTGAGCTGGGGAATCGCATCGCACGGAGTGGCTATCGCGTGGAGCTGATGCGCAAGCCCGTCTGCATGGTGTTTGCACAAGAGTCCGCGGGACAGTATTTTCGTCATGAATTGCGGTGGTCCATCGGATTGAAAAATGTGCGTCCAACGGGATATCTGGGCCTGATTTTGACCCACGGGTTGCCTTGGGCGATCCTTGCGGCTGTGTTGGCGGCGAGAGTGGGAAGTACAGGAATCGCTGCTGCGTATGTACTTGCGTACTTTTTGATACGTTTTGGGCTGGCGTGGGCGACAGGCATGTGGGGGTTACGCGATCCCGGAACAGGGAAGAGGCTCTGGCTCATTCCGGTGCGGGATGCCGTCAGTTTTATTGTTTGGATCGCTGGGTTTTTTTCGGACAAGATCATCTGGCGCGGTCTGGTTTATCGCGTTCAGAACCGCCAACTCTTTCCTTTGCCAGGTGCGAGCCTCAGGCAGGAAACCGTTGCAGGGGGCGTAGGCGGCCGCATAGCGAGTTCCGAGAACATTCCCTAAGAGAGGCAGTGTCAATTCGCGAGGTTTCAGCAGGCCAAGAAATCTGGACGGGTTGCTATGAACTTGTGGAGTCCGCAACCTGGGGACAAAGCGGCAGGTGAAAGAATCGCAGGTAATAGGTGCCTGGTGGGTCGGTCTTGCCGTTCGCTTCTACCCATCCGCGACCCTTACTGGCAGGGAGCCCCAGGACGATCTTCACTTTGAGGTTTGCCATCTTAGTTTCTCCTTGGTGTGTTAATACTCCGAGCCAAGGAAAAACTGATTTATTGCCCTTACCTTTACCCTTACCCGGAAATAACCCCCATAAAATCAGGGAGTGGCGGAGAGGGTGGGATCCGAACCCGACACCCTTTTCGAGCCTAAAGGTTTTTAAACCAAAGGTACTGTTTGGCTGGCTCTGGACGGTTCGGGCACGGATTTCAGCGTATTCGCATAACGGTATTACACCGCAGGCCGGTCCAA
>Ga0137407_10003111_pt1 | contig 11018 bp, 11 predicted proteins | sample CZOMad2_2_16fung_FD_108410 | JGI IMG/M metagenome (GOLD analysis project Ga0137407, IMG submission 108410) | Vadose zone soil fungal communities from Angelo Coast Range Reserve, California, USA - CZOMad2_2_16fungal (Illumina Assembly) | ecosystem: Environmental > Terrestrial > Soil > Vadose...
ACGACCATCAGCACTTTTTTGTGTACGTCAATTCCTGCTATCTTGTAGGACATTGCTTCCTCCTGGTGTGGAAGCGGCAGAACGCGCGAAAACAGGCGACAAACACCGTCACGTGCTACCACCTTCCCACCGGGATGGATGGCGCGACACAGATTGGTTCAAAACACGCGTCCCAGACCAAACTCTTCCACGGCCTCACTTCATCCAGAGTTGCCACAATCTTCGCCGTCCCACACCAGCTTGATCGTACACGCTCCCACTCGAATTAATTTTCATGTCGATGGGTGGGCCGCAGGCCCATGCGAAACTCTTACCCAATGCGGTTACTTCAGAGTTGCGCGTGACTCGGGCGCAATCTGATAGGCGACCATGATCCGTGCAAGCTTGCTTCGGAATGACATTACAGAAGACAACGGATGTAGTCCCACAGCGATATTTCTGGTTTTCAGAATCTCGGCCGTCGCAGCGGCAGTAGCAGTGCCCGGAGTATTCGGGGTTGCAGTCAACTCAGATCAGCGGACAAAGAGTTGCTTGCCCGACCTAACTTTTTTAGAGCGAAAGATCTGAAATTGTCTACGACTGCCGCTCGAACTCGTTTACTGACAGCCATAGCAATTTCAGACCTCGGTATCCGGTCCACAATGTGACAAGCGATTACCGAAGCGACGCTATGTTTGACTGCCGATGCGGGGAGAATGGCGATACCCGTGTGCGCATCGACTAGCGAGATCAGCGTTGAGATCTCTGCTGCGCTCTGGGAAACATTGGGAACAATCCTGGCATCGCGAAGCATCCCCAAAATTAGATCGTGGAATCCAGGTGCATAGGTACGCTCATACATCACGAAGTCCTCACCCGATACTTCGGTTAGGCGCACCCTTTTCCTTTTTGCCAGTTTATGGGACGCGGGTACCACTAGTACGAACGGTTCGCGATGCACTGTGACAAGGTCGAGGGCCGAGTGCTCGCCAATCGGCAGACGAAGAAATCCAATGTCCAGCGACCCGCTCTCCAGCATCTTTACCTGATCCGCCGTGGGGATTGCGCGCAAAGAGAACTCCACCTCGGGATTTGACTCTCTAAACTGACCAAACATATTGGGCACAATCTCAGTTCCTGCGGTTGAGATGAAGCCGATGCGCAATAATCCCAGTTTTCCATTGGCAGCCAGCCTCGCCCTGCGAATCGCTTGGTCCAATTGTGAGAGCGCTGCAATGGCATCATCGCGAAAGGCGACACCAGCCGCGGTGAGCGTTGTTTTGCGTCGGTTCCGCTCGAAGAGTCGCACGCCGACATCCTCCTCAAGAGCTCGTATCTGAAGGCTTAAGGCTGGTTGGCTGAGATGAATCAACTCGGCAGTACGCCCGAAATGCAGAGTCTCGGCGATAGAGAGAAACGATCGAATTTGACGAAGTTCCATGCGTCTATTCTTATTTGTGTATCTTATCACAGAGCACAGAACAAACAATGTCTCTAATCAAACCCAGAAGTGTCTAACGGGTGTGGCCAAGGAGTAGTTCGATGCCATGGAAAGAAAGGACTAGAGAAAATGAAGTTCAATTTCTCACAGAAGCAAACCTCACGGCGCGAAATGTTGCGAGATTCTGCCACGCTAGCTGGCAGCGCCTTTCTGGCGCACCTCTTCCCCGCGACGTTGCTCCGCGCCTCCGCAGTGGACTACGCGCAACAAGCGCCTTCGCCGGCCGACTTACTCGCGAGTATGCGCGCCAAGTTCAATGTCGTTCCCATGGAGACGCAAAAGCTCGCTGACAATCTCACTATGTTCGACGGCCCCGGTGGAGCCGTGGTAGCCCTAAACGGTCCCGACGGCAAATTCGTCGTGGACACTTTCGTTGCGCCTGCCTGGCCCAGGCTCAAAGAAGCTCTCGATGGCCTTGGCAACGCGCCGCTGAAATATGTCATCGACACCCACTGGCACTTCGACCATACCGATAACAACGCGCATCTTCAGGCCGCGGGAGCCACCGTCCTTGCCCACGAAAACACGAAGAAGCGCATGTCCGAGCCGCATGATCTGCCGGTTTTGTATAGAGGAGCAGACGGCGCTCTAGCCGGCTTGCATTTCGACCCCTCCCCCGCGGAAGCCTTGCCGCAGCAGACCTTCGCTACCAGTTACCAATTGCAAGCCAATGGCGAAATCCTCGAGCTCCAACACGTTGCTCCCGCGCATACGGATTCGGATATCTACGTTCATTTTCAAAAGGCCAATGTGATTTCGATGGGGGACTTGTTTTTCAACGGCATGTATCCCTACATCGACCCGGGTACGGGCGGCAATATCGACGGCATGATCGCTGCCGCCGACAAAATTCTCTCGCTCGCCGACAATCGCACCAAGATTGTTGCCGGGCACGGCCCGCTCGGCAACAAAGCGGACCTCATGAGATCTCGGGACATGCTCATCACTTCGCGCGATCGCGTTCAGAAATTGAAGTCCGCGGGAAAGCTCTCCCAGGAAGCGGTCGCGGAAAAGCCATTCGCCGATCTCGACTCCGTCTGGGGCAAAGGCATCGTCAACTCCGACCAGTGGGTCCAAATCGTCTATCTGACGCTCTGAGTCTCTGCTGAGTATCCATCAAGTGCATTTCCTGGCTCATGCCGAAAATGGAGTGCCTTGGAGCATCTCCTGGGGTTGAAGGCAGTAATTGGAGGAATGGAGCGAGTGCCGTGTTGGACCCGGAGCACGTTACGGTAAAAGACTTGGGGAGAGAGATGGCTTGTCAATGCGTGGTCGCTCGTAGGGAAGAGAATTTGATGGGGGAAAATCTCGGGCAGCGGGAAGAGTTCGAGAGGATGGGCGAGAAAGGTTTGGTCGCCGCCGCAAAGTACGGGCAGAACGTGGCGTTTGATGTGCTTTGTGAACGGCTCGCACCAAGAATCCTCAGAGCCTTATATCGCATAACCAAGAATCGCGAGGACGCGGAAGATGCTCTGCAGGATTCATTTCTTAGCGCATTCCTTCACATCGGGGAATTTGACGGCAGGTCCACCTTTTCCACTTGGCTGACTCGCATCGCAATCAATTCCGCCCTGATGATCCTGCGGAAAAAGCACACTTCACACGAAATCTCGCTGGACGTTTCCGCCGATTCCGACGCGAAGGCGTTGTCGTGGGAGATACCGGATCAGACTCCAAACCCGGAGAAGCGTTACTCCCAGCAGGAACAGGAGAATATTCTTCGTGGAGCGATCGGCAGCTTGCGGCCGGCAATGCGAAAGGTCATTGAGCTTCAGAGGTTGCAGGAGTATTCGATAAGGGAAACAGCAGCCATTATTGGCATCTCTGTTCCTGCCGCAAAGGCGCGCTTGTTTCATGCGAAGATCGCGCTACGCAAAGCTCCAAGACTCAGGTCCATTAAGCCTGCCCGCACGAAACATTCGCATTTACCTTTTATTGTTCGGGCGGCGCCAGCGGGCAGTCGCGCAGCGTTGAGAGTGGTGTGAATCTCGAAAGGCGCTGCGGAGCAAAATCCATTCTGGATTCCGGCGACGGCAAAACTCTATGGGCAAATCAATTCGCAAATAAGGAGCAACAAAATGAGTAATTCAATGAAGGCGATGCGAGTAGCAAGAGGAATGTCTCAGTTCTTATGTATTGTTTTATTGCTGTCGACCTGTGGCGCGCTCTCAGCGCAAAACCAAGAGCATCGCATTCGGAATATTGTTCTGGTTCACGGCGCATGGGCCGATGGTTCCGGCTGGAAAGGCGTTTACGACATTCTCGTCAAGGACGGCTACAACGTCAGCATCGTCCAAGAACCGGAAACTTCGTTTAAAGACGACGTGGCTACCACCAAGCGCGCTCTCGCTCTACAAGATGGACCGTGCATCCTTGTCGGTCATAGCTACGGGGGAGCCGTCATTACCGAAGCGGGCATCGATCCATCGGTTGCCGGATTGGTGTACATCGCGGCTCACATGCCGGACGCTGGAGAGAACGAGGCGGACGACGGAAAGCGTTTCCCCAGTGACCTCAGCAAGTCTGGTGCGATAAAGAAGACGGCGGACGGTTTCACGTACCTCGACCCCGCGCAGTTTCATGAGTACTTCGCAGCCGATCTCTCTGCGGAGCAGGCCGCTTTCATGGCGCGATCGCAGGTGCCCAATTTCGCCGACAACTTCAAAGCAGTTATCACCACGGCTGCCTGGAGAAGTAGACCGAGCTGGATGTTGGTAGCCGCAGCCGATAGAACCATCAACCCCGACCTCGAACGCTGGTATGCCACACGAGCCAACAGCCATAAGGTCGAAGTCGCCGGAGCCAGTCACGCCGTCTACGTTTCCAGACCGAAAGAGGTTGCAGCTCTGATCGAAGAAGCCGCATCGCACGCTCAGTAGAAGAACTCACTCGGAAATGTCAGGTATCAGGTCGCTTCTTCGAGCTGCCACGCGATAACTCCTGTATCGTCGCCAATGCGGAAGTTAGACCGTCGGTACTCCCGCGCGGTCGACCCGGATTCAATGGAATTTCGACCCGATGAGGGAAGCAGGCCGAGAATTGTTTTGAGTTATGGGCTCAGGTGGCGGCGAGCTAGGGGCCGTTTGAAGCTCAATTTCCTAATCGTAGGGCTCCTCTTTTTGCGAGTTTATCTTCGAGCGATCGACATTGTCGTTCTGTTTGTTGATTGGAAATGCCCTAAAACATTGCACTTTCCAGCTTAGCTACTACATCTTGGCACTCCCTGGGCTGCAGAGTTTCCACGACCGACGGAAGGGTGATTCGGATATCGTGCACAGTAAGCGGGTCGGAGAAATTGCTGTCTTGTACCAAACCAAGATTTCGGCACAATTGCGAAATACACTAAACCACCGTACAATGAGATGGTTGTGAGCGGTTCCGCTGCGATGTTGGGGCCTGTAGCTCAGGTGGCTAGAGCGCGCCCCTGATAAGGGCGAGGTCGGTGGTTCAAGTCCACCCAGGCCCACCATTCAAATCACCAGTAAACACGCGGCGATTCTCACTTTTCCCCTTATCGGGGCTCTCCCTCAAAAAACCGTTTTGTCAACCGTTTGTCAACTTCACGATTGGCCGGATGGCACTACACTCTGTCGAGAACGATGCCCTGTCACGTCGAAGGACGTGGAAGGCAGTGCAAGACACTGCAAGACTGTGCAAGGAGCGGGGAGTCATTTTTGTGAGTTTGCGGAGACGTAGTTCAGTTGGTTAGAACGCCTGCCTGTCACGCAGGAGGTCGCGGGTTCGAGTCCCGTCGCTCCCGCCAATTTCAACCAATAATTACGCGGTGATCCACGTTCTCTTCCCGTCGGGGGAATTGTCATAAAAATCCGTTTTGCCAAAAATTTGCCAAATCTCGCTTTGATCTAGTCGGCCATTGTTCGGGGCGTTCCGCATGGAAGCAAGAAGTTGTGGAGCGGTCCGCGGCGATCGCCAACATCCGGCGGCGGCGGTTTGCTAATTCACCATGACCTGTTCGCACGGACCAATTTTCATTTCTCTTGTTAGCGTTACGAGCTTCACAGTTGCACTCGCTAACCTCATTTGCAGTCTATTGTTCAGCAAAATTCCCGAGTAAAAGCCAGGGATCTGACTTAATCAAACTTTTGCATCGAACGCATAACTGTGCATTGTTCGCGCGCGCCGAGTTTTGCTCCTCTGATTGCCCTCGAAACGAGAATTTATTTGCTAGCGCTCACTGAGGCTTCGTTGAGGAGCATGTGAAGCGGGGTTAGTGGACTAAGCTCGACGTAGTCGAATTCCATGAGCTGCGCTTGGCCCAATGGCAGTTCCTCCAGGATCGCGCGCGCCTCTTCCACTGAAGTTACATTCATGAGGAAGACGGGGCCTTTTTGATCCTGGCGGGCCCACCATTGTTCGATCTTCCCGGCGAGGTAGAGTCGAAGAGTGGCTGGAACTTCCTTTGGAAAAATCGTCTTGAGCTGTTCCGGCGTCGGCGGCGAGATAAATCGGCCTGACGCCAGAACCTTGGAAGTCGGTAGCACAGGGAAAGGGCGTTTGGGCTGGTCGGTCGTTCCGGCTGCTTTTTCTTGATTCTGGCTCATGTCAGGCTCCCATCTTTGCCGCATTGTTCGCTTTGGGATTCAATTGATCCATGTGGGCGCGTGCGAAGTCGCCGACGCTCATTGGTTTTTTACCGGTGAGCTTTTCGATGTTGTTGTCCGCTCCGGACATCACACCATGCTGGTAGTCTTCCATGGCGCCACTCAAATGTTGAACGACGTAGGGAGGCACGCCCATGGCCGCTATGGATTTGCAATATTCGTCGACGGGCACGTTCTCGAAGACGATCTTGCGACCCAAGGCTTCCGTCAGTTCCGCGGCCATCTGTTCATGGTCCATCTCGACGGGTCCGGAAAGGTTAATCGTCTGGCCGATGAGACCTTCGGGGCTTTTCAGGATGGCGGCGATCGCGCGACCTTGGTCCTCCGCAGCAATCGGGGAATGACGCCCCTTACCTACCGGCAAGCGAAGGATGCCCTCATTTGCGAGAAGCGGGAGCTGCCACGGATACAGCAACCATTCCAGGAAATAAGTCGGTCGCAGATTGACAAATGGCAGGCCCGACCATTTGTAGATTTCCTCGGCGATGAAACTATCCCGGCATGACCAGCTCTTTGAACTGCGCCTGGCGGAGCGTTGCGAAAGATTGACGACAGTGGAAACGCCCGCTTCCTTTGCAGCCTGCACGAAATTCACAGTGGCGGAAAGAAGTCCCGGCGCGACTGGATAAACGAAATAGGCGGCGTCCACGCCTTCCATGGCTTGCTTGATCGTGTCGATTTCCTGATGATTGCCTACGACGATTTCAGCGCCGAGATCAGCTAACGCTTGGGACCGATCATCGTTGGCTAGAACCATGGCACGAACTGTCAATTCCAGTTTTAGCGATTCTTTAACGGCGGGCCGCCCCGTGTCTCCCGTGGCGCCTGTGATGAGTACTTTGCGGCTCATATTCCCTCGCAAGAAAGCGGTCGCTCTGCGCAGGGCGACATACTATGCTTGCATTCGAGTCGGCGTATGCCATAAATCAAGCGTTTTAGGACATTGCGAACGATTTCTGCTACGTTTGCAGCTTGAAATCACCGCACAAAATCGGATTCGTCCTTTTCCCTCGCATTTCGACGATGAGCTTGGCCATAACAAGCGTATTCGAAATGGTCAATTGGAAGCTTGGGTTACCAGCATACGAACTAACGCTGGTCTCAGAGCGCGGTGGGCCGGTCATGACATCCGTTGGAAACGAAATTCAGACTGCATCGTTCAAGCGACGCACTTTTGACACGATCGTTGTTGCGGGCGAACACGTACCCGAGCCCGGTTCGGCCACTCCGGGCCTGGTGAAATATCTACGGTCCGCTGCGAAGCGTGGTACACGCATCGCTTCCTTTTGTACTGGCGCGTTTGTCCTCGCCCAAGCGGGATTACTCGACGGCCGGCGGGCGACCACCCATTGGAATCTCGCGAAGCAATTGCAGCAGCTATATCCCAAAATCAGAGTCGATGTGGATCGTATCTTCACGGTCGACGGCCCCGTATGGTCATCTGCTGGTATGAGCGCGGGGCTCGATCTCGCGCTGGCTATGGTGGAGGAAGACCTCGGCCGCGAAATGGCTCGAGAGGCGGCCAAGTTGATGGTCGTATATCACCGTAGGGCGGGTGGACAGTCGCAGCACTCGACGCTGTTAGGTTTGGACGCTACATCGGATCGCGTGCAATCCGCTCTCGCTTATGCAAAGGAAAATTTAGGAAAGCGTCTATCGGTGGATGATTTGGCCGCAGCAGCCTTTCTGAGTCCGCGGCAATTCAGTCGACTTTTCAGAGATGAAACTGGACAAACCCCCGCCAAGGCAATTGAACGGCTGCGTGTAGAGTCCGCGCGGTTGATGATGGAAGCTGGCCGATTCTCAGTCGAGGAGATCGCCCGCAAGAACGGATTTGGAAATCGCGACCGAATGCGGCGCTCGTTTCTTCGCGCCTTCGGGCAGCCACCTCAGGTGGTCCGGCGCACCGCAAATCTGCTCATCCCACAAATGGTCACTCGAACGATTCGCCGACAGGCTATTCGGGAAAACTGAACCCACTCAGCCCAGAGGCCTGTAGCACAACGATCCTTGGGGCCCGTTTCCACAAAATTGCAAAACCAGTGTGTCGACCCGACGCAACAGCCCCGGGGCCGAATCTCGGGAAATTAGAGATTGGGTGACGGTGTTACGCTTTGTTCCCCGCTTCGATCAATGAGCCGAGGCGAAGAATCGTCGCTTTATCCAGTCACCGCGAGACGAGTTGCACGTTGATCGGCAGATGCTCTGAACTAAACGTAAATGGCACGGAGAGCGCGGGCAGACCAGCAAGGTTCAACGGTACGGTAGCGCGCATCATGTATTGGGACTCGCTTCGCCAGCGCCGGGCTTTACGTGAGTTCGGGCGGAATCCGAATCAGGCGAAAGTTCGTCCTCCGGATGTCGTCGAAGACTACGAGCAGTAGCCACTCCGGTCTCCCCTTCGGATTCATTGTTCAGTTTTCCCGCCCCTCGACACTCGTTCCACGCGGTTCGCATAGAGAAAATGTCGGGTCTCGGGGGATTCGAGGACGAGACTGAGCAGGCGCTCTTGGCTGTGCCTCTTTTTAGGCTATGTCTGAAATATTCATCCCGGCTTGCGCAATGAAAAACCCGGGATGCTTGGTAAAGGCTTCTGCTTCGCCGCTACTCTCGTGACGTTCCTAACGCGTCGCGGCCTGCGCCTGAACTGGAGTGCTCAATACTGCGGGAAGGCGGGTATTGATCCAGACTTTGACGTCCTGCATGACCAATTCCTTGTCGATGTCGTTGAGAAGGTCATGAAAACCTCCTTCGTAGAGCTTCAGTGTCTTGTCGGTGGAACCGGCCATGTCGTAAAAATGCTGGCTGCCGCTGGGTCGCGTGTTCTTGTCGAGAGTGCCATGCAGTATCAGGACCGGCAATGTGATCAGAGGAAAATCCATCTTGAGGCGCTCGTCGGCACGGACCATCGCGGCCACCGTCTGTGACGGCTGAGTTTCGTGGGCGATCAGCGGATCTTCGTTCATGGCTTGCACTGCTTTCGGATCGCGAGAGAATCTCTCGTTCGGCAGGTGCAAAATGTGGGCATGCGGCGCAAGATGGCCCATGCCTTTGAAAACCGCGAGGACAAAATCCGGCGCGGGTAACTCATGAGCGAAACTCTCGCAAATCAATCCAGCCAGTTCAGCCTGGTGGTCGAGGGTGTAAAGGCAAGAGACGACACCGCCTGCGCTGTGACCAAGCATGAAAAGGGGCAGGCCCTGTTCTCGCGATTTTACAATCGCCACAACCGATTCAACATCATTGACATAGTCTTCGAACTTCTCGACATAGAAGCGCTCGCCATCGGAATTCCCACGACCACGAAGGTCGACCGCATACACGGCGAAGCCCATCGCTACGAATTGCTCGGCCACCCAAATGTAGTAACCACTGTGGGCGTTGAAACCCGGAACGATGACAATGGCCCCACGGGCCTTACCATTGGGACGCCACGACCGAAAAAATATTTTTAGACCACTTGCGCCGTCAATTGTTTCTTGATTCGTGGTGCTTGGCTTTTGCTCCATAAAATCCTCCGTTACTGAGATTTGAGAAATTGATGCGCGATCTTCAAACCGATACCCGCTGCGAACCCTCCTGAGCGGAATGGGTCCCGCCCAGATTTACACCAATCCCCATGCGTAGCCGGCTGCTAATCGCCCGTATCGCCAGGACGTGGAGCGTTACCGCCAAGGGCACGAAGAATCCTGGGATAAACAGAAATGGGAACGTTCCGAACATCCGATTAGGAACTTCCGCGTGGATCAGGTTGAGCGGACCTGGGGCCGTCAAAACCGCGCGAGTGACAACGTTCGCCAGCGCTAGAAGGCCAAGCACATTCCACACGAGCGCGAGCTTCAATCCCATTCGCCCTCGCGTGGACAACCAGGCGATCACGGGCGCTGACGCTCCGATGTAAATATCCACGTTCGCGCCCTCGAAGGTCAGCACTTTGGGCACGATCCCCTCAATCCAAAGCTGATGTAGGAAGAGCTCAACGCCAACTCGAAAGCATTCCGCGCCCAGAATGATCCAGAGCGGAAAAGCCAGCGCGATCCGCGACCCGGCGGCAGACCGCACCATAAACACGACGAAAAAGGAAAGAAACAGAAGGATGGGAGCGAGGAGGAACGCGGTCCCAGGCGGCCGCATCACCGCGCTTCCGAACACTCCGAAATAACTCATCAGCCCCGCATAAAGGAACCACACGGCCAGCCCAGCCAGGACGCGGAATGCGGCTCGACGGTCAAGGTATCGGGTGACAATTGCTACTAGGACCGCTGTCATCATCGCCACAAATCCGAGAAAAAATGTAGCCGTCATTGCCATCCCTTAGTGATGAATCAACACAACCAGCCGCTTCGGGTGCTCCGCGTCCTTCGCAACCGCTCTATTTGCCGGCCGTTCTCCAGGCCTCTGAGAGCATCGCTACGGCCACTTGCTGTGGCTCATCGATTTGCAGCCAATGGCCCGCTGGCACGAGGGTGAGGGACGCGTGCTTCAACTGAGACTTGCGTCGCTCGGCCATCGACACGGGGAAGTACGGATCGAACTGTCCCCAGATGAGTTTGACCGGAACGTCGAGCGCCTTAAGTTCGGGTAGACGCTTGGCGTTTTGAGTGTGCGCATCGAAGAACTGCGCCGCCAATTGCACAAACGCGGGGCCCGAATTTTGGGTGAGGAAGTTGTCACTGATAAGCGGACCGAGGAGCTCATTGAAATGGGGCTTCTGCGCCTCGGGAAGGGCGTCCAGGAATTTCTGCTTCTGCCAGTTCAGCAGCCAGCCGAACTGTTCGGGGCTTTGGGCGACGGCCATCGCCAGCGCATGGAGGCTCTTGGTCGCGAAGAGCGTGACCATCTCCGGCCAAAGGAATGTGGAGTGTTCGGCATAGGCTGAATCGAGCATAATGACGGAGTCGACTCCCTCGGGGTGC
>Ga0137407_10003112_pt1 | contig 11018 bp, 9 predicted proteins | sample CZOMad2_2_16fung_FD_108410 | JGI IMG/M metagenome (GOLD analysis project Ga0137407, IMG submission 108410) | Vadose zone soil fungal communities from Angelo Coast Range Reserve, California, USA - CZOMad2_2_16fungal (Illumina Assembly) | ecosystem: Environmental > Terrestrial > Soil > Vadose zone...
ACCTGCGGGGCATCCTGCCCGGGCGCTCACCGTCGTCGTGGGCACGCGTCCTCGTCGCCGTCCTGTGCACCCCGATCGTCGCCGGGGCCGTGGCGCTCGGGCACCTGTCGCTCGCGTTCGGATGGGGCTCGACGGACGACCCTCTCGGCTACGGTGTCCACGTGAAGAAATAGTCGCAGCATCACGACTCGCCCGTTCCGAACTTGCGTCGCTCAGAGAGGTGTTGTAACCGTCGTGCCGCGCTACGGGCAGGTCATGCCAGCGACGGTCAAAGACAAATTCTTGGACGCACGCCGCCTGGAGCTAGCTGCGGCGTCCATCAAGCGGCGCTTCCTGAAGATGTATTTCGCTGCCAACGCAGGGCACGTGGGTTCCGCGCTCTCCTGTGCGGAGATTCTCGCGTTCGTCAGGCTGGGCTGGATGGGGCCGTCCGACGACTGCATCCTCTCCAAGGGACATGCTGCGGCCGCGCTTTACGCGACCCTCGCGGAAGCCGGGGACCTGTCGGCCGACGACATCGCGACCTTCTACGCCGACGGTACCCTCCTCTCCGCCCATCCTCCGCCCAACAAGCTGCCCGGCATCCCGTTCGCGACGGGAAGCCTGGGGCACGGGGTGTCGCTCGCGACGGGCCTCGCGCTCGCCGCGAAATTGAGGGGCGAGACGGAACGCCACGTCTTCTGCGTCGGCTCGGATGGCGAGCTGGACGAAGGGAGCTCCTGGGAGGCGGCGCTGTTTGCGGCCCAGAACCACCTTCACAACCTCGTCTGGCTGGTGGATCGCAACGGTATCCAAGGCTTCGGGCGCACCGAGGAGGTGCTCTCGCTCGAGCCCGTGGCGGACAAGTTCCGGGCGTTCAACTGGGACGTGTACGCCGCCGACGGCCACTCGATGCCGAGCCTGCTCCAAGCGCGCGACGCGGTGATGTCCGCCCGCAGCGAACGCCCGTCGGTACTCATCTGCCGTACCACGAAGGGGCGCGGGATGGGCGTGTGGGCCGACACGGTCGACTGCCACTACCGACCGATGACCCAGGAGGTCTTCGACCGCTTGATGCTGTCGGTCGCCGATGCAGACGGCGCCCCGACGGTGGACTGATAGGGCGCGCATGCGTACGGAGTTTGTCCAAGCCGCGCTGGAAGTCGCCGATCGCGAACCCGACCTTGTCTTCCTGTCCGGCGATCTCGGCTTCATGGCGCTGGAGCCATTGCGCGAGAAGCTGGGCGAACGCTTCGTGAACGCAGGTGTATCCGAGCAGAACATGGTCTCCATGGCAGCGGCCCTCGCGCTTCGCGGCTTCAAGCCGCTCGTCTACAGCATCGCGCCGTTCGTCGTCCTGCGCCCGCTCGAGCAAATCCGCAACGACGTGTGCATGCATCGGCTTTCCGTGAAGATCGTGGGCAATGGTGGCGGCTACGGCTATGGCATCATGGGTGCGACACACCATGCGCTCGAGGACGTCGCCGTGATGCGGACGATGCCGCACATGCAGGTCCACCTCCCGGTGACCTCGCTCGACGTGGCGTGCGCCGTGAACGAGATGATGGCGCAGGCCGGGCCGGCGTACCTACGCCTGAACCTCGCGGCCAAGATCGATTTCGAGGGCGCCGCCGCCTACAGGGCGTTTCGCCGGGTGCGGCGCGGCCACGGCGCGGTCGTCGTGTGTCTCGGGCCGCTCGTGGGGGAAGTCATGAAGGCCCTCGGCGATTCGCGCGACCCGTCGCCATCCATCTGGGCTCTCGCAAGGTTCCCGTTCGGGGAGCTGCCGCCGGCCCTCTTGCAGGAGCTCGAAGTCGCGAAGAAGTGCCTCGTGGTGGAGGAACACGTCGCCGCCGGTGGCGCGGGCGAGGCCCTTGCCGCGGCGATGCTCGGCACGTTGCACACTCCCGTCCGCTTCGAGCACCTCTTCGCGCGCGGCTATCCGTCCGGCCGCTACGGGAGCCAGCGCTGGCACCTCGAGGAATCGTCCCTGGCGGGCGCGAGCCTCGCGAGGGCCATTCACGCGTTCTGCGCATGAGCCAGACTGCGCATCTTCATCCGTTCGCGTTTCCCGCCGGCTTCGAGGAGGAGGTCGCGGGGCTTCAGGGGCCGATCGCGATTGTCGGCGCAGGCGGCTTCATCGGCGCCGCGATGTTGCGTACGCTCGTCGGGCTACGGAAGGATACCTACGGCATCATCTTGCAGCCGTTCATGCCGTGGCGTCTTGTCGGGCTCCCGCCCTCGAACGTGGTGACCTGTGACATCCGCGATCGGGAAGCGGTCGCGCGGCTCTTCGCCCACCTCAAGTTCAAGACAGTCTTCTTCTTCGCCGCCTACGGCGCCTACGCGCGCCAGACGGACTCGCGGCAGATCTACGAGACGAACCTGCTCGGCCTGCTCAACGTCCTCGAGGCGGCGGAAGGCGGCGGCATCAACGCCTTCATCCACGCGGGCTCTTCCTCCGAATACGGGCTCAATTGCGCCGCGCCGCCGGAGGGCGCTCCGCTCGAGCCCAACAGCCACTATTCGGTCTCGAAGATCGCGGCGGCCAATCTCCTCCACTTCAAGGGGACGGTCGGAGGTCTCCCCACCATCAACCTGCGGCTCTATTCGGTGTACGGGCCGTACGAGGAGCCGGACCGCCTCGTGCCGCGCCTCGTGGAGAGCGCGCTGAGCGGGACCTTCCCTGCGCTCGCTGATCCGGAGATCTCGCGCGACTTCGTCTTCGTCGGCGACGTCATCGAAGCTTGCGTCGTCGCTGCTGCGCGCGGGGTGAAGGTCGCCTCCGGTCGTTCGCTCAACATATGTTCGGGCAAGAAGACGACGATTCGCGAGATCGTGCAGATCGCGAAGGAGGCGTTTCGGATCGCGGGCGAACCGGCCTGGGGACAGATGCAGAAGCGGGCATGGGATCGACGGGATTGGTACGGCAACCCGGCGCTCGCCGAGAAGCTACTCGGGTGGAAAGCGCGCACGGACGTTCGCTCGGGCCTTCTCGAGACCGCCGCGTGGATCAAGGGGGCCGGCAGGGAGACCGGAGCGACGGAGCTCATCCCGCTCCCGCGGTCCCGCCGCCTGACGGCGGTGATCGCTTGCTACAATGACGCACGCTCCATCCCCATCATGCACGAGCGCGTGACCAAGGCGTTCCGTTCCATAGACGTCGACTACGAGATCATCTTCGTCAACGACGCGAGTCCCGACGACACCGATGTCGTCCTCGCGGACCTTTGCCAGAGGGACCGGCGAGTCGTCGCGATCGAGCACTCGCGTAACTTCGGGTCGCAGGGCGCCTTCCTGAGCGGGATGCAAATCGCGACGGGCGACGCCGTCGTCCTGCTCGATGGCGACCTTCAGGATCCCCCGGAGCTCATACCGACCTTCTACGAGAAGTGGTGCGAGGGGTACGACGTCGTCTACGGCCGACGCGTCCGGCGCGAGGCGCCGCTCGTCCGGCGGATTGCCTACAAGGCGTTCTACCGTCTGTGGCGAAACCTCGCTGCCGTGGCGATCCCGGTCGACGCGGGAGACTTCTCGCTACTCGACCGCAAGGTCGTGCAGGAGCTCGTCTCCCTTCCCGAGACCGATCAGTTCATCCGTGGCCTTCGCGCCTGGGTCGGCTTCAAGCAGACGGGCGTCGATTACAACCGTCCCGAGCGCATGTTCGGCGAGACGACGAACAACTTCCGCAAGAACCTGTGGTGGGCGAGGAAAGGGATTTTCAGCTTCACCTTCGCACCGCTCGAGGCCCTCACCTATGCGGGCTGGATCCTGACCCTCGTCGCCTTTCTCGCCCTCGCCATTCAGGTCGTTTACAAGCTCATGCGCCCCAACATCCCGCACGGGATCACGACCATCATCGTGCTCGTCCTGTTCTTCGGAGGCTTGCAGCTGCTGGCCGTTTCGATCCTCGGCGAATACGTCGGGAAGATCCTCGAAGAGACCAAGCAGCGCCCGAAATTCATCCGCCGATCGATTCGATCGAACGGTCGAAAGTTGACCACGGCAGAGGATGTCGAGGGGTTCGTCAAAGCCCGGAGCAGGCATGGAGCTTCATGAGCGCGGGTGTCCGATCTGCGGAAAGGGAGACACCGGGCGGGAGTACTACCCGGCGAAGCTCGACGAGAGCCGGCTGAACGCCTTCGCATTTGCCTCGCGCAAGGTCCCCGAGTACATGCACTATCGTCTCCTGCGCTGCGGGGACTGCGACGTGCTCTACGCCAACCCGGCTCCCACGCCGGACACGCTCGTGGCCGGGTACGAGCAAGCAGCGTACGACAGCGACGTCGAGGCCACCTTCGCCGCCGAGACCTATGCCCACTACCTCGTGGAGCGCGTGTTGCCGAAGCTCCGCCACCGCCAGGGAGCGATCGACATCGGCACGGGCAACGGCGCGTTCTTGCTCGCCCTGCTCGCGCAGGGGTTCACCGACGTCTGCGGGGTGGAGCCGTCGGCTGCTCCGATCGCCGTCGCGGCTCCCGAGATTCGCCCCCTCATTCGACGGGGAGTGTTCCGGGTCACCGACTTCCCGCAGTCGAGCTTCAGCCTCATCTCGTGCTTCCAGACGATCGAGCACGTTCATGATCCGTTCGGCCTGACGAAGGATGTTTTCAGTCTGCTGCGGCCGGGGGGCGTCGCCTTTTTCGCCTCGCACAACTACCGCTCACTGCAGGCCAAGATCCTGAGAGGGCGCTCGCCCATCCTCGACATCGAGCACCTCCAGCTCTTCTCGGCCAAGAGCCTGCGGCGTCTGTTCGCCAGGGCGGGGTTCGAGCAGATCACGGTGCTTCCGATCGTCAATCGATATCCGTTGAGCTACTGGCTGCGCCTCCTGCCCCTCGGGATTCGTCCCAAGCAGTTCCTCGGCGACGCGCTGGAGAGATGCCACGCCGATCGGCTGCCGATCCCGTTGCGGGCCGGCAACCTGGCGACCTTCGGCCTCAGACCGTAGCCGCGATCTGCTTCACGCTGTAGCCGGACACGCCGAAGTTGAAGACACGCGGATGACCAGAACGTGTCCTCGGTCGCGATCGGCTCGCCGAACGTCACGGAGTACCCAGAACCGCGACGCGGTACTCGTCGGCGCTCTTCGCGGCGTGGACCTCTCCCGTCTAGCCCACACCCGGGACGGCGCGGCGGAGCGCACGAACGAGGCCGGCGGCACTGCCCACGCACGGCGGTTGCGTCCGTGATGCGGCTCTGCCATCAGCACATCATGACGATCCACGAGTTCAGTGCGGCGACCATCGATGGGACCGAGCGATCGGGGCACATCCGGCCGGCGGACGTGCCCTCGAGCTTCTCGACCTAACTTCGAAGATCTATTGAACGTGGGCTTCCTCTTCTGGGGCCTCCAGCTGATCGCCGCGTTCGTGCTGGCACCCATCCCGCTCGCGCAGATCGTGTTCCTGCTCGCGGTCTTCGTCTTCCTGAACGCCGTTCCCGAGGTGGTCTACGTCGGCCGCCACGCGGCCACCGAAGTCCTGGTCGAGAGCTATCGCTTCATCGGCGAGAACCGGATCGAGTGGTTCCCGGCGAATCTCGTCCTGCTCGGCTGCGTGGCGGGGGTGCTCCGGCTGCCGGCGGGCCCCTTCGGCCTGGTCGGCGTACTGGTCCTCGGCGTCGTGCTCTACTTCGCGGCGATCGTGCACGGGCCGCTCTTCCAGGAGCTCTCCACCTCGAGCCGGCGCGCGCGCGAGTTCCGGCGGCGGGCGGCGGGATGAAGGCGGCGGCAGCCAGCCGCTCCTACGTCCCGAGCTTCTCCCTTCTCGCCGCGGCCGTGGTGGCGATCGGTATAGTCATTGAATGGATGAACCCCTTGAACGGCGACGCGGCTTCGTGCCTCTACACGGCACGCAGGTTGGTCCGCGGCGAGCGGCTCTACGTGGACATCGCTGAGATCAACCCTCCCCTGGTGGTGTGGCTGAACGTGCCCCTCGTGCTGCTCGGCCGGGTGGCGAACGTGAGTGACGTGACGCTCTTCCGCCTCGCCGTGCTCGCGATGGCGATGGGAGTGTGCTGGGTGTCGGATCGTCTGCTGCGGCAGATCCTGACCGCCGACGAGTCCCTCACGCGCCGCGCGCTTCTGCTCACGCTGCTGATCGTTCTGGTGACGGTCCCGGCAGGGGGATTCTTCGGAGAGCGCGAGCACCTCGTGCTCGCGCTCTTCGTGCTGGCGGTGTTTGCCACGGCGGTGCGAAGGAAGGGAAGGCGCGTCGCGGCGGGTCTCGAGTTGCTCATCGGGTGCATGAAGGCGATCGCGATCGCATTGAAGCCGCACTTCGCCCTTCTCTGGATCGGGCTCTGGCTCCGCGGCCGGCGGGCGGGCGGCGGGAGCGGGGATGGCGGTGCGCGCGAGGAGGTGGTCGCCGCGGGGTTGCTCGTAGCCTACGCGATCGCGGTCTGGCTTGGGGCCCCCGACTACGTGCGCATCGTCCGCTGGCTGGGACCCCTCTACTGGAGCTACGAGAACCGGTCTGTGGGCGCGATCCTGACCCAGGGACCGATGGCCGTTGCGGTCTGGGGCGCGGTCGTCACCTGGTTGCTGATCCGATCTACGGCTCGCGAACGGGATCTGCTGGATACGCTCGGCCTGGCGATGTTGCTCGGCGTCGCCGCTGTTCTCGCCCAGCACAAGGGGCTCGGGTATCACTTCTATCCAGCGCTGGGGTTTGCCCTCCTCCTCTGCGCTGCCGCCAGCGTTGGGCCTGGTAGCGGGAGTACGCGGCTCCGCAGCGCCCTGGGGCGCGCATCCGGGGTGCTGGTCGGGGTTGCCTTCGCGAGCCTCTTCGTCGCCGTGGCGGCCTCGCGCGCGCGAGCCCTGGCGCTCGACCCGAGGACGATTCCGGGGCGCGAGCTGTCGACCTTCCTACGTGCCCGGGGGGGTGCCGTTGGGGTCGTGATCTTCTCTCCCATGATACCCGACGCGTTTCCCACCGTGCTCGAGGCCGGTGTCGATTGGGCGTCCCGTCACCCGAGCATGTGGTTCGTGCAGGCCCTGTACCGCGAGCAGCTGGCCGAGAACGACGGCCCGATCCGCTACCGTTCCCCGGACGAGATGAGCGCCGTCGAGCGTTGGTGCCTGCACTCGGTGGGGGAAGATCTGGAGAGATACCGCCCATCCTTGCTCGTGGTGAGGAAGCCGACGAGGGACCGGTCCGCCTACGCCCCCCTCCGCATCGACTACCTGGCGTACTTCCTGGCCGATCCCACCTTCCGAGCCGAGTTCGCGCACTACGAGCCCGAGGCCGAGGTGGGGAAGTTCGCCGTCTATCGGCGGCGGGACGGAGCCGGGAAAGCCGGTGGCTTCTAACCTTCCGCCCGGCGCTTGGCGTAGCGTCGGGAAATGAGCGGAGCGCCGGGCACGCTTGCGGTTTCTGCCCTGGTCGCGAGCGAGCGGCTCGCGTATCCTCCTCCGCCGTGAGGGCGAGTCTTCTGCTCGCGTTCACCGTCGCGCTCGGTAGGCTCCTCGGCGCCGGGGTCGGACTGCGGTTCATATGGTCCAAGCCCGCGGCGGAACTCGAAGCCGCACGGCCGCGCCGGACTTCACCGAGCCGGACTCCGAGCTTGGATGGATCAACCGGCCCGGAAGCTACACGTTCTTCGCCCACGGAACGCGTGTAGCCACCGGCGTGACGAACTCGCCGGATGGCGCTCGCAGTAGGACCGTGGTGACGCCGACCATCGCAGCCTTACCGTGGTGAGCGATCTCGAGGGCGCGCGGTGCTGTTCGTGGCCGACGACCGCAAACGGGAGAGCCTGGAAGCGTTCTGGGCACTGGGGCTCACCGACGCCCAACGCGCGGACGTCGAGGCGATCGCGATGGACATGTGGGAGCCGTACGTGCAGGCGACCCGCGCCCAGGTGCCCGACGCCGACGCGAAGATCGTGTTCGATCGCTTCCACTGCGCCAAGCACCTCAACGAGGGCGTCGAGCGTGCGACGCGCCGAGCACCGCGAGCTCCAGGCCCGCGGCGACACGCGGCTCACGGGTACCAGGTGCGCCTGGCTCCGCCATCCCGATCGCTTCACGCGGGCGGCGTGGCGGGCGTTCGGGGCCTTACGCGACAGCGCTCAAGGTGGCCCGGGCCTGGGCGCTCAAGGAGACCGCGGCGGATCTCTGGGAGTACCGCTACGTCAAGGCCGTCCGTACCTACTTCCGCCGCTGGTACTTGTGGGCCACGCACTCCCAGCTGCAGCCCATAATCAAGAAGGCACGCATGCTCAAGACGCACCTCCCGAACATCCTCACCTACCTCCGCCACCGCATCACCAACGCGACGGCCGAGGGTCTAAACTCGAAGATTCAGTGGATCCGATACACCGCTCGCGGCTTCCACAACCGCGAGAACCTCAAGACGGCGATCTACTTCCACTGCGGCGGCTCTCGATCCCTACCCACACTGAAGTCGGAAGAACCCGTAACCTTTGGCGCTATTAATAATGGAGCGCTAATGGGGGCTTCCATGATGGCGCGCAACGACCCGCGCGGCGGTCCAGACAAACCCTTTCTTCCTTCGGCGCGGCCGAAGCAGACACGATCACCGTGCCGGCCCGAAGCGGAGGGGACGGTTGTTCTGCGATGGCGCACCGTCGGCGCCATCATGGCATCTATGCCCTGGCTCGACTCTGGACCCTCCGCACTGGCAGCACGAACACGAGCGGAACGATGATCGTAAAGAGCACGGCAACGCGCGAGGCGGCGACGGACAGTGCTGAAAGCGCCGACCCTTGTCGTACCGCGGCGAGCCAACACGCCGTCAGCGCAACGCACGCCGCGCACTCAACCCATCGAAGCCAGGATGACGGTGTCGACGCGCGGACGATCGCGATCTGAACCGCGGCAGCAAAGGGAACGGCCACGACGATATCCAGGAACCAGTGCTCGCGCAGTCCCATCGCTGCCCAAACGTTCATCGCCGCGAAGACGAGGAGAGCACTTCGCAGCTTCCATCCGAGCGCGCGAACGTTGAGCCCAATGAGGAGCGCCCACGCGGTGTGGAGCGAAGGCATTCCGTTGCGCGCCGCGCCGGCCGCCGTGAACATCGGGAGGAGATCGCCCGGGCCGACGTCGGGGATCTGTTCCGGGGACGGCGTTCCGAGCACGTGCTGAGGGCCGACCACCGGACAGACGGAGTACAGCACGAAGCCGGCGACCCCGGCGAGGATGGTCGCGACCAGCACGCGCGTCGTCATGTCCGACGCGCGTTGTTTGAGCACAAGCACCGACATCGCAACGGGCAGCGTGACGTAGCACGTCGTAGCGAAGACACTGAGTGGGCGAAGCGCGCGGTACGACGCGATCGCTAGACTCACGACATGCCATCCGAGTTTCTGATCGAATGCGCGGACGGTGGGATCGTACACGGGATTCAGCGTTAGGGTCGTCCACAAGAAGAATGGCGACAGTGCGCACGCCAACGGAATAGTCAACGCATCTCGCAGCCGGCGAAGCGGCGCGCGCCGCGCCTCGCTCGCTCCCGCAAGCCATGCATCGCGCGCATACCCGAACATGCCCAGCAGCCCGAGTGCTACGAGCGCGGCGTCGGCCATGATGATCGGGTCGCCAAGGCCGCACACGCTGAGGAAGAAGATCGCGAACGCCGCCGGTGCGAGGTTGATGACGATCTTGCGCGACGCGGAGATGCGCGCGGACAGCATGTAGTGGCAGAAGACGCTGGCAACGGCGAAGGCGGTAAATGGATGGAACAGCGGCATCATGGATGGCCGGGGACCACCCCGGACTGTTGCCTGCCATTCAACGAGAGCGAATGAGACGGCGAGAGCGCCAAACAATGCCGCTCGGCCTGGCGACGGGGCCGGGTCAACGGTCGTGGGGAAGACGCCGCAGTCGCCCGCGCGCAGCCCGTTACCCTCCACTTCACCCGTCGCGCCGCCCATCCACCGCCCCCATCATGGTCGCTAACGCCTTGCTGCTCATATCCGAATGCGAGCTTAGTTGACGCTGCGAGGCGCATGCAACTAAAGGTTGCCCGCATGGGACTCGAGCGACGGAACACGGTCGTGACCGGAGGCGCTCGGGCATCGGACGGGCGATCCGCGCCGGGGAGGTGGGGCCAGGGCCGCGGCGGGGCGCCCCCGGCGTCCGCGTTCGGGTGTCAACCTTTCCCCCGATTGTCGTTCCTGGTGCGCCAGGCGAATCCTGGGAAAGGGGGAAGAGATGTAGTGGAAATCTCGGAAACCTTTCGACGGAGCCCAGCGGGTACCCAGTCCCGCCCGGCAAAGGTTGGCCACCAGCCGGTACCGAGTGTTGCGTGGTGGCGGAGTGATCCGCCCTGCGAAGCGTACACAGGGAGTGTGCAGGCCGCGTGATTGAGCCCCGAGAGATAATACCCGCGAGCGCCGACGTCGTTAGGAAAACGGAAGGCCGCATCGACACGCCGCAGGAGGCCGGGCGTGAAGAGCTCGCCGGGGTCGAAGAGCGGGGCATGCACGCATGAGGGCTCCCCAGGAACCTGGGAGGCCTGATCGTCTCCGTGCGAGAGAGCCGGGACGGGCGCCCGGTCGAACAGCCCAGGCCCGGGAGCGGCGCGCTCGCCGTCCCCGGGAGCGAAGGACGAGCGTGCGCACGGTACCGCCAAGCGAAGGGAACGAAGTGCGGCGGGAGGGGCGGCCAGGAGACGGAGCACTCCGTAGTACCGAGGAAGCGGGGGAACCCGCCCAGGGGACCCCGTGGAGGGAAGGGAGTGCCGGGTCATGGAACCGGCGGAGGGAAAGGACACGTGGTTCGAGAACGAGGTGCAGCTCCGGCTGAAGGGCCGGGCACTCCTCGTTCGCTACGCGGACGACGTGTCGGTGGTGTTCTCCTTGGAGGCGGATGCGCGTCGGGTGTGGGCGGTACTGCCGAAGCGGTTTGCTCGTTACGGGTTGACTCTGCATCCAGAGAAGACCCGCCTGATCGCATTCCGGCGTCCCTCGAGGGTCGACCGGGATGCGACCGCGAGACCCACGAGCTTCGACATGCTCGGGTTTACGCACTTCTGGTCTCGTTCACAGCGAGGCTATTGGGTCATCAAGCG
>Ga0137407_10003113_pt1 | contig 11007 bp, 11 predicted proteins | sample CZOMad2_2_16fung_FD_108410 | JGI IMG/M metagenome (GOLD analysis project Ga0137407, IMG submission 108410) | Vadose zone soil fungal communities from Angelo Coast Range Reserve, California, USA - CZOMad2_2_16fungal (Illumina Assembly) | ecosystem: Environmental > Terrestrial > Soil > Vadose...
CGATGGCGCGCTCGTAGCCGAGGCTGACCACCGGCGTGCCGTCGATGGCCAGAATCTGGTCGCCGGACACGAGGCCCGCATCCGCGGCGCCTCCGCCGGGAACGACACCGCGGACCGCGAGCCATTGGGGCTGCGCCTCCAGCACGGCGCCGATGCCGGTCAGCTCGACGCTGGCGTCGTCTCCGGAAGCGCGCGGCGTGAGCCCGATCGCGACCGGCGGATAGTCGCCTTCTTCCGGAAGCGGGCCGAGCGTCACGATGCGCGTGAGGTAGCCCTCCTTGTCCGCGTGCAGGCTCATCGCGTCGGGCGGGACCTGTTCGAGTGTGAAGCGGCCGTCCGCTCCGGTCTCGGCCTCGGGCGAGAGCGGCGCGACCGGCAGATCCGGCGCGATGCCGCGGCGACCCTCGAGGGAGATGACGGCGCCCGCGATCGGGCGCCTGGTCGCGTCGTCCATGACGATCCCCTCGATCCGCGCGCCCGCACGAAGGGCGAAGTCCGCCTGGACCGGCGAGGTGCCCAGCTGCGCGACCGCGTAGCCCGACCAGGCGTAGCCTGCGGCCATCGCCACCGCCTCGTACGTACCTGGGTCCAGGTCCGTGATCTCGTACGCGCCGGAAGCATGGATGAATGACGCCGGCGCGAGCATCCTGGAGAGGGCGATTCCGTCGCGCCGCCAGAGGGCGATCGCGAAGGCCACCACGGGCGCTCCAGTGCGGGCGTCGAACACCCGGCCGCGCAGCGATCCCCGCGCTGCCGGGGTGTCCATGTCTCCGGCGTCCATCTGATTGCTGCCCCTGCGACGACCACGATGGCGGGGACGGGCCTTGTCTTCTGGCGTGAGGCGGAGGACGACGCCCGAGATGTCGTTCCCCTCGCTGCTCGTGAACGAAACGGGGCTGCTGCCGAATTCGCCCTCGAACGAAGCGTATCCACGGGCTTCGATCGAGACGAGCCGGTACGTTCCTGTCGCCCGCGGCTCGAAGCGGAACGCGCCGCCGGCCACCGTTGTCGTCGACCATGCGCCGTTGTCGTACGAGAAGGTCAGCTCGGCCCCCGCGATGGCGGCATTCGTCTCCGCATCGAGGACGGTCCCCTCGAGCGCGCCGGGAGCACGGCTGCGAGCGGGACGGATCTCGACGCGCTTTGCGAGCTGGATCGCCGGCGCGGCCAGTCTCGGCGCAGGCGGCGGAGGCGCACGCTCGGCCGGAACCGGCGCAGGCTGCGATGCCCCAGCCGCGGGCGACGGCGGGCGAGGCGCGCTTCGCCTCCACGCCAGGAACGCCGCCAGAGCGAGCACGACGCCGGCCACCATCGCCCAGCGCCGTCTGGCCCGGGACGGTAGCATCGGAGCGCCCGCATGCCGCATGCCTTGCAGAACAGGTGATGGATGTTCTTCTTCCCGAGCGGTTCGTGCGGCAGGGTCGTGCCGCTCGGCCGAGCCCCTGCCGGGCGCGTTCTTGCGACAACTGTCGCTTGCGTGTCGATCCCGCCGGGTCCCGCTCGTCGAGGTTGAAGAGACAGGGCAAGGATGCGGCCGCTCTCCGCGGCTAAGGACTTCGGAAGGAAGGAAAAACCATCATGGCTTCGAAAGGCAGATCGAAGATCTTCCCGTTCCTCTGGTACGCAAAGGAGGCGGAGGAAGCGGCAAGGTTCTACGCCTCCATCTTCCCGGACTCGCGCGTGGACCGGGTCACACCGATGCTCAGCGAGAGCCCGAGCGGCCCCCCAGGATCCGTGAAGGTCGTGGACTTCACGCTGCTGGGCCAGCGCTTCCAGGCAATGACTGCGGGGCCGCACCATGAGTTCAACGACGCAATCTCGATGTTCGTGCTCTGCGACGATCAGGCGGAGCTGGATCGCTACTGGAACGCCCTGCTCGAGGGAGGAGGCAAGGCGCAGGCCTGCGGCTGGCTCATCGACCGGTTCGGTCTCCGCTGGCAGATCGTTCCCGTCATCCTGGACGAGCTGATGCGCGACAAGGATCCTGCCCGGTCGAAGAGGGTGACGGATGCGATGTTGCGGATGGTGAAGCTGGACATCGCGGCCCTGGAGAAGGCGTATCGGTCGTGAGCGCGCACTGAAGCGACGCATCGTCGGCAGGGGGCCGAGAGCACGTTGCCGGGGCCAGATCAGCCGGTAGACCGACCGATGTGCATGTCGGACCCGGCCGGTACAGTCGAATGACCGCGGGACTCCTCCCCGGCATCGAGGAATTCATGTACCGAGTGGCTCGCCCTCCCCTGTCGACGCTGATCGCGCTGCTCCCCGCAGCCGAGCCCCCGCCCACGTTCGAGGAGCTCGAGCACAACGTGAAGCGAGCCTGCTTGCCGGTGACGTTGCGACAGAACGCAAGCGGGAGCCACATCCGCGCGCTGCTCCAGGAACGGAGCGGCACGCGCGCCTTCGACATCGAGGTGAACGAGACAGAGCTCTTGCCTCGGTATCTCGAGTTTGCGCGCCTTCGCGGGGGCGACTTCGACGCAGCCCTCGCCAGCCAGTTCTTCCTGTCCGTCCGCTGCAAGCTCGGGCGCGACGTGCTCGACTCGTTGCACTCCCAGGTCCGCCTGCTGGCAGCGCTCGCCCCCGAAGCGATCGCGATGCTCGACGTGAACGCTTTTCACGCGAGGACCGGCGACTGGATGCGGGATGTGGCCTCCGCGAGCGTTCCTCCCGCTCCGACAAGCTTCTTCAGCGTTCACTCCGTCTTCGGCGACGGCCCGAAGCGCCGCCAGACGTGGTTGCACACTCATGGTCTGCACCGGATGGGCGGCATCGAGCTGGACATCGTCGGCGTCCGCCGTCGCGAGGCGCCTGCGCTCGGGGAGCTGATCAACAACGTCGCCAGGTTCTTCCTCGACTGCGGAGTGCCGCTCCCGAATACGCGATTCCACGCGGGCAACGGTCTTCCGCTCGTCTGGCTCCCTTGGGAGGCTGCGCTGCAGCACGTGGATGCGCCGCTTGGCGGCGCGGCTGACCGGGATGCCGAGCACAGCGGCGAGAGAGGAATCCTGCTCGCGCCGGCGAAGGATTCGCCCGAGCGGCTCGAAGCGCCTCGCTGCTACGTCCCCCTGATCGAGGCAGACCCGATCTTCTATGTGTCGTCCGCCGAGACCGAGCGGATGCAGAGGCTCGCGCGCGAGCGGCTTTCCTCGTTCCTGGCGCTCCAGAGCAGGTTCGCGAAGAACCGGAAGTGGGATTTTCGCGTCAAGCTCGGATTGCCGACGGATGCTGCCGGCGATGGCCACGGTGGAGCGGAGCACCTCTGGTTCGATGTCCACCAGGCCACCCCAAGGAGCGTGGACGGGACGCTCTTGAACCAACCCTACAGCATCACCAGCCTGCGCGAGGGTCAGCGCGGCACCTTCGATCTGCGGCTTCTCACCGACTGGGAGATCGAGTCGCCGCGGGGGCGATACACGCCCGAGTCGGTCCTTCAGCTCGAGCGAGGTCTGGCCAAGGCCCCTGTCTCGGCGCGGCCGTTGCTCCACTGATCGTCATTGCGCACCTTCGCCCAGACCCTCGCTGCACCAAGATCCTGGACGGGCACGTCGGCGCCGGACATGTCGGAGGGGGCTGCTAGGGTCGCGGGATGGATGCTGGGATCGGTCGTGTCAGAGGTGCCTGCTACGGTGAGGACATGGGCGAAGCACACGCTAATTCCGTGACCGCCTCGGAGCGCCCGCGGGGCTGCCGCCGGATCGACACCAGCGGGCCGATACACGTGACCACGGCCGCAGCGGCGCTGGTCGCAGCGGTCGCGGGAGTGCGACCTCGTGAGGCCTCCCTGCCCTCGTACCCGGATCGCACGAGCGAGCCGTGGCTCGAATTGGAGAGACGGCTCGAGCTGGTGACGAAAGCGGCGGCAACGCTCGGCTCGAGAATTGTGCGGGTCCGCGATCCGCGCTTCGCCCGGAATATTGCGCACGGCGTCGACAACCTGGCGCACAACATCGCCGTCGGCTGCGGCGCCCTCGAGCTCGCCATCGGCGATGCCCTCCGCGCGCTGGAGACCGGACGCCGGGCGATGGACCTCGGCTACTCGAACATTGGCGACTACGCCCGCGAGGAGCTCGGAATGAACGCGAGCACAGCGGCAAAGAAGGCGCGGCTCGCGCGCAAGCTGTGCGACCGGCCGCTCGTGCGCGAAGCGCTCCGGCGCGGAGAGATTACTCCGCGCAAGGCGGAGATCATCGTGCCGGTCGCCGTCGGCGACAACCAGATGCTCTGGATCCTCCGCGCGAAGGCGGAAACGGTCCGCGCGCTGAGAAGGGCGGTGAGAGCGAAGCCCGACCCCGACGACGAAGAATGGCGTCGCCTCACCGCCGCGGTCGCGCCGGAGCAGCGGCCCCTCCTCGACGAAGGCCTCCGCTGGGGAGGAATCGTCCTCGGCGAGAGGTCGAAGAAGGTGGAGCGGGTGGAGGCCTGGGGACAGGAGTACCTCAGCGCGCAAGAAGCGCCAGAAGGCCGCGACGTCGCGGACGAGGTCTTCTTTTCTTCCGATGCCGACGCCGACGCGCTCGCCGAGCAGCTCGAGCGCGAGTCGCAGCAGTGGGTGAACCTCGCCGCCGCCGTCCCCTTGAAGGCGCTCGAGTTCAGCGGCGAGATCGATCCCTGGCGCATCGATGCCGAGCTGAAGGGCGTCATGGCGATGCGCAACCGTTGGGACGATGCCTTCGGGCAGGTGGCGTTGCTGCTCAAGCACTGCAGCGCCTGGGAGATCCTGCGCTTCGCCGGCTTCCGGCAGTACTGCGAGGAACGGCTGGGGATGGCCCCGCGCACGGTCGGGCAACGCGTGGCCCTCGAGCGGTCGCTCCTCCGCATCCCTCTGCTGCGGCAGGCGCTCCGGGAGAATCGGATCACGTACGAGAAGGCGCGCTTGATCGCCCGGCACTTCCAGGACGGGCACGTGCTCGAGCTCCGGCCTCTGATCGCCATGGCCGAGACGCTGACCTGCGTCGAGCTTCGCGAACGGCTCGAGGTGAAGGCGGAAGAGCAGATGTGCGCGTCGGGACTGTTCACCGTGACGATGCCGCCGCACATCATCGATCTGCTCCAGGACACGTTCCGGGCGGTACGCGCCGAGGCGAAACGCTGGATGTCCATCGGACAATGCCTCTTGAGGATGGCGGCGCACTTCGTCGAGGTCTGGAAAGCGCACGTGAAGGAGATCAAGACGGCGCGGCGCAGGATCCTCGCGCGCGACCGGCACCGATGCCAGGTTCCGGGCTGCAGCCGGCCGGCGGTGCACCTCCATCACATCGAGTTTCGTGCGCACGGGGGAAGCGACGACCCTGCCAACCGGATCAGCCTGTGCGCCGCCCACCACCTGTTCGGGATCCACGAGGAACGGATGAACGTCAGCGGGACGGCGCCCGACAAGCTCGTCTGGAAATTCGGCGTGCGCCGGAGCTGGGCGAACACAGCGGTGCCATGACGCATGTCCGCGCCCTGAGTTGAAAATCGTGCTCGGTAACGAGTCCGCCGTTGCACCGCGACGGTCGGTTACCCCGAACAGCGGATTGACAGCGACGCGCTGCCGGGGCGTGATCCGCGAAAATCCTCGCACCACGACAGTCGTACCTGACTTGGGCATCGCCCGGCATGATCAGGTTCAGGGAGGGCCTCATGCGCGCGCCATCGATCCGTCAAATCACGTTGCTCGTCTTTCTCGCGTTGCTAGGCGGCCATGCCGTCGCCGCTCGTGCGGACGGCGACCTGAACAAGGTGAAGCACCTCATCGTCGTCATGCAGGAGAACCACTCCTTCGACAATTACTTCGGCGTCCTGCCGTACGTGCCTGGGGGCCCGTACCATGCCGGTCCATGCCACCAGAACGACCATGGCTGCATCGATGGGCTCGACTGCAACAGGCATGGCTCCACCCTGGAGTGCAACAACTGGAACCGGGACGCCGATGCGCGGGGCACCCTGCGGAAGGTTTTCTCGTTCCACTCAGCGAACTACTGCCCCGGACCGGACCTGAACCACGACTGGCCCGGGAGCCACCAGGAGGCGAACTTCCACAACCCCACGAAGACGCTCCGCCATAGCCCGAACGATGGGTTCGTGCGCGTGAACGACGCGACGACCCAGCCCGATTCCGGCCGGGAGACCTCTACCGATGACGACACGATGGGGTACTACGACCAGACGGATCTGCCCTTCTATTACGGACTCGCGCAAACCTTTGCCATCGGCGACCGTTATTTCTCGTCCGTTCTCGGTCCGACCTTCCCGAATCGAGCGTACCAGCTTGCCGCCACCTCCTTCGGCCATTTGACGACCTTCGAAATCGTTCCGCCTCTCGTGCCGCCGCCGGGCGGGTACAAACCGATCACCGGGACGATCCTGGACCTTCTCGATCGGAACGGCGTCGGCTGGACAAACTTCTTCTCGGACGCGCCCACGACGGGGATCTTCCGAGGGGTCGACCCGGCTCATCTGGTCCCGGTCGAGCTCTTCCCCCTCTTCACCGGTCCGCAGGTTTGCGGCTTGCCGCCCGTCTCGTTCGTCGATCCCGCCTTCGGCTTCCAGGATCCCACGATCGAGAACGATGAGCATCCGCCGACGGACATCCGCAAGGGCCAATTCTTCGTCTCCGGGATCGTCAACGCCGTCCGGAACAGCGCGTGCTGGAAGGACTCGGTCATCTTCTTCACCTACGACGAGCACGGCGGCTTCTACGACCACGTCGCGCCCCCGCGCGCAACGCAGGGCGGGGCACTCAACCCGGACGGCATCGATCCGGGCCTCTGCGCCGATGCTTCGGCGCCGGGGAGCGAGCAGCCCGGCGCAGGTGCCCAGTGCGCCGTGAGCAGGGTCGACGCGAAGGCGCTTTGCCCGGATTTCACGCCGACCGGGCCGTATCCGAGGTCGTGCCCGAACTTCGACCAACTCGGCTTCCGCGTGCCGTTCGTCGCCGTCTCGCCCTTCTCGAAGCCCCACTACGTGTCCCACGTGGTCGCCGACCATGCTTCGATGCTCGCGTTCATGGAGAAGCGCTTTCTTCGGGACGCGACCGGTGCGCAGCCGCATCTCACGCTCCGCGACCTGCAGGCCTCCACGCTCGAGGACCTGTTCGACTTCGACGGCGCCCCGTCCATGAACGCATCAGTCTCCACCGCCCCGGTCCCGTTGCCGAACGACCCCGGGTGCCCGTTCCTTCCGGTGGGGCCGTAGAAACCTGGGTCGCCGCGGCGGCGGTGAGCGAGCCGCCGCGGCAGACCCGAAGCGCTAGTACTTCTTGCTCTCGCTCTTCGTGTCGCTCTTGTCCTTGTCGTCCGTCTTCATCTTCTGCTTCGAATTGACCTCGATCTTGCTCGCCTGGATCCCGCTCGCGTCGAAGCTCGCGCGGACCTGGTCGCCTTCCTTGATCTGATCGAGGCTCGCCTGCGAGCCGTCGCGGGTGATCTTCGCGCTATCGGCAACCTTCAATTCCTGGTCGGCGCCGGACCCCGACGAGATCTTGAGCGAGTGCTTGTCCTTGTCGACGTCCTTGACGACGCCCAACAGCTCCTTGCTCGCGCTGGCCGTGGTGCCTGCCTGCGCTGACGAGGTCGTCGAGCTCGTGGTCGACGGGGACTGGCTCATCGAGGATCTCTCCGAGCGCATCGACGGGGCCTAGCGCCGTCTGGAGCGTGAAATTCAGGCCGCGCCAGATCGTCTCTGCGTCCCAGCGGAATGGAAGCCCGGGCGGCGCACCGCGCAGGTATGGATCGAAGGGCCCGAGCGCGGCGACCAGCCTGGCCACGTTCTCGTGGCTGCGGCCTCTTCACCTTCGCGCGCTACCGCGAATGGATGGAGAAGCGCACCGACTGGCAGGCTCCCACGCATGAAACGGGGTCTGACGAGGTGATTCCTGCCGAGGCCCATCTTCCGCCACCGCGAAAGGCGGCGCGCATCAAGCCAGATGCGGCGGCTCACGTTGAGGGCGAGGTGGAGATCGGCCCGGGCGGCGAGGATCTGACTCGCATCCGCCTTGCCAATCCTTCGCCCCGGCGCGCATCATCCGCGCGGGGGAGAGCCATGGAACCCATGCTCCAGCCAGGCGAGCACCGTCAGACCTCCTCCGGCGGCGAGGGTCTGCTGGGCGCCGCGCTCGACGCGCTTCCCAGCCACATCGCGGTCCTCGATGAGCAGGCCAGCATCCTCCTGGTGTACGAGGCTTGGCGCCGCTTCGGCAGCTCCAACGGCAATCCCGACCCGACGTATGGCGTCGGCTCGAGCTATCTGGGCGTCTGCGAGGCGTCGGCTGCAACCTGTCCGGATGCGGCCCGGGCGGCCCGGCGGCCAGCTCGACGCCCGCATCTCGCTGACGCCCTGGAAATCGGGCGGCAGCTTCACCCCGACGCCGCTCACTGCGCCGAGCACCCGCACCGAGTACATCCTCCCGCAGCCCGATGCGCGCTGGCTGCAGATCGTCGCAGTTCGTGACCTCGGTCGGCGGCACGACGCCCGTCCGCGACGGCAGCGCGCGCGGCTGGACGGAAACCGCATGGGCTGGTTCGACCAGCGGCTGCTCCGCGTACATCCGCAAGCCGGGCCGGCAGAAGGACCGGCTCTGCGACCTGCGCACCGTCGCGGACGTCGCCGCAGTCGCGGATCCGCAGACCGGGCTCGCCGTGTACGACACGTTCGGCTTCGAGGGATGGCTCGTGGTCGGCGGGACGAGCCTGAGCTCGCCGATCATCGCGAGCGTGTACGCGATGGCGGGGAACACCTCGTCGGTCCGCTACGGCGTGGGTCCGTACCGGGCGCGCGACGCTCTGTTCGGCGTGATCGGCGGCATCAACGGCGTGTGTAGCGGCAGGGGGCCAGGAGTCAGGGCAGCACGAAAACGGACGCTGCGGCTCTGGGCGCGACAAATAGCCCCTCGGCAGCAACGCTGACCCTCCTGAATGTCAGACCCTGGTTGTAATCCTGGAACTGAACCGGACTCGGTGTCGGGAGGGCACTGCGATGACCATCGTCGATTTCAAGGAGCAGAAGGAGGCGCGCCGACGCGCTGAGTGGGAGAGGTTGGTCGCGTGGCAAGAGCGTGAGTTGGCGACGGCACGCCGCGTACTCGAGGTGTTGGAGCCGATCGTCAATCAACTGCTCAAGCAGAAGCGCGTGCGCGCGCGCCACCCCCGGTGCGAGGCGCCCGGGTGCTGGAGCACGATCACGACTCTCCACCCGGTTCAGGGTCGCACTTCCGACGATGCCCTCTCTCTGGTCGCATTGTGCGCCCGGCATCTCGGCGCCGTGCGCAGCGGACGGTTCCGCGTGAACGCCGACGACGCTGACACGCTGTCCTGGCAGTTGTACGACCGCCCCGACGCTCCACCGTGCCTGCAGATCAAGTGGCCTCGTCGACGAGCGTCGAAAGCCCGTGCTCGCCGCCGGCCCCGATGAGCACTATGGCGGCACGCACGCGTGCGTCCCGCAAAGGTCGAAGAGGGAGCAGATGTCGATCGAGACCGGGCAGACGGGAACATCGAAGGGGTGCGCGTAAGCCTGGCCGTTGTCGAAATGCACATCCATCGAGCCGCTGACTGTGGATGCGGTCACCGTCGAGATGGCGATGCTTCCGTCTCTCATGTGCACCAAAGAGCCGGCGGCGGCCGTGCAGACCGCGTCGAGCTGCGCCGCTGTGGAGGTCGACGCCCTGAACGTTCCGGTGGGCGGGTTCGGCATCCAAGGGTAGGTGCCCGGACCAGCAGGGTCGGTGGTGCTCCCTCCGACGACGCCGGAGAGGGCAACTCCGAGAAGGGCGGTCGATCCCGAGCCGGCGCCGCACTGCTTGGCCTGGGTCAGGACGTTGCAGGCATCAGCGCCGCTCGCGAGCTCGATGAGGATGCCAGAGATCGCGGTGGGACCGAGGGCTGCGATGTTGTTGCAGGTCGCGGGCGCAAGGATGACTGCCGCCCCGTTCGCCGGTGTAAAGCCGCCGAACAGTGGCGCGGGGGTCGACCCGCAAGCGGCGAGCAAGACGAAGAAGATCGCTGGAGCGCGGCTCATCATCGGCTACCTTCTTTTCGCTGCTTCATCTCGATGACCCTAACAGAGCGTGTCCGCGCACCAACTTAAGCGCATGCGCGCCGGCGGGCTCGATGCGGCGCCCACCTGCACCGCCAACAACACTGGCGCAACCACACCATCCATTCTTCGTTCGCCAAGCGAAAGGTCGCGTTGTCGGACCCACGCAGTAGCTTGTGGTGCATGCAAAGCGAACAGCTGCGGGAGCGGCGGCGGGGGCGAGAGCGGCTCGAGCGGGAGAGGGACAACAAGGCGTCCAGGGAGGCGCAGATGTGCGCCAGCGACGAGCTCGACTTCCTGTTGCCTCGCCGTGTAGCGGCGCTGTTCGGCAGGACGATGCGTGCGGCGCGCGAGGAGAACTTCACCCGTCCTTGAAATTCAGGCTCGCGAGTCCCTCCGCGGCGTCCACCACGGGGTCGAGCGGCCGCAGGTTGGGCCGCGGGAACGCGCACGGCGCTTCGGGAGGCCGCTGCGCAAGCTCGATCTCGCGGTCGTGCAACCTATCGGCGCGCTCGTGTGCGAGGACTTCGGCCTTCTTCAGGAGTTCCTGCGCTCGTTGAACGTCCGCACTCTCGTCGAATCGAGGCACGGGCCTGTCTTACGGCATCGGTGCTGGCGGTCCAAGCCGCGTTCCGGCGCGAAGCTGGATTTCAGGACGCGGCGGCTTGATTTCGAGCCTCGAAACCGAGCCTGCCCTGCTTCATCGCGCATCGCGAAGAGGTGCTGTAGCAGGAAGCCTCCGGCGACCTTGAGCCAGCTCGCTTCTAGCGCGATGTGCTACGCTGAGGTGGAGTAATGATCGTGGCGCTCGCAGGCCGGCGCATCGACGCCCAAGGCGCTCAGCGGCGCGCATTCCCGCAGTCTTGCGTTTCCGCAGTTTATGAGCGGCTGGAAGCGCTCTTCACCCGCGAGGCGCCCGCGGCACTGGTATCGTCTGCGGCTTGCGGCGCCGATTTGATCGCACTCGAGGTCGCGCGCACGCTCTCGATC
>Ga0137407_10003115_pt1 | contig 11005 bp, 9 predicted proteins | sample CZOMad2_2_16fung_FD_108410 | JGI IMG/M metagenome (GOLD analysis project Ga0137407, IMG submission 108410) | Vadose zone soil fungal communities from Angelo Coast Range Reserve, California, USA - CZOMad2_2_16fungal (Illumina Assembly) | ecosystem: Environmental > Terrestrial > Soil > Vadose zone...
ATAGCTGAGCACACCGATGCGGTGGTCGGAATGTCTGCGGGGATTACCGACAGAGCGGCGATCAGCTTCTCGCGGAGTTTCTATCGCGCTCTCGGCTATGGCACGGACCTGCAAAAGGCCTTCGACCTTGGATGTTCGCAAATCGACTTGGACGGATTCAAGCTGGAGGCAGGTATCCCGCGCCTGATCCGCGGGCGGAAGAATCCGTGCGAGGTCGTTCTGGTGCCCCAGAGCTCTTCGGCTTGAGGAAGCGGTCTCTCAGGTCCGCAGCTTCACCCGAGCTATTTGCTCCCAAGGGCTCATTCCGCCCGATCTGGACCGGACCACCCGGCCGTCAGGAGGCCGACGGCTCCCCCTCCTGCCCCACCAACAAGAACTCCCAGGAAGGGATACAAAAAATAGTTCACTAGAACTGAGCAGCCGATCAGCGATCCGAGGAATAGGTCTACAGACCTATAGCTGGCAACCGCGACGAGAAAGAGGCCGGACAACACTTCGCCGAGGAGGGCGCCACCGAAGCCCACGCTGGCCCCCCCCAACGAGCAGTCCCCCAGGGTCGGCCGTCCGCGGTGCCCCGCGAGGAACGCGTAGAGGGCGCCGCCGCAGAAAGTTGCTGCCCACTGGATCATGATGGCGAGGTAGGCCTGCGAAAAGGCGCCTTGCCAATTGAAATACGGGCCGTGGGAGATGGAATTGATAACCTCCGTGCCGAAGCGCACGAGCCCAACTCCCAGGGTAAGCCAGACGACCGTGCGCCCTGTTGCGGTCATTTCACCTCCTCCTCCTCGAGGACCAGCCACGGGGCCAAGCTTCGAGCGCAGCGCTGGCAGGTGGAGGCGACCGTACCGCCGAGGGAGAGGGAACCACAATGGGGGCAGGCTTGCGGGCTCATCCTTCTTCGAAGGGCTTGGTAGAGTCCGAGGACGAACAAGAGAATGCCTCCCAACCCGACGAACAGGACGAATCCGGTAGCTGCATAGAGAAAGGCGCCACGGCCGCCTACCAGGGTCATGCGTGGCGAGATCCAGAACTGGGAGCCGAGGAGGGAGATGAGAACGGTCCACAGCAGAACTGCCGCCCAGAGACTGAGGATTCGGGTTGCCCGCCTCGGCGCTTGGAGTCCCAAGTGTTTGCCGAGGAGGCGACACGAAAGCAAGCGAATCGCCGCCATCCAGGACCAGATAGGCAGGGTCGCAAAGACGGGCCAAAGCAAGGCGCCTAAAGCTCCCCATCGAGAGCCAGGGAGGAAGGGGGTCAAGGGCTCCAGCAACAGCCCAAGCTCGATCCCTGCGGCGACGAAAAACGCTGGCGCCAGCAGGGCCCAATATCCCCGCCAGCCAGCCTCCCCCTGTACCAGTTGCGCCACGCTTTCGCGCTGGACTTGGATGCCTAGAGTCCCTGTCATGAGATAGGTGCCTACGACGAGCAGGCCGAAGCAGATGAGAAAAAGCACAAAGCCGCCTCCAGGGAGCAGAAAATAATAATAAAATAAGATAGCGCTTTTCATGCCGATGGCAGCGATCAACCAGCGAGTGATTCCGACCGCCGCCAAGAGACACAGAGCCTGAGCGATCAAGATGAGGATGCCACCGCTGATGAGCAGAGCGACGAGCAGGCTGCCAAAGGCAAAGCCGGCCAGGAACAGAAGCTCTTTGGGAAGTCTGAAGAGGAGGCCAGGGTCGTCGAGGGCTCGGCGTCTTTCTTCGCTTGAGGGGTGCTTCTGCCAGCGGCTGGAGAGGCGGCTTCTCAGGATGGAGTGAGGAAGGCCAGGGCCTGGCTGTGACAGCACGGAACGGAGCTGTTCTGCGCAACGCCAAAAGAGTGAAATACGAAGATCGGCATAAAACTCCCGATCGCGCAGGAGGCTGCGGCGAATGATCTCAATGAAGAGGAGGCTGATGGCCACCTGGAACGGTATCAGAGTGGGGTGTTCGTTGAACGCCGGTCGCATATCTGCAATCGACCAGCTGAGGACAAAGGCCACCACGAGGAGGAGCGCGACGGGCAGGAGGACAATTCCGGACGCCTCGGCAAAGTAGGCTTGCAGAACATCCCGGTTGACGAAATGTGCCAACTCGTGAAGGACCAGGGCGCGGAACTTGTACGGTCTCCCATGTTCCTGCAAGTCTTTGCGGAGGAGGAGCTTGGAAGAACTGTTGAGGCCGATGACGGGGTGAGCTGGCAGGCCGTAGGCTCGGCCGCCGCGGAAGCCGGGTACGATCAAGAGCTCTGGAGAGGGTGGCGGCTCTCCGCCCAACTGGTGCTGAAAAAGCCTCGCTTCGGCCACCAGGTTCGCCGCCGCCTGCCGGATATCCGGGTCGCCGTGCGAAGGAGGCCCGGCATCAAGGCTCAACCTCCGCAATCGGATCACGCGAAACAGGTAGACTGTGACGATCGTTCCGGTCACGAGGAGGAGAGAGGCGCCAGGGATCAGGATGTAAGGGAGAACGGCGGAGATCTGTTTCCAGCACGTTGTGGCCAAAGCGTCGAGGGCCCTGTGGACTCGATTCTGCTCGGCGAGGGAGGTCAGGCCACGGATCCGCTCGTTCAGAGTCTTCGCACTGTTCGCGAGTCTCCCCGCAGTCGGTAGCCCCGGGCCGTTAATCTGCCAGAAGTCCATGTTGGGCTTTGGCAGCGTCCAGAAGGCCGGCCATTGGAGCCGCGCGGCCAAGGTCAACGTAAAGAAGTGGCCGACGTGCAAGCAGAGACCCAGGATGGTGAAGACAAGGAGAAGGGTGCGTACCTTCGTTCCGCTGGGGAAGGCAAAGGGGTTGAGTGTGCGACGGGACATCTCCAGTCCTCCGTGCTTGCTGTCCCGAGCAATGTGGCGAGCCTCTCGGCAGCGTCGCGGCTTGCTTAAGCTCGCGCCAGGGTTTCGACGATAGACCCCATTGGGGGCAGTTTTGTTGAGTGTCGGAGCAAGTAGACCGCGTTTCTTCCCGAGCGCAAGAATCCGCGTGCGGCCCCGCCTAACCCAACCCGCCCCGCCCAGGGTTTCCAAGAGGTCGGCAACACACCAGGGCGAGACCCCTTTCGGCGGCTGTATCGCCGGCAACAGCGGCGTCATCCAAGGCTACTTCACGTATGACGAAAACACCCAGCCGGAGCCTCGACAGACCCTCGTCGCCTCCGGCACTCTGGAGTGGAACCAGGACATCCCGATCCTTCAGCTCCTGCCGGGCGTCCGCTCAGTCGCTGTCGTGCTCGTTGATCTCACAGGCCACATGACGGCGTTGATCGGGAGAGGCACGAACCGGTTCTTCTCAGTCGACCACACCGGGCAAGCGATGGTCGTCCACTCCAGATCCCCACAGCAGGCACTCACCAGCGCGTGATCGGTCGGCCGGCAAGGCCGCGACCTCGGCGCGGGAGAGGGGGAGAGGCGCGCCGCGGCGAGCGCCATCAGGGCGAAGCAGACCGTAGAGACGGCGAGGAGGGCGAGTGCGCGGCGGCCGGGCATCGGCGCATCATGCCCCAAAGCGGGTCGTTGCGATCGCCGCGGCCTCTACTTCGCCTGAATCGCGGCTCTGAAAGCTCAGCCTCAGACCGGCATGCTGCCCGGACCGTGGGCGCGCACCTCGTCGCGGCCGTCGACCGCGCGGTAGACCCGGTTGTAGGGGAAGGTGCCCCCGTTGCCCCGAGCGAGGTGGGTCAGGTCGGCGGCCTGGATCTTTAATTCCTTGGCGACCGGCCGCAGCGCCGTGGCAGCTCATGCAGTAGGCCCGGAAGCTCCGTTTGCCGGCATCCACCCGCTGCGGCTCGCGGTCGGAAGCTATCAGGCTCTATGAGTTGGCGAATGCTCTGCCGTGAGCATGGAGCTTCCGCCGCTTTGCGGACCCTTGGAGCACAGATAATGGCGTTATCGCGGATTGGGATCTCTGGAGATCGGTGGGGGCGAGTTCGAACTCTTTGTTCGCCCTCCTCGCCGAGTTAAACCAAATCCGCTCAATGGGTTGGGGTGTCTAACCCATGGCCTCCTCGCCCGGCCAGCGGGCCTCCCGACCCGGATTTCAGCATTGGCGTACCAGCGCCCCGAGGCTCCCCCGGCGGGTCGAACCCGACTCTTCCGGCAACGCCCTCGGGACCATGGCCCCCGCTCCGCCTTCCCTACTCCCCCACCCTACCCCGACGCCGGCCGTCGACCCGCCCGACGACCCCAAGTCTCTCCTCCTCGCGGCCAAGGCCCTGGTCTTCTGTGGCTTCCCCTACCAGAGGAACTCGTTGACCACCATCGTCCGCGAAGCCCACCTCGGTGCCGACACCCACCTCACCGTTTATCTATCGACCACCGAGCCGAATGTCCCCACCCCCTACGGCGCCGACCGGGCTCTCCTGGCCTGGATCACCACCCTCACCTATGATACCGGCTTCGTCACCTTCACAAGCCTGACCGACTTCTTCGACGCCTTTCGCCTCGCCCGCTCCGGCGTCCAGTATCGACGCTTCGAGGAGCGCCTCCATCGCCTCCTCAGCTTCTCCCTTTCCCTGATCCTGCGCACCCCGGGCGGCGTCTCCCGCCTCAACATGAGGCCCCTCCAGAGAGCCTACACTCCAAGAGATGGTGTCGAGGCGCGCCGGCTCCTCGCCGAGGAGACCCGCTCCCAGCTCTCTCTCCTCCCTTCGGACGTCAAGCGCTACGGCATCCTCCTCGACCCGGCGTTTCTCGAGTACCTGCGCAATAACCCCGTGGTCCTGCCGCTCGCCCTCATGCGGCGGTTCCACAACCGCCCTCTCGCCTGGGATGCCGCCTCCTACCTCCTCTATCGCTGCTGGTCGGCCCGGACCCCCTGCGTGATCCCCTGGAAGATCGTCCGCCGCCAGCTCGCGAGCGTCGACCAGCTCGATCGCCGGCTGGCCCTCTCCTTGAACCGTGTGGCTGACGAGATCCGCGCCGACTATCCGGACTTCCCCGTCCGCATCGAGCCCGGCTCGCACGATCTCCTCGTCGCGCCGTTCCGACCGCCACGGGAGCACTTCCGGGTCTAAACAGACGCTTGGTTCTCGGAAGGTAACCTTGCTGCGAGCATACCGCTCCAATTTGAGGCATCTGCCAAGGAGAAACGCGCCGACGCTCGGTCATCGAGTCGACGTCCGCCGAAGAGGCCTAATATCCAGAATGCGAAGCTCCTCAGCCGGCTTCCCCCGCCTCCATAATGTGCATGTTGCTATTGGACCAACTCTCGCGCCATCCTTACACTGAATCCAGTTATGTTTCATCGCGGCGCCAGCGGCCACCGCGGCGGCGCATTCCTCCTGGCACCGGACCGACGATGTCCCGCTGCGTCACTTCAATCGCTGTGTAACCGTTTGGCTCTTGCAGGCGCCTCTACCCTAGAACGGAGACCAGGCTCGCTCTCGTCAAGCTAGGTTCGCCCCGCGCGCGAGATGGAGTATCGTCCGATGCAGACTACCCCACAAAACAAGGAACAAAGCCCTGAGGCGGCGGCCAACACAGGGGCGCCCGGTGTGCCGTCACTCTCGCTGCCCAAGGGTGGCGGCGCCATCCGCGGCATCGGCGAGAAATTCGGGGCCAACCCGGTCACCGGCACGGGCTCGCTCTCTGTGCCCATCGCCGCCAGCCCGGGGCGCTCCGGCTTCGGACCGCAACTGGCGCTCGCCTATGACTCCGGCGCCGGCAACGGCCCTTTCGGCCTCGGCTGGCACCTCTCCGCCCCCACCATCACCCGCAAGACCGACAAGGGGCTGCCGCTCTACGAGGATGACCGCGAATCCGACGTCTTCCTGCTCGCGGACGCCGAGGACCTCGTGCCCGCACTCGTGCGGCGGGGCGACGATTGGGAGCGCGACGAATTCGAGGTGACGCGCGCCGGCGCGACGTTCCGAGTCCAGCGCTACCGACCGCGGGTCGAGGGCGCTTTCGCGCGCATCGAGCGGTGGCGCGACGCCGCGACCGGCGAGACGCATTGGCGGACGATCTCGCGCGAGAACGTAGCGAGCCTCTACGGCGACTCCGCCGCCAGCCGCATCGCCGATCCCGAGAATCCGGCGCGGGTCTTCAGCTGGCTGCTGGCGCGGAGCTGGGACGACCGCGGCAACCTCGCCGTCTACGAATATAAGCCTGAGGACCGGGAGGGTATCCCGGATGCGCTTCACGAGCGGCACCGCAGCGCGGTCGCCAACCGCTATTGCAAGCGCATCCTCTACGGCAACGCGCTGCCGTACGGCACCGCGCGTGGAGGAGGACGCCGTCTGGCCGAGCCGGCCGGACGCCTTCTCCACCTACCGCGCCGGCTTCGAGGTCCGCATCCACCGCCTCTGCCGGCGCGTGCTGATGTTCCACCATTTCACCGAGCTGGGCGAGGAGCCCTGCCTGGTGCGGTCCACGGACTTCACCTACGACGAGACGCCGCTCCATTCGCGGCTGGTCGCGGTGACGCAGACCGGCTACCTGCGCAACCCGGAGGATGGCTCCTACCGCATCTGCGATCCGCAGACCGGCGAGGCGCTCAGCCCGCGCTCGCTGCCGGCGCTGGAGCTCGACTACTCGGAAGCGACGATCGACGCCACCGTGCGCGGGTAGCGCGCGACAGCGTCGAGAACCTGCCGGCGGGCGCCGACGGCGCGCGCTATCAATGGATCGACCTCGACGGCGAAGGGCTGCCCGGCATCCTCACCGAGCAGGCGACCGCCTGGTTCTACAAGCGCAACGTCAGCGCCCTGCCGCGCGAGGACGGCGTCACCGTCGCCCGCTTCGAGCCGCTCGAATGGGTGGCGAGCCGACCGTCGCTCGCCCATCTCGGCGGTGGCCGGCAACATTTCATGGACCTTGCCGGCGACGGCCATCTCAGCCTGGTGCAGTACGCGCGGCCGATGGCCGGCTTCTACGAACGTCTGCCGGAGGAGGGTTGGCTGCCGTTCCACCCCTTCGAGCACGAGCCGAACGTCGATTGGGACAGCCCCAATCTGAAGCTGATCGATCTCGACGGCGACGGCCATGCGGACGTCCTGATCAGCGAGGACGACGTCTTCACCTGGTACCCGTCGCGCGTCCGCGAGGGCTTCGGCCCGGCGCAGCGCGTCCCCCGCCCGTTCGACGAGGAGCACGGGCCGGCGCTGGTCTTCGCCGACCGCACGGAGACCGTCTTCCTGGCCGATCTGTCGGGCGACGGCCTGACCGACCTCGTCCGCATCAGGAACGGCGAGGTCTGCTACTGGCCGAACCTGGGCTATGGCCACTTCGGCGCCAAGATCACGATGCACGATTCGCGGGTCTTCGACTACGCGGACCAGTTCGACCCCCGGCGCATCCGGTTGGCCGACGTCGACGGCTCGGGCACCACGGACCTCGTCTATCTCGGCGCGGACGGCGTCCGGCTCTATTTCAATCAGTCCGGCAACGGTTGGAGCGCGCCGCGCTCGCTGCCGCAGCTCCCCATCCCCGGCCCGCTCGACGCGGTGACCGTCGTTGACCTGCTGGGCAACGGCACCGCCTGCCTGGTCTGGTCCTCGCCGCTCCCCGGCGAGACGCGCTCGCCGCTGCGCTACGTCGATCTGATGGGCGGCACCAAGCCGCACCTGCTGATCGCGACGCGCAACAACCTCGGCGCGGAGACGCGGATCCATTACGCGCGCCCTCCACCCGTTTCTACCTGGCGGACCGCGCGGCCGGCACGCCGTGGATCACGCGCCTCCCCTTCCCGGTGCACGTGGTGGAGCGCGTCGAGGTTTTCGACCGCGTCGGCGGCAACCGTTTCGTCACCTGCTACGCCTACCACCATGGCCATTTCGACGACGTCGAGCGCGAGTTCCGCGGCTTCGGCATGGTGGAACAGTGGGACACCGAAGAATTCGCCACGCTCGACTCCGGCGGCGAGACGCGGGCCACCAACTGGGACGCGGCATCGCACGTGCCGCCGATGCTCACCCGCACCTGGTTCCACACCGGCGTCTTCTTCGCGCGGGGCCGCGTCTCCCGGCAGTTTGAGCGTGAGTATTACCAGGAGCAGGGCTTGAGCGAGCTCGAGGCGCGGGCCGCCCTGCTGCTCGACGATACGGTCCTGCCCGCAGACCTCCCCACGCCGGAGGCGAGCGAGGCGTGCCGGGCGCTCAAGGGCTCGATCCTGCGCCAGGAGATCTATGCGCTCGACGGCACGGAAGCGGCCGGCCGGCCCTACAGCGTCTCCGAGCGCAACTACACGCTGAACGTCCTCCAGCGGCGCGGCGACAACCGGCACGCGGTGTTCTTCGCCCACGCTCGCGAGACGGTCGACTTCCACTACGAGCGGAAACTCTTTCCCATCGGCTGCCGCGCGCTGGCTGATCCGCGCGTGACCCATTCGCTCGTGCTCGCAGTGGACGACTATGGCAATGTTTTACAGTCGGCCGCCGTCGGCTACGGCCGCCGCCACGACGATCCCGATCCGGTGCTCACTGCAGAGGATCGGAAAGAGCAGAAGCGCCTGCGGATCACCGCCACGGAGAACCGCTTCACCAACCCCCTCCTGGAGGATGGCGCCTATCGCACCCCGCTGCCGAGCGAAGCCCGCACCTACGAGGTGCTGAAGCTCAGGCCCGCCGCTTGCCACCCCGAGGTCACCAACCTCTTTCGCTGGGAGGCGATGCGCCGCGGGATCGAACGGGCCGGCGACGGCCGGCACGACCTGCCGTACGAGGACATCCAGGCGAGCCGCGCCGTCGAGAACCATCCATACCGCCACCTCATTGAACAGAAACGTACGCTGTACCGACGCGACGACCTCGGCGGTCCGCTTCCGCTCGGTCGGGTCGAGCCGCGGGCCCTGCCGTTCGAGACCCTGTCACTGGCCCTGACGCCAGGCTTGGTGGCGCAGGTCTACGGCGACCGGGTGACGGACGCCATGCTGGAGACAGAGGGCGGATACCGGCACAGCGAAGGGGATGAAAACTGGTGGATCCCATCCGGCGAGATCTTTTACTCGCCCCAGGACGGTTCCCCGCCTCAGGAGCTGGCCCACGCGCGCCGGCATTTCTTCCTGCCGCACCGCTTCCGCGATCCGTTCGGCCACACCACCACCGTAGGCTATGACACATACGCCCTGATGATCCAGGAGACCCGCGACGCGCTGGGCAACCGCACCACGGCGGGCGAGCGCGACGCGACGGGAAACCGGATCGCTTCCGGTCTCGACTACCGCGTGCTCCAGCCGCGGCTGCTGATGGACGCCAACCGCAACCGCGCGGTCGTGGCGTTCGACGTCCTCGGCATGGTGGTAGGCACGGCGGTGATGGGGAAGCCCGAGGAGACCCTGGGCGACTCGCTGGAAGGCTTCACGGCCGACCTGCCGCCCTCCGCGATCGAGGCCCACCTGCGCGACCCGTTCGCCGATCCGCACGGCATTCTGAAGCGGGCCACCACGCGGCTGGTCTACGACCTCTTCGCCTACCAACGCACCCATGGCGATGCCCAGCCGCAGGGCCCCGTGGTCCACACCCTGGCGCGCGAAACGCACGACAGCGATCTGGCGCCGGGGCAGCAGACGAGGATCCAACTCAGCTTCTCCTACTCCGATGGCTTCGGCCGCGAGATCCAGAAGAAGATGCAGGCCGAGCCCGGACCGGTGGAGGAAGGTGGTCCCGAGGTCAAACCGCGCTGGGTGGGCAGCGGTTGGACGGCCTTCAACAACAAGGCCAAGCCGGTCCGGCAATACGAGCCCTTTTTTAGCGCCACGCATCGCTTCGAGGTGGCGCGCAAAGTGGGCGTCAGCCCCATCCTCTGCTACGATCCGGCCGGCCGCGTGGTCGCGACCCTGCACCCCAACCACACCTGGGAGAAGGTTGTCTTCGATCCTTGGCGGCAGGAGACCTGGGACGTCAACGACACGGTTCTGCTCGACCCGCGCGAGGACCCGGACGTAGGCGGCTTCTTCGTCCGACTGCCCGAGGACGACTACCTGCCGACGTGGTACGAGGAGCGCGCCGGCGGAGCGCTCGGGCGCCGCGAGGAGGACGCCGCGCGCAAAACGGCCGTCCACGCCGGCACGCCCACCGTCGCCAGCTTCGACACCCTCGGCCAGCCGTTTCTGACCGTCGCGCACAACCGCTTCAAGCGTAGCGACGCTCCGCCTGCCGATCCACCGATCGAGGAGCTTTACAGCACACGCATCGTCTTTGACATCGAGGGGAATCAGCGCGCGGTCTTCGACGCTAACCCAACTTCGTCGGTTTTCTTGGCAAAAGCTAGTAGAATCAGTGGTTTATCCGAACTCTTCGTCACTACAGCTAATCTCTAGCTGTCCACCTCCTCGGCTGGCTGGCAGGTCTTTATGGGAAGCATGACCTCCTCGGGAATGGCGAGGACACGATAGATAAGCCGATGCTCGGGCTCCGGCGTGGTGGCCCGGCGGATCTTGATCAGGTTCCCGCCGGTGGCTGGCAGGACGGTCGTGACGACCTGGTGGGTGCTGAGCTGCTCGCGTAGCGTCGCCCACGAGGTGTGGATGGCTTGGTCGAGGAACGTCTTTTCGATGGCGATCAGCAGGTGGTAGGCGAGCACGCAGAGGAAGATGTGGGTCTCGACGCGGCATTGGAGCTGATGGAAGATCGGCCGCTCGCTCAACGGGCTTTTCATGTCGCGGAAGGCATCCCCGACGCGGGTCAGTAGGATGTAGAGGCGCCACGCTTCCTCGGCCGTGAGGTCTTTGCGATCGGTTTTACCCAGCAAAAGCTGGATTGGCAGGAAGACCAGGCGAAGAAGTCGCGCGCTCTTCGCCTCGACGGCGCCTCGGCGGCCAGGGCGAGCGCCGCGGCGGTCGTCCGCTCGAGGAGGCTCGCGGGCGACAGCCGGACGCCGAGCTCCTGCTCCAGGCGATGGCGGACACGAGGGAGGAGGAGCGAGCGGCCGCCCAGGGCGTAGAAGTCGTCCTGCCGCCCGACGCGCGGGACGCCCAGGACGTCGCGCCAGACGTACGCCACCGCCTCCTCGGCCGGCGTCGCCGGCGCCTCGTAGCCGCCGGCCGAGGTCGCCTCGAGCTTGGGGACCGGAAGAGCCCGGCGGTCGAGCTTGCCG
>Ga0137407_10003116_pt1 | contig 11003 bp, 12 predicted proteins | sample CZOMad2_2_16fung_FD_108410 | JGI IMG/M metagenome (GOLD analysis project Ga0137407, IMG submission 108410) | Vadose zone soil fungal communities from Angelo Coast Range Reserve, California, USA - CZOMad2_2_16fungal (Illumina Assembly) | ecosystem: Environmental > Terrestrial > Soil > Vadose...
CCGATGGTAACGAGACGAAGGCCGAATGGCTGGTGTCCGCTCTGCCAGCGGTCCCGCGGTTCCCTCTCCCGCCGTGATCCCGGAGGCCGACGTGTGGCGCGCCGCACTGGCCATCGTGAAGCGCTACGGCGACGACGCTATGTTCGAGGCCGCGGCTCGAGCCGACCAGCTGTTGGAGGATGGCGACTGGCAGGCGGCCGCGACCTGGCACCGGATCTTGAACGCAATCGAGCGGCTGCAGGCTAAGGTGCCGGCAAAGGGCGAGGCGGTGCACTGATCTCCGATGCGCCTGTTGGTCATCCCGCTGCCCTCTGAAATAGATTGGTGATACTCACCCGGAGCGCCTATTGAGTTAGATTGTTGTTAAAAATACTTTGCTGCAGCAATTGTCTTGTTACGGCATTTGCCGCCGCATCTGCTGCGGCACCGGAGTCAATTATGGTCTCTTTCTCCGATTGCTTTTCCTTCTCCGCAGGCGGTAGATCCAAAAACTCCGAGAGAGGGATTTTCGGCTTTGCTTTCAATTTCAACGCCGATGCGATCGAGAAGGTAAGAGTGTCCTTCCACGTCGCTGTAACTCCGGCAAGGCCGTTCGCACCGTTCGGCCCTTTGAAATCAATAAGTGACCAAAGAGGTCCACCGTTCAAACCAGCTATTACTGTAAAATCGATGGTCGAGCCGATAGTCGGGACCAAATTTCCTGAAAGCTTAGGTAGCTCTTCGCATTTTGATTCGTCTGCCTTACATTGCGGATCGTCTTTACATTTCGACGCATCCGAACATTCTATCACGTAGTTTGGATATATGAACTGCGAAGTGCGAATACCTGAATCGACGATTTCTTTTATGCCTAAATCTCCCTGAATACCTCCTAACAATTTCTCTTCTTTATTTTTTGGATTATTGCACACAGCTTCTGCATTTGCGTTTGGCCTAGCCAAATCAAGCAAAAAAGACTGAGTCATGGTTCGGTGCTGCGTACCCGACAATGTTCCACCGAACAGCTTTGTCAGAGTTCCCAAAGGACTCATTGACACTGGCTCTATGAAACTTAAGGTCGGCGTTAGGCTCTGGTTATTTGTTACTTCAAAGGTTACGGATACAAACGCGACATACGCTCTGTCACGGAACAAGCTCGAGTCGCGGGAAGTGTTGTAGAATTCACATTGAATGTGCGTTATCAGACTGGACGCCTCCGGTCCCACGTTCGAGGATCCCACGATATTGTTAAATGAGGGGGTAGCGCTACATGCGGCACTCAAGAGTACTGCGGTCATGACAGCAACGTGTGAAGCGATTCTTGTCAACATGCTTCCCCCCTTATGGTTGCTTCCTTATGCTTGGTGATGGCAATCTGACATTGAGCGCACCGCGATCAAAAGTAGGCGGCTCGGCGCAGTCAGCCGTTTTTTCATTCGATTCTATATCTCGCCGCCGTTGATGATCCGGCTGACGTAGTTCTGCATCGCGGTCTTGATCGCCTGATTGGTCGCCGTCTCCAAGGCCCTCGCGCCTGCGTCGCAGGCACCATCGATTTCCCCATAGCCCGTACCGGAGATGACGGCGCGATTGAGTTCTTGCGCGTGTTCGTCATAGACAGTCACGCGCATTGTTAACTCCGTATTCGCAATCGCTGTACCGCTCCACCATCCCTGCTCGAAGTGTATCCGCGAGGTAAATTGCTCAAGCGCGAAGACGATATGCCGCTCGGCGCCGGGAGCGGCGTCGGTCATACCGCCTCCGGGGATGATCTTCTTGAACGCAGCATCGTTCGTCGTCTGGATTGACGACGCTATGGCCGGACCGGCATTGACCGGGAAAGCATTGGCCGAACAGACGTAGCCCTCGGAAGCGTTTCGGCTCAGTGACGCGAGTTCCGAAGAAACGTAGTAGCTGACAGGACGGTCGACCGTGCGGCCAGGCGCGATGTCGGCCGCCGCCGTCGTGGTAGGTGCAACATTGGCTTGGTAAGTGCAGCCACCTAGCGCGAGCGCCAGTGCGACCGCTGCGATGATTCCCACACGCATGGGCGTCCCTTTCTTTTCTGAGACGCCTCAACCATTCCCCATCGCAAGGCTAGCACGGTTTCTTCTAGGAAGTCGATCCATGTGAATTCTTGACGACTCCCCCTATTTGGGGGGAGCGAATTCCTCCCCGGATGCTCTACATTCGTCGTCTAAGGGAAAATCTGAGCGCATGGAGAGCGACATGAAGTCAGGGATTACGCGCGCGGCAGTGCTCATTGTCACCGGCTGGGTCCTGGCGTTCGCGCCCCAAACTGCCTTCTCGCAGCAAAGCGAGCCGTCGCCGCTGTTGCAACAAGGGCACCCCGTCGACTGGTGGTTCGTATTCAAGCTGAATGTCGGCATCTTCCCCGGGTGCAACGACAACAAGGAGCGAGAATGCCCTTTCGGCGGCAAAACCAGCTTCCCCCACGGCGCCATCGGACAGCAGTTCGTCTTCGCAAGCAGCGACGATCACACGCTACAGAACGGCCACGACTGCATCGGTGACGAGACGACCGACCCTGTGGGAGCAACATTCGCTGAGGTCTACAACGGAACTCTCAACTACGTGCTGTGGAATGATCAATTCTACGGGGATCCCATACCCGACGATTCCTGCACGCTCGGCGATGGTCACGCTTGCGATGGCCCTTGGGGGCACTCCAAAGGGATGGTTGCCTGGAACGACGCGGGGCAAGGTTTTGTGATGCAGGTTACGACTCCAGATTGGCCCGGCTCCGGCTCGTCGCAACATGAGCGCGAACGCGGGAACACACTCGGGTGTACAAAAGACAACAACGTCGCGTACAGCCAGTCCTTCTTCGCTCTGAAACTGACAAAGGAGGATCTGAAGTTCGTCCTGGCCGCGCTGCGCAAAGCAAGTGTCGCGACGAACCCTAACGATCCGCAGATCGTGCGAAATGGCGGGCCGCAGGACGTTCAAGCGCTTGTCTCCGAGCTAGGTAAGAAAGTTCGGGACAAGAAGGTTCTCAAGGAGACCCTATCAAGCGGCGTGGTCCTGATCGCAAAGCCATCTAGTCTCCATGTGCCACCCTGGCAGATGGTCTCGGCCGTTCTGAATTCCGTACCGCTTCGAGTGGCTAGCTGGAGGGGCTCTGGCAACTACGGCTCGACGTCGAGCAGTTCAGCCATCGGATGCTGGGACGACTCATTGGCCGCACCCGGAGATGTGCAGATTGCAACGTCAGGAAGTTGGGAGAACAAAGCATTTAGTCTGAACGCCTTCGGCACCGGGCATGATGGGAACCATGCGAAGATCGCTGTCTCAACAGGAGGCGGCCACCCGTACTCGATCTTTGGAGACGAAAACGAGCAAGGCAACCTCAGCGGCACATCGAGCGAATGTAAGGTGTCGCAGAATGGGCGGGGCGGGCTGTTCTTCGTTGTGGACGACCAAGCGCTGCACGATAGCGTTGCGGACCTCATTGCCGGGGAGAGTGCCCCACCAGAATAGGGCGTGGCGCGTCAAGGTAGAAAGGTCGCCCCATCAGGTATTCCTCGGCAGCTCGATCACCCGCAAGTCGTTCTTGAGGCGGTTGCCGCAGCGGGTGAACGAGGCTGCGCGGGGAGCATCGATGAAGCTCGTTCGACTGACCCTGGCTTTGGTGCTGCTGTGGCCGCTCACCGCGTCCGCAGCGTCGATGCCCGATGCGGAGGTGCGCAAAGCGATGATTCAGGAGTCAATCGCCTCATATCCTGGTCACTGCCCGTGTCCCTACAACCTCGCCAGCAACGGCAGCCGATGCGGGAAGCGAAGTGCGTGGAGCAAACCGGGCGGATATGCACCCCTGTGCTACCCCGCCGACATCAGCGACGACATGGTCAGGCAGTATCGAGCTAGCCGCGGTCTTTCGGGGCAGTAGACACGAGGCACCCAAGGTCAAGCTGTCGCCGCCAATCGACAAGCGGCCCCGCCTGCCGCAAAGTCTGCACGACCGGCAAGACGCGCGGCAACAGCTGCATCAGCCGCACGAAGACCTGCCAGAAGCCGCCGGGGTGCGCGTGCGATGTGCAGTAACTCTCACGTTTGGCTGCCGCGGCCGCACTGCTCTACTTACTGCGGTGACTGAGCCCCGCGATGCGGGAGATGCAAGCGAGGCGTCAACCATAGGCTGCCGGACGTGCCCTCGATTGATCTTTCCGCTGGGCACCTGAATTTGGTACGCTTGATTTCACTGAACCCGGACACCGCAACTTGCCCACGACACACGCAGGTCGGTTCGACCAGAACATTTGGGAGGTGACAGAACCCTTCACCGAGCTTCAATACCAACAGGAACTCTCCCTCGTATTGACAAGTGACTTTGGGTCACGGCGGCCAGCTGGGATCCTTCTACCCGAGCGGAGGCGTTCTCGTTTGATTGAAATGTTGAGGACGCGAGAGCACGAGTGGGCGCATTTTAGGCAGCACATTTCCACGCAATATGGATTATTTCTCCACCGCCTTTCCGCACTTAAGGAAGTCGCGGTTGGTCACTTCTTCAGAGAACTCGACGCTGCAGGCTTACAATACCGCCCAAGACCGTTTCGAGTGCTGCTGTTCGAGCCTGACTATGCCGAGCATCCAATGGTGAGGACGGCGCTCTTCCTTTGGCATGTGGCAGAAGTGATCTCTTCATGCCTGTGGTCCAAATCGGCGAGAATGGACTACCTGATACGACACTGGAGCGCGCTAACTGAAATCGCGCAACATCCTGGTGCTCGTATTTTGCCATTCGAAGGCAAAGTTGCAGGCATCCAAACATCACGGACTCCAGCATCATTGTCGACGGAGCATGGCAGGTTCAAAATTCAAGACCTCGTCGAGGGCTACGCAAAGTTTAGGGAGTTCTGGCACGTTGCACAGATATTCGGGAAGCAAGAAGCTCGAAAGCACCTCGATGGCACCTGGATTGGGACTTACGGTGGCGCGTCGCTGCATGTCTCCAAAAGACTCGGCCTAGAGCGAGAGCATCCACTTGTAGGCGCTTTGCTAGAAATCTCAATGGCCGCCTTCTTGGACCCACTAGTGAATAGCGACCTTGGCACCATCGTGTGGGAGAACATCCATCCGGCGATGCTATTCGAGCGCGCTGTAGAAGCGCTGGCCTCCCGAGGGGCACCCTATCCGAGCGGTTGGGAAGACAGCTATACCGAGGCGGCCGGAGTCTTGATGAAGGACGCGCCGCAATCCATGGCACTAGATGACTGGATCGAACGCTCTCGAAAATACCTCTTTCCATTGGAGACGCTGGCATTTAGCCAATGCGAGAATCTCCACGAGTACATATGGCAATATCAGATAGGCACGTTTGTAGAGGGGTTGGATTTGAGACGTCGTTGCCCAGGTGCCTACTACCTTCATCAAAGCAAGGTTGATGAAGCGGCCAGAGCCAAGCTGAAGCTCATCGGCGTACCTCCAATACTGCTGAATCCTGAGGGAATATTCTTCACACACAGCGCGGAACGATCGCCCGATATTGCATTCGCGCTGGCAGCGTCGAACATTGTTCTACGTGCCGCGCATGAAATATCAAACGAGGGTTCGTTGAAACACACAGCTCGACATGCGATAAGGTTGAGCAAGGAAATTCGAAGGATTTCTCCAGCCGATGAGATTGACATCAAAGGAATTTTCATTGAAGCGTTAGGGACGACCGTAGGCGCCAAGCTCAGAAAACTTACAGGAGGTATCATTGAATGACACTTCCATTGATGCATTTGGATCTCGCCGGGTTCTCTGTGGAAGACCTTGCTCGTATTTCAGAGGAGGTGTCTCGGATATGCGGCGGGCAACTGGCGGTCGCGGCATCCGACCGACGAGACGAACGCGCCATTGATCTCCAAACTGTGGCCGTAGCGGCTTCTGTAATCTCAGCTACCTGTGGAGTCATTGGAATAGCGCTGCAGATACTTCGTTCGCGAAAGGTGCGGCCACGTCGCGAGGACGTTCAGCCCCTTATGCGGCAGGCATTTTCTCAAATCGAAGTATCACTGCATTCAGCAGTTCGCCAACGAGTAAGAGAATATTGTGAACTCGCATCTGTGGATGAAGACGGCGAGATCCACGTAATCGTTAAGGAAGCACGATACGAAGTCAAAGCCTATTATGGAGAGCAACTGTATATAAAGGGTCGTCAAGTCGAGATCCTCTAGCCTGCAAAGAGAGCAGAAACCATCATGCAGTAGTGGCGAAAAAGCACAGCCGAAGTTCGGCGCCTTATCGCCCTCGGCACTTTCTCGCTAAGCCGGATGGCAAACGCGTGCCCGCATTTGGTTTACTCGCGCCATGCCTTTCGGGGTTGCGCTGTCAGCTAAAGGCGCCGTAGTTGGCTTCCGCTTGCGCTGCTTCCCGTAGCGCCTCCTCAAGCCTTAGGCGCATGGTCTCGCGTTTGGTCAGCGCTGTCTGACGAATTCGAAGCAGCTCCGCCTGTCCCGTTCGCAGCGTGGCTTCAAGCTTCGATCTCGAGTTGTTTATCTCGTTTTCGACGGCCGCCACCGCCGACCGATCTACAGACTTGTTCGGATCGAACACAAACTTCTGCTCGATAGTTTGCCGCCACTTGATAAGCTTCTGTGCCAGGCTGTCGCCAAATCCAGGGATGCCTGTTATCTTGGCATGAACAACGTCCGCAGCGGTTTCAATGCCATTCGACTCCAGCACAGCCTTCCGGCCAGGTCCGATGCCCGAAATCTTCGCTTTGTCGATTTCGAATCGATCAAGAAATGCCTCCAGCTGCAGCTGCCGTTTTCTCCTTTCAAGATCCTGCAGACGCTGCCGCCGCAGCTCCGGCAGCCGCTCGTATTCGCGCTTGGCCTGGAGTAGATCCGACTTCTTTCGCTGAAACTCGCTGTCGCCCGTTTCCTGCTTCCAACGCTCCATCATCGCGCGGCACGCTCCGCTCACCTGATCGAAGTGTCGCTTGGCTGCCTGCCGTTGCTCGCTGTTAGTCCATTTCCAAAGGAATACCGCAACGATCGCCGCGCCAGCAGTCAACCAAAATCCCGGCTTCGCATGGAGCACGCCGGCGGCCCACAGCCCAAGAGCGCCGAGCACGATCGCCACTGATAGCGCGCGCCGCAGCATCTTTACGTCATGCGCGTTTGCTGCGGGTCCGGCTGCTCTCGCCGGTGTTGGCTGTGGCACGTGTGGCGCAGGCCCTGGGCTCGCCACACCATCGATTTGAGTCCAAATCGATGCCAGATTGAACGCCATCCCCGGTTGCACGCCGCTGCCAAGCGGCGGCAGGAAGAGGATCACCCCGGCGCTGCGCTCGATCGCGCAGATCGGACACGCGTTCAAGCTTTTCAGGTAATAGTGACCGGGATTGATGCCGCAGATTTTTAGTTCTTCCTCCAGCGCGTCCAGCGCCTTCGTCCATTCATCTGCATCCGGACGCCCTGGCTTCGCACCGTTCGGGCCAAACGCGCGCTCAAACAGCTGGGCGACGTGGTCGGCAACAGCCTCCCTCGGTAGCGCTCCGGGCGGCGGCGCCATTTGGCGCAGATTGGCGCCCGAACCGTAAGCATAGCGATATTCCTTGATCGCCCTCTCAATCGGCATTTCCGCAGGACCGCTGTACCGGCCGCAGAACGGATGGCGAGCTATGAACAAGAGCTGGAAGATGAGGATCGCCAGACCAAAGTTGTCATGGTTAGGCGTTCTCACCAAACCGCGGAAGCTCTTCTTATCCTGAAACTCTGGCGGCTGATAAATTGGGACACCGACATCGCAGAAGTAGGTTCGCCCGGCACGTGTGATCTGGAAACTGTCGCAATCAACGAGCCGGACTGTCGCATTGCTGGCAACAAGGACGCTGCCCTGATTTACGTCGCCGATTACATGTCCATTTCGATGAATGAGCCGGAAAGCCCGCGCTAGGTTCGCTGCGGCGTGCACCAAGAACTTCCAGTTGGCGCCTGGAAATTCGTTCATGCGTGTTTTTGGCCCATAGAGCTTGTGAATGTCGTGATAGCCATTCAACCTGCGCATCACGAATCCCACGGGTGGGCCGCCAGTCCGCGCGTGTAGTGTCTCAACGGGCCAAGCTGCGAGCTTGAGAAGATCGTCGTTCTTCGCGGCGACAAGCGCAGCCAACTTGGCCGCCTTCTCTGCATCTGGCTCGGAATGGTAGACCTTCGCAACCAACGAATTGTCGGTTGCCACTTCAAGGATCGTTCCTTCGCCGCCCGTGGCAATACCACGGCCCAGCGCGACCTGTGCGCCTTTTCGGTCGACTAACCTAGTTGGCGCTTTCCTGTGCATCTCTGGACACGGGGTCGGCTGCGCGGCGGCTCGCGAGCACTAGCGTCTTGTCGTCGTCGGTGCGCTCGTTGATCCGCTCTGAGTTCAGATACTCCGCCAATTCGAGAGATACTCGCTCCGAGAAACCTGTTTGCAGCTCGCTTCGAAGCACTCGCAGCCGCCGTTCGAAGAACAGATTGTGTGCTGTCTGGCTCGCGTAATGAAGGACAAGCCCCTGGATGCCATCAGTGAACAGCGCAATTTCGTCGATCTCATCATCTAGGATCTGGAAATCGAGGACGTCCGTTGCCGTGTCCTCTGTCATGAAATTCGTTGTATTCTCATACTCACCCCTCTGCGGCCAGAAGACGTGGCGAAACGCGCCGGGAGAGGACCGGTTCGCAACAACAATCGCGCCGTCGCCAACCTGAAAGAATGCCGCTTTGCCACTTCCAGCTAGCGCGGCAAGCATCGTGCAAGCGTAGTCTCGGACCTTCAGGTCTTGGTCCTCAGCCAAAAGCTGCAGCTGGAGTTGCAGTCTGCCAATCCATTCCTTGACGATATCTGCAGTTAGCTCAGCCAGCTCGTTATGCAGCAGCCAAGTGCCGAACCATTCTCGAAAATACCGGCACGCGAACTGCGATCCCTCATGTGACTGCGCCGCACTTCCCGCACCATCGGACACAGCTGCAAGTAGTACGTCGTTCCCACGCACGTCTTCCACCACTTCGCACAACGCGGCGTCCTGGCATGGAGTGGAGGATTTTAGGTGTGATGTGCCAATCGCAGAGGCAAAGGCCAGTGTCCAGCGTCCCGCCGGCCGATCTAGCATCATCCTGCGGTTGCCCATCCAGTAGGAGTGGCCGGGTTCACGAGCGGGACGTCCTCACCGACCTGAGAACGAGACATGCTCTTGAGTGACGCACTCAACCACAGGAATAGATCGCGGAACCGAAGGCCCTTGAGCATCAGCGGCTCGCGAACGGAAATCTGCTTCAGAATTTCCATGTTCGCACCCTGGACGCCGACAGCAAAGAACTGGAATGCCTTCTGCGACTCTCCCTCACGCACCATTCGTGCGGCATTCTGCCAACTGTCTGTCGGCGCTCCATCAGTGACCAGAAACACCCAGGGCCGGTAGTAGCTGATGCCATTGGCGCGATAGGAGTCCTTGCGCTGCCGCAACATCCCAAGCGCAGTCTCGATCGCCTGCCCCATTGGTGTATCGCCCGAGGCCGAGAGAGAGGGCGGCTGGAATGCCGATGCTCCGTGGAAGTCTACTTCAATGTTGACTGGACCGAACGTCACGATCGCGGCTTCCACCCGCTTCTCAGCCAGCGAGTCTGCGACAAGCTCATCCTTAAACGTCTGCAATCCTGTGTTCAGTTCCGCAATCGGCGAGCCGTTCATAGATCCAGACGTATCGAGCAGTAGAATGCACGGGCATCTTGGCTCTGGATTCAGCACAAATTCATCGCCATCCAACGGCACTTGGTCGACTGTTGTCATTGCGAGTTCCTCGTCTAGAAGATATCCGGCCCGCTTTCAGCGCGCGAGAAGATAGAGAACGACTATCGCTATCAGAACGATCACCCACGGGACGGCGCTCCTAGGCCGCTTGTGGGATATAGAATAAGAGACGCCTGTTCCTGGAATGCCGAGCGTGGTGCGTGACCCGCGGCCGCCAATTGTGTGAGTGATCCCGCGCCGACCTACGGACACGCTGGCGCCCTTCTTTCCGAGGTTCAGACGAACGCCCGGAACGATTCTTATGGATTTTCTAAAGCGCCACCCCACGAGAAAACTCCCCTATTGAAGGGATGTTGATTTTGATTGGCTACCCTATACCAAGTCGTCCCCGCGAGCTAGTCTAGTTTTCACAGCAATACTACCCAACGGGGCAAATAACCTTAACGTCCTGTCGTCTGAGTCGCCAAGGTGCACGATGCGTCGCAGAGGCTCGCGTGACCAACCATCCAGTGCCGGATGCAAGGCCGTCCGGCGCAGGAGGCGATGTGCGGGCGACCCGGACGGGGGCGGCGGCGGACACCCACTTAGATCCTGCGATGATGTGGTTGCCGACTATTCCGCGAGATACGCCGCCAATGCCAAAGATGAGATGCATTGGTTTCGCCAACCGAAGTCGATCACAGAGGCCATCGATCGCGCGTGCGAAAGCCGCCTTCCGAATGGCCGCGGCAGGTTGGTCAAGCACGGTCACCAGAGCCGCATTCCGGCATCAGCGCTGCGAGAAGCGGCCGCGCATCTCAGGGCGCAGGGAGTCGCGGTCAGCGCCGCTCCAGATTTTCGGAGGCTTCACGATGTTGTCGAGGCCACGATCGGATCAATAGCCGGAATAGGAGAGCTGGCGATCTATGACATCGCGCACCGGATTGGCGCCCACCGAGGACTGGCACCGGCCGAGGTCTATATACACCGCGGCACGCGAAAGGGCGCGATAGCGTTGCGCTTCAGCGGTCGCAAGACCATCGCCATGCGTGAGTTGCCAGTTGCGCTCCAACAGCTGACGGCGGCCCAGGCAGAGGACGTTCTGTGCATCTACCACGGCGACCTGGCGCGCCTGCGGCGGGAGGGGGAATGCTGACGCAGAGCGCGGGTCGCGCATACTTGGCGGAGCGCATGCCTTGAAGCGAAAACCGGAAAAGCCGAGGCGCGCCAGAGGCAAGGAGTCGGATTGTACGATCCCTCCCGCGCTGCCACACGATGCGTTGCCTGGCTTGATGTTCAAGCGC
>Ga0137407_10003117_pt1 | contig 11001 bp, 15 predicted proteins | sample CZOMad2_2_16fung_FD_108410 | JGI IMG/M metagenome (GOLD analysis project Ga0137407, IMG submission 108410) | Vadose zone soil fungal communities from Angelo Coast Range Reserve, California, USA - CZOMad2_2_16fungal (Illumina Assembly) | ecosystem: Environmental > Terrestrial > Soil > Vadose...
ACTTCAAACCAAAGATGTTCAGTGAGCGATTTCACCGGGTCATAATATCAACGAATAGCTGCAGTGCCGAACGCTGATTCGATTGATTCTGTTAATTCTGTGACCTTCACCAACTCCTCGATTGCCTTCCTGTCGTTCTCAAGTCAGCATTCCCACCAGTCATCGGACTGATTGACACTCAATCGGCCAGCGATATGATCGGCGCCGTGCCGGAACAGACGGAGAAGCGTCGCGCCAGCCGATATGACGCAGTTATCGCGACCCTCGTCGGGTTCTGTGCTTTGTGTGTTTCCGCTTACACCGCCCATGTGCAACGCCAGCAGGTCCGTGCCGCGGTCTGGCCAATCCTCGAGTTCGATAGCGCCAATGGGCCCGTTCACTTCATTCTGGCCAACAAAGGAGTCGGACCGGCGATTATAAAGAATGTGATTGTGAAAGTGGATGGTGAGCCGGTGAGGAATTGGAAGGAAGCCCTCGAGAAAATACTGGGACCTGGGGAGCATCTGGGTTCGGAGAGCGACATGAATGGCCATGTGATCGCCGCGGGTGAATCGGTTACCGTCTTCACTCCGCACGATCGCGAAAATAATCCGCTCAATTTCGACAAATCGAACCCGCTATGGGTGAAGATGAATAAGGACCGCTTACGCGTGACGGTCGAGATCTGCTACTGCTCGACGCTCGACGAATGCTGGACTTTGCGCGCGGGCGGGTCGGGACGCAGCATCACTGCCGAGACCCGTCGTTGCCCGACTCCGTCGGCAGTTACTTTTGAGCAGTAGTCGGCGCGCCATCGGCGACATAAGACTGGATTTCACCGGTCCCTTTGCTCCCTCAGTAGGCGTTCGGTGCTTCACAGCGAGGACGCTCTTCAGAAAATCCACGGCTTCCATCAATATCAGAAGTGACTAGGGACAAGCGAAGTTGAGAGGTTGAGTTGTTGAGGCGATCTCTTCAAATTGGGAAAGGATGAATTATCCGGCTTCGTCGCTGATTAGGATTATCGAGGCAGATTTGAGTTTGCCTGCGCACCAGGAGGCAGTCCTGGCGATGGTTGATGCCTATTCAAGAGACGCCATGGGTGATGGCAAGCCGCTTGATCAGGATGTTCGGGCGCAACTTATACCCGGACTAATAAGACATCCGACGACGCTGATCTTCGTGGCGTTTGATGGTGAACAGCCGGTCGGAGCGACCGTCTGCTTCATCGGTTTCTCGAGCTTTGCTGCAAAACCGCTCATCAGTATTCACGACTTCGTGGTTTTACCGACTTCTCGCGGCAAGGGCATTGGGCGACGGCTGCTGGAGGCCGTCGAAGCTAAGGCGAGGGAACTTGGTTGTTGTAAGTTGACGCTGGAGGTGATGGACAAAAATCATCAGGCGGTTCGCATGTATCAGGCGGCCGGTTTTGAGCGCTATTCCCTGCAAGAGGAAGCAGGCGCGGCAATTTTTATGTCCAAGCCGCTGCAGTAATTCAACCAACTGTGCGCACCAGCATCCACGAAGCCTTTTGGCCGGCATCGATGAGGGCGCTGCAATTGCTGATCCCGATCGTATGTTGCACAGCGCCGGTGTTGGGCGCACCGGTGGAAGGCTCTCTGCCACTCCAATGGAATATTGGGGCCGAGGATTGCAACGCGTCTCCGCAACCTCCATTGCAGGTCCATGCTTACGAACCGCAAACCTCTATCCTGCGTCAGAGTCCTTGCGCAAACTTCGAAGCGAATTTTCTCTATCTTCTCATCGGTTCCGACAAAGCTCTTCTAATCGATACGGGTGCCGTCGCGGACCCGAAAGAGATGCCGCTGGCGAAAACAATCTTAGAACTATTGCCAGATAAGGACCACAAAAAGCCTCCACTCCTGGTGGCGCATACGCACAGACACCTGGATCATCGCGCAGGCGATTCGCAGTTCGCGTCGCTTCCATCGGCCCAGATGGTGCCCATAGATTTGGAGGGAGTTCGAGCATTCTTCGGTTTCGCTACCTGGCCCAACGGGATTGCCCATTTGGATTTGGGCGGCCGAACTGTAGACGTAATTCCGACGCCCGGACACAACCCGACCCACGTGGCATTTTACGACAGCAGAACAGGGATTCTTTTTTCCGGAGATTTCCTGCTGCCGGGCCGATTGCTGATTGAAAATGCCGCCGCGTACCGCGAAAGCGCCCTGCGGGTTGTCGACTTTTTGAAGACGCGTCCGCTCACCCACATCTTGGGTGGTCACATCGAGTTGGACGCGGCAGGACACGCCTACCGATTCGGATCTCACTATCACCCCAATGAGCACCGGCTCGAGTTGGTGAGAGAGGATTTAACAGCGTTGCCAGCCGCGTTTGAAAGCTTCAACGGCTTCTACGCACGACATCCGAATTACATTCTGACCAATCCCATTCATAACCTTGTGGCGCTGGCAATTATTGCCGTTGCGGTATTGATCCTCATCGTGTGGGGAGTGCGCCGATTGATGCGGCGCCGACCCGATTGACGCGCTGCCCAACGAGTGGGCGACTAGAAGAACAGACCAAAATTGTTTGAACATTTTAGTTGCTTGGGAAACTAAATATACTAGATTAGTTTCTGCAGTGGAGCAGCAATGAAACACCCGAAAAGATCGAAAACCCGGACGGAAGATACCGCTCGGCAACGAATCGTCGAAGCAGCCCGGGCCCACTTTTTCAGTCACGGCTTTCGCAGCGTCACGATGGACGATGTGGCCGAAGAACTCGGCATCAGCAAAAAAACGCTCTATGTCCATTTCCCGGACAAGATGGCCCTGCTCGAGGCTGTGCTGGCCGACAAGTTCGCGCGACTGGAATCCAAGTTAAAAGAGGTCGCAGGCGAACACCCGCACGATTTCTCCACTGCGCTTCACGAACTTCTCGGCAGCACGCGACATGAATTGGATGAAATCAAGCCGCCGTTTGTTCGCGACATGCGCCAGAAGGCGCCGCACGTTTTCAAGATGGTCGAGCGGCGCAGAGGAGAAGTGATCTCGCGCTTTTTCGGAAAGCTTTTCATCGAAGGTCAACGGACCAGGATGGTGCGCAAGGACTTTCCAGTCAGGCTGCTGATCGAGATTTTGCTCGGCGCGGTCCAGGCAATTGTGAATCCAGCGAAAATCGAAGAGCTCGGGCTGACGCCGCAGACCGCTTTCGCCTCAGTCGTCAAAGTCGTTCTCGAGGGTGTGATCGCCCGGAAAGGCAGGAGAACATGAACACGTTTTCATTTAGGAAATCTGCAACAGCCTTGAACCAGGAATTACGACAACGAATTCTCAACTTATCCGGCGTAACGGAGCGGCCGAATGCCGGAATCCACGAAGACGCGTTCTTCGTCGGACGGACAATGTTCATGCATATCCACGGTTCCGGTCACTGCGACATTCGACTGTCGAAAGTCGATCAAGAGCGGGTCTTGGCGGAAGGCAAAGCACAACCGCACCGATGGGCGCCGGAAGCAGGATACGTAACGTTCGTTGTCCGCCGTCACGAGGATCTGGAGCCAGCCATGGATCTGATTCGAATGTCGCACCGGTATTTCGCGGACAAAGCGAGCGTACCGCAAATGCAGAATCAATAGGAGACAGGCAATTATGAAATTATTCGTTATTGGAGCGACCGGTCGGACCGGGCAAGAAATAATTCAACAAGCGCTGGCCCGAGGTCATCAGGTGACGGCTTTTGTGCGTTCACCCCAAGGCGTCGGCGCAAAGAATGAACGCCTCACTGTTGTGAAGGGCAATGCGACGGACGAAGAGCAACTTTTTAATGGGATGCAAAATCACGATGCCGTGATTTCAACGCTGGGACCGCGCAGGGTTTTCAAACCAGGCTCACTTCTTCACGACACTGCGCTGGCGACTACTCGCGCGATGAAGCGCGCCGGAATAAAACGTCTCGTTGTTCTTTCGGCAGCAGCGCACTTCCCTGGCATTCCCAATCGGATCGCGAGTTTCATCATGCGAAACCACATGCGCGATTCGCTCGCGATGGAAGAGATCGTGCAATCCAACGGTCTCAATTGGACGATTGCTCGACCTCCCCGTCTTACCCAGGGAGATTCGACAACCTATCGAAGCCGGGAAGGCGCGGCTCCCAGAATGGGGTTCACGCTTGATCGCAAAGCAGTCGCGGCATTCATGCTCGACGCCATCGAACAGACGAAACATCTGCACAAGATCGTGGGCATCGCGAAGTAATAATAATGTTGCGCACTAGTGGAGCGAACGAACGATGGAAGATTCGTAAGATGCGGGGCGAAGAAAAAGTCGCGGTGACTCCATCGATCACGCACCTGATCCAGCTCAGGTTGACCCATTTCATGATGTTGCTCGCGATCTGTGGCGAAAGTGTCGTCGCAGCTTGCGTCTTCATGAAGGCAAAGATATTCTCGCAAGACCTGCGCGCAGCATTCAAGTCACTGCGCTAAGCTTATGGCGAGTAATCGGAAGACAGTGATCGTTACGGGAGCGTCGCAAGGCATCGGCGCGGGCATCGTCGAAGCGTTTCTCGCGCGCGGCTACGATGTTGTGGGAACCGCCCGGAGCGCGACGAAATCGAAAGAGCTTTCAGCTTCCGAGCACCTTGCCTTGATCGACGGCGACATAGGTCAATATGAGACAGCGCAGAAAGTTGCAGAACTCGCGATCAAGAAGTTCGGCTCGATCGATGCCGTCGTGGCGAACGCGGGGATTTTCTTAGTGAAGCCGTTCACGGAGTACACGGCAGACGACTTTCGTGCGCTCGTTTCAACCAACCTCGCAGGCTTCATTTACATCACGCAGCTTGCGGTTAAACAAATGCAGGTGCAAAAGACCGGCGGCAGCATCGTAAGCATCAGCGCCGCGCTGGTAGATAATCCAATCGCCGGCGAACCTGCTTCTCTTCCCATGATCACTAAAGGTGGTCTGAACGCTGTCATACGAAGCTTGGCGATGGAATACGCGAAAGAGCATATTCGATTCAACGCCGTAGCTCCCGGAACTGTCGACACACCGCTTCACGCCAAGGATTCGGAGGATTCTCTAAAAACGCTTTCGCCGATGGGTACAATCTCCTCCGTTGAGGACATTGCCAACGCTGTTGTTTATCTAACAGAAGCTCGCCAGATCACAGGAGAGGTGCTGCACGTCGACGGCGGTGCGCACATAGGCAAATGGTAACCAGCGAAAGCTCTCGCCCGGCCAGCGCCGAGCAGCGGTTGAAAGAACTTGGCATCAGGCTCCCGGCGCCACCCGAGCCGTTCGGCACTTATGTGGAAGCGGTGCAGACAGGCAATCTGCTTTTTCTTACCGGGATGCTTCCCACGGAAGGTCGCGTCGCGAAATTCATTGGACGCGTCGGCGCGGAGCTCGATGTGGACGCGGGGCGCAACGCGGCTCACCTCGCGGCGCTCAATGTCCTCGCGGTCGCGAGAAAACATTTGGGATCGCTCGACAAAGTAACGCGGATCGTCCGACTGGGTGTGTCGATCGCCACTTCGGGAGATGTTGGCGATCAGCCGAAGATCGCTGACGCCGCTTCGGAGTTGTTGCAAGACGTCTTCGGAAAAGAGAAGAACCCGTGCCGGTTAGTGTACGGCGTTGCCAGCCTTCCACTCGGAACCCCGGTCGAGCTAGAAGTGATTTTTGAAGTAGCGAATTAAGAAAGGCTCCATCATGCAGCGAACTGCCGCAGCGCAAATCGTTTCGGTTATGCTCGCGTCATCCCAATTGCTCGTGCAAACCCAAGTCTGGCAACAACGTTCTCGCGACGTGCGCGGTGTATCAGATAAGCACAATGCAAATGGAATTTCTTCTTAATGCAAATAAACCAACTGCCCGAAGCTTCCTATCGGGAGAAAGGAGAACATATGCCTCATGTTTTCATTCGCGCGGGACATCAAGCCATTGTTTCGCGCCGTCGATATTTCGCACATGAAGCGTTACAAGATAAACTTGGATGACTATGCCTTCATGTCGAATCCGGACCATGCTAGCAAAGTGCTTCGAACACTTTCGCCCCACGAAGACGACCCGCCTTCCATGCCACCCGGCGGGCCCTATTGGACAGAGGACCAGCTCGCGTTGTTCGCCCAATGGCAGAAGGACGGATACCAGCCGTAAACCTCATCATGCCTGCTGAAGAAATTCCGGTATCTGCATACGCATCCAAGCTCCTGAATAGAGCTGACGCTGCGGAAGGCACCATGGCCTTTCAGTTCGAGAAGCCGCCGGGATTTGATTTCAAGCCCGGACAATCCGTTGACCTGACGTTGCTGAATCCGCCAGAAACCGACTCTGAAGGAAATGTCCGCACTTTCTCCATTGCCAGCGCTCCATTTGAAGACCAGGTAAGGTTCGCGACCCGCATGCGTGACACGGCATTTAAGCGCTCGCTGAAGAAAGTGCGGCTTGGTACCGTCGTGAAGATGGACTCGGCAACGGGCTCCTTCACGCTGCATAAGAATTCCGCTAAACCGGCCGTGTTCCTTGCCGGTGGAATCGGAATTACACCGTTTTCCAGCATCGTGCGGCAGGCCGACCATGACCGCGCGCCGCACAAGTTGTATCTGTTTTATTCCAACCGTCGGCCCGAGGACGCGCCCTTTATCGAAGTCCTGCAGGATCTGGAGAAGACAAACCCAAACTTCAGTTTTATTGCCACAATGACGGAGATGCCGCGCTCGAAAAAAACCTGGAATGGCGAGACCGGGCGGATCAACAAAGAAATGCTGTCCAAGCATTTGAATGATTTGCGAGGACCGATCTACTACATCGCGGGGTCTCCCGCCATGGTCAGTGGAATGAGAAAGATGCTGGTTGAATGCGGTGTCGATGAAGACGACATCCGAACGGATGAATTTGACGGCTATTGATGTACGAATGGCTTTGATGGGGATGTGCTTAATGAATCGATAGCTCCTATGCGAGGGTAACAATATGTTAGCTAACAAACCGAACACCAAAATACTCGTCGATGGTGGAGACCCTGAGGAGACACTTAAAGTCAAGGAATTGATCGGGTTTGTTGAGGGTCAAACCACGAACCCAAGCCTGATCGCGAAAAATCCGGAGATTCGGGAGCGAATTGTATCGGGCCACTTCTTGAGCCTACAGGAGGAGAAAGACGAGTACAGAAAGATTGTTCAGAACATCTCGCCATTGGTGGGCGATGCTGGAGTTTCCATTGAGGTCTTTGCGGACATAGACACGAAAGCCGAGGAGATGCTCGCCCAAGGCGAGGAGATGTTCTCCTGGATTCCGAACGCCTACATTAAGTATCCATGCACGCGCGAAGGCTCGCGAGCCGCAGAAATGTCAATGGCCAGACAAATTCGCGTGAACATGACGCTGTGTTTCTCTCAGGAGCAGGCAGCTGCGGTGTATGCCGCGACGAGGGGCTCAAGAGAGCCGGTCTATGTATCGCCATTTGTTGGGAGGCTTGATGATCGCGGCGAAAACGGCATCGACCTGATCAAGAACATCAAGGAAATGTACAAGAATGGCGATGGCCACGTGTATGTCCTGGCCGCGAGCATACGGCATCTCGATCATCTGCTTGCTTCATTTGCGATTGGCACCGAGCTAGCCACTGTTCCGGCGAAGGTCTTGGTGGAATTGGCCACGAAAGACTTTCCGATGCCGGATAAAGACTTCAGCTACAAAGCTGTTGATGCGAGTGGCAAGCCCCTGAAGCCGATTCCGTACAAGGCCTTGGATCTCGGCCGTCCGTGGCAAAGCTTCGACATCGCGCATGAACTTACAACTGTGGGCATTCAGAAGTTTGTGGCTGATTATCGGAGCACACTCAGACGCTCACCATAGGGAAGCTGGATTAGGTTCAGGACCGGGAACAAAGAAAAGGAGCAGTAACCATGGACATGAAACTAGAGGTCGTAGTCATACCTATTTCCGATGTAGATCGAGCCAAAGCATTCTACCAGAAACTGGGATTCCGGTTAGATATCGATTACGCACCAGATGAAAAGTTTCGGGTTATACAATTCACTCCTCCTCGTTCAGAGGCGTCGATCATCTTCGGCAAGGGAATAACGTCAGCCAAGTCTGGCTCGGGGGACATCCCGGTCCTCGCCGTGGACCATGTCGACGCCGCCCGCGAGGAGCTTCTCTCGCACGGCGTCAACGTAAGCGAAGTCTTCCACTACGCCGGCGGCCCCTTCAACAACGCCGTGGAGAACCCGCGCGTCGCCGGCCGCGACCCGCAAGGTCGTTCCTACTACTCGTTTGCCTCGTTCGAAGATCCAGACGGGAACAGCTGGCTACTTCAGGAGATCACGACGCGACTTCCGGGCCGCGAATGGAAGTTGGCGCGAGCGCCAGCCATCAACATTGCAACCCTTGCCGAGCTCCTCCACGAGACGGAAGAGCATCACGGCCAGTACGAGAAGACGCATGGGAAGCATCATTGGTGGGACTGGTACGCGCCCTATCTGAGCGCGCGTCAGGACGGGAGCAGTCCGGAGGAGGCCGCCGCCGCCGCCGATCGCCACATGAAGGAGGTCTTTCATGTTCCTCCCCGATGATGCCGTTTGAGTGGCCGCACTCTCCGAGTGCGTCGGCCGTTGCGTGGCGGCGGAGGCTTACGCGCGCATGCTCAGCGGCGACGCACAGTTCAAGGCTGTGCTCGATGTCGACCGTTAGTATCTTAAACAATATGAAAACATCCTATCTTCTATCTTTTCTTTGCGGTGCCGGTATGATGCTCGGCTTGAGCGCGCTCGGCGGATCCAACTCTCCACGCCACGTTTACGAACTGCGCCTGTATCACGTCAAGGAGGACAAAATGGATGCTCTCAAAGCTCGCTTTGGCGATCACACTGACACGATCTTCAAGCGGCACAACATGAAGAGCATCGGTTATTGGTCGCCCGAAGATGCGCCGGCTTCCCAGAACCTGTTTATCTACATTCTCGAGCATCCCAGCCGTCAAGAGGCCGAGAAGAATTGGGCCGCTTTCCAAGCCGATCCGGAATGGAAAAAAGTGAAGACCGAATCGGAAGCAAACGGGCCACTGGTCGACCATATCGACCGGTATTTCATGGACCCGACCAGCTTTTCAGCCCTCAACTAGTCGCGTCTAAAAGCGAAGGGACTTGGAGGAACCCGAAAAATGGATTGGATGGAAAAAGTGAGCGACGAACAGTATCAGGGAAGTTGATGGTTAATAGTTGAGAGCTAAAGGCTGAAAGCTAAGAAAAGTTGAGAGTTGCGAGGCGGAATTCAGGTGTTGATCCCTTTGCGTTTCACTACGGAATCCGGTACTAAGCGCGGCGTGACCCCATGCTGCGATCTTTAAATGGGACAACAAGCCGGTGATGGCGAGTCTGCTGCGCGAGTTCAAAGGCAAGATTGATGTAATTTACATAGATCCGCCATCGACGTCGGGCTGATTTCACGATGAATGTACCAATTGGCGACGGAGAAGAACTATATTTAAGGATCAATCAGTCTTAGAGATGGTTGCATTCAAAGACATGTGGGGCAAAGGCAGCGATTCTCGCGCGCCAGCAGTCTTTAATTTCTCATGCGAATTCTAGTCGTCGAAGATGAAGTCGGTCTTGCCCGGCATATTTCACGTGCCCTTACTGAGGCTGGCCATGAGCCTACCCTGGCCCATGATGGCGAAACCGCCTTGGGGGATGCGGAGGCGACGCAGTACGATCTCATCGTGCTCGACGTGATGTTGCCCGGGATGGATGGCTTCGAAGTGATGCGGCGTTTGCGCGCGGCGAAAGTCTACACTCGTGTCCTTATTTTGACCGCGCGTGGCGAAGTAAGCGACCGCGTGACCGGCCTCGGATTAGGCGCGGATGATTACCTCGCGAAGCCGTTCGCCATACAGGAACTGGTTGCGCGAGTGAACGCCCTCGGGCGCCGATTCCCTGAGAAAGCACGCATCAAACTCCAAGTCGGCGATTTGGTTTTAAATCTGGCTGACGGCGAACTGCATCGCGGCAACCGCCGGATCGAGCTTTCGGCACGGGAACTGACTTTGTTGCGAGTCCTGATGCGGGAGCCTGGCCGCATCTTTAGCCGCACGGAACTGTGTGAGCGCGTCTGGGAACGCGAACATGAATATGACAGGAGACTGGTAGAGGTCTTCATCAGCCGTCTGCGCAAGAAGATTGACTCGCCGCCGCTTATCCACACGGTAAGGCATCTGGGTTACACCATTCGGGAGCCGGAATGAAAAACTGGCCGCTTCGCTGGAAGGTCGCGCTTTACTCCGCGCTGCTCGCGGTGGCCGCCACTCTTGGCGGCGCGATCACCACTTGGTTCGTGTTGCGTCATCATGAAATCGCGGCTTTCGATCGTCGCCTAACGACTGACGCACTGGAATTCTTTCGCGACGTGGAGCATTTCGAAGGTGGCCGGACGAATAACAGACGCGTGTTCAAGGAGATCTTCGTGCCGCTCTCACTGCGCAATCACCTCGTTGAAGTAAGGGACGCCAACGGCACCGTGCTTTATCTGTCGCCGCGACTGCGCCAGCCGTTCCCACGCGATGGCATCAAAAACTTTCACAACCACAAGATCGACGGCCAAACCATCCGTCTGGCGGAGTTCAGCGAAAGTGGCCTCACTCTGCGGACCGGTGATGATCTCAAGGAGATCCATCAAATCGGCCGCGATATTTTCCTGGCGATGCTCGGGGCGATCCCGACGGTTCTCTTGGTGACCCTGATCGGTTCGGCGTGGGTGGCGAGTAAAGCGATCGCGCCGGTCGAGGAAATCCGGCAAGCCGCCAAAGGAATCACTGCGCGACGGCTCGATCAGCGATTGCCCGTCCCGCCGACCAACGACGAGATCGCGGGGTTAATCGAAGTGCTCAACGCAACCTTCGAACGGTTGCAGCGCAGCTTCGAACAATCGGTCCGCTTCTCGGCCGACGCTTCGCATCATCTGAAAACGCCGATCGCCGTTCTGCGCGCTGGGGTTGAAGAAATCCTCACCGACGCGAATTGCAGCGAGAGCACGCAAACGCGCGCTGAGGGAT
>Ga0137407_10003119_pt1 | contig 10999 bp, 14 predicted proteins | sample CZOMad2_2_16fung_FD_108410 | JGI IMG/M metagenome (GOLD analysis project Ga0137407, IMG submission 108410) | Vadose zone soil fungal communities from Angelo Coast Range Reserve, California, USA - CZOMad2_2_16fungal (Illumina Assembly) | ecosystem: Environmental > Terrestrial > Soil > Vadose...
CGTGAGCGCTACACGGTTCTTCCGTTCGAGGGTGGCCACCGTTACAGAGCACACGTTCTTCTGAAGTCGAAAGAGATTCCGTGCATTGTCGATACAGGAGAAATGATCAACGTCGCTACATACGCGATTCCGTCGCGTCCAATGAGCGCTCACGATCAGTTTCAGTCCGTTATCAATCGTCGTAGAAGTCATCCAAACGAATCCGCTGAAGAGATCTCGAATGCGATACGCGTTCCGATTTCAAACGTTCAACGGTCGATCGACATTCAGGACTACACACACCAGTCCATGTGGTCGAATCTTGAAGGAACGCCAACGCAGGACATGCTTGTTCGGCTACATGCATCAAGCAACGTAGGTCGTGACCTCGCGGAGCTCCATCGAAGAGATGAGCAGATCGCGTGGTGGGCACGAGAAGGATGGATCGTCAAACGGAAGAGGCATCGCACGATGCGAAAGGCCGACGTGCGGCGGAAGCTTGCACAACTCAGCGATGTGGAAACGTATCTCGGATCGAAAGTGAAACTTTGGCTGTCTCGATCGATCGGCGATCCCGATGTCGAGACTTCCGTCCGACTTGCGCCGCCACCGCGAAGGCGTGCCTCACGTCGATCCATTCGCCACATCATCCCGCACGTCGCGGCCGCCGCAGAGTAGTCGCTCGTTATCCGTCCAATGCGCATACGGGGGACCGCCCCTCGCGGGTCGGTTGCGTGCGCCGCATGGCGTCACTCTGATCTGAGTCACGCCACGATCGGATCCGTGACTCAGATCAGAGTGACGCTTCGCCAAGCACATACGAAAGAACAATTGCGCATGGCGCATGCCCAACCGACCATACGAAAACAATCGGCGTTTTCTTTTACTATGCGAGCGAGCGATTACGCTGCGCGCATGCGCTTGCGTGTCCGTCGCTTGTGCCAAGGATTCTTTCGGCACTCATCGCAGTAACGTTGTGCCCGCGTCGATGGTCGGAAGAGCTTCCCGCGATCTTCGCACACACGACCCAAACACACACGCGGTGGGAGCTCTTGCTTCGGTTTCGGTGGCACTGCCGCTCGGCGGACCTTTGCCCGCTCGTACTCCGCCGCGCGATGCGCCTGTGTGTGGTAGTCGCGTTTCGTTCGTTGGTAGAACGCTCGCACTCGGCATGCTGGCTTCGTACAGAACCTAGGAAGGTCGCCGTTCGGTAGCCGACGCTTCTTTGCGATCGGAGCACCACACCCCTCGCAGCATCCGGACCGAGGCCGTTTTTTCAGAGCGTCGTTCATGCGCGTGTGTATACTAGCGTGCAACCATGGATGACGAAACCTCCGAGAAATCGAACGGTGTGAACGGGATGGCACTCAAGCGACGCAGCAAGCGACGCGGACTACGCGAGGAAGCAGGCACCGCCGCGAGTGCGGGCGAGCGTGCGACTGTAGAGCCAACCAAGACGCCACCGATCGATCCGGCAATCGAGGATGTGCACGCGGATACCACTTCCGCGAATCACGTACCCGTGCAGGTGACTACCTCGGTAGGTCCTGCATGGTTTCGACGGATCGAGCACCCATCAATAAAGCGCGGGGATCCGACCAAGGGATGGGTCTCCTGCTCGACCGATCTCCTCTACTCGGCCGAGGCGAACGGCTGGCAGATGCTCGAGATTCTGTGCGTCGACATTCGCATCTGGCCAGGCATCGGAGAAGTGCTCATTTGTCGATCAAAGGATCACGTGATCGTTCGACAGAACGACAGCGAACTATACCGAGTGCCACCGGGAAAGTCATTTGCTGTCCTGCCTGTCGGAACACTCATGCACATTCTCACGCGTATGGAATCAGATCCGGATTGTGTGGTCGAAGGCCGGATTTGGCCGACGATCGAGCGGCGGCTTGAGGATGGGCGTTGGATCATCGACTACGAGCTCGACATGCGCGTGGTCGAAGGGCTCGATAGAAAAGCGGCGTGGCGGGGATGATGTCCGCCGCTAGGCCGCCCGAGCCAGCGGATGGCAACGGTACGACGCACGCCGACGATCGGTGCATGGCGCGGGATGGATGCGACCGGCCCGCTACACGATTCGAATCCGACCCGGACCACTGGCACGACTGGGTTTGGTGTGCGGATCACGCTCTAGATCGCATAACCGTTTCGCGCTACGATTCTCCCATGGTCGATTATGATCCTCCCGCGCCAGTCAATCCACCGATACCGATCAATTTGAACACGGCCGCGATGGTCACTGTAACCGACGCAGGCCCAGACACCCGCAACGTCCTAGCGAGACTCGCGTCGAGTCGTGCCGTTATCGTCGCGTGCGTGCTCCTCGTCATCGTCGGCGGGCTCGTTGCGATCGGCCGCGTGCCGTACAGCGGATTCGTGTCGATGGCGACGTGGCTCGGAGGAATCTTCATCGCAGGCAAGAGCGTCGAGGGCGCTGCGGCTTTTTTCTCAGGAGGTAAGTCGTGAGCGATTCAAACATTCCCGATACCGATCCGTCGCCATCGTCACTGCCGTCGCCAGCATCTCCATCGGTCACACAACCGGAGACGCCGAGTGCCCGCGTCGACGTGATCGCCGATCTGTCATCTGCGGAGACTCACGCGCAGATCGTCAGCATGAACGAAGCGCTCGATCAACTTCGCGAGGCCGCCAAGGTGGCAGGCATCGATCCACGTATCGTGGAAGTCATCAAGGCGATCCACGTGGCACGCAAGCAGATCGACGCCGTGCGACCGATCCTCACGAAGCTCGAGATGATTCTCCCGGCCGCAGCCGTGATCGCAATCGAGGTTTCTATCCGAGGAATCGATGAGGCCGACGATGAGGTTCGTCGGCTGTCGTTCTAGGTGGGAGTCCACCAAACGTGCTCGCGCGGGAGCTGGATGCCGCGACTCGTACCAGCGATCTGCGCGCTTACGGTCGCAGCGTTGAAGCCCCTGCGCAGGCATTTCGACAGCGTCGCCACGCTTGACACTATCAGGCATTCGATGCGGTCGCAGCGTTGAGCCCCTGCGCAGGGCACATCGACCTGCGTCGCAGGCCATGCGTACCACGTTGTCGCAGCATCAAGCCCCTGCGCTGGCACTTTTCACCGGTTGACGTGAATCGACGCCGAACCATTCTGTGGATCGGTCGCAGCACGATCGAACCCGCCAGCCGCTACCGCAGCGTCAAGATTGCTCCACGTGTAGTCGCGATCGGCAGTCCACCACTGGGAGATTCGAGCGTAGGCGGGCCCGCTCGCAAACCCATTGAGATTGAAATCGGTACCAAGCGCACCATGGATCGGATTGTTGACTACCGCCCCATCGTGGCACGTATAGCTCCCGCCACGAATCTGCAATGGATAGCTCCCTGGTGCTGCACTACTGCCTGACCATGTCCCGAAGTTGAGAACAGATGACCCCTCGTTGAGACGCAGTGCCATCTCCGGCCAATCGAAACTCATGAAGTCTTGAATCTGCAAGCTCGCCGATGAGAATAGATTGAGCAAAGCGCCTTGCATCACGAACCCGAGCCGAAGATAGGTCACACCGCTCGACCAGTTCTGATTGACCTTCGACCCTCCGCCATAGAACTGCGTCGAGATTCCATCGTCGACGATCACTTGACCGCTGATGCAGTAGTGATTCACGAATACACACTCATTCGCCTTGATGGTCGTTCCGTTCGACTGAATGCAGTTCTGAATCACGAGACGATCGTTTCCGCCATCGATCACGGCGATCGATGAACGACCGATCTGTGATGTGGCGATGTCGAAGTCGGCAATTACCGTTTTTCCGAGGCCTGCAATGTTCAGGACTGGGCCATCAAGATCGATTCGAATGTCGGACTCGATCCGCGGAAGACTGTAAACGCCATACGCGTCGCCGATCGACGGGACGACCTCGGTAGCTCCCGCAAATGCCGTGGTCGCCGGGTCGAAGAAAGAGAACGTGGTCGTGTGGCAAGCGTGCGGGCCTGCGGTCGCTAGGATTCGTGCCGCGGCGCCAACGTGGGCGGGGGTGTCGCTCGCCGTGATCACAATGAGCTTGTCGACGAGCGTCGAGAAATCCTGCTCGATGTCCGTGAGCGTAATACCATGACGCGCAATCGTCGATCGCGGCACGAAGTCAGAGATGAACCCACTCCCAACGACTGTCCGCTCCCCGCGCAGCACGAACGATCCGGACGCTGACGCCTCCAGCGGCAGACGCAACGGATCGGTCACCGGAATCGTGCCGGACACAACCACTGCGATTGATGTCTGTGGTCGAATAACGCCACCCCACGAGAGTCGATATACGAGCTGCGCGATCGTTTGAATCGGATGCGACGCAGAACCATCGTCGCGATCGTTTCCGTGGGCGGTATCAATACGCCACTCGCTCTGGTAGGCGGCAAGCGGACATCCTCGGCGTACATTGTCCTCGATGGTCTGTGTGGTCATGTGTCAATCTCCTAAGTCGTCTCTTGTGAAATCTACATAACTTCCATTGATCCACTCAGGACAACACTGGTGCTTCACACCACTCTTGTAGGAAGCAATCCAGTCTGGACCACTAGCGTACAAGCCGAGCGGCGTCATGCGCGCTGGCTCGGTCGCACACGAACGATGAAACCATCGACGACATGTGCACCCGTCAACAGTGATCCAAACACCCCCCGATTCCGAGTTCGCAACCCCACTCACGTGCGTAGCGCCGCATCGCGAGCACATGAGCCATCGCGCGCCATCGACACGGATGGTCTCAATCATCGGCATTGGCGTGCCATCCTTATCATTTCGATCATGTCGTCATCACCCTATTCGCAGTGCCGACGGTCGTGCGTAATGTTCACGTCTCCACCTCCATCAATCGCACCGTGCACCGATGTGCGTTGCGCTCGGATAACCCGCGCACGCGTCCTAGTTCGCGACAGATGTCCGCGTCTGCACGCAACATGAGCCCGGCGACAGCGATACCAACGGCATCTCGCACGGTCTCAATTCCGTGCGCCTCGATGAGCTTGGGGTGGCGCTCGACAATCGACTCGAGTCGACGATCACGCATGCGCTGCCACGCCGCTTGGACGCCCTCACGAATGCCACGGCACTCGTCGAGGATGGTTGTGAAGTCGGATGTGGTCACGGTGGGTCACACGCAAGGCAAACGTCACGCTCGAGATCACTGCCACACTCTTCGCATCGACCTTGCCGGCGTCTAAGTTCACCGATCGATATCTCGGTGCACTCAGTACACATATAGTGTCCGTCTGTTTCGCATCTGTTCATGGTCGAAAATTCAGTCACTTGATGAAACGCAGCACCCACTGCATTGAATCCTTCGCACGGATAGTCTGGATCTCGGACCCCCGTGGTGCCGATTGTTGTCGTGCCGTTCACTGATGCAACGAGTTGGTTCCACGCAAGAATTGTATGACTCATGGCCTACGTCCGACGATGCATGCAATACATCGCCATGGAGTGGCATATCCGGTGGTGTCGCGCTTCGACAGCTCGACGCCACAACCATCACACGCGATCATTGTATATGTGTCTGGATCTTTCAGATCCATGATTGCGACGCGTACACTTGCTGGCTTCCCATCCAATCCAGCCAACAGTTCCGTCGCGTGCTTCGGGTCACCACGCTCGATGCTGACCCGCACGCGCTGATAGAAGTCGGCGCGGCGCGTGAGAATGTTCGTCGCCGACAACGTGATCGATAGGTATGCAAGCCTGTCCAGGACAGGCATAGCGTCCACGTTCAGGCTATCAAGCAGCGCGTCAACCTCAGCGAACTTTGCGCCACACAACATCTCGTCGACATTGCCGTAAATCGCGTCGATCCTGTCTTCGTCACACAATTCTTCAGACATCAAGCGACCACATGTGTCCTTGTAAGCCCCTCGCCGCGAGAACACTACCGATCGTTTCGCCGCTCCAACGGCCATCGTCGTCGACGAGTCTCTTCTCGTTGGCGAGAACATACCACCCGTCGCCATCGGCTTCGTCGGCGTCGCGATACATGGGGTGTGCGTCGGTCGGTGACGCGCAGTTTGGCGCCGCGAGAAGAATGGCTCGCGCCTCATATTCGGACGTTGCCGCGACGACTTCGTATCCGTTGCACCATGCTTTCAATTCAGACATTTGCATCTCCTTCCACCAAACATCGCCCATCAGCAGCCCCTCGCGATCATTGCCACCAAGAATGCGAAAGCGGAAACAGCCGCTATCGGAAGTCCGCATTTGCGTGCGATCTGATAGATCGAGTCCCGCGACACATCCGAGGCGTCAAGTTCCGCGCCGGCACGTGATTGCCCCCATCGATATCCGGCGACACCGAGCGCCACGAGGAGCGCTGCGATCGTTGCGTAGATCGATTCGTCACGCATCCATCTATTCATACACGCACGTATGCTGCTCGGTCAAGTCGCCACTGCGCGCACGCGAAACACAATCGACCACCGAATTCCTGGCTGCTCGTCCCACGCCTCGATGGCGTGCTTGCACGCACGCGCTGCGTCGCGATCGAGGACAACCACGCTTCCCGCAACCATCTCCAATCGAATTCGATCGGCAGCGCGCGATAGCACAAGCCTCGCAGGCGCGCCCACACTCACAGTCACGATCGGCGTGTCGTATCCGAAGTCGTCGGTGTGCGCCCATATCGAATCGCCTGGCTGGTACTCGTTGATCGTCAGGTGGTCTGCGCGGGCAACGCCCATCACTCGGGCGCTCAATCGATGGCGAAGATCACGCGCCCACTCAGGCCATCGCGCAACCTCGTGACCGTGAAGGTCGATCCCGAATCGCACGACACGACTCCGCCCATTGCAGATCGATCCTGTTTCGAGACGCGCGCCAGCGTGATCGAGCTCCCACTGACACCGGTAGGCGAGTGCGCTCGTTTCCGGAAACGTGATCGCATTCTCGATATAACGAAACCCGTCCGCCCATTCATGCAATCGAATCAGATCGGAGATGCGGCGCCGTGTAGCCTCCGCGCGCCACGGAGGTGTTCTCGAAATCGATCGAACGAGTGCGCGTGGATCGTGTGCACGACATAGCGAGGCGAGGAATGCTCGATCGAGCGCGCGCGCATCGTCCTCAGTCGACATCGCGACTCTAAATCAGTCCCACGACGGATCGACGATCGTCGGGCAGTCCCCATCGATTCCAGCCGGCTTCGTAAGTCGTGCGTGTCCGGCCGATTCTCCCGCCCAACACCACGTCGCAATCCACTCGAATCCACCGCCAGACTTTGGTGATCCGTACCGAACGACACAGTTCGAGGTCGATCCACCAACCGGACAACCCGTCGTCGCCTTCGTCCCACTGCCCGGATAGCTCGCCCACACATCCCACACGAGCGATGGCCAGTTGCCGATCGGCTCGCACGACCAGTATTTGCCGCCGAATCCGTTGCTATGCATAACGGCACACGGCGGAGTGCCATCCGGAGGCTTTGGTGCTGCGTCGGGTGCGCTGAGTGTGTCGATCGCCGCTGTGTCGCTCGGATCGATCGACTCCGATCGCACATCCGGTGGCGCAGTATCTCCCGGCGAGGTCTCCGCGCTCGACTCGGCGCCGGCATCGTCGTCCGGGGCGATGGGGCCTTCGTTGATCGAGAAGTCTGGGCTCGACCCGCATGCGGCTGTGAGTGCTGCGAAGACTGCTGCGAGGGACCGGTGAATTCGAACCATGGGCGGTTAGACGGTGTAGCACGCCGAATCGTCACATCGTACTCAACCTGTCACGACCCACCAATTTGCCCGTTGTGACGCCACGTTGTGACACACGCAAGTCACCGTTCTCTTTGTATATTACGTACTACTGTCACAACGTATAGAACCAGTAGAGTCAAAGATCCACATCCGTGCCACCCCAGGAAAGTCTTAACATCCTAGGTTGTGACGTTGTGACGTTGTGACACCCTACTCCGGCTCGGTCGGTCGCCAGTATCTACGGACCCTAAGTCCGTGTTCTCGCTTCTGAATCGGGTTCCACTCCATTTTGCGGAGGATTTTCCCGACCCGCGATTGCGACTCCCTGTCACAACGATCCATCTTGAAATCGAGCGCACCAAGTAGGATATCAGCCGTTGAAAGCCCATCGCGAGCGATGGATCTGGAGCCGTCCACAAGCGGAGTGTTCAACCACTTGGCGACAATCGGCTCCCACGCGTCCATCTCCTGCCGGCTCTCCTGCTCCTCGATGAGCTCGGTCTCGAGGTCGGGTCCTGGCCACCACCGCGTACGAGGAGGGCGGTCGATGTCCGCGAACTCTGTCCCCGATCGGAATGCCTCGAACGCCTCTGCAAGAATTTGGTCCCTGTCTCGAACGAGCTCGGCTCGGTGGATGTAGCCTATTTTTACAGGCCAGAATCGCCTGGCGCCCGTTGGGTCTTGAAGGTACTGGTACTCGTTCGTAGTGCCGATGAACACGCACGTGCGACCACGCGTGACGTGGTATCGGCCGTAGGGCGCGTGGTAGTGATCGACTTGCAGGCTGAGAAAGTCCTTGATTTGCGACGATGCCGCCCCTCGAAACGCGTCGAGCTCGCCGATCTCAACGATCCATCGACCCGTGAGCGCGTGCGCAGCTCGATCGTAGTCGCGAAGGGATGGCAACTTCGAGAGCGTGAATTCGCCGCCTAGAATTCGAACCGCGCTAGACTTTGCGGCGCCCTGCTTCCCCTCGAGCACGAGGATGTGGTCGGCCTGGCATCCAGGTCGCAGCGCGCGCGCGATTGCGCTCACAAGCCACCATCGACCGACGGCGCTTGTGTAGTTCGAGTCTTTCGCACCGAGGTACCGGTGGAGCCATGTGTCTAGGCGACTCTCGCCATCCCAGCGAAGGTCCGATAGTGCGTCCACGAGCGGATTGAATGCGCACTGCTCGGCGGCGGCATCGATCGCTCTGGCACAATTCTCGAAACCGATGGATACCTTATTGATGATGTTGAGTGCGTTGAGACAGTAGACCACGTGACTGTCAGAGATGGGCCCAACTTTCGGGGCCTTCAGGCCTTCAACAGTCGGAAGCGGTTGAACAAGCTTCGTGACGTTAGCGAACTCGTCGCGCGCCAAACATCCCGCGTATGCGCTGTCGTGGGAAAGGATCAGTGTCGCATTGGTGAGCGACGGAATGAGCTCTGGCTGTCCGGTGTTTCGGTTGACTCTGTACGTGAGCCACTTTTTCCAAATTGGAATGACCGCAACAGCAGACATTACGCGGCACTTCCCCAACTGCGCGGAGGCCAGGCGCCGAATAGATCCTTGTATCGTGCCGCCGCGAATGTTGGCTTGAAGTCTCTTTTTCTAGCGGTCTCCACGAGGGAATTGAACTCTGCCCGACGCTCCTCCGCAGTCACGTCGCGCAGGTCTGGTCTGCTCGCAAATAGCTTTTCGTATTCGCGAATCACCCATCCGATCGAGAACCCACGCCTGCGTGCGAACACACGAAGCCGCTCGTACTCCGATCGCTTGTGCTCGACCGCTGTTGCGGCGCCAGCGTAGACGCGACGAAGTCCGACGTTCCAGATGTGGATGTCAGGAATCTCGATCTTTGGTGGCGACCATCGGCAGTGTGGACATTCGCTAAGGGTCCGCAGAAATACCATCGAGCACCCTGGGCACGTGCGCATGGTGCCAGCGCTCGTACGTGTGATCGCGTGGTCGATGCCAGCATCGAGTGAGTACTCCCTGTCTTCGGTGGGGTGACCAAACCTGGACGATGCGTCGACGAGGTCGAGTAGAATCGCGTTGCCCTTGCCTGGATGCGAGCGGAGCACACGTCCGACGATTTGGATGTAGAGGCTTACGTGGCTCATCGCGCGCGCGAGAATGCACACGGATGCGGCAGGCACGTCGATGCCCTCCGTCATAGTGGCGACGTTGCAAACGATCTTGATGCGCCCCGCACGCAACTCTGAAAGAATCTCTCTCCGCTCCGAATCGCTCGTCTTCTGGTGGATGGTCCGAGCGAAGATTCCAGCGCGGTTGAAGTTGCGCTCCCACTCTTCCGCACGTGGAATTCTGTCAAAGAACGCGAACCCGATCCCGTCATTGCCATGCTGTTGTTAGGCGACAACTGGATCGATTGCCCACCCACCGGACGCGTGATCGGGCGGTGGTGCGTACACATCGCAGTTGACGATGTGCCCCGCTTCGATCAGTTCGCTGTAGGTCGCTGCAACCACGATCTTCTGGTAGATGTCACCCATCGGACTTCCATCAAGCCGTTCGGGCGTCGCGGTGAGCCCGAGAAGTTTCGCGGATCCGTACGCGTCCAGCAAGCTGGACCAGTGCTCGCTCGTCTCCGCGTAGTGGTGCGCCTCATCGAGGATGAGTCGATCCGCCGGCGGTCGCACGTTGCGCGCGAGAAGCGTCTGGATCGTGCCAACCTGAATCGGCGCATCCGGGCGCGGGGCAACGTCCGGACAGATGACGCCCACGTCAAGCCCTTCAGATTGGAGTCGTTCCGCTGCCTGCGTGATGAGCTCACGACGGTGCGCAACCCACACGCATCGCCCGCGAGCGAGCGCCGCACCCATGGTCGTCTTTCCGGATCCCGTTGGCGAGGCGAGACAGACGCTCTGAATGCCAAGTTTCCACAGGAGCTCGACGCGCTCGATTGTTCGTGTCTGGTATCTACGAAGTTCCATACGAATGTCCTAATTTCCCAAGCAGTCGTTCGGTCGCTTGTAGTACGTCGCGAAAGTGCTTTCGATCGGTCGACAGATTGTTGGCGATGGCGACGAGCGAGAAGATGTCGCCGCCCGCTTTACACGAGAAACAGTGCACGCGGATCGTTCGATCGTCTCCGAGAGAGACCGAGCACGACGGCGTTTTTTCCTGATGCCACGGACAGCAAATTGTCCAACCAGGCCCACTCTGGCGACGAGCCCCCTTGCGGAGTCCGAGCTCGTGGATGACGCGTGACGGGTTGTTGATCGCGCGCCGAAGCTAGCGCACAGCATCCTTCTCCGCACTCTTGTTGCGCGCCGGAAGTCCGGACGCCTCGCGACGGCGATCGGCGTTC
>Ga0137407_10003120_pt1 | contig 10998 bp, 5 predicted proteins | sample CZOMad2_2_16fung_FD_108410 | JGI IMG/M metagenome (GOLD analysis project Ga0137407, IMG submission 108410) | Vadose zone soil fungal communities from Angelo Coast Range Reserve, California, USA - CZOMad2_2_16fungal (Illumina Assembly) | ecosystem: Environmental > Terrestrial > Soil > Vadose zone...
CGCATGAGCCTCCTCAGTGCAGCGACGCCCTTCGTGTCTACATACGCCACCGCCGCCAAATCGAGATCTACGACTCCGAACTCGCCGGCCGCAGCTGCGCACTCCCGCTCCAGCAGCATCACCCACTCGCCAACGACCCGACCCTCCGCTCGCAGGGTGACTCCGGGGTCGTTCCTTGGAACGCGCGTCAGTCGCAGAATCGTGCTCTTCCATCGTGCGGGTCAGCCAGCACACGAAGCACGCACCATGCCGTGGACTACGGTCTTCTCGGGTCCCAGACAAGTCGTTTGCAGCAGGAGAGTTGGAGATGGAGGTCGTGAACCGCAGCAGTGGGCGGGGACGTGGGTTTTCCCAAAATCTTGGGACCCTCACGACATATTGGGAACTCCTGTCGGGGGTCGCTCGATGCCGAGTTTCTTCATCCGTGCCTCGAGGGTGGTCGGTTTCAGGCCCAGCAAGCTCGCAGCACCCTTGGGACCGCTGACGCGCCAACCTTTTTGATCGAGCACGGCCATGATGTACTCTCGCTCGACCTGTTCCAGGCTTCGCAACGTCGTCTCGCGGGCGGCGGTCTCGGCGGGAGCCCAGTCGCGCAACTCGAGCGTGGTGCCCTGCGTGATGATGAGGGCTCGCTCGATGACGTTGCGGAGCTCACGGATGTTGCCCGGCCAGTCGTACGCCACGAGAGCGTCGAGGGTGCGCTTGGGGACGGCCTCGATCCGCTTGCCGAGCTTGACGCCATACTGCATGGCGAAGTGGCGGACGAGCAGGGGGATGTCCTCCTTGCGATCGCGTAGGGGCGGCGTCTCCATCGGGAAGACGTTGAGTCGGTAGAAGAGGTCTGCGCGGAACCGACCGGACTGCACCGCCGAGCGGAGGTCGTGATGCGTCGCGGCGATGACGCGGGCGTCGACCTTGATGGTTCGCGAGCCGCCTACGCGCTCGATTTCTCCCTCCTGGAGGACCCGCAGCAGCTTGACCTGCAGGTCCACCGAAAGGTCGCCGATCTCGTCGAGGAAGATGGTGCCTCCGTCGGCGAGCTCGAACCGTCCGATCTTCCGCGAGACGGCGCCGGTGAACGCCCCCTTCTCGTGGCCGAACAACTCGCTTTCGACCAACCCCGGGGCGATCGCTCCGCAGTTCACCGTCACCAGCGGTCGTTCCCGGCGGCGGCTGAGGCGGTGAATGCCGCGCGCGATCAGCTCCTTGCCCGTGCCGGTTTCCCCCAGGATCAGAACGGTCGAGTCCGTGGGCGCCACCTGCTCCACTTTGCGGAGCACGGCGGTGAGCGCGTGGCTCTGGCCGACGATGTCTTCGAAGCCTTGCTGCGTCTTGATCTCTTCGTGCAGGTAGACGTTCTCGGCCTGCAGCCGGTCGCGGAGGCGTGACACCTCGGCGAACAGGCGCGCATTGCTGATGGCGATGGCGGCTTGGGCCGAGAGCAGCTGCAGCACCTGGAGTCGGTCCGGGGTGAACGCTCCGCGCGTCAAGTCGTTCTCGAGGTACACCACCCCGACGAGGCGGCCCTGGTTCAACACCGGCGTGCAGAGGACAGCCGTCGACTTGTGGCGTGCGATGTACGGGTCGCTCCCGTATGTGGGGTCGTTCGCTGCGTCGGCCAACACCACGCTCTCCGACGTGCGCCACACGTAGTTGACAATCGCCGGCGCCAGATCCCGGCTCGCGGCCACGGGCGTGCCCTGAAGCACATGCACCTCGGGCACGTCTACGGAGCCGCGAGCCTGAATGAGCGGCTGGCCGTCGTGCTCGAGGACGAGAAAGCCCTTGCGAGCGCCGGCATTCTGAATCAGGATGCGCATCAGTTTCGCGAGCAGCCGTTCCAGGTCGATCTCACCGCCGATGGCTTGCGCCGCCTTCATGACGGTGACGAGGTCGATGCTCGAGACCTCGGCCCTCGTGGTGGACTGTGTCAGTGCCTCGGGCTCCAGGCGCGCGCCCTGGGTCGCGAAGCGGGTGGGCAGGGAACCATAGCGACGCTCCAAGTCCGAGACCTTCGCGCTAGCGCCCCACTGAGCGTAGGCGTACCGGGCTTCGGCCAGGAACCCGGCGGCAACGCCTGGATGGCCTCGCTCCACCCAGAACCTGACGTACAGTTCGTTCGCCAGAGCCTGATGCTGGAGCGCGCTCGTCTCCCCGGCATACCGGATGGCGCGCTCGTATAGGTCCAGCGCCGCGAGATGTTGGTCGGTGAGACGCGCGTGCTCCGCCGAGAGGAGCAGCGACTGGCAGAGAAAGTTCTCAGGGCAGTTCCGCGCTAGGACCTCAAGCGATTGCCGCGCTCGTTCCATTTCCGCGAGATAGGCTCGTCGCTCATGCTCGGCGGCGTCGGGGTAGTTCGCCGCCAAGGTGAGGCCATTCCAGAAATCGAACAGGACGGGCCAGATCGTTCCGGAGAGATGATACACCACCTCGCGTGCGGTGCGGGCGGCTGCCAGTGCCGCTCCGTACTCTCCAAACGCATAGCAGAGCTGCAGCTTCGCTACGGCGTAAAACGTGGTGAAGAACGGGTTGCCGCGGTACATCTCGACGTATGCGTTCTCATCGATTGTGTCGTCGGAAAGCGAGAGGGGGGCCCTGGTCCTCCCCTGTAATGCACGCGCCCAATTCAAGAGGATCTTCAGGGAATCGGCAAAGCCGGTCGCCTTCAGCTTGTTGATCAGCGCCACGCTTGGCGAGTAATCGCGGACAAATTGCGCGAGGTCCTGGGTGGAGACCATGGCCGGCCAGGCCTCCGTGCTGGCACCATACGCTGCATAGAGGAAATCGCCCGTCTCGAGCCCGCTGCGGCAGGCCTCGCGCGCGTACCGAATGCAGGTCTGCATCGGCTGCCGCCAGAGGTTCACATGCGCATGGAACTGTTGATGAATCTTGGCCCGCCGCCTGGAGTCGTTGAAGCGCTCGTTCACCCGGAGCGCCAAGATGCCGAATTCGTAGGCCGATTCGTAGTCGCCGCGCACCGGCCCGACGGTGATGGCATGCGTCACATAGCCGTAAGCCGACTCTTCCACGTTTCCATGGACCAGCGACAGGCGCACCATCGTGGCGGAGATCAAGCGCGCCAGGACCGCATCTCCGAGGATGTACGCCGAGGACCAAATATCCGTCAGAATGTTCATGACCATCCGGATTTCGGGATCGGCCATGACGGGGAGTTCGACGAGCGAGGCGATGGTGCGCTGGCCCAGCAACGCCTGAATGGCAGCGATCTCGCGTTCCAGCGCGGCCTGCTTCTCCTCGACAGGTTGGGGGAATGAAACGCCGAACAGACTCAGGCATTCCCGGGCGCTCGTCAGGGAATCCGCATAGCGCGACATGGTCTCGTACTGGACGCTTCGCAGGCGGTATACTCTCGCCTTGTCGAGCTTGGTCGCCGCCTGGCGGAGCAGCAAGGCGAACTGCTGCTCCGCTTCGTCGAACTTCCCACACAGATACAGGCACTCGGCGGCCTCGAGATGCAGAGCGAAGGCCAGGTCGTACTCGGAGTCCCACAACCGTTCGGTCACGAGGCTCAGGCCCGCTGTCAGGTAACCCAGCGCCGCTTCATGGGCGGTCGAGGACTTGGCTTTTTGCCCCGCGCTCAGGTTGAGTCTGGCAAGGGCGATGCGCTCTGCTTCATCGGCGATCAGGCCGCGCCCGAGGTTCAGGTGACGCACGATGTTGAAGATCTGCGCGTCGAGCTCGGCGGCGGGACAGTGCGACAGCAAGAGCCGCCCCACCGTGAGGTGGACCTCACGCTTCGCCTCGTCCGCAATCAGCGCGTACGCCGCCTGCTGCACGCGGTCGTGGAGAAACTTGTAGGACAGCGACAGGCCTCCGGCGGGATCGTCGAGCGGCACGACGAGTCCCTGCTCCACCGCACTCCACAGATCGCTCGCCGTGGCCTCCAGGGCCTTCGTGCTGACTGTCGACAGAACGGGGAGGGCGAATCGGTTTCCGATGCACGCCGCGAGCTTGAGCGCCTCCTGTGTGGGCGCAGCCAGCTTGCGAATCTCGGCGGCCATCAGGTCCACGACGTTGTCCGTGATGTCCATCCGGCGGATACGAGCGAGATCGAACTGCCAGCGGCCGGTCACGTAGTCGAACACCACGAGCCCTTCTTGGTGCAGCGTCTTGAGGAACTGTGTGACGAAGAAGGGGTTGCCCACGGTCTTCGCTAGCACGAGGTCCGCCAAGGGCGTCGCCTGGTCAGCGTCGGTGTGCAGCGTATCCGCGATGAGTTGCGTCAGGTGCAGCAGCGGCAGCGGGCCCAGGGTGATCTCCCGGAGCGGCGTGCCCCCGGCGCGAATGTCGCCTAGAGTGAGCATCAGGGGGTGCCTCTCGCTGACCTCGTTGTCGCGGTAGGCGCCGATGACCAACAACCCCCTGAGGTCGGAATTGGCGAGGAGCGTGCGCAGCAACGCGAGGGTCGCCGCATCGGCCCACTGGAGGTCATCGAGGAAGATCACCAGGGGATGAGCCGGGGTGGCGAACACGGCCAGGAACTTCTGAAACAGGAGGTTGAACCGGTTCTGGGACTCCGTGGCCCCGAGGACCGGCACCGGCGGTTGCTTCCCGATGATGTGCTCGACGGCCGGGATGATGTCGATGATGACCTGCGCGTTGACCCCGAGCGCCCCGAGCAGCGTGTCCTCCCACCCCCTCACCGCCTCCTCACTCTCGGTCAGCAGCTGCCGCATGAGCTCTTGGAACGCCTGCGCCAGCCCGCTATAGGGGGTGTTGCGCGCCAGCTGGTCGAACTTCCCGGCGATGAAACGTCCGCGCCGGTGAGTGAGCGACTTATGGAGCTCGTGGATGAGTGACGTCTTTCCGATTCCGGAATACCCGGACACGAGCAACAACTCCGCGGCCCCGGACGACGCGCACTCGAACGCTTCCCGCAGCGTGGCGACTTCGGGGTCCCGGCCGTACAGGCGCTGCGGAATGACGAAGCGGTCCGCCAGATCGGTCATGCCCGGGACGACGCGCACGATCCGGCCGGTCGCCTCCCACTCCTCCAGACACCGGGCGAGGTCCTCCCGCAGCCCAAACCCGCTCTGGTAACGGTCCTCGGCCGTTTTCGCGAGCAGCTTCATCACGACGTCGGACAGGGGCGCGGGAATGGCGCCGTCGAGCGCCCGGAGCGCGACCGGCGCTTGCGCGATGTGACAGTGCACGACTTCCAGGGGATCCGTGGACTCGAACGGCAGCCGGCCGGTGAGCATCTCGTACAGCGTCACGCCGAGGGAGTAGAAATCGGTCCGATAGTCCACGTCGCGGTTCATCCTGCCCGTTTGCTCAGGCGACATATACGCGATCGTGCCCTGCAGCACATTCGGGTGGCTTGCCGGACGGTGCTCGAAGGGCAGCCGCGACGCGATGCTGAAGTCGATGAGCGTCGCGCGCTCCATCGCCCGGTCGACCAGGATGTTGTTGGGATTGATGTCCTTGTGAATGATGTCGCGCCGGTGCAAGGCGGCGACAGCGTCGGCGAGCTGGACGCCCAGCCGAAGCGTAGTGCCGAGGTCGAGCCGCCCCGCCGAGAGCAGGGTCTTGAGGCGCTCGCCGCTGACGTCCTCAAGGACGAGCACGGCCCCGTCCCCTCCCGCCACGAGGCTGAACGCCCGCGCCACACCGGGCACGTCGAGGTCCTTGATCAGGTCGTATTCGCGGCGCAGGCTTGCGCCTGCTATGGAGGCAGGGACGCCATCGGTGAAGGCCTTGAGGATCACCGGGATGCCATCCCGATCGCGTCGCCCACGGTAGACGACCCGCGTCCGACCGCGGTAGACCTCCTCAGTGACGGTGAAGCCGGGTACGTGCATTGCCCCTCAGCGGTGGGTCCAGACTGCGCTCGGACCGACCTCGCTAATCATACCGCAACGGGTTCGGGCTGCCAGGCGTCGGGGAGCGGGAACCCAGGACGGCGGAGCCGCATTATAGCCACCCGATAGCCCCGGTCCGCCGGGGGGTATCTGGCTTTGCGGGAACGTCCCACTCACCCTCAGGAGGAACCATGCAGATCATCGAAACCCAGGAGCTCGTCCCCAGCTGTCATCGCCCCGAGCTCGTCGAGACGAGCGAGCTTCAGCCGACCTGCCACTCCTGAACGCCGGGCTCGTGGCATCCGAGGGCCCGGAGCGATTCCGGGCCCTCTGCATTTCGCGGGAACCAACCGCGCGGCAGTCGCATTACAGCCCGCGCCAACAATACACCAGCAAGGGAGACCGCATGGCTTCGCGCAGGAGGATCATCATGAGTGCGGCAGTTCTCGCCGCCCTGGGGGCATGGTACGCGTTCCGCCCCGAGCGGCTGTTCGTCAACAAGACCGTCAGCGAGGCGTTTCCAGCAGGGTCCCAGGCCCAGGCGGCAGTGCCGTCCGCCCCGGTGACGCTCCTCGTTGGCCGGTTCCACACGAACGCACACGAGACGAAAGGGCTCGCCACGATCTACCGGCTCCCGGACGGCACGCGTGTGCTGCGGCTGAGCGAGTTCGCCACGTCCAACGGCCCGGACGTGCACGTGTACCTCGTCGCCGCCGGCGACGTCCAGCAAGACGCAACCGTCAAACGGGCGGGTTTCGTGGATCTTGGATCGATCAAGGGCAACGTCGGGGACCAAAACTACGACGTCCCCCCCGACCTCGATCTCTCGAAGTACCGCGCCGCCACCATCTGGTGTCGCCGCTTCGGCGTCAACTTCGGGACCGCGCCGCTGGGCGCGTCTCAAATGTGAGGAGGAACTCGCCCATGTCCCGCTCGTCCATGTGGTCTCTCGCAGTGCTGCTCGTGCCCGCGCTGCTCCAGGCGCAGGGAGTGCCGTTCGGTTACATGCCTCACACCGGACCGGCGCGCCGCACGACGTTCACCGTCCGCATCGAGAACGTCTCGACCGCGAACACGTTGCGGCTCTCAAATGGCCAGACGGCGCCCGCCCCGAACGCCCCCGGGCTGTGGGTCGTGCATGACCAGCCCGACCCGTTGTTCACCGCCGGCGCGAAGGATCGCGATCAGGGTCTGGAGCGGCTCGCCGAGGACGGCAACCCGGCGGTCCTCGCAGCCGCGCTGCAGAGCCAAACGGGGATCGTGGCGAGCGGCACGTTCGCCATCCCCGTGGGCGACGCGATGCCCGGTCCGGCCACGCCGGGCAAGGCCTACGAGTTCACATTCACCGCGGAGCCCGGCCAGAAGCTGACGTTCGCGACGATGTTCGGGCAGTCGAACGACCTGTTCCTGGCGCCGGGCGATCGCGGAATCCAGCTGTTCGACTCGAAGGGGGACGTGATGAGCGGCGACATCACGTCGTTGGTGGGCCTGTGGGACGCCGGCACTGAAGTGAACCAGGAGCCGGGACTCGGGTCCGACCAGGCGCCCCGGCAGAAGGCGCCCAACAGCGGCGCTTCGGAGCGCAAGCCGGTGCAACTCGTTAAGGACGTGAAGGACGGCTTCACCTATCCGAAGGTGTCCGAGGTGCTCCGCGTCACGATCATGCCCGCGAGCGCCATGAGTGCGATGGACTAGGCGAGCGACGCTCGTCGGTCCCGGCCTGGGAGGCGCGTGCCACGGCCGCGGCGCTTCCCAGGCCGCCCCGCCCGGCCTTAGCTTGCAGGCCGGATGACTCACGCCCAACACAGCGTTCCAGCCCTCCCCGAACGGATCCAAGGGCTCGCCGCCGTTGCCGCCAACCTGTCGTGGAGCTGGAACCGCAACGCGCGGGCGCTGTTCCGCTTGCTCGATCCGGCGCTGTGGCGCCGCACCCAGCACAATCCCATCGAGCTGTTGCGACGGGTGGCGCCGGAGCGGCTGGCGGTCTGCGCGGCGGACGCGGAGTTCCTACGGCTGTACGACGTCGTCGCCGCCGCGGTCCCGCGCGACGCGACGTCCGCCCGCACGTGGTTCGCCACCTCGCATCCCGAGTCCGTCAAGCGCCCGGTAGCGTACTTCTGCGCCGAGTTCGGATTGCACGCCTCGGTTCCCATTTATTCCGGAGGCCTCGGAGTCCTCGCCGGGGACCAGTGCAAAGCGGCTTCGGACCTGGGCGTCCCGCTCGTCGGCGTCGGCCTGTTCTATACCAAGGGCTACTCCGACCAGCGACTGCGGCTGGACGGATGGCAGGAGGATGCCGAGGAGCGGTTCGACGTGGCCACGACGCCCCTCGAGCCGGTGCGCGGGCCGAAGGGCGATCCCTGCCTCGCCACCGTGCGGCTGTCCGGGCGTCACGTGAGCGTGGGCGCCTGGCGCGTGATGGTGGGCCGCGTGCCGATCTTCCTTCTGGACACGGACCTCGCACAGAACGATCCGGCGGACCGCGGGCTGTCCCATCGGCTCTACGCCGGCGGGCCTGATCTGCGACTGCGGCAGGAATGGATCCTGGGCGTCGGGGGCGTGCGAGTGCTGCGGGCCCTGGGATACGACCCGGCCGTCTGGCACGCGAACGAAGGACACGCCGCGTTCATGCTGGTGGAGCGGGTGCGTGAGCTCGTGACGCGCGGGACCGCGTTCGCGGAGGCCGTCCGCGCGGTGCGTGCGACGAGCGCCTTCACGACCCACACGCCGGTGCCCGCCGGGCATGATACGTTCTCGATCGAGCAGGTGGAGCAGTGCGTCGGTCCGGTGTGGCAGGAGATGGGAGTCGGCCGCGAAGCCTTTATCCGCCTCGGCCATCATCCGGTGGTCGATCACGATCGCTTTCATATGCCCGTCGCGGCCATCCGGCTCTCGGCGCGGGTGAACGCGGTGTCGCGCCGCCATGCGGAAGAGTCCCGCCGCATCTGGGCCCCGCTCTGGCCCGACCGCGACATCGCGCGCGTGCCGATCGGCCACGTCACCAACGGCGTCCACGTCGCCACCTGGATGGCGAACCGGATCCTGACCTTGTTCGACTCGCATTTCGGGCCGGATTGGCTCGCGCGGGTGGACGACCCCGGGTTCTGGGACAAGGTCCTCGACCTGGACGGCGCCGCCCTCTGGGCGGTGCACAACCAGCTCAAGTCCCATCTGATGCGGAGCATCCGGGAGCAGGCGCGAAGGCGCTGGGCGGACCAGTGGAAGGAAGCCCTGCACCTCGTGGGCGCGGGGACCCTGCTGGATCCGGAGGCCCTCACGATCGGCTTCGGTCGCCGGTTCGCGACCTACAAGCGGGCCGACCTGATCTTCCGCGATCCCGACCGGCTGCAGCGGCTGCTGGTGAACCCCTGGCGGCCGGTGCAGATCGTATTCTCCGGCAAGTCGCATCCGGGAGACGAGCCGGGCAAGCAGGTGCTCCAGCGCGTCTACGCCCACACGCGCGAAGCCCGGTTCGAGGGCCGGATCGCGTTCATCGAAGACTACGACATGCATCTGGCCCACAGCCTGGTGCAGGGGGTGGACCTCTGGCTCAACGTGCCGCGCCCGCCGCTCGAGGCGTGTGGCACGAGCGGCATGAAGGCGGCCTTGAACGGCGTGCCGCAGCTGAGCACGCTGGACGGGTGGTGGGCCGAGGGTTACGATGGGCCGAACGGCTGGGCCATTCCCCCAGTGCCGGCGGGCCAGGACGCCGATGCGGCCGACGCCGAGCAGCTGTATCGCCTGCTGGAAAACGAGGTGGTACCGCTGTTCTACGACCGCGATGCCCTGGGCGTCCCGCGTGGCTGGGTGGAGAAGATGAGGCACGCGCTGCGCACGGCGGGCGCGCGCTTCACCGCGCAGCGCATGGTGCGGGAATACGTCACCGAGTACTACCTCCCCGCGATGCGGGGTGAGCCGCCGGCGGACGATCCGCCGACGGCCTAGCGAGGGAGCCAGTGGAGGCGAACATGGGCGCGACGACCCCAGCCCCGAAGTCCCGGCGGCGGAGCCCTGCCCAGCCGCGCCGGGCGGCGGCCGCCGCGGCGCCGCGGCTCCAGATCGCTCCGGCCGAGCGGATCGGTGTCACCCACCTGACGGCCGAGTGCTGGCCGTTCGCCCGCACCGGTGGGCTGGGTGAGGCCGTGAGCGGCCTGGCGACGTGTCAGGCGGCCGCGGGACTGCCGACGACGGTGATCATGCCGCTGTACCAGATCGTTCGCGAGACGACGCCGTCGTTGGAGCGGACGGGGTCGCCGCTCACGATCACGCTCGGCGGGCATACCGAGCGCGCGTGGCTGTACCGCACGCCGCCCGGGCCGGAGGGGGGCCCGCAGGTCTTCTTCATCGAGCATCCTGATTTCTTCGACCGGGCGGGCATCTACGGCGACAACGGCGGGGACTATCCGGACAACGCCCAGCGGTTCGCGTTCTTCTGTCTGGCCGCGCTCACGGCCCTTCCAGAGATCGCTCCCGAGACGCAGGTGCTGCACGCGCACGACTGGCACACCGCGTTGGCGCCGGTATACCTGCGCACCGCGTTCGCCGGCGAGCCGTTCCACCGGCGGCTCGCGGTCGTGATGTCGGTCCACAACGCCGGCTTCCAGGGACATTTCCCGCCCGAGACGCTGGCGGCGTTGGACCTTCCGGCCGAGCTGTACAACGCCGACGTGTTCGAGTGGTACGGCCGGATGAATGCTCTCAAGGGCGGGATGGCCCACTCCGACGTCGTCGTGACCGTCAGCCCCTCCCATGCAGAGGAGCTGCGCACGGCGGAAGGCGGGTTCGGGCTGCACGACCGATTCACCGCGCTCGGCGACCGGCTGGTGGGGATCCTGAACGGCATCGATCCCGATCTGTGGAACCCCGAGACCGATCCGGAGCTCACCGCGAATTACTCGAACGAGGATCTCGCCGGGAAGCGGCGCTGCAAGGCGGCGCTGCAGCGCGCGTACGGCCTGGCCCAGCGAGTCCACACGCCGCTCTTCGGAATGAGCGCGCGTATGGTCTCCCAGAAGGGACTGGACTTGGTGCTCGGCGCCGATCTCCTCGGCGCGTCAGAGACGCAGTTCATTTTCCTCGGAGCCGGGGAGCACCGCTACCACGAGGCGTTGGGGAACCTCGCTGCCGCGGCGCCGGATCGCGTCGCGGTCGAGTTCATGTTCACCGATCGCCTGGA
>Ga0137407_10003122_pt1 | contig 10992 bp, 13 predicted proteins | sample CZOMad2_2_16fung_FD_108410 | JGI IMG/M metagenome (GOLD analysis project Ga0137407, IMG submission 108410) | Vadose zone soil fungal communities from Angelo Coast Range Reserve, California, USA - CZOMad2_2_16fungal (Illumina Assembly) | ecosystem: Environmental > Terrestrial > Soil > Vadose...
ACACTGGGCCATGACGCGACACACCGCCGATGTTCTCATAGTCGGGGCCGGGCCGGCCGGGGCCGCCGCCGCCACTCACTTGGCGCGTCGAGGCGTCGACGTGCTGCTGCTGGACCGCTACGCATTCCCGAGGGACAAGGTGTGCGGCGACTTCGTTGGACCGATCGCCATGCGCGAGCTCGACGGCCTCGGTGTAGGCGCGCTGCCCGACTACCGGCGTTCGACGGCTGTCACACACGCCTCGCTCTTCCTGGACGGTCGAAAGCTGATCACCGGACCCTTCCCGCGCGTCGCCGGCCTGCCCCCTTACGGCCGCGTCGTGCCGCGCCTGGAGCTCGACGCCTGGCTGGTCGACGGCGCACGATCCTCCGGCGCCCGCTTTCTTGCGCCGGCCAACGTCGGCGCGTGGAGCGCAGCCAGAAACCGTGTTCGCATCACGCTCTCCGACTCGACCGAGTTTCGCGCCCGCCTGCTTATCGGCGCCGACGGGAGCAACTCCCTGGTGGCGAGACAGCTCCGGGGAGGCGTGCCGCCCCCGCGTGACCGGCTGCTCGCGATGCGTGCCTATTTCCGCGGCGTTCTCGGGCCCCGCCGCCGCGCCGAGATCTACTTCAGCGGCGAGAGCTTCCCCGGCTACTACTGGCTTTTTCCCGTACGCGGCTCGGAGGCCAACATCGGCATCGGCATGGTGCAGGACGCATTCCCCCCTGCGGCGCACCTGCGTGTCCTGCTCGAACGGCTGATCGATCGCGATCCGGCGCTCCGCCGCAGGTTGGGGGGCGCCGTGCGCACGTCCAAGATCGTCGGCGCCACGCTCACGACGTACAACCCGTCGTTGCCGTTGACCGGTCGCGGCGTGATGTTGGTGGGCGATGCTGCGGGCCTGATCAACCCGCTCAACGGCGAGGGGATCCAGAATGCCCTGCTGAGCGGTCGCTGGGCCGCCGACGCGGCAATGACGGCGCTCGAACCCGGCGGCGGCTCCGAGAGCCTCCTCGCCTACGCGGACCGAGTGGAGCGCGCCCTTCGCTTCGACATGGAGATCGCGCGCTGGCTCGTTCGGTTGATCTCGAACCGTGCGTTGAACGACGTCTGGCTCGAGTTCCTGCGGATCATTACCACCCGAGCGCGCAGCGACCCTCGGTACGCCGAGATTACCGGCGGAGTCCTGGCCGGAACCCTGCCGGTGGGCACCGTCACGTCTGGGCCGGTGCTGGCCGGAACGCTCGAGCAGGCACTTGCCGCCGCCGGTATCAAGGAGCCCAGTCAAGTGCTGGAGCCCGAATTCGCGGGACGGCTGGCTCGGCGAACCGCGCGTGTGGCCGCCGTCGCCTTGCGCCAGACCGGCGGCGACCCACGACCGCTTCTGCGCTGGGCGGGCAGCGCGGTCCTCGACTTCGCACAGCTCGCAGAGCGGGTCCGTCCCCGTGCCTGAGGATGGGCTGCTCGACGCCCGGGCGCTCATCGCCCTCCTCGAGGAAGCGACCGACCGGGCGTCGCACCCGGCGGACGGTTCATCCAACGGCTTTCCGGCGCTCGCTGTGCAGCTTCACGCCCGGAACGTCTTCCAGTGGACCAGGGAATCACAGGTCCGTGACCCGACGCTCTCCTACGCGCGGGTCGCAGCCATCAAGCGCGAGATCGATGCTTCCAACCGGGAGCGCGCGCTGCTGGTCGAGTCGATCGACAGGCTCTGCGTGTCGCGACTGCGGCCCGACGAGCGCTCGGGAGGGGACGGCGACTACGTCAACTCGGAGACGATCGGGCAGCTCGCCGACCGGCTCTCGATTCTGACGCTGAAGCGCGTTCGGACAGCCGCGCGCGCCGAGCAGGCGGTCGGCGGGGAGCGAGCGGAGTGCCTCGACCGAGTCGAGCGGATAACTGCGCAGCTCGGCTACGTGGCCGAATGCTACGACCGGTTCCTCGCGAAGCTCCGGGCCGGCTCCGCCCGGATGCTGGTCTGGGGCCAGTTCAAGCTCTACGACCAGAGCGACCTCACGAATCCGGAAGCGCGACGGGGGCGAGCGCAGTGACCCCGCTGTTGTCCAGCATGACGATGAGCGCGTCCTGGACCTCCCCGGGAAGAGCGGCCGCCTCGAGCAGGAACTCCCGCACGCGGGCGAGCGCCTCGGCCGAGGCGCCGTTCCGGTCGTAGGCTCCCTGGAGGAAAGCGTTCAGCTGGCCGTCGCGCTCGTCCTCCTCGAGGTCGCGGGCGTCGTCGATGAACTGAGCCAGCCAATCCATGCGCGCAAGCGCGCGCAGGACGTGTGCGCGAGTGCGCGGTTCCACGCCGACCAGGAAGGGCTTGTACAGCATCAGGTTGTAGGCGACGGTCTTGCGACTCGCGATCCGGTCGTAGCGCCGCCGGTCGACGGGACCGTCGAGCAGCGACTCAGCGACCATGCCGAGGCTGAACTCGGAGAAGAGATCCTCGAAGAGCTCAGCGCTCTCGATCTCGCCGTTCTGGCGCTGCCGACGAACTGACCAGGCCACCAGGCAGTGCCCCCAGAAAACGACCTGTGCGCAAGCTGCCCGCGGCGATAGCTCCGGACGCCGGTCGCGCAGCAGCCGGACGAGCGTCTTGCGGCCTGCGTACTCCTCGTGCCCGTCGAGCCCGTCGTCGACGAACCGTATGCCCGCATAGGCCAGCATCGCGCCGGCGAGTCTTCGAGCCGGGCGAGCGCCGGCATCGTCGTGAAGCTCCACGAGGTTCGCGACGTTCCAGGCGGTCCAGACGGCCCAGCGCAGATACTCACGCAGATCCTCGAGCAGGGGTCCCAGGAGGTCCGCCAGCACGGGGTCGCCGCCGTAGTGACGGATGAAGGCGTCGACCTCGCTGTAGTACCCAGCTTCGACGTCGCGCATGAAGGCTTGGACGGTCGTGCCCGCACGAGCGTCGTGTCGCGCGCGCGCCTTCTGCAGCAGGATGGTCAGCGCCGCCCAGTCGGACACGGGCGGGGCCGCCCGGAGGGTCGTCATCAGCCCGCCTCGACACGCACCGGTAATGCGACGAGCTTGAAGAACTCGCTCTGTTGCCACCGCGCGAGGTAATGGAGGAGCGCCTGCTGATCAGGCGGCTCCTTCTGCACCGCTCGCTCCAGCCGCGACCAGAGACGAAGCCAGCGCCGCCCGTCGACGCCGTACGGGAACCGCGGGCCGAGTCGAGGCAAGACCGCCGCGAGCCGCGATGTGATCAGCCCGGTCGACTCCTCATTGAGGCCTTCTGGGAGGGCGGCGTCCGTTGCCAGAACGAGCTCGCGCGCCGCGACGCTCGCTTGGCCGCCGTGGAGGAGGTATGAGACGAGCGGAGGGACCGTCTGCTGGACGTCCCGAAGCACGACATAGAACACCCAAGGGCTGGGGACCCAGAACTCGCGGTTCTCGAGATAGGCGACGACGACCGTCGGCACGCCGAGCAACGGCGCGAAGTGCGCCGTGAACGTATCGAGGGTCAGGCAGAGATCGGCGGGTTCGAGCGCCTCCCTCAACGCGGGAAGAGCGAGCCACGGGCTGAGCTCGCGGTCGGGCGGGTCGAGCAGGCCCGCAGCGAGTCCCGGCGAGCGACGCGAAGCAAGCCGGCACAGCCGCTCCGTGAACTCCCGATTGACAGGATGAAGGCCCGGATACACGCGCGCACGCAGGCGCCGGCCCGGAAGGCGAGCATGAACGCCGGTCAGCACGCGGGCCCAGTCGTCGGGCTCGAGCGGCAAGGGCTTGGAGGAGAGCGGATTCACGACGACAAGCCGTTCCGTTGCCGCCCGCGGGCCTTGAGTGGGTGGAACGACCGGGGCCCATGCCGGAGAATCCGCCTCGCCGAAGAGGCGATCGCCGAGGGCCGTGAGGAACGCGTAGTAGCTCTTGAACGGCCGCGGCGGGAAGCGCTCGTTCGTCGTCCAGTCGGAACCCGCGCGGCGCAGCCAGGCGCCGCACTCGCCGAGGCTGATCTCGAGCACGTCGCGCTCGTCTCGTCGCGGGACGACGCGGCCGCCGATGTCGTAGAACTCGAAGTCGGCTACTACGACGAGCTCAGGGCCGTCGCCGGGGTGGGCCACCTGCTCGAACGGCCGGAGCGGCCGCTTCCGGTAGCTCACCTCGCGAACACCCGGAATGAGGCTTCGCCAGACGTTGCAGTACAGCGTGTGAACCGTGAGCCGTCGCGGCGACGTGTGGCGTGCGAGTCGGCGCAGGAAGCGGTAGTACGTGAGCTCGTCGCCCAGGCCGATCCCGCAACCGAAGACGACGTGGACAGCGTCGTAGTCGGCATCCAGCTCCGGCAAAGGGCTCTGGAGTACCAGGTCAGCCAGCCGAACGCGCTCGAGCTCCTCCAAGGCGTCGTCGAGCAGGGTGACGATTGCGCCCGCGGCCTCCGCCGACGTTGGAGCAGTCTGCCCGGCCACGAGTCCGGCGATGCGGTCGAGGCCAAGGTTCGCGCGTTCCGCAGGCGACGCCCTCTCCAGGAGTGCTTCCGCGAGCACTCGAGCCGACTCGAGCAGGTCGAGCAGGAATTCGAGGTTCCCGATCTGGAGTGGCCGTGCGTTCAGAACGCGTTCGTAGCTCCTGAGCAGATGCGTCAACGCACGAAGGCCGAGCGTGTCATTCCCCGCAGCGATGCGCAGGCCGGTCGCGGATCGCGGCGCCTCGGTCACGGCGTCAAACATGCGCTACCCCCAGATACCCAGCGGGAAATAGCCTCCCTCGCCGGTCGGCCGCGGACCCGTCTCGAATCCGCCCTCGGGCTCGCGGCCGCCCCCGTCCTCGTAGCCCAGGCGCGGCTCGTAGTGGAAGCCGTTGATCATCCAGCGAGCTGCGGCCGCCGTCTGCTGCTCTTCCCCCTCATACGTCTCTGTATCGCGCCTGCGCTCCAACGTGAGATCGAGCGTCCCCGGCGCTCCCCGCTCCTCCCACAGCTCCGCGTCGATCCACGCGAAGTCGACCTTGAAGGTCGCGAACACGTTCTCGTCGAGGAGCTCGATCCGGTCGACGCCGATCACGTCCATGTCGATCTGCCCCACCTGCTCGAAGAACGCCTCGAGGCGGCGGAAGAACTCCGGCGCGCTGAGGAAACGTCCGTCCACGCAGACCTGCGCCTTCTTCGCCATCAGCTGCCTGAGCTCTGCGATGTTCTTGTCTTGCACGGCCTCCCGCAGGGCGAGCACCACGTCGGAGACCTCGGTCTGGACTTCATCCGGAACGCTTGCCGACAAGTCGGACATACCTCTCCTTCCGCGCCTCAGTGCATGCGCTTGCTCAGGTAACGGGCGAGTCGCAATAGCCTGTACTTCGCATCTGTCTCGGGGAGCGTCATGAGGTGGCCGGCCGCTTCTTCGATGATCCGTTCGGCCGTCGCGGCCGAGTGCTCGGCTGCCCCGGTCCGCCGGAAGATCTCCCTGACCCGGTCGACCTCGCCACGTGACTTGGCGAGGCGGTTCATGTTCAGGATCCGGAACAGCGCCTCTCGGTCGTCCGGAGTCGCATTCTCCGCGGCGTGGACGACCATCAGCGTCCGTTTCCCTTCGAGGATGTCGGAGCCGCGTGCGCGGCCCTTGGTTCCGTCGATGTCGAGGATGTCGTCCTTGATCTGGAACGCGACCCCCGCCAGGAACGCGAATTCGCGCAGCTGCTCGAGCTGCTCGTCGGTCGCCCCGCCGATCAGCCCGCCGCCGACCGTCGCCATGGCCAGGAACGCACCGGTCTTCTTCCGGGTGCACGCGAAGTAGTCCTCGAAGGTGACGTCGTCGTTTCGTCGCAGGTTGAGGTCGAGCGTCTGGCCTTCGGCCATCTCGAGTCCGAACTCGGCCAGCATCTCGATCAGGCGGACCTTCAGCGACGCAGCGTACGGAGCCTGGATGATCGCGAGCGCGGCGAGGGGGACAAACGCATCGCCGATGTTGATCCCGTGCGGAACTCCGAACTGCTTCCAGATCGACTCCTGCGCCCGTCGGTGGGTGTCGCCGTCGGCAATGTCGTCGTGCACGAGCGTGAAGTTCTGCATGTGCTCGATCGCGGAGGCGAGGTTGAGGCTGCGGTAGTACGGGCTCCCGAAGAGCTCACAGGAGGCGACACAGAGAGCAGCGCGAATGCGCTTCCCGCCGCTCGTGATCTGATGCGCAACGCCACGCTGGAGCGGATTGACGTTGGGCACGCGAGCGAGCGCCCGCTTGAGGTGGGGCTCGATCCGGCGGTCGATGTCGAGGAGGAACTCTTCGACGTCCTTGTCGATCGGGCGGATCGAGGCGAGCAGCGCGGCCTGTCCGTCGTCGTCCGTTCGTGCGGATGCCTGAGCTTCGCCCCCGACCGCTGCGAACGGGTGTTCCACCTACTTCATCGCCTCCAGCTGGGAGCGCGTCGCCTTCAGCGCGCGATGCGCGAGCAGCATCGCGCAGAACGAGGTCCGGTTCGCTACGCCTCCGCCCAGTCGCGGGACTTCTGACATCCGCATGTGTGCCGCCCGGAAAGCCACCCTCGTCATCCGTGCGCGCATCTCCGGCTCCTGCCGGGCAGCGAGTCGTTGGAGCAGGACGAGCGCGACGTCTCGGCCGCGTTCGATTCCCACCGTCATCGCGGCTTCGACGGAGGCCCCGACGTCTGTGGCGATGTCGCGGAAGGCGTCCTCGCACTCGTGGCCGAACGGCTGTTCGGGTCGGAGGCCCGCTCGCTCGAAGCGGACCCTCCCAGTCTCGTGATCGGCGTGACTCATCGCGTCCTCCGTTAGGCCCAGACCGCCGGCTCCTCGCCGAGGATCGTCAGGACCTGGTTCTTGAGGTTTCCATCCCAGAGGGCCTCGGCATGGTTCAGGCCGTTGGTTCGCTGGGACGCGCAGCTCAGGTGTGCTCGTGCGTCGGCGACGAGAATGTCGCCGAGTCCCTCGGTGAACTCGGGAGTGAGGTCGGGAAGGCTGTTCACCACGGGCGAGGCGACCGGCACTTCGATCATTGCGATTCGATGGCGGTACGGAGGCAGATGCCACTGAGGAATGGCACTGCTCACCGTGTAGATCCAGGAGCGAATGCGGGTTAGCAGCGCGCTCGTGCCGCCGAAGGTGTGGTACGCCGCGCCGGGAAAGGCCTTCTCGCCGTTCTCGAGGTCGGCCAGGAACGAACCGCCTACGCGCAGCTCCTGGTACGAGTCCTGGCCTACTCTCGCCTCGACCGAACCCAAGGCCGCGTCGACGATCGCGCCGAACGCGCTTCGGAGCGAGGCGATCGAGGAGGCGACTGCGGTCGTCACGTTCGCCAACTCGCTGCCCAGATGCGGGGAGTGGAGCGTGATGACCGCCGTCACGCGGCCGTCGAGCACCTTGTCCTGCGCGTGATCCTTGAGGTACTTGCGCGTCAGCAGCCCGCCGCGGCTGTGTGCGATGAAGACCAGCTTTGCGTCGCCAAACTCCTTGACGATCCCCTCGATCAGCGCGGCGAGCTCGAGCGTCGGGCGCTCGAGGAAGCCGGTCTCATCGATTTGCGCGTAATTGACCGTGCGGAAGCCGTGCCGACGGAGGAAGGGCTGCCAGCCCTCGACTTCTTTGTCCGGATCGAGCTCGAACGACCAGACACCGACGCCGGGGTACCACCGCCATCCGATCGTCCGATTCCCTGGAAAGGGACGGGTGAAGTCGTAGTTCATTCCCGGCGCGACATCCGGCTGGGCCATGTCATTGGCGTTGCCGCCGTTTCCGTGAAGCAGCACGATGAGCGGCTTGCGCGCCTCGCCGTCCGTCACCGTCACCTTCTTGGTGAACGAATTCTGTTCGGCGTCGCTCCACGTGACTTCCACGTCGGTGTCAGCCACCGCTATCGCTCCGCGCTCGCTTGATGCGCGCGACATAGATCTCGGTAACGACGCGCGAGACGTCGCTCGTGTTCAGCGTGTAGGTCCTGCTCACACTCATGAACTCGTCCTCGCCCGGTAAGCCCTGCTGGTCTTCGACGACGCGCACGGGACGGCCGTCCTCGATACGGATGTGCTTGATGAAGCTGAGGATCGGATCGCGGTGCTCGCGCCTGTACTCGCGAACCAACCTCAGCAGCTCCGGCGGCAAGTCCTTCTCCGTAATCGGCGTTTGATACGGCGTGGTCAGCTCGACGTGGTCGGGGGGCGCTGCAATCGCCGTCCATAGTTCGTACAGGTTGACGTAGTTCTCGCGGTATTCCCGGACAAAGGCCCGCGGATCCGGCTCGGGCGCGTCGAAGATCACGCGACGCACCTCATGTCGCCCACCTGTGCTGCAGCACGTTCTCGGTATCTCGCGGCCGGGCACCGTTGCCGAGCTCACCCCGGCGTGGGAGCCGCTCCTCGGCCCTTATCACAGCGAAGTCGAAGCTCCCGTCCCAGTGCCATTCGACGTTGCGAACCGCCCTGATCCCAGCGGAATTCCAGTGAGCCCGAAACCGCGGGTTGTCCATCAGGGAGAAGATCGCGTCGCGAATCCCGAGCGGATCCGAATCCTCTGCAGCGAGCTTCTCCCGGAAGATGAGCACGCCCAGCTCGTCGTCGATGAGCCAGCGGTGACTGGCTGCGCCGAACACGTATTCGACCCAGCTCCGCGGCGTCTCGATGTAGCCGCGCTTCGCGACGCGCATCAGCTCTCGGCAGGCTAAGTCCGGGCGCTCCACGTGCTCGAGCACGTGCGAGCAGTACGCGTAATCGAACGAGCCATCGTCGAACGGCAGCTCTTCGACGGAGCACTCATAGAAAGGCCGGCCGTCGAGCGGGATCGGATATCCGAATCGCTCGGAATGATCCGTCAGGCTGACGTCGACAAGATGAGTCGCCTGCGCGAACGGTCGATTGCCACAGCCGATGTCGAGGATCCGATCGCAACCACGGAGGTCGAAAGCTCCGGCCGGGTCGCGGACCGCCTGGTCGAACACCTCAAAGGACCGCCCTCACAGCGGCCACGCGCCGCAGCAACAATCGAGGAATGGCTCGCAGCGAGGGTTCCCTCCTCCGTTGCTGGTCGCCAACCTATGAGGTGTCACGACGCTTGTCAAGGCGCTCGCGATCGCTTCCGCTTCCCGGGCAGGACGATCGGCCACCCTTCCGGCGTGCCGCGGCCGCCACGGCGAATCGGAAGCGCGCACCGGCTCGGATCGAGCGCGATTCCGAACACGACTCCGGAAGGAGGAATCATGGCCGCACTGGTCGAGGACTCCTACCTCGGCCCGTTGTCAATCCCGTCAACAGCTCGCGGACACAAAACGGATACATCAGAAACGAACGCGCGAATTCTCGCGACGCATCTCCGATGGTTCGAAATCCGCCCGATTTGCAGGACAATCTATGTCGCGGGTGACGCGTGTAACGCCCCGAAACCTCCATGGTAAGAAATGCGATGAAGGAGGGCCTCCCGCGGAGTCATGCTCCGCGCGTCCTCGAGAGACGAAGGGAGGCCCACAACATGTTTTACGCCGGATTGGATCTCAGCCGCAAAGACGACGAAGACCGTGTCGTCGGTGAAGAGCGCCTTTTGTCCTTCGGCGTCCGGCCGGTCGGCACAGTTGAGCGCATCGGCGATCTCGACCCGCCAGCCGGCGAGCTCGAGCTGGTCGTGAACGAAACGGGCGCCGTTCATCGACTCGATCGCGGCATAGACGGGCTCGCAGTAGCCGCCAAGACGAGCGGCCAGACTCCGCAGGCCGTCGGCGTCAGGGGGCGCCGCGCCCACCGCGACCGTCTCGCCTGCCGTGTCGAGCAGGCGGAAGTCGAGACGCTTGCAAGGACGTGTTGGCTCAGTAGCCAACATCGGGGAGTACGGATTAGAGTACGGGCTTGCCTCCGTCACCTGCAGGTTGTTGCAGCTTGTTGCTGTAGCGACCCGGGCTAGTTGCAGCACGTTTCAGCCAACTGCATGACCCTGCACCGATTCCGCCCGGACTTTTAATCCCAAGGTCGCAGGTTCGATCCCTGCCCGGCCCACTTCTCGTTACCTGCTTCTTTACACAAGACTGGAGGCGGCTCGCGCTCCCGCCCCTTTAAGGCCTGCAAGCAGCGGCAGCACGGATTCACGGCGCGGCCAACTTGTAGGCGCGAAGGACGAGGGGCTCCGCGCGACCGCGGTCACGCTTCGCCCCTCGTCACTCGTGTCGCTAGTAGCCGCCGCCACCACCACCGCCTCCACCGGTGTATACGACCAGCAGGGCTATCACGACGGCGATCGCGAGCAGTCCGCCGATGATCCAGAGCGTTCTGCGCGAAAGTGTCATCGGAAACCTCCCTTCGCACCTAGTACTACGGATCGGCGTCGAAAGCGGTTCGCCACGATAGGCCCTACTTGCCGACCCTCGTGATCGGGGCGTTGAGGACGATGTGTGCGTCCTTGAGGGTTACCTTTTTCGCCTTCGCGAGCGACTTGATCTGGTCGTCCTTGACGAGCAACACCGGCGTCACGCCGGGTTTCCACGTGACGAAGAACTCCTCCCAGAGCGGGTTGTAATCCGACTCGCCGGGCTCCGAGCCGAACACGGAGAGCTGCCCTTTCGCCGCGGTGCCGCGAACGAAGTACTGCGCGGGAGCGCCCTTCACCCGTCCGATTGCCGCCGCGTAGTTGGCCTTCAACGCGGTCGCCTGCGCCTTGTTCGAAACGTCGGTGACTAGGAACGTGTCCTTGTGGCCGTCGTAGTAGCCCTTGAAGGCGCGCGTCTTCGCTGTCGAGGCGGGCCCGAGCAGGAGCCCGCCCGTGGCCGCGTATGTCGCTCCCGCGGCGAGCGCCAGCATGACCGCCGTGACCGCAACGATTCGTCGAGGCATGGCCTCCTCCTTTGCTGCCTGCCCTCGTGTCCTTTGCTCGTGCCTTCTCTACGAGGCAGCCGTGACAGCGGTTTCAGAGGGGTACGCCGATGCGCCTCAGCGGCGGACCACGGCGCGGATCCGGCCGTAGCCGATCCGCTCGAGCGCGTCGCTGATTTCATCGAGGACTGCCGGGTCTTCGATAGTCGCTGGCGTCGTGTATTTCTCACCATCGGCGATCCGCCGCATCGTGCCGCGCAGGATCTTGCC
>Ga0137407_10003123_pt1 | contig 10990 bp, 11 predicted proteins | sample CZOMad2_2_16fung_FD_108410 | JGI IMG/M metagenome (GOLD analysis project Ga0137407, IMG submission 108410) | Vadose zone soil fungal communities from Angelo Coast Range Reserve, California, USA - CZOMad2_2_16fungal (Illumina Assembly) | ecosystem: Environmental > Terrestrial > Soil > Vadose...
AACAATTGCCAGGGGGGCCCACATATCACCCGTATCGCCGAAGCCATGCAACAGCACCACGGCCGGACCCTTGCCGCCGACTCGGACGTAGAGGCTGGTGCCGTTCGTCGGAACCATTTGCGTATGAAAGCTGGCCGGAAACTGCGTGATTCCCGCCACGAGGGGCGCTGACAGCAAGATCGCGACAAGGATGGTGGCGACATACCTGAACATATGGCTCATTGGATTTTCCTTCGCTCGTGATTTAGTCTCGCGAGCCTATGCGGCTCATAGGGTTCCTCGAACCTCGCAGTCAGCCTTTCAAGGGTGTGTTTGCAAGGACTTCTACTTTTTCCACCTGTGGGGGAGCCGCGAATAATTCACTGGCCCGCGCCGTCAAAGCCTTCGCGATCTCGCCAGTCAAGTGGGCGTTGCGGCCCGCTTCATTTGCAAAGGTGTCGAAGATGCCGAACTTCCCCGGCCCGAGCTTGATCGCGTACCATTTCAAAGTCCCTTTTTCATTCAGCGCGAGTGGCTGGGCTGACCTTAGAAATGCCTCGGCATCAGCCTCCTTACCTGCGCGTGCTTCAAGTGTGACTAACAACCCAATTGCTTCCATTGACCTTCCCTCCTGTGTCGAATTAGTTCCGACAGGCAAACAACAATCAGTTGATCGGCTGTACGGCTTGTTGACGCTGTGGCTCTGCTGACAACTTTGAGTAAACTGCACTTCCGAAGCGGGCTTGTGCGGATTTCTGCTGGGATGGTCGGAATCCTGCTAGATTCATACTCCCCGACCGCGAGAGAACTCCAACCACTTACGTCTGAGCCTGTGTGACTTGGACCGAGTCAGAATTGTTGACGGAAGGCCCAGTGCTGAGGCCGGCGCAAGGAGCGACGAGATCCAAATTCAAGATAGGCGGGGCGTCAACAATGAAGCGCACGGCAACTCGTGACAGGCTGCTAACCACTAGTCACCAGGAGTGGCGCATCTTCGGAGCAGGTTTCAGACGCGTAGGTCGCTTCGGAGCCTGCAAGATCCTGGCGATACCCTGTCGGGCTAACTCCCCAGACGTCACGAAAGACCTGTGCAAAATGCTGCTGGGTCTTGAAGCCACAGGCAATGGCCACATCCAATACTCGCGTATCGAGAACACACAACATCGCTTTCGCACGTTCAAGCCGCTGGCGCAGAACAAATTGGTGCGGGGTCTCGCCCGTTGACTTGCGAAACATCCGCGCGAAATGAGCTGTGCTCAATCCTACCGATTGCGCCATCTCGTCGAGACTCAAGTCATCTTCCATCTTCGCACCGACCAACTCTTTGATCTTTCGCAAACGCGCTGAGCCGAGTCCGCCTCGGTATAACTGCACAGGACGGTGCCGCACTGCATAACCATTGACCAGCGTTACGGCCATCGCCTGTTCGACAGAATCCAGAAACAGCCGACCGCTGGGAAAGCCAGCGAGCATCTCCGCATGGACGGCCCCAACCATCGCACTCAGGCGCGGGTCCGCAAACTTGCGGGAAGGGCGCAGTTCTACCTCTCCGTAAGCTCCGTCAGAGCAGGCCAACAGTGCCGCGTCGGAGATACCGAGCTGCAGATGCGATACGTTCATGAGTCCAACCCACTCACCCACGTGACGATCGCACAGCGCTAAGTCGGACGCCTTGTAGTCGAACTTTTCCAGTGCCGAACGCTTCGATCCCCACTCAATTGAGCCGGGCCGCAACATCATTGCGAAAGCCTGATCATGCCGTACCCAATGACGCGGCTCTGTGTCAGGGTCCGGGCGAACGAGTTCCACTTTCATTCCTTTCCTCCATGTCTCGTGTTATGAATAACATCACACGCACTGAGGCGATTCAATCAGACCTTGATATCGGCAATGAATGCTTCCTGTATGCTTGCCATTTCTCGGTTTCTTGATGCGAGCGACGGTCAAGACCGAAGAAAAGAAAGCAGGGTGGCATTGACCTGGTCCGCAAGTGTCGTGCACATTCCGTGCGACCCTCCCGGAATGATCTTCAGTGTCGAGTTCTTAACGAGCTTTGAAGATAAAAGCGCCGAATCCTCGATTGGTACAATTTGGTCTGCATCACCGTGCAGAATCAGGGTTGGCACGTCGATCTTTTTCAGGTCTTCGGTAAAGTCCGTCTCCGAAAAAGCCTTGATGCAGTTGTACGCCCCGATGATTGAGGCCTGCATCCCCTGGAGCCAGAACGCGTCTTGCACTCCCTGCGAGACCTTCGCACCAGGCTTGTTGTAGCCGTAGAAGGGGATGGCCAGATCCTTGAAAAACTGTGAACGGTCTGCAACAACCCCCGCACGGATCTGATCGAAGGCGGACATGGGAAGGCCGCCAGGGTTGTTCTCAGTCTTCAGCATTATCGGTGGTATCGCGCCAATCAGCACGGCCTTAGCCACTCGTTTCGAGCCATGTCGTCCGATGTACCGGACAATTTCGCCTCCTCCCGTGGAGTGTCCGACAAGAACGGCATTTTTGAGTTCGAGGGCCTCGATCAGCGAGGCGAGATCATCCGCGTAGGTATCGATGTCATTTCCGTTCCACGGCTGGCTGGATCGGCCATGCCCGCGCCGATCGTGGGCGATCACGCGGTAGCCGTGTTGGCCCAGAAACAGCATTTGTGCATCCCATGCATCGGCATTCAACGGCCAGCCATGCGAAAACACTACCGGTTGCCCAGCGCCCCAGTCTTTGAAGTAAATTGTCGTACCGTCTTTAGTTGTGATGATATTCATCTGATGTTCTCCTTGGTCTAAATCGCTTCACCCGTATAGATTTAGGAAGTGACATTTCGATGCGTCGTATGTTCCAATCAGATTGATAGGGAGCGCCTATCACATGGAACTACGACATCTGCGTTATTTCACCGCGGTGGTAGAGTGCAAAGGGTACCGGGCGGCATCACGGCGGCTGCATATTGCTCAGCCCTCGATCAGTGAGACTGTGTCCGATCTGGAGGACGAACTTGGACTGAAACTCTTTTCAAGAACCCATCGCAACGCTCGTTTGACGCCCGAAGGCGAGATATTTTATGTGGACGCCGTTCGTATCCTTGAACAGGCGGAGACTGCCATCCTCACAGCCAAGCGGGCTGCCCAAGGCAAAGTTGGAAGGCTTTCGATCGGGTTTATCGGTTCGGCGACGCTCTCTTTCCTGCCTGACCTCATTCGCAGATACAAACTGGAATATCCGGACGTAAAGCTCGCACTCCATGATCTCTATCCGGTCGAACTGGACAAGGCATGTGACAGAGGCGAGATCGATATCGCCATCACGCGCACCCTCACGCTTGATCGCAGCAAGAATCGACAATCGAGAGTATTGCTGCGCGACCCCCTGGTTGCGGTTCTCCCTCGGTCACGAAAGTTGAAGAGCAAAAAGATTCGTCTTGCCGATCTTGCTAATGAACGATTCATACTTTTTCACCGACAGGGAGCACCTAGTGTTTTCGACACAATCGTTGGAGCGTGCCGATCTCAAGGTTTTTCTCCACGGGTTGAGAATGAGCCGAATTCGATGCAGACGATCCTCTCATTGGTTGAGGCGGAGGAAGGCGTAGCCATAGTGCCCGCGTCCACGAGCAATCTCCGCTCGAATGGTGTGCAGTTCGTTCGGCTTGTGCCGGATAGTCTGTATCTCGACCTGATTGCGGCGTGGCCGCTAGGCGAACCCTCAGTCGTATTGCGCACATTTCTCGACTTTCTAAGTGCGAACGCCGATGCGATTCGCGAAAAGGCCGAACTCGCTCTGTCCTGCATTGCCCGCATCAAGTCATAGCACTCATCTCACTCCAGACGCCTGCAAACGGATCGTAATTTCGTTGGAGTTCTGCCTGTTTGTGCATGAATGTAGCAGGATTCCGACCATCCCAGCAGAAATCCGCACAAGTCCATTTCCGATGTGCCGTTTACTCAGAATTGTTCGCAGGGCAACAGCGTCAAACGAACGGGCTCGCGATAGCCCCGCGGCAGGTTCAATCGGTCTGAACCGAACAGTAAAGGAGTTTAGAAATGGTAAGTACACGGAAAACTGTAATTGTTACTGGTGCCTCGCGAGGGATCGGAGCGGGACTTGTTGAAGCGTTTCTGAAACGAGGTTACAGCGTGGTCGCAAACTCGCGAACCATTACCAAAGCAAATCCATTCGCAGCGGCCGCGAATGTGGCACTGGTTGATGGAGACATCGGCCAGCCGAGTACGGCCGCGACGATTGTGGACACAGCCGTATCTCGGTTTGGCCGGATCGATGTGCTGATCAACAATGCGGGTGTTTTCATTCCGAAGCCCTTCATCGAATACACGACCGAAGACTTCAACACTTTGGTCTCCACGACGCTTGCAGGCTTTCTCTACGTGTCACAGCTTTCCGTAAAGCAAATGTTGCGGCAGAAATCGGGCAGTATCCTCAACATCTCAACTACTCTGGTTGACCACCCGATCGCAGGTGTAGGGGCAGCCGTTCAAATTATGCTGAAGGGCGCTTTGAATGCGGTGACACGCGCCCTCGCCATTGAATACGCGAAGGAAGGTATTCGTGTAAACACCATAGCGCCAGGAGTGATCAATACTCCTATGCACAAACCGGAAACTCATGACTTTCTTAAAGGGTTGCATCCGGTCGGCAGGATCGGTGAGGTCAAAGAAGTCGTCGACGCAGCCTTGTTTCTGACCGACGCCACGTTTACGTCGGGTGAAATACTGCACGTGGATGGCGGCGCGCACGCGGGCAAATGGTGACCTGAACGCATTGTTGCTGCCTCGCACGCGACTCTACGTGACTTGGGGCGTCGGGGCAACATCGACGTTACGCTCAACCTGCTGTAAGCCGGACCTGTACCACCGTTTTACAAGGACTGCGTCGGCTTTCGCGGGCTGTGATTGCGGCATGAGCGTGACGAACTATGACTTCAATCTTGATGCAAACGAAGGAGAAAAATATGACATTCTCGCAAACATACCGAATTGCTTTGATTGCAATTGCAGGATTCCTACTGACAGCAGTGTTTCACACCGGACCGGTCGCTCAGGCGAACTCCCCTCAAGGAGTTAGAAACATTGTCATTGTTCACGGCGCGTGGGCCGATGGCTCAAGCTGGTCCAAAGTGATTCCACTGCTTCAGGCCAAAGGATTGCATGTGGTCGCCGTGCAGAACCCGTTGACCTCGCTGGCGGACGACGTTGCCGCAACCAAGCGCGCCATCGCACTGCAGGATGGCCCTGTACTGCTTGTCGGTCATTCCTATGGGGGAGTGGTTATCACGGAAGCAGGAAACGATCCAAAGGTAGTCGGGTTGGTTTATGTGGCTGCACTCGTGCCCTCGGATGGTGAGTCTGTTGCTTCGGTCACTAAACCGTTTCCGCCAGCTCCGCTGGGCAGCGAAGTCCGGGCGCATGCTGAAGGTTTTCTGACGGTTACTCCAAAGGGAATCGCTGAAGACTTCGCCCAGGATCTGCCAGACAAGGAGAAGCAGCTGTTGGCGGCAACTCAGGGTCCCACAGCAGCAGCTGTTTTTGGGGCCACAATCACGACTGCCGCATGGAAGACCAAGCCATCCTGGTGTGTGATTGCCAGCAACGATCGCGCTGTTCCTCCGGAGCTTCAGAAGGCCGAAGCGACGGCAATCAAGGCTACATCGATCACTGTTCCTTCCAGTCACGTGCCGATGCTTTCTCACCCGAAAGCCGTCGCAGAGTTAATCGAGCAGGCTGCAGCGAAAGCCGGGAGCCAATGATCCCGATCGAAGGAGAAAGATCATCTATCTTGCACCATTACTCCGGTCCCGATTTTGGGTTTCCCGGTGGGGCCGCCGCATAACACATAAAAGGAGAACCATGACCGCAGTGAAATTAGATGATGCCCGTCGCGTAATCAGCGCGGCGGAGAAGAAAGCCAGAGAAATTGGCCAGCCCATGAACATCGCAGTGGCTGACGAAGGCGGAAACATCGTGGCGCACGCTCGTATGGACAACGCATGGATTGGCAGCATTGATATCGCTTTGAAAAAGGCTTACACGTCGCGCGCGTTTGACATTGAAACGAAGGAATTGGCAAAGAATACCCAATCGGGAGGCGAGTTCTTCGGCGTTCATGTTTCAAACAACGGCAAAATCATGATTTTTGCTGGCGGCATCCCCCTCAAGCGGGATGGCAAGGTAGTAGGGGCGATTGGCGTCAGCGGTGGTTCCGGGGATCAGGATCATGCCGTCGCCGCAGCCGGCGCTGCCGCGTTCTAACCCGCCGGACAGAGACCTACACGAGGAGGACTAATCATGTCGCATCATTATTCTGGCCCTGACTTCAGCTTTCCCCGTGGGGACGCCCGACTGGACTTCACTGATCTGTATGCCTTTCCCAAACCGGGAGACACTGGGAAATCCATCCTGATTATGAACGTGCATCCGTCCGCCGGCGAAAACCCTCCTGGGCCGACGACCGCCGAGCCTTTCGCACCCGAAGCACTGTACGAGCTCAAGATCGATACCGATGGTGATGCGATTGCCGATATCGCGTACCGGGTGCGCTTCTCAGCTTTCGACCGCGGCACACAAACCGCGATTCTCCGCCGCGTTGATGGTCCGCAAGCTGCCGGTACCGGCGATGGCGGGCGGGTGATCGTTGATGGGGCGCCAGTTTCAACAGGGCGCGAGGCGAGGATTACAGAGGCAGGTGATACCCGCTTCTTTGCCGGCTGGCGCAGCGACCCTTTCTTCTGCGACGTGGAAGGCGCGAAGAACAACTTGCAGTTCACGGGCGACGATTTCTTCGCTGACAAAGCTGTGTGCAGCATCGTTCTTGAAGTACCTAACTCTGCTCTGGGGGCAAAGGAGGTTCGCCTGTGGGCGCGAACGCTTACGCCAGGTGATGGCGGCGGCTGGATCCAAGTCGAGCGAGGAGCGCGTCCTGCCCAAGCGGTCATACTCGTCGAAGAAAGAGATGCATACCTCGGAGGTGCACCGGTGGACGATGGGCGTTTCCTTGCCGCCTTCGCGCACGCTCTGGAGCACACAGGGGGATATACGCCGCCTGAGGCGAAGCGCGTGGCGGGGACATTGCTCCCGGATGTTCTGCCTTATGACCCAACGCGCCCGGCGTCTTTTCCCGATAATGGCCGGACACTTACCGACGATGCATTCGATTCTTTTATTCGCATCCTCACAAATGGAAAGGTGACCGAGGACAAAGTAGGGCCACACGGCGATCTGTTACTTGAGTTCCCCTATGTGGGACCACCTCACCAAAGCTCCGTGGCGAAAGCGCCACATAAGACGATCGCAATGCAAAATCAAGGATGAAACCAAATGACTAGGAGATCACAAACATGAAAGATCAGGACTACGCAGCAACAAAGACTATTCAAATACGTCTGGCCCGGCGCTCGCCCGAGTACTGGCGAGTCACGTTTGACCATCCGCCGCTCAACATCTTCGGTCCGGAGATGCTTCCGCAAGTGAACGAGATCATCACGGCAATCGAAACTGACGAGCAGGTTAAAGTGGTGGTCTTTGAGAGTGCTGTTGAAGGTTTCTTTCTGATTCATTTAGATTTTCTTGCAAACCTTGACGATTTGGCCCATCTGCCTCCTGGACCTACGGGCTTGCATCCATGGCCCGAGATGCTGGTCCGTCTGAGTCGTGCATCTGTCGTATCAATAGCGTCGATTCGCGGGCGGGCGACTGGTATGGGTAGTGAGCTTGCCCTTGCCTGCGACATGCGTTTTGCCAGTCGCGAAAAAGCCATCTTGTCGCAGTTTGAAGTTGGCGCCGGTCTGGTGCCTGGCGGTGGCCCCATGGCGCGATTGTCGCGCCTGATGGGAAGAGGACGCGCCCTGGAAGTGATTTTAAGCGCAAACGATGTCCCAGGCGACCTGGCCGAACTCTATGGCTATGTGAATCGGTCGTTGCCGGATGCCGACCTTGACGGATTTGTCGATGCGCTTGCCGCGCGGATCGCTTCCTTCGACAAACAGACAATCATGGATACCAAGCGCCTGGTCAACGTTGCTAGTTTGCCGCCTGATATCGAAATCCAATCTGGCTGGGATGCTTGCGTTGCTTCGATGGCACGACCGGCCACGCAGCAGAGAATTAAAACGCTGATAGAGCGGGGCTTTAGCAAACCCGGCGATGCAGAAAATCGCTTGGGAGATTTCGTGGGACAGCTTGGGCGCTGAGCATCTATAACAGCGCAGACTCCGATGGGGCCTTGTGAACAATCCGAATGTGGACGATCAAACCGAAGCTGCTGGAGCGAGATCAATGAATACGAGTTCGAAAGACAAAATCTTAAGCGGGGATAACCCTCGTCTTGCCACTGCCGAGCAGCGGTTAAAACAACTTGGAATCAAGCTTCCAACGCCGCCTGAGCCGTTCGGCATCTACGCGGAAGCGGTGCAGACGGGCAACCTGCTCTTTCTCACCGGAATGCTTCCCACTATAGGCCGCGAAGCGAAATTCACCGGGCGCATCGGCGCGGAACTCGACGTGCAAACGGGACGTAAGGCCGCTTATCTGGCAACGCTCAACGCCCTCGCTGTCGCGCGGCAGCATTTGGGATCACTCGACAAAGTTACCCAGATCGTCCGGCTCGGCGTGTTGGTGGCCACGGTGGGGGATATCCGGGAACAGCCAAAAATCGCTGACAGCGCTTCAGAGTTGCTGCAGGACGTCTTCGGCAAAAACAGAAACCCTTGCCGCCTGGTGTATGGCGTTGCAAGCCTTCCGCTCGGCACCCCGGTCGAGTTGGAAATCATTTTCGAGGTGGCGCAGTAGGTGAGTGGACAACGACGTTCGCTGGCTTCGCCAAACAGCAATTACTTTTCCAACGAAGAATTCAGAGGAGGATTTATGGCAACGATGAGAGCAACGGTACCCGAGTTGGCGCCAATGATGGTGGCACAGATCTCTAAGCCTGGAACAGACTTCGAGATCATCAAGCGCGAGGTTCCTAAGCCGGGTCCAGGACAAGTGCGGATCAAGGTGCAGGCCTGTGGCGTCTGCCACAGTGACGCGTTCACGAAAGAAGGCTTATGGCCCGGCATTCAGTATCCGCGAGTTCCAGGACACGAAGTGGTGGGCATTATTGATGAGGTGGGCGCTGGCGTTTCCGAATGGAAGAAAGGAAAGCGCGTGGGCGTCGGCTGGCACGGAGGCCACGACAATACGTGTCGCGAATGCCGGCGCGGAGATTTTCGTAATTGCCGGAATTTGAAAGTTCCGGGCATCAGCTATGACGGCGGATACCAGCAATACATGGTGGCTCCAGCAGAGGCACTGGCGGCAATACCGGACACTCTAAGTGACATCGAAGCAGCACCGCTGCTGTGCGCCGGGGTTACTATGTTTGACTCGCTGCGGAACAGTGGCGCGTTGCCCGGCGACCTTGTCGCTATTCAGGGCATCGGTGGTCTGGGCCATCTTGGAATTCAGTTCGCGAACAAGTTTGGCTACAAGGTGGCCGCTATCGGGCGCGGGGCCGAAACCGCGCCGCTTGCAAGGAAACTAGGAGCCAGCGTGTACATCGATACCAAATCGACGAACGCAGCGCAGGCTTTGCAAGACTTGGGCGGCGCACAGGTCATCCTGGCCACCGCCCCTAGCTCAAAATCCATGTCCGAACTCATCGACGGTCTGGCGAAAAACGGCAAGCTGATAGTTATCGGCGTGGATTCTGATCCCATTGAGGTGACACCGCTACAGCTCATTACTCGAACCGCAAATATTCAAGGCTGGGCATCGGGAACGTCAGCCGGTGAAGAGGACACCTTGAACTTCGCAGAACTTTCGGGCTTGCGCCCCATGGTTGAAACATACCCGCTCGAAAAGGCGGGCGAGGCTTACGCGCGCATGATGAGCGGCAAGGCACAATTTCGCGTTGTTCTGACAATGTGAAGCCTTTTTAGTTTACCCCGCTCCCGCCTGCTCTCCGAGTAGCTCCGAGTTCGGAGATATTGTGAACAGGCGGGAGAGAGGTCTCTATCGCGTCGCAAATCGAGTTGAGTCCAACTTTTGAGCGGCCAGAATAGCTCTTACATGCTATTCGCCATTCAATAACGCAAAACACCGGAGGCTGACAAATGTATCTCTTTGTAATTCCAAATCGATCCTGCGCCATGCGGGCGTTGCGTAACGCGTTCGTCGGTTGTGTCACGCTCGCATCATTTCATTTGCCTGCCCACGCCCAAAGAAAGGAACATCCCGTGAAACAGCCGACTATTTATCGCACGATACAGGTAGATGGACTCTCCATCTTTTACAGAGAGGCCGGGCCGAAAGACGCGCCAACGCTTTTGCTGTTGCACGGGCTTCCTTCCTCATCCCGGATGTTCGAGCCCCTGTTCTCTCGGCTTTCCGACCGCTATCACCTTATCGCGCCCGATTACCCGGGCTTCGGACACAGTGACTGGCCCGACCGGAACAAGTTCGCGTACACGTTCGATCACATCGCCGAAACCATGAATCACTTCACCAAAGCTCTTGGGCTCTCGCGCTACACGCTTTACATGCAGGATTACGGCGGCCCCGTGGGTTTTCGCATGGCCTTGGCCCATCCGGATCGAATCGAGTGTCTCATCGTCCAGGATGCTGTGGCGCACAACGAAGGTCTGGGCGCGATCTGGAAGGCGCGTCGGGCCTTTTGGGCCGACCGCGCCGCCAACGAAAGCGCGCTTCGCACCAACCTGCTGTCGTTGCAGACGACGCGGACGCGCCATGTCGGAAGCGATCCCAACGTGGAACGCTATGACCCCGATCTGTGGACGGATGAATTTGCTTTTCTCAATCAGCCGGGCCAGGTCGAGATTCAGAGTGACCTCTTCTACGACTACCGCACCAACGTCGAAAACTATCCCAGGTGGCAAGCTTGGATGCGTGAGAAGCAGCCGCGCCTGCTGGTGATTTGGGGCAAGTATGAGTCATCGTTTGACTCCTCGGAGCCGGAATCCTACCGGCGAGATGTGCCCAATGCTGAAGTCCACATTGTCGAT
>Ga0137407_10003124_pt1 | contig 10989 bp, 8 predicted proteins | sample CZOMad2_2_16fung_FD_108410 | JGI IMG/M metagenome (GOLD analysis project Ga0137407, IMG submission 108410) | Vadose zone soil fungal communities from Angelo Coast Range Reserve, California, USA - CZOMad2_2_16fungal (Illumina Assembly) | ecosystem: Environmental > Terrestrial > Soil > Vadose zone...
GCATTTCCATGTCATCCAGGCAGCGAGCGCCCTCACTTCGTCCAGGCTTACATCCGGAGAATAGCGTATTCCACCTTTTGCCGGCCCCCTGGCAAAGTTGTGCTGAACCCGATAGCCCTCAAAAACCTGGATGCGACCGGAGTCCATGCGGGTGGGAATGTAGACCTTGAGCTCCCGATTTGGCACGCGCATTACTGCATACAAATCCGCATCGAGGTTTAGCAACTGGGCGGCCCGGTCAAACCGCGACATCATTGACTCAAACGGGTTCTCTTCCTTAATTTCACGGATGTCGTCTACATAGACTGTACTGGGTATGCTTGCCATTGCCATCTCCCGGAAGTTCAAAGTCGTTACATAGGGCTAATCAAAGTTTCGAAACTGGAAAGATGATTCAATAGATACGTTTTGAGAAGACATCCGCACTGTTTCGACCTGGCTGATACTCCAGGACCAATCATCGTGTTATCAGCTCTGGGCGATCGAGGAACCACCTTTTCGCTTCGATGTTGTTCATCAAAGAGGTCGTCAAAAACTACGGCCCTCCGAGAAACAAAGACACGTGGATCGGCGCGTTTTGGATCTCTGGTTGAATTACGGGATTACGGTCGGCATGTTATCCCATGCATCAAGACGAGCGCAACCAGCATCTTAGAAACGCACTTGCACGCGGACATAGAGCAATCTGATTTGGACGTTATTACTTTTGGCGTGTTAAGATCGCCATCTCCTCGGGCATCTATTCACGCCTTGTTTCGTTTTGTTTTCATGATCCACCGGTTACCACGTGTCATGTCTTCATGGTCGCGCTCTGCGGTCTTCGGAGTCGTGCTGCTGTTGCTGCTGGGCTGCAACAACCTAACGATGGCACAAACCGAAGACGTTTTTGGTGACGCTGCCGCGGATCCGGTGAAACTATTTGAACGTGGTCAGAGTGCACATGCCCGCGGCGACCTTATTAAGGCTCTGGAGTTTTATGACGAAGCAATCAAGGTGCGGCCGGAGTTTGCCGAAGCCGAATTCCAACGAGGAAATGCTTTGGTTGGTCTTGGACGCTTTGTCGAAGCGGAGTCCGCCTTTCGTCGCGCCATAGAACTTCGCAAGGATTGGTCACTTCCGTACTCAGCCCTGGGCGCTTTGCTGGTTCGCCTAAATCGTGATTCTGAGGCTGAGTTATTTCTGCGCCAGGCGGTTAAGTTCGACGCGCAGAGCAACCTCGCGCTTCGCCTGTTGGCAGACGTTCGCCTGCGCGCTGGAGATGCGAAGGAAGCGGTCGATCTGGCGCGGCGTGCTGCCAACGACAAAGAAGCGCCGATCTCTACCTGGCTTTTACTTGCCATGGCGGAACGGGCCAGCAACGACAATGTCGGGGCCCTGGACAGTTTGGAGAAAGTGCTTCAATTGGATCCTCTTAACGTCTCCGCCCTAATGGAACGTGCGGAGATTCGCATCGCCACTGGTGATAACGAACGCGCCATCGGTGATTTGCAAGCCGCAGAGCCGTTGGTTAAAGGAGACAAGCCAAGCTTCTCGCGAATCGCAGCAGATTACGAACTGGCGGGCAAACCTGAAGAGGCGCGTCGAGTGGCGGAATCCGCTGGATTGATCAGACTAGAAGAAGGTTCTGGGAAGAGTACGCTCAAGGTAGTAGGGACGCCGGAAGAAATCGCCGCCGCAAATAGCGAAGATCCGATCGTGGCGCGCAAAGCCCTGGAGACATTGCTGGGAAAGAATCCGCATAACGCGATGCTCATGGCCCGCCTCGGCACCTCTTATCGAACCGTTGATCCAACTCGCGCGCTCAATTACTACAAAAGTGCGGCTGAGATCGATCCGGCTAATCCCGACTATGCCACAGGCTACAGTGCGGCGCTGCTCCAGGCTCGCAGGTTCGCGGAGGCAGCGGCTATTCTGCGCAAAGTAATCGCAGCCGCCCCAACCAATTATGCGGCCCATGCCAATCTGGCCACTGCCCTGTACGAACTCAAGCAGTTTGGCGCAGCACTAGACGAGTATGAGTGGCTTCTGAAGGCAAAACCAGATTTGACCGTAGCGCATTATTTCATTGCCACGGCGCATGATTATCTCGGAGAATACGAACAAGCGCTGGCCGCTTACGAAGCTTTTCTCGGGGGTGCCGACCTGAAAACGAATCAACTCGAAATCGAAAAAGTTAAGTTGCGCCTGCCGTCTTTGCGCCGTCAGATCCAACTGGGACAGGGTGCGAAGCAAAAGTCCGGACGTCCTGCTAAGCACTAAGGGACCGAAATGAAAAGAGCGAGATGAGTTGTGAAACTCGGCATGCCATGATTAGAGGCATATACGTAATACTTCTGCTCGCAGCGATATACGTCCCCGCCCTGGGCAAGCAGGATCCTCGTGTTCAGGAGCAAACCGCGCCGCCGCCGTTGAAAATTATCACTCGCCAGGAACGTTCTCAGCTAAACGAATCAAAAGACTCCAAAGCGCGCGTGAAAACTACCCTTGAGCTGGCGGAGGCTCATCTCGCCAATGCCGAGAACCGCACTTCACTGCACGAGTACGACAACGCCGCAGCCGAGGCCGGGATGTATTGGGCCTTAGTGGAGGACGCATTTAGTTATATGAAGACGATAGAGCGCGATAACAACAGGAGACGCGATCTCTATAAGCGTCTGGAGTTGGCTCTGCGGGCTCATGGACCGAGACTGAGCACGATACGTCGCAGCACTCCCGTCGAATATTCAGTGTGGATCAAAGAGATTGAAGACTTCGCACGCAAGGGTCGAACCGAAGCGTTGAATTCTTTCTATGGCAATACCGTGATTCACGATGCTCCACAAAAAGCCAGCGATCCCAAACAAGGCAACAAGTCGCCACAGCAAAACTGATTTTATTCCGGAAAACAAATGATTATGACAGTTCGTCTTTCCATTCTGTTAACAGTCGTTCTGATTCTATCGCTTTGCTTTATGGTAGCAGGCTTTCAGGCTCGAGAGCACCTGACACCACAAGAGATTGAGCTGGTCAAAGACGCGCAGATTCTCGATAAGCGTATCGACGTTTTCATCAAAGCGGCAGACCGCCGTGTGCTCGCGCTCAGTGGGACAGATGCAACAAACGCCAGGCAATTAAAAAAGGATTCCGAGAGTTGGGGAGAATTACCGTCTGGTACGCGCGCTGAACTCATTGGCGACATCGCCGGAATCTTTGACGAGGCCATTACAAACATCGACGATGTCAGCTCACGCGATGAAAACAACCCGCTGATCCCGAAGGCACTTCGCAAGCTGGCGGCCACTGCCTCAAGAATAGTCGAACAGTTGAAACCCGCCGAGGCGCAAGCAAGGGGTGATGCGGAACTGAGCAGTTTCGACCAGTTAACGGAAAACGCCGAATCAATCCTTCAGGCAGCTAATAAGCTCCCACCGCCAGTTGAGAAGAAGGGAAAAGGCAAGACCGAAAAACCAAAAGCCACAAATTAGAATTCGTGGCCTTCGGTTCTCTTGACGCGCTCCCAAGGTGCAGGCAGGAATGCTAGTTTTCCCAATCGCAATTCCGTGCAGTTTTCAGCCGCGGCTCTTCTTCCGCGCTTCGGCGCTCACCATCTTTGCTTCCTGATCGATCGCGGTGCCTGCACTTGCTTCGTCACCTTCCTCCTTGGCTGAGGCAGCAGACTGCAAGCGTGGAGAAGTTTCGTTAACCGCGAAGAGTTTGAACTCGACTTTGGCTTCCGTCTTGTCGATACCGCTACTGCCAACGCCTGTAGCCCGGCCAAACATTCCTCCGAGTTTTTTTGCCGCCGATATCTTCAACGTGGTTATGTCGGTATAAAGAATGAAGTCGCACTGCTTCGCTTTCGCTTCCGTCTCCGCTTCACCGGGCGAGCTGGCATTCAAAGGAATAGCGTCAATGCCGCTGCTTTGAATCTCGCCCAGCAAGCGCCCACGTAGAGATTCAGTCGAAACCTGATGGTCGGTCCTGTTGTTGATCTGAACAACTCCCACGCGGATACTACCCGGCCGTTTTGCGTTATCGACTGACGACACGTTGCCCTGATCATTTTCAAGCGGGGGCCGGCCCTCTGCTATCTGCGACGTCATCGCATCCATCGAGGGCATGCCATACAACTCCTGCGTATTCTTCGTCTCAACATAACCGGCGGGAACGTCAAACAGCGCGGCATTCAGCGGTTCGCGGGAAAGCTCGACAACTTCTTTTGTTGAAGTGTAGGCCACGCTTCCGTTGGGACCATACGAAGTCGTCGTCTCAATGAGCGGGTAACCAGCACGAGCGACACCCTGACGGTTGAAACGAACTCTATCGCGACAGCCTCCGCGTGCCTGTGGGCCACCCATACCTGGCGCGCCCCTCTCACACTTGAGCCCAAACGAAAAATCAATGTACCAACCGTCAGTCTCGATCCGCTGCTTGATGGGACTACACGCGTCAGGGGAAGATTCAATGAGCATGGTTGTCTTGATGTGGCGGGCCTGGAAACCAAACATTTCCTTCCGCTCGCCGCTATCAACAGCCGTAGTTGTATAGGTGATGACGCCGCCTGCTCGTGACGGCTCAGACATTCCACTGGCGGCAGTTGCGGTTGCGTCCGCGGAATCTCCTCCGTCCATCGGAGTGATGACATACTTCCTTGCGCTGTCACTGACCTGAATGGTCCGCCTGAGGTCACACTGGGTAATATTAATAATGTCCCGACCAAAACCCAGCTTCATTTCGGAACGCTCACGTGCACCTTTGAGCATCGTGGTTGTTTCCATTGGTTGTCCGGAGGTCGTCGTCCGATACGTAATCTTCAAATCAGTTGCCGCCGGCGCCGGTTCCGCGGCGGGACGATTACGCGTCCGTTGGGCCACAAATGTGGACGTCGAAACGACTACCAGGACCAACACCCCCACCGAGTTCATTCCCCAAGACCTGTTTCTCATGACTCTCTCCCGTCTGTTTTCAATTTTTTTGAATCGATTCTTTGCGAAAAGCTTCCAACGCCAGGCAGCCCTTCCGCTGCACTCCTCTTTAACTAACGCGTAAAGGAAGTAGAAGCCGGTTCAGGCCAAAACTATTTTCAATCGCGAGCTTTTTGCAGCGTCTCAGTCGCGCGATTCAGCGCCTCAACGATTCTCTCAAGCGCTTCCTTCGCATTTGCACTATTGCGATCATCGAGCGCCTGGCGAAAATCGGGAAGCGGTTGCGCAGCATAGCCGGTGTAAGTTCCCGGCGCATAAATCTGGTGCGTATACCAGGCGCGGCCGCGTAGTCCTCGTTCATCGGTCAGCGCGCGCTCGACCGCCAGCAACGCTTCATTAATTCGCTGTAGTCTTGCGACGGCGCGGGGATGCCGATTGCTTGCTTCAACACGAGTTCGCTCAATCTCGGCGACCGTGTCCTGTCGGGCTTTCTCGATACGCTCAGCTTCTTCGGAAAACTTCTGCAGCGCGCTCATCATCGGCTTTTCATCAACACCGCCGGCAAGTTTGCGACGCCTGGCCGTCTTCATGCTCTCGTCGAAAAACTCGCGAACTTGCACAGCATAGTCGCGATAATCAAGTGGTAGCCCGGCGGCATCAGCCAGACGCATCGCCACGGTTCCCCAGAGTTGTGCCGCCGCTACGTGATAGACAAAGTTTGGATCACCAAAATGACTCATCCAGTAAAAAGAGTCGTAGGCGGAATGATAAACACCATAGTCGCCACCGAAGCCCATATCACTGGAAGGAATCCCGATGTGTTGTAAAAACGGCGTGAAGTCTGATCCCGAACCAAGCGCGTTAATTCGCGCTTCGGCAATCTTAGTATCCGAGCCAACTTCGGCATTTGTCATCTCCGGATCAGGCTCCTGCTCCCGCGCCCGTTCTTGCCACTGTTGATAAACCGTCCGGCCTGTCTTTGGATCTTTGATGTCACGCGTCGCAGCTCGAATTAGTTTCCACATTGAAGGCACGGATGAAGCACCAAAGTTTGGACCGGAAACCGCGGAATCGACATTCAGATAAGCAACAGCCTTCTGCTTCAACTCGTCCGCGTTTTCTTCAACCCACTCGGTCGAGCCCAACAGGCCATACTCTTCGCCGTCCCAACTGCAAAGCACGATCGTACGTCGTGGTTTCCAACCCTTCTTCAACAATGCGCCAAAGGCACGCGCCGCCTCGAGCATCGCCGTGGTGCCGCTGTTTGGATCCACGGCGCCAAACGTCCAGGCGTCTCGGTGGTTGCCCATGATCACCCAGCGATCCTTTTCGTCATCGCCGTCGATGCGCGAGATCACGTTCCAAATCTTTCGCACCTGATAGTCCATCACTGTCTTCAGGTGCACGCGAACAAACTCGGTTCCGCCGACGTGGTAGGCAAAGGGCAACCCACCCTGGAAACCCTTCGGCCTTACCGGACCGCGCAACGGTTCCAACAGTCGTCGCGCGTCACCGTAAGAAATCGGCTGTACAGGAATCCGTGGCAGAGTGGTAACTTCTTCCATCTTCAACCGTGGCACGCCGGGCACTGCAGGTCTTCCCGGTGTTAGCGGATCACCCGGCGCCCTAAACAAAAACTGTACGGAGCCGCGCTGTGCCGAACTTGCCGGACGCCAGGGCCCTTCCGGATAAACATCACCCTGCATGTAACCATCGTCGGCCGGGTCGGAATAAATAATTAAACCTATGGCTCCCTGATCTTCTGCAACTTTTGCCTTCACACCGCGAAAGGAGTTGCCGTAACGCGCGATTACGATCTTTCCTTTCACATCGACGCCCAACTTCTGCAACGCTTCATAATCGGGAGGTAAACCGTAGTTCACGTAAACAAGCGGCGCCGTCACGTCGCCACTGGGGCTGTAGCCATTAAAGAGCGGGATGATGTTTGGATTCGACGACGATGGATCTTGCGGGATCACACCTTCTTTTGCAGGTAGCCTCTCGCGCCGCGGACTCATTAGTTCCACAATGCCCGGTTGCTTCGGGTACGGCAGCAGCACTTCATATTCCTTGAGTTCGGAAGAAATCCCATAACTGCGAATCTGATCGCGCACGTACACAGCGGTGGCGTAGTCCTCCTTCGTTCCGGCAACGTGGGGCACCGCAGTCAAACGGCGCAGGTGTTCTCGTGCAGACCCTGGCGCCGGCACGGCGCGAAATTCCTCTTCCCAACCACGCTCGGCTGCGGACCCTTCGGGCGTGAAACCGTCTAGATTTGCTGATGACGAGCTTTGTGATAACGCAACGCCCGGATTGGTTTGACCTATTAGAAAGGCGGTAAAGATTAGAAAACGGAACGCACTTTGAGCTTTCAATTCAAATCTCCTTCTTTCAACTTGTCGACTTTTCCGTCATTAATTAAACCTTGGGTGAACATTGCGTTCGCCGCTCTCGTAGAGTAGAGGAAACATTGAAAGGAAGCCGCACCAAATGGACAGCAGATATTATCCCGGCGTTGAAGTAGATGTCTCCAGACTAGTTGCTGAGCTTCGCAGTATTTTCGACCAGGATTATGAAGTGCAAACCATGCACGTATCTTCGACCACGGTCGTGCAAGCGCGAAAGTCTAGCACGTTGCGCGATCTTACCGGCCTCTCTGCCGCGTTGACAATCAAGGTCACGCCGGAGGCCAGCGGTACGCGTGTCGAGATCGGCATGCAGAAGTGGTTTGACAAGGCCGCTGTCGCCGCCGTAGCTCTGCTGCTCTCCGCGGGACTACTAATGGCACTGCCAGCGCTCGGCGCTTACTGGCAATACAAACTCACCGAAGATGCATGGAAGATAATTGAAGAACACATCGCACGCAAAGCTGGCGGTTATGTTCCGCCTTTGCCCGGCCGCTGCGGCAATTGCGGTGCGGCCAACTCCGCCGGCTCCGAGTTCTGTTCTGCGTGCGGCGCCAATTTTAAGGATGGCGCCTGTCCCTCATGCGGAACAATTCCAAAGGACGCGGCGGCACGATTTTGTAATCAATGCGGGACTCGCCTGGCCGCAAGCGGGTAAACCACCGGAATTATTGACTTGCCCGAGCGATCGTCGTATCGTTCCGCCGCCCACATAGTTCGCCGCGCATTGTATGGCTCATAACTCTGCCTGGGCTTTCTACCTCGCGCTTTGCTTCTTCGATATTTAACCGGCACTGTTAGTTGAAACGTTATTGCTTAACGTTCTAGTTCGGAAACCGCAACCGTAGTCGCATTCTGAGAGAACTGACTGCGAACTCAAATCAAACTTAACCGAAAACCCCCTGGAGGTATTTGTATGAAGAAGTCTCTCCTGTTCTTTGTTGTAGTCACGTTGATTTCCGCGTTTTCCCGGGTCTTTGCGCAAACCCCAGCGCCGCATGGCCCACCGCCAGTAGTCCTAATCGTCCGTGAAGACATCAAGCCCGGAATGATGGGGACGCACAACAGACACTCGGCAGAGTTTGCTGGGATCTTTAACAAACTTCAATCGCCGAATCACCGGATCGCGCTCGTACCAGTTGCCGGCAGCGAGAATGAAGTTATCTATTTAACCGGAGCTGGTACCTTTGCCGAACTGGAAGGCATGCAAAAAGCTACCGATGACAAGTTGGCGGCCGCGAGCGGCAACATGAAGGTTGACCTTGACCGGCTTGATAAGGAAGCTCCCGCACTTCACGCCGGCATGCGAGACATGCTGGCGGTTCTGCGTCCGGAGTACGGCTACGGTCCTGCTGTTGACCTTCCAACGATGCGCTACATGGCAGTGACGACTGTAAGACTCCGTCCCGGCCAGGAAGATCAATATGCGGAGCTGCTCAAATTGCAGAAGGCTGCGCGCGACAAGGCAAAAGCTGAACTTCACGTAGCGGCTTTTCAAGTAATAGCGGGAACGCCGAATACCACCTTGATGTTCTTCAGGCCGATGAAGTCGCTTGCCGAATATGACCTTAGGATTGGCCCACGAGTGCGCGAAGCCATGAGCGAGGATCAGCAAAAGAAAGTGGATAAGTTGGCAGCCGAGTCTATTGTTTTCACTGAAACCAGCGTGTATGCGTTTAGCCCGCAGATGAGTTATGTATCGAAAGAGATGATCGCTGGTGATCCAGCCTTCTGGAATCGCAAAGCGGAAATGGCAGTCAAACCAAAACCGAAGAAGCGAGTGGCGAAACCGGCTCCCCCACCGCCAACTGAATAACTAACCTGCGTCAGAACCGGGAGCGAGTAGCGACCGGGTTGCTTTGGATCTGCCACACTTATCAGAAACCGGAAGCGGGCCAGGGTCTCCGGCGCGGCAGCCGCGCTGGGGAGCCAGGTCCGCTCCCGGTTCCGATTCTTTCCTTCTTCAGATCTCCTAGTCGTGCCGCAGTGCTCTCACTGGGTCGATGCGAGCGGCTCTTGCTGCGGGGTAGAGTGCGGCCAGAATTGAAACGATTAGTGCAAACAGGATAGCGCCGGCAGTGAGCCAGGGTGGCAGCCAGAAGAAGTCTACAAAGGATGCGCCTTGCGGTTTCAGAATGAAACGATAGGCGAGCCGGTTCGCAATGGCGTCAATTGCCCAGGCGCAAAGGGTCCCGATAATTCCACCGCAAAGACCTAACACCGCCGCCTCGACAAAAAAGATCAATTTGATCTCGCGGTCTTCAGCTCCGATGGCTTTCATGATTCCAATCTCGCGCGTGCGCTCCAGAATCGACATGATCATTGTGTTCGCGATGCCGAACGAAGCTACCAACAGCGAGATGCCGCCGAGTAGTCCCAGCACAGAATCGATAATCAAAAAAACAGTCCGAAACTGCTCCAACTGATCGACAATGGAGAAACTAGCAAAGCCCAACGCTTTTAGACGGTTGCGCACTTCCGTCAACGCCACTGGATCGTTCACTCTAACGATTGCCGAATCGTAGCCTTCACTCTCCGATTCGCTTAATGAGCCGCTTTCGCGCGCCAGCGCCAATGCCACCTGACTCATGGGTCCGCGATGTTCGAGTGCCCATCGGCGCGCGGCCGGCAACGGAATATAAATTCGCGCGCCGGGAAACAGTCCTCGTATACCGCCCTGCCCCGCGCCCTCTTTCACTTCTGCATTTAGAACGCCAACGATGCGAAAAGTCTTTGCCACCAGCCCCCCGCTGCTCGTTTCCGTTGTCGTATCCTCCTCGAGCGGCAACCCAAAGAAACTTGGCAACGCCGCCTCTTCTTTCTTCTGATCAGGTACTTGTTTTGGAGATTCTTTCGGAGCCGCCAGAAACTCGATGGTCTTACCGATCGCGTCGGTGGGCTTGGCAAAGCCAAAGTCGCGAGCGAAGGTTTCATTTACGATCGCCTCGTCGGCGTTCGGCGAACTAATCATTTGCCCGGCGCTGAATTCCTTGAAACGAGAACTCGCATTAGGAACTGACGCGCCCCCAATGGACTCAATTTGCGAGTGACCATTTGTCCTGACGTAAGTAAAGACCATCAAACTGGGCTCGACATACGCGACCCCGGGTATCGTTGAAATCTCAGCTATAGCGGCATCGTCGAGCGTTCGCGTTGGCTCCACGTCAGGTTTCAAACGCGAGCGGCGGTCACGTCCCTCGTTTTCGTTTCGTGCAGAGTTACTCCTGCCCCTGGTTGATACAAGACTGCCTAAGCTGCGTCCAAAAACCTGGATCTCATTGAAGAGGTCGAGCGCCTTGAAACGCGAGAGCATGTTTCGCTGCAAGCCCAATCCAAAAGAAACCATCGTGACGATGACAGCCACGCCCACAATCACGCCCATCGTCGTTAGTATGGCGCGGACTTTTGCCTCCCGCAGATTTCGCAAGGCCAACTTAAGTATGTCTAGAAAACTCATAAGTAAAATGTCCGACAAACTTTAGTTTGTCGATTGTGGCATGACCAGGTTCTCCAACTAGTGCTCCTGGTAAGACTCGACAAACTGAAGTTTATCGGACTTCAGTCAAAGACGTGCCGCACGGCATCGACTGTCCAGTCGGCAAGACTTGCCGTGACCACCTCAGCGCCCGCGCCGCGCAGTTGTTCCTCCGAGACGGTGTTGGTTATACTCAACGCGCGCA